>UMAT01049433.1_pt1 | contig 13967 bp, 22 predicted proteins | sample 1963781 | NCBI WGS metagenome assembly UMAT01 (sample SAMEA4835923, study PRJEB28245) | human gut metagenome | biome: gut microbiome; material: fecal sample | place: Denmark | collected 2008
AAGGTATCATTATATAAACTTATTATGTTCCCCAAACACATATTCGTAATATACATAAAATAACAATTATGTAAACTAACATTATGTAAACCAAAATATTATAAAATATTTTACAAAAATTTAGTAAAATCTATTGACAAATTTACAAAAATTTAGTATAATTATAATTGATGAAAGGAGATGAACGGTAATTCATCATAAAAAGTAAAACGGGACTAACCTTTCATCAAATTTAATAATCGTACTTATGCGTAAAATAAGAGAAAGAGGTATTATTATGGAAAACGAAAAACAAGAAATTTTCGAAAATGAAGAAGTTAAGGAGGAAACAGGAATGGTATTACAAGATTTTGGACATATGTCTAAAAATAGTAATACAAAAGCAGATATTTTTACAAATATTACAGATACTAAAAAAATATTCAATTTAGATAGTAGAGTAGATAATTTATTAAATGATATGGAAAATTCAGTAATTGAAGTAAAAGAAGTATTAATCAAAAGATACGAAAAATCACTTGCTGAACCTGTTATTGATGAAGTAACAGGAGAAGTTATAAAAGATAAAGAAGTTAAAATGGCTTGTATTTTAATAGATACAAATGATGTTTCATATGCAACAGGTTCAAAAGTATTTACTATTCAAATGATGAGATATTTGCAAATGTTCAAAAAAATTCCAGAAGAGGGGCTATTAATAAAAATAGTAAAAACAAAACAGGCATCTGGAAATAAAACATTAGGATTTGAGTTAGTATAATATATACTAACTCTTTAATTATATTAGGAGGTGCAAAATGGCTAAAAAAATTGAAATGACAAAAGAAGAGCAAAAAATATATAACGAATTAGTAAAATTAGCTAAAAGAGCAAATCAAAGATTATTAAGGTTAGAGAGATTAACAGGGGCAACAGGTACTTTTGCATCTAAACAATTATACGATTATTTGAGTACAAATGAAATACAAGCAATAACTAAAACAGATAGAATAAAAATATCAAAACAATTTAATTTAACACAATTATTAGGAATAAAGAAAGCAATAGAACAATTTTTATCATCTGGTGCATCAACAACAAGAGAAGTAAAAAAAATAAAAAAAGAATTTGAAAAACAAGCAGATATAAATTTATCATATAAGCAAGTCGATGTTTTATATAAATCAAATAAATCATATACATGGATTTATGAATATATTCCAAAATCAGAGTTTTGGGGTATTTGGGTACCAACTGCTAAACGTGAAAATTGGGATGTTGAAGAATTTTCAGAACAAATTGCATTAAGAATATCAAAAGAAATTGATGAGGAATTAAAAGCAGACTTAGAGTCATTATATATTTATGTAATGGAGAAATAATATGGAATATTGGACAGAATATCAGGGGCATATACCTGATATACAAGGAAAAAGAAAAAAATTTGATAATACTATATATACATTTGATATTGAAACAACGTCATATTTAATTTTAAATAATAAACAAATTCCTGCTTTGGATTATTTAAAATTAAGTAAACAAGAGCAACAAGAATGTATTTTTATGTCTAATATGTATATTTGGATGTTTTCTGTTAATGAAAAAGTATATTACGGTAGAACTTGGGAAGAATTAAGACAATTATTATTAAGAATTGAATTTTGGGGAACTGATGTTAAAAAATATGTTTTTGTTCACAATTTAGCATATGAATTTCAATTTATGAGAAATGCTTTTAAAATAAAAAATGTATTTGCAAGAAAATCAAGAAAACCGATTAAATTTGAACTTGAAGAATTTAATTTTGAATTTAGATGCAGTTATATGATGAGTAATAGTTCACTTGAAAAATTACCTGATATATATCAATTAGATGTAAAAAAATTAGTTGGTAATTTAGATTATTCTTTAATAAGAAATTCAAAAACAAAATTAACAAAAGAAGAATTAGCATATTGTGAAAATGATTGTTTGGTTGTTTATAAATATATTCAAAAAGAATTAGAAACATATAAAACAATAAAAGGATTACCATTAACATCTACAGGACACGTAAGAAAAGAATTAAAAGAAAAAATTATAAAAGATTATGGATATAGAAATAAAGTTAGAAGAAGTATAAATGTTGATGGACATATTTATAATATGTTGATTTCGGCATTTGCTGGTGGTTATACTCATTCAAATTGGATTTATACTGATGAAGTAATAGAAAATATTGATAGTTTTGATTTTACTTCTAGTTATCCATATGTTATGGTAACTCATAAATTTCCTGCTAGTGAATTTAGAAAAATGAATATAACAAAATTTGAACAAATGAAAGATTGTTTTGCATATATTGTTTATGTAAAATTTAAAAATATAAAATGTAAATATTTTAATAATTTTATATCACAAAGTAAATGTAAAAGAATCTTAAGAGGTCGTTATGATAACGGTAGAGTAATAGGAGCAGATGAACTTGAAATTGTTTTAACTGATGTTGATTTAAAATTTATTAGGCAAACGTATGAATTTGATGAGTATGAAATAATAGAATGTTATTATTCTATATATGAATATTTACCAAAACAATTTATTGAATTTATTTTACAGAAATATATAAATAAAACACAATTTAAAAATGTAGAAGGTAAAGAAGTAGAATATGCATTAGAAAAAGCAAAATTTAATAGTTTATATGGAATGACAGTTACAAATAATATAAAAGATAATGTTGAATTTGATAATGAAAAAGGCTGGTCAGAAATTTCATTAAATAATGAAACTATAACAAATTTATTAGAAAAAGAAAAAAAGGATGCTTTTTTATCGTTTAGTTATCGGAGTTTGGGTTACTGCTTGGGCAAGATATAATTTATTATCTAATTTAATAAAACTAGATAAATATGTTGTGTATTGCGATACAGATAGTTTAAAATTAAAAGAAGGATTTGACATAAATGTAATCAACGATTATAATAAAAGTGTAGAAGAAAAAATTAAAAAAGTTTCTAAAGAATTAGAAATTGACATAAATAAATTTAAGCCGAAAGACACAAAAGGTATTGAACATATGCTTGGATTATTTGACCACGATGCATCATATAAAAAATTTATTACACAAGGAGCAAAAAAATATGCATATGTTGATGCTAAAGATAATAAAATTCACATTACAGTTTCAGGAGTTCCAAAAAAAGGTGCTAAAGCATTAAAAAAATTAGAAGATTTTAAAGATGATTTTGTTTTTAGATATGAAGATACAGGAAAAAATTTATTAATATATAATGATGAAATGGAAAAATTTGAATTAACTGATTTTCAAGGAAATAAAGAAATAATAGATGCAAAATATGGTTGTACTTTAGTTCCAAATACTTATACTCTTGGAAAATCAGAAGAATATAGTTATTTAATATCAGATGATAGCACAAAAAGAGCAATTTTTGATGAGGAGGTGTAAAATGAACGATTATGAATTTATAAAAGAATATAATAAAAATATGAAAACAATAGGACAAATATGTAGAGAACATAAAATTGACCAAAGTAATTTGATGAGGGGTAAAACGAATTCACATAAACAAAAAATAGTAGCAGATGAATTGAAAAAACAAGTAATAAAATCTTATTCAAATATTATTATTAAGGAAGTGATAAAAGATAATGGCGAAACAAATACATTATAATATAGATAATATAAGTAATGAACACGCAAATTTTAACTTAATTTACGGTGAAAAATCAAATGGAAAAAGTTATCAAGTTAAGCATAAAAAAGGTGTTTTGCCTTATTTGGAAGTACAAAAAAGGACTGATATGGTAGAAAATGCTTTTAATAATAATGAAAGATTTATATTACTTCGTAGATGGAAAGAAGATATTTCAAATTTATGGATTGAGCAATATTTTAGTGATGTTGATATTGAGAAATTAACAAATGGAAAATATAATTGTATTAGTTGCTATAGAAAAGTATTATATTTATCTGTTTATGATGTTGAACAGGCAAAAATAAAAAGATATGAAAAAATAGGATATGTAATGGCATTATCTACAGAACAACATTATTCACGGAGGAAGTTTTTTAGATGTAAAAAGAATAATATTTGAAGAATTTATGGAAAGAGGTAGTTATTTACCAAATGAACCTGATAAATTAATGACTTTATATTCTACAATAGACAGAAAAAGAGGAACAACAGAACTCTGGATGGTTGGAAATTCAATATCTAGAGTTTGTCCATATATTTCAGCTTGGGGACTTGATGAAATATTTAGAACAATAAAACAAGGTGAAATAAAAACAAAAATAATTCATAATGATGCAAATGATGTTAAAATAGCTGTAGAATATTGTAGAGCATCTGGAGGAAAAACAATGGCTATCGGTAACGCAAGTTCAATGATAGACAAAGGAGGATGGCAAACATTACCACAACCAAAATTGCCAAAAAGTTTAAAAGAATATAAATGTTTATATCGTTTTGGATTCCAATATAAGAACTTTAAATTTTTATGTGAATATTTAATGGATAAAAAAGAAAAAGAATGTTGTTTTTTTATATATCCAAAATATACAGAATTTAAAAATGATACGATAATTTTTTCAGATGTAATAAAAGTAGATAGACATTTTCAAAGAGATATTTATAATATATCAATTCCAAACGAAAAATTAAGAAAATTTTTTCAAAAATTTAAAGAAAATATGATTTTTTATAGTTCTGATTTATGCGGTACAGATTTTAAACAAGTCATTGATTTTTTAATAAGGAGGTAAATTATGATAAAAGAATTAAAGCAATTATTAAATGATTTATATATGATTAAAGATGGAATAGTAAGTTGGCTTGAGGTAGATAACGTTGAAAATAAAATTACATCTTTAGAAAGTGCATTAGAAATTTTAAATAATATAAGAAATGGAGGAAAGGAAAATGAATAGTAGAATTATTTTAGCAAAAAATATACATATAGATAAACAATATACAAATGTATTAGATTATTCAGAAGAACAAATGTTAAATTTATGTTTAGCAAATAAAGTAGCAGAAGCAAACAATTATTCTTTTATTAGAACAAATAAAAGTATAAATGTGTCTTTTAGTTATAATCAATGTTTACAAGCAAACTATATTGCTTTTCAAAATCCTGATTATTCTAATAAATGGTTTTTTGCTTGGATAGATGATGTAATTTATAAAGGCAATAATAATACTGATATAACATATACAATAGATAGTTGGTCAACATGGTTTGATTATTGGCAAAAAAAAGTTTGTTTTATAAATAGACAACACGTAAATAATGACACAATAGGAATAAATACAATTCCTGAAAATTTAGATGTTGGAGAAGTTGTACAAGAAGATTTTGATGAGATGACTTTTCAAAGTGGAAGCGATGAACCAAATTTTTATTTTGCTATAAATAGTATATATAATCCAATAACAAAAAAAGATTTTGTAGGGGTAAGTAAAATAAATGGAATTTTACAAGGAAATTGGATTTTTATTTTTAGTGTTTCAAATGTTGGTATTACTTGGATAAATAATTTTTTAGCCGATGTAAATAACGATGCTAAAATAGAAAGTATAAAAGAAATATATATTTTACCTAGATTTTTAGTAGATAGCATAGGAAAAGAACAATTGCATAAAAGTTCTACATTTGGTGATTATTATTGTTATTTATTAAATGAAAGTAATGAACAGGTAGATTTACCTATTGTAATTGATAGAACAACATCATTTAAAGATTATCAACCAAAAAATAATAAATGCTATGTTTACCCTTATAATTATTTATTAGTATCAAATAATATAGGTAATAATATTATATATAAATATGAAAATTTTAATTCAGATTCTATTATAATAAATGCTGAATTATGTGTTTCAATTGGTGGTTCAATTCGTTTGGTTCCATTTAATTATAAAGGAATTGAAAAAAATTATAATGAAAGTATTCCTCTTGCAAAATTCCCAACGTGTTCGTGGGCAAGTGATGCATTTATAAATTGGTTAACATCTAATGCAGTAAATATCTCCAGTAATATAGTATCTACAGGTGCATCTTTAGCAACTGGAAATATTAGAAGTGTTGCTGGAAATATAGCAGGATTAATTGGACAATTTTATCAAGCTAGTTTACTTCCATCTATTCAAGGTGGAAATAATAATGGAGATGTAAATTTTTCAAGTGGTAAAAATACTTTTATGATTTATCATATGAGAGCAAAAACAGAATATTTAAAAATTATTGATGATTATTTTACTAGATTTGGTTATGCAATAAAAAAATTAGAATTACCAAATATAACTGGTAGAAAATATTGGAACTATATAGAAATTGGTCAAAATGAAGAAATAGGATACGGAGAAGTGCCTAGCAAGTTTATGGATATTATAAATAATGCTTGTAGAAAAGGCGTTACAATATGGCATAATCATGCAAATGTTGGTAATTATAGCTTAAATAATACAATTGTTTAACGTGAAACAATTTTAAAAGAGAGGTTTTAAACCTCTCTTTATATGTTATAATAAAAATCAACTAAACCATTACCACTAACATTTGGTAGAATATAATAAGAAATTTTATTTCTTTCAATTTCAATTCTTCCTAAATACCCTAAAGTACCAACAATATTAGCTATTAATTTATTATCACTTAATCTTGTAGGAAAATTTGATGTTATAGTAACTAACTGACCTTTTGTTAAATTATCAACATTAACATTTCCATTTATATGATAAGAACCTTTATTAGAAAATTCTAAAGTCAAATTAAAATCATCTGATAATAGTTCTTTAAGTGGTGTTCTACTAATACTATAAGATATATTTCCGCCGAATAAAATATTGCTAAAAAATGATTTTAATAAATTTGCACCGTAAATTGAAGGATGAACATTATCATTTTGTAATAAACTTGAATTCCATTGTAATAATCTATCAATATTAATAAAAGTAAATCCTCTTACTATCCAATATCTACCAATCTCTCTAGTAAAAGTTATTTCATAAATAGTTAACTCTTTTCCTGCATTACAACCACAAACAATTAGTGGTGGTTTATTTGGTATATTATTATAAATACTTCTAAAATTATCACAAGCAGTTGTAATATCTGAAAGAGAGTTACTATTAACCCAAGAATTACAATTCTTATCATTATAACCACCAACAACTAAAATGAAATCTATTTGTGATAAATCAGTAATAGCTTGTTGTAATTGTTGTACAAATGTTTTTCCTCTAATTCCAGTATTTGTAAATCCTGCACCACCTTCTGCATAATTATGAAATACTACATTTTTTATATTCATCAAAGAAACCCAGCTTTGTGTATTAAAAGTTTCTGTCATGTATGTATTATCACTAAAACTATCTCCTATTATAACAATATGCTTTATATTTTCAGCTTGTAATTTTGCTATATTATTATTAATTTCTGAAAAGATTTCTTGATTTATAATATTTGCTAATGTTCCATCTTGTGCCATTTGATTTAATTTATTATTTATTTCTTCTTGTACATCTAAATTATCAAAATAATTATGTACATAATTATATAATGTATTAAAATTATTTGTTAAAGTTTCTGCTTGTTCTCCGACTATATTTTGACTATCAATTATTTTATTTATTTCTTTTCCTATTTTACAAAATAATTGCCACTCTGTAAGTGCGTCGAAATCTGCCTCAATAAATGGAAAATTCTCTAAAACAAACCATTTAAATGGACTTAAATTTTTATAAATAAAATTTGTATTTTTTTCCATAATATATTTCCTCCTCTTTTAAACTAATTGATAAAAAAGACATTCTAAATCTTTAAATATCATTGAATATATTGAATTTATATTTGTTTGTATTTCTCTTAATATTGAAATTTTGTCGCTTGGTGTTCTTTCAATTGTTTCTTGATAAACATTATTATCAGTACTATTATTTGTTGCTGTTGAATTTCCATTAGATGTTGAATTATCTTCTCCATTATTAGAATTATTATCGTAATTATATTCAGTAACATAATTTCCATTTCTAACATTTTCTAATTGATTTTGTGGTGTATCACTATAACGCCTATCAGAAATATTATTAGTAGTATTAGTAGAATGATTAGTTAATTCGTTTGTAGTTTCATTATTTGAATTTGTTGTCCTGTTATCTGTACCGTTTTTTGTTGTTTTTTCTCCATCATTAAACAAATCCCAATTTTCAATTGCATCAAACATTTTATTGTATAAAGGCATTATTTCATTTAATTTTACATCTAATTGAATTCTAAAAGCTGTTACAGTTTCAAAACCAATTCTTCTCATTAAAAAATGATTTAAAATCATTGTTTCAAATGTTTCACGAGAAACAAAATTTGATAATGGGTAATCAAAATTAAAAATTGTTGTTCTTCCTATTTTAGCTAAATCTTTAATTTTAATTGGCGCAGATGGTTCGTTCAAATCTGCATCAGGATTTACAATTGTTTCTAATATAGAATATATAGTTGGTGGTTTTTGACAGTTTGGAGGCAAAAAAGGGTACATAATAAAATAATTATTGTTATATGGTTCAATCATTTTCTAACTCCTCCTTTTCTTCTGTTTCTTCTGTAGTTGGCAAACCATCATAATAAGAAACTTCTAATTTTTTAGATAATGCTTTTTCTCCATTTTCTAATAAAACATTTTCAAATTTTCTATTTATTTCATCTATAGCATTTTGACGTGGTTGAAACCTACTAAATCTAGATGCAACAGTTCCTCCTTGACTTGCTAGTACCTCATCTTTAATATTACGTTCTTTCTTTTGAAAATTCATATTAGCAATTCCTATAAGTCTTAGAAATTCGTTCCAGTCTTTTTCTTTATGTATATCAATTTTATCAGCAACAAATGGAGCAGGTGCTAAAACTAAAGTTGTATCATCTAAATCAATATTATTATATGATAAAACTGTATTTTCTAAACCGTCTACATTATTTATAATATCTTGAACAGATTTTACTTTTTCTGAACTGGTTTTCCAAAATCGAGGAGTTTTTTGTTGTGCTATATTTATATCAGTTGTTCTTGTATCTAATGCAATTCGTTCAGCATATTGTAAAATATCAAGCCATAATGGATATCTTCCGTTATTATCATACATAATAACAAATTCATCTTGTTTTAATACTTTTGAATATCCGTTTTGTCCATAAACTTGAATTTTTACAGGTCTACTATAAACATCTAATTTACCCATTGAAATATAAGGTAAAGCAAGTAATCCCATTACTTCATCAACAAAAAAAGCAATACTTCCTTGTCTTAATAATACTTTATTTAAAAAAGCTACATCAATAAAATTTGGTAAATTCTTAAATTCAAATACATTTTCAGCAAGTGTTAATAATTGTCTTTTATACATTTCGTATGTTTTAAAATTTGTTAATTGTGAATTTATAAGTTTAGCTTTCATTTTATTTCTCCTTTCTTAAAAATTTAAGAGGGTTTAAAGAAACCCTCTTTTTGTTATTATACTACAGTAATTGTTGCTTCTCCATATTTTGTATTATCATATACAGATGTTGCACGAATTGTAATTTGTGGTGCTTCTTCTGTTGATGGAAAATCTTTTGGAATTTTAACTAATCCGTTTTGGTCAACTGTTACTTTTGTAACTTCTCCTTTTGCTTCTTGTACTGACCAAACTACTGCCTTATTTGCAAATCCTTTTGTTTTAACTATTGCTCCTAATTGAACATCAAGACCTGCACTTACTGTGCTTTCTTGAGGTGAAACAGTAACACTTTCAATAGTTGGAGTATCTGTTGTAAATACGACAGCATTTTTGAATGGTGAAGTTGATATTACTTTTTTAGTGTGTAACCAGTGATTATTTTTTAATGTCTCTGGATTATAGAAGTTTGTCATTTTTGTTTCAGCTTGATTATCTAAAAGATAAGAATAATCTTGGAACCATTCATCATCAATGATTACTGATAGAATCTTTGCAAGTTCTTGTTTTTCTTCTTGTGTAAATGGTTCAAAACCATCTCCTAAAAGTTCAACTAATCTTCCTTCATCATATTCATCAAATCCATCTATTAATGCTAATCTTGATTTCATTTCAGCATCATTTCTGAAAAAAGAAGTAGCTAAAACTTCAGTAGACATTTCTGCCTCAAAATCTGTATTCATTATCATTATTTGATTTTCAAAGTTTGTTGCAACTCTTGCTCCTGCTGGATTGTAATTTGGACTTCTAAATGTTAATTTATTAGAAATTGATTTCATTGCACTAACTCTTTGCCTTGGTGTTTTATTTGCCCAATCTTTTATTTGAATTGATGTTACTGTACCATCTAAAATACGTCTACATAATTGATATTTATCTATTATATATTTATCATATTTATATGCTTCATATAATGAACCAATTATTTTTTCTATTAAGTCCATCAATCCACCTTCAGTATTGAAAGCCATAGCAATTTGTGTGTCACTTGTAGTTGTTTTATAAAATTTTTCGTAATTTAATTCATGTAAATAGTTGTAAACGTTTGGTACAACATTTTCTAGAAAATGAACACCATCATTTTGATATTTTTGATAATCAAATACATCAGCAATATCAACTAATAATTCTCTTACTGTTTGACCAAATGAAATTGTTCCCCTATTTGCAAAATTTTCCCATGGATTTTCCCAATAATTTCTATCTATTATTGTTAACCCTATTAAGTTTATTGTATTTAAAAATGCATTTTTAAATCTTTCATTATTTACTATTATTTTTCCATATTTTTGAATACCTTCTCCTTGAACTGGCAAATCTATTTCACTTGAAAGTTCTGGAGTTTGGTTAATTATAAATGATAGTAATTCACTATCACTTGTTACTTTTAAAACTTTGTTTAAAGCCATTTTATTTTCCTACCTTTCTTTTTTTAAATTTCTTTAATGTCGATAACTTCTTTTTCTTCTAATCCGTCATCTTCATTTTTTTCTTCTTTTTTAATTTCTGTACCTTGTAAAAATCTTTCTTTGTATTTTTCTTGTAATGTTTTGTATTTTTCTTCTAATTCTTTAATTCTTTGTGTATCTTCTTCACTTGTTGAACCCTCTTCAAAACTATCTGTTATATCTTCCATTAATTCAATTTTTACATCTTCGTCCATTACTTTATCATTGATTTTGTTTATTAAATCATCTTTAGACATTTTCATTATTTTTTCACCTCCTTGTTTTTTAGAATTTCTGTAACTGGTCCAAAATCTAAACCAGCTTTTTTTAAATTTTCTAATATAGAAGTTAATTCCATAATTATTATATAACTACAAATTATTTTTGATACAATATTTATTGAAAATGTTGCATCAATAACAAATCCTAGAAATACAACAATTATTATTAAAATTTTATGTAATAATCCATTTCTCATTACTGAACTATCAATATTTTTATTAATTACTGCTTGAATAAATCCAGTTAATACATCAGCTAATGAAAAAATTATTGGTGTTAATATTTGCCATGTAATATTAGAAAAATTTAGTGTGTTTAAAATTGTTTCTAATTCCAAAATTTACACCTCCTTTTTAAAATTATTACCATAAAAAAATTTGTTTGTCAAGAAAAAAAGAAATAATTTTAAAAATTATTTCTTCTATTTCTAATTTTTCTTGTAAATATCTGCCAAGGAAATTTTTTCTTTATTCTGTCAGCTGGTGTTGGCGGTTCGGGTGGTGTAGTTCCATCCCAATGTACTATTGTTCCTCTTTCATTTGGAAAACCTAAAGGCTCACAAGGATTTACAAAATTTTGACATATCCAACTTTGACTTGTACTAGCTTCTAGATGTAAATGTGTACCAGTGCTATTTCCAGTATTTCCCATTTTTCCTACAATTGTATTTAAGTTTACTCTATCTCCTACATTTAAATTTACACTTCCATATAACATATGACAATATCTATAATAAAGTCCCGTTCTATGGTCTAAAATTTGAACTTGATTTCCTAACGATGGTGATGTTCCCGTACTTTCTTTATATACATATACTACCTCTCCGTCATCTGTTATACTATATAAGTCAGGATTTTGTACTGATACTCCGCTTTGAGGAAAATCTACGCCAGTATGAAAACCACAACTATAACCGCTTGAAATATTACCATATGGCTGCCCTACTGTACAATCTATATGCATTGGACTATATTTTGTTGTATATTCTGACATTATCTACTCCTTTTCTAAAAGTGATTGCTTAACTTTTTGTAATTCTCTTTCAAAATAATTTTTTCTTTCAATCATTTCAATATATAATCTATTTGTATCATTTTGCAAATTTTTTAATGTTTTATTCTCTTTTAATTCTTCTATTTCTTTAGATTGTTTTTCGATTAGATTTTTTATCCTTGAAAAGTATTCCATATCATTTACATCTGCATTATATTGTCCATTTTCAATAATAAAATCTTGAATATAATCTATTCTTTCCAATGCTTTCTTTTCTTCATCACTTAACATTGTTTCACTTCCTTATTATCAATTTTTGACCTGCATATATAATCAACGATTGTCCTATTTATAATTACTATTTATCATATATCCTGTTTGACCAGTTACTTTGATTTTAACTTTATCCCAACTATAACCATCAGCCTGTTTTATATTTTTTTCTAATATTATTACAGTAGTATTACCTATATATAATATTTTTTTACTTGATTTTATAGTAGGTTCATTTCTTAAATATGTAGGTGATTTTAATTTTTTTATTTCATTTGTATATGTTCTAGAAACTATTTGATAATTTTTAGAATTATACATTCCAACTTTATTTGGTATTCTCATATAATCTGCTGGATTTTCTACTTTACCATAACAATTACATTTTTGTCTAATTTCAAAATGTAAATGTGTTCCAGTTGAATTTCCTGTACTTCCCATTTTTCCTATAACTTTAGTTCTTGATACTTCTTCTCCTACAATTACATATATTTCAGATAAATGACAAAACCAATGATAATTCTCTTCCTCTGAATTTTTTACTACAATATATTTTCCATAACTTTTATCAAATCCAGTTGCGGAAACTACACCATTACAAGTTCCATATATATTTTGATTATTTGAATATAAATCTATACCAGTATGAAAACCAGCAATCCAATTTCCTTTTCTTTTAAATTCGCAAGTTACTTGAAAATTACCTGTTAAAGGTATATTTGTTGACATAATTTTATTCTCCTTTCATATAAAATGGTATAATAATTTTTTTATTGATTATATCTATTATTGTATCAATATTTGCTTTAAATGTCAATTTATTATCATATAAATAATCTATTGATTTCATAAATGTTTCATTTTTCGTTTCTATTTTTACTATTATTTTATATTTTCTAAAGTCTATAAATTCTACTTCAATTATACAATTTTGATAATATTCTTGTAGTTTATCTTCAATTTCTAATTCCATTATTCTTTACCTCCAATATAAATATTTATTATGTTACAATCTTGTTTATGTTGGTTTTCTAATTCTTTTATTTTTTCTTTTAATCTTAATATTTCTGATTTTTTAACATTATCTCTATAAAATAATACATCAATATTTGCTATTAAAAAATTTATAATCTTCTTTATCTAACATTGCTCTAGTATTCGTCATAATGGTATTTTCTTTAATATTTGAAATTCTTTTTTTAATTATATAATCATCCATATTTCAATCATATCCTTTCTTTAAAATCCTTTTTTACTTTTTTATTAAAATATTTTTCGTATTGTTCAAATGTAATTATGTTATTTATTGCATAATCTACCATTCTCATTTCTTTGTTATACCTTTTATATTTTAATTTAATAAATTCAATTATTAATTTTATTTTCTTCTTCATTATCTAACCTCCTATTTATTTGTAATAAACACATAATAGATATACCTAAAAATAAACCTATTATAAAACAAAATAAATATATCATTTTTACTCTCCTTTCTTAT
>UMAT01025494.1_pt1 | contig 13864 bp, 8 predicted proteins | sample 1963781 | NCBI WGS metagenome assembly UMAT01 (sample SAMEA4835923, study PRJEB28245) | human gut metagenome | biome: gut microbiome; material: fecal sample | place: Denmark | collected 2008
CGACGAAGAATACAGCAAATTAAAATAAACCGCAGTAAACAAGTACGAATAAAGAATCCGCTTACACAAGTACAAACCCCCTCCGCTGTTAAAGCGAAGGGGGTTATTATTATGCCTGCGGCGGCAAATAAAAAAGCACTGCAATACTGATTACAGTGCTTTGGCTATAAAATAAAAATGGTGATCCACCCGCGACTCGAACGCGGGACACCCTGATTAAAAGTCAGGTGCTCTACCGACTGAGCTAGTGGATCACATCAGTTACTAAAACGTCAAGCCCGTTCCAGCAACAAAATAATTATACAAATTAATCATTGCTTTGTCAAGCATTTTCAATAATTTTTCTGCAAAAATTTTTATGCGCGCTGTAGGTTTCCGGCAGGCCTGCCTGCATAAATTCTTGCGCACACAAACGCAAAACACAGCGCAAGAAAAATTATGCCGCCAAACAACATGCTGCCCATTCCCCAAGAGGCTATTATTTCGCCGCACAGCATGGTGCCGAAAGTTGTTCCGAGGTTGGCGGCTGTTAAAAACAGGCCGTTGGCAAAATCCGGTGCTTCCGGCGCGGCAGAGGTAATCCAGTATTGGTTTATATTTACATTAACGCCGCCAATAATGCCCCATACAAGCGTTAATGCCACCACCGCCGGTGCGTAAGCGCCCGTAAAATACACCGCCATATATACGGCCGCCAGTACCGGGGCAAACAGCACCGCCGTGCGCAGCGGCGCTTTGGTAAGCAGCCTGCCGCCGATAATATTGCCCAAAATATTGGCGCAGCCGTATATAAACAGCACCACGCTGATATTATTCCACGAAAGGTGCGTAATTTGTTCAAGATAGCCGGAATAAAAACCGAATACGCCAAAAACGGCGCCGTTCATAAAAATAATGCCTGCAATAGAAAGCCAGAGCACCGGGCGTTTTAACAGCACAAGCTGTTCTTTGCAGGAAGCGCGCCCCTCTACCGGCAAACGCGGCACAAAAACAAGCGTTGCCGCAAACGCCAGAAGGTTGCCTGCCGCAAATACCGCCATTGCCGCGTCAAGCGAAAAATTGGCCGCTACAAAGCTGCTTATGGGCACGCCCAGCACCATGCCTGCCGAAACGCCTACAATAACTTTGGCAACAGCTTTTAACCGGTCTTTTTCCGGTACAGAAGCACCGGCAACGGAAAAGGCCAGCGAACAGTACACCGGATGCAAAAAGGCAGGCAGCACGCGGGCAGCAAGCGCCACGGCAAAATTATCCGTACACATTCCCACTATATTGCCAAGTGCAAAAAGCCCCAGCACCAGCAGCATTACTTTTTTGCGTTCCATGCCGGAAAACAGCAGTGGCATAACCGGCCCGGAAAACGCTACCGCCAGCGCAAAAAGGCTTATCAAAAGCCCTGCCTGCGGTATGCTTACGCCAAAGCGCTCCGCCAGAAGCGGCAAAATACCTATAACGCCCATTTCGGTATTGATAATGCTGAACACGCCAATGGTTAAAATAAATATCATTAAATTACTGTTTGATTTTAACAATGCAGTTTCTCCTTTAAATTTTTATAATTAAAGCCGCTTTAACAAATTTATTATAAAAAACGCCATTGTTAAAAACAAATACTTAATTTGGTTGTTTTATATGCTTTTTAAGTATAAATTTTTACAAACGCCTGCTGAACTTTTGCACTAAAAATATTTACAAATAAAATAATTGGTGTAATATATAGTATGATGTAAGCAAAAGCTAACCATTACGCATTTCAGTTTAACAATATGCTTTTGAGAAATAAAATACTGGAAAATATTTTAAACTTGTGTTATCATAGAAAGCAGACGCAATTTTAAAAACAATATTTTTTATTAATTAGCAAAAGTCATTCCTAAATGGAGGATTTTATATGCAGATAGGTTTGGATATCGGCAGCACCACTGTAAAAATAGCCGTGCTGGATGATGCCGGAAAACTGCTTTTCAGTAAATATGCCCGTCATGCCAGCCGCATTACGGAAACCATAAAAACCATACTCGATGAACTTGCCGCACAGATGCCGTGGCTTAAAACAGCACATCTTGCCATCAGCGGCAGCGCAGGTATTGGCGTTGCCGAAAGCTGCGGCGTGCAGTTTGTACAGGAAGTTTTTGCAGAAAAAATATGTACGGAACGCCTTAACCCGGATACGGACGTTGTTATTGAACTGGGCGGCGAAGATGCTAAAATATTATTTTTAGGGCGGCATTTTGACGCCCGCATGAACGACAGCTGTGCAGGCGGCACAGGGGCTTTTATCGACCAGATGGCTTCTTTGCTGAACGTACCGGCCGAAGAACTTGACAAACTGGCAGCCACTGCCAAAACACGCTACACCATTGCCAGCCGCTGCGGCGTATTTGCCAAAAGCGACATTCAGCCCCTTTTAAACCAGGGCGCGGAAAAAAATGACCTTGCAGCAAGCATTTTTGACGCCGTTGCCAGCCAGGCGGTAACAGGCCTTGCCAAAGGACGCCCCATTAAAGGCAACGTGCTTTACCTTGGCGGCCCGCTGACCTTTTTCGGCTGCCTGCGCGCCAGCTTTGACAAAATTTTAAATTTACAGGGCACCTGCCCCGAAAACAGCTTATATTATGTGGCAATGGGCTGCGCTTTTTGTGCCGAACACACCGTAGACCTTACCACGCTGGCGGAAAAAATGCACGCTGCGGATGCCACCCGCCAATTTGAGCATTTGCCGCCGCTGTTTAAAAATATTGAAGAATATGACGCCTTTGTTGCGCGCCATAACCGCGACAATGTTCAGCGAGGCGATATTGCAGCCGCCAGTGAAGCCTATCTCGGTATTGACAGCGGCAGCACAACCATAAAAATTGCCGTAGTTGCACCGGACGGCAAGCTGCTTGATTCTTTTTACCAGAGCAACAAAGGCAACCCGGTTGTCGCCGTGCGCGATTACCTGACCGGATTTTACGAAAAATACCCTGACTGCAAAATACTTGCCGCTGCCGTTACGGGCTACGGCGAAGAACTTATAAAACACGCATTCCACGTCGATTACGGCATTGTGGAAACCATGGCGCATTTTATTGCTGCAAAAAGCCTTTTGCCGGAAGTGGATTTTATTCTTGACATCGGCGGGCAGGACATTAAATGCCTTAAAATACACAACGGCTGCATCGACAACATCTTTTTAAACGAAGCTTGCTCCAGCGGATGCGGCAGCTTCTTGCAGACTTTTGCCGGTATTCTCGGTTACAGCGCGGAAGATTTTGCCAAAATAGGCCTTTTTGCCGATAAACCGGTTGACCTTGGCAGCCGCTGCACCGTATTTATGAACAGCAACGTAAAGCAGGCGCAGAAAGACGGGGCTTCCGTTGCCAATATCAGCGCCGGGCTTTCCATAAGCATTGTTAAAAACGCACTGTTTAAAGTTATACGCCCTTCCGGGCCTGATGACCTTGGCAAACACATTGTTGTGCAGGGCGGTACTTTTTTAAACAACTGCGTGCTGCGCGCCTTTGAGCAGGAACTGAACCTTGAAGTTGTGCGCCCCGATATAGCAGGTTTAATGGGGGCTTACGGCGCGGCCTTATATGCACAGGAACGCCGCAAACTGCATCCGCAGGATTCCGCGCTGCTTAAAGCGGAACAGCTGCGCACTTTTTCACATACGGTTAAATCCGTTACCTGCGGGTTATGCAGCAACCACTGCCACTTAACGGTAAATATCTTTGCCGACGGCAAACCCTATATCAGCGGCAACCGCTGCGAACGCCCGGTTACGCACTGCGCGCCCAACGACAGCCTGAACCTTTACCGCTACAAGCTGCAGTTACTGGAAGAATTTAAGCCAGTACCAGGCAGGCGCGGCAAAATCGGCCTGCCGCTCGGCCTTAATATGTACGAACTGCTTCCGTTTTGGCATACCTTTTTTACGGAGCTGGGCTTTGAAGTAATTACCAGCCCCATTTATGACAAAACCATTTTCCAGAAAGGCCAGAACACCATTCCGAGCGACACGGTATGTTACCCCGCAAAAATGATGCACGGCCATATTAAATGGCTGCTGGCGCAGGGCGTTACAAGCATTTTTTACCCCTGCATGACCTACAATGTTGATGAGGACACAGCGCAGAACTGTTATAACTGCCCGGTTGTTGCCTATTACCCCGAAGTTTTGGCGGCAAACATTGAAGAATTAAAAAATATTCACTTCTTTTACGATTACCTTGGCCTTTTGAATAAAAAACTGCTGGCCAAAGAATTATACAAAATGCTGAACCCCGTTTATACGGATTTGGGCAGTGCGGAAATTAAAAACGCGCTTACCCCCGCATTTAAGGCTTACCGGGATTTTGAAGCCCGCGTTAAGGAACAGGGCAAAAAAATAACCGAAGAAGCCTTAAGCAAAAACATGCCGGTTATTATCCTTGCAGGGCGCCCATACCATACCGACCCGAAAATCAACCACGGCATAGACCGCCTTATTACAGGGCTTGGCGCTGCTTTAATCAGCGAAGATTCAGTAAGCGGCAATATTGACCGCAAAGATTTGAACAAAGACCTGGAAGTTTTAAACCAGTGGACCTATCACAGCAGGCTGTATGCCGCCGCTAAATTTGCCGCGCAGAACCCTGCCATGAACCTTGTTCAGCTTGTAAGCTTCGGCTGCGGATGCGACGCCATTACGGCCGATGAATGCCGCCGCATACTAGAAGAAAGCGGCAAAATTTACACCCAGATAAAAATTGATGACATTGAAAACCTTGGTGCGGCACGCATAAGGCTGCGCAGCCTGTTTGCGGCACTGGGCTTTGAATGCTGAAATAATTTTTGAAGGAGCAATTTTTATGTCAGAAACTGTGCTACCGGTTTTTACCAAAGAAATGAAAGCTACGCACACCATACTTGTGCCGAATATGCTGCCGTTTCATTTTGCATTGCTGCGTTCCGCGCTGCAAAGCTGCGGCTACAAAGCCGAAATTTTACAGAACACCGGCCGCAACGTTATTGAAACAGGGCTGAAATACGTTAACAGCGATATATGTTATCCGGCGCTGCTCGTTATCGGCCAGATTATAAGCGCGCTGGAAAGCGGCAGATACGACCTCAGCAAAACGGCCGTTATGCTCAGCCAGACAGGCGGCGGCTGCCGCGCTTCCAATTATATATACCTTCTGCGCAAAGGCATGGAAAAAGCAGGGCTCGGCAATGTGCCAATCATCAGCCTTAATGTAAACGGTATGAACGAACAACCAGGCTTTGAGCTTAACCTTGCCATGATAAAAAAATTTATGGCCGCCATTATTTACGGCGACACTTTAATGTACCTTGTCAACAAAACCCGCCCTTACGAAACCATTAAAGGCGCGGTTGATGAACTGTCAGGCAAATGGCTGAACAAGCTTGAAGCCGCTTTTATGGAAGGCAAAGCGCAGGCTACCGGAACCATGAAACAGCTTTCGCGCGCTCTGGCGGAGGACTTTGCCGCCCTGCCGCAAAAAGCGGAGCATAAAATAAAAGTTGGCATTGTCGGCGAAATTTACATTAAATACGCTGGTCTTGGCAACAACAATTTGGAGCAGTTTTTACAGAAGCAGAACTGCGAATACATGCTGCCAGGGCTGCTGAACTTTATTATGTATTGCGCCGACACTTACTTAACGGACTACAAACTGTACGGCGGCAAATTTTTTAAATACGGCATATCCAAAATGGCAATGCTTTATTTAAAACGCCTCGAAAAAATCATGCTTTCCGCACTTTCAACACCGCCCTTTAAGCCGCCTGCATCTTACGAAGAAACAAAAGCGCTTGCCAAAGGCGTTATAGGCTACGGCAACAACATGGGCGAAGGCTGGCTTTTAACAGCCGAAATGCTGGAACTTGCCAAAAACGGCTACAACAACATTATCTGCGCACAGCCCTTCGGCTGCCTGCCTAACCATATAACCGGGCGCGGCATGCTTAACAAAATCAAGGAAATTGCTGAAAATGCCAATATCCTGCCTATCGACTATGATTCCAGCGCTTCTAAAGTAAATCAGGAAAACCGCATTAAATTAATGCTGGCTACTGCCGAATAAAATTTTAAACAAAAAAATTACCCCGTTGCCAAAGAACTGACAACGGGGTTTATTTTTACCGTTATTTAATTAATTGCTGCCCTGATAAACCATACCCTGAATATCGGTATCGGCTTTAACCTGTACAAAGGTGGTGGAGCCTGCCGGAATATTTACGGATTTACCGGTTACAAAAGCACCGCCGATAATACCTACCGGGCCAAGCACTACCATGCCGCCGATAGCGGCACCTGCTGCACCGGCAACAGTTTCGGCTGCCTGTTTGGCAACATCACCGAGGAATACTTTAACGCGGGTATTATCAATAGCGTAAATAAAACCAAAGTCAACATCAATGCGGGCATCCTGGCCGAACATACGCGGGCCTACAACCTTGGTTACTTTGCCAACGCCTTCAGCGCCTTTCGGCAGTACCAGCACATCATTAACAAAAACATTGTCGGCAACTTTGTATTTTACAACATCGCCTGCTTTTGCGGTTTTGCTGCTGAGGTCTTCGGCAAATTCAAGCTTGATTACGGAATCTTTCGGCAGAGTTACGGTTTCAACAACAACAATGCCGTCCTGGAAAGCAAGGTTTGCCAGTGCTTCAAGGCGTCCTGCAAGAGAGCCTGCGCCAACTTCGCCATTCAGCATGGTTTCCAGTGCTTCAATGCGGCTTTTGGCCGGACCGCCTGCCGTGCTTTCGGTAAACTGCCATTCAACGGCGTTCAGCTTGGTTAAAAAGCTTGCTTCGCCGCTGCCTGCATAACCGTTGATATAGTCATACAAATTATCAACTCTATTTAAAATAGGGTCAGTGGTAATGGTGCCGTAAACATCATCTTCAAGGCTGTCCATTCTGCTGACCAGTGCGCCTGCCTGTTCCGTACCGTACAGGGTAACTTCCAGTGCGCCCATTTTTTCACTGGCAGACATTGTTTTCGGCGCAGCGGAGGCTTCAATGGCAGCGCTGGCAGAAATTTCGTCACCTGCTGCGGCTAAAGCTACGCCCGGAAAGGCAGATGTAACAGTAAGTGTTAACGTTAAAAATAAAGTAAGGAGTTTTTGTTTCATTTCATTACCTCCGTGCAAAAATATATATTAATTATATCATAAAAGAACTTAAAAAAACAGTAAACTAATTGAAAACCGGGCAAGCATTAAAGCAAAGCCCGGTTTTATTTATTATTTTAAATATTTTGCAAAACTTGCCGCTACGGCATCTTTCATTTCGTCCATTTTGGCAAAGCGCCTTCTGTGCTGGGCACGTTTGGAAGGCTTCAGTTCCTCCATGGATTTTCTGTATTCGGGAATGGGTATTTTGTAAAAACGCTTGTCGTCAAGCTGCGTTCCTTCACATTCCTGCCAGAAGGCATCCAGTGAAGTTTTCAGTTTGCGGTCCACGCGGATATGGTTCATGGCGTAATAGCCTTCGTTGCTGACGGCGTAAATGCTTTCGCAGCCCAATGCCGCCGCCACGTTGCGGATGCCGTAAAAAATAAGGTTTTTGGTGCGGTAGCCGTAAAAGGCTTTGGTCAGCCCTTTAATAACCTCCGAGCCGTTGGGAGTTCCCTGCAATGCGCCAATCCACAGCGCCGGTTCGCCGTTTTTTCCGGGCGCCAGCCAGAACATAATCTGGTACAGCGCTTCTTTATCCCACATCAGCACCAGCGAAAGGCATCCTTCCTTGCGCTGACCGGCGTGGAACCATAATTCCAGCGTCAGCGGCTTTTCTTCGTAGCTGTCTTCCCACAGGCGCAGCATTTCGCCATCTGCATAAAGCCTGCGCAAAGCGTCTTCGGTTAACTTGCTTTCCAAAAATTCCACATGCCCTTTTACAAGGCTGATGCGTTCATCATAGGTGGAGTTTTTGTAAAAGAACTGCCTTGTCGCCTGCTCCACAAAACTTGTTGTATGGCGCAGCATATCACGGCGCAGCGGCGTTGCCGCAAAGAAATCCAGCAGGCCGCCAATCTGTTCGCTGTGCAGCATGCAGCGGGAACGGAAAACAACGTACCTTTTCCATTCTTTCAAGCGTTTGGTATTGTACAGGCTATGCCCGATATGTTGTAAAATTTCTGTATCCATGTCAGCCTCGCAATTGTTTGATATGTTACATTATACCATATTGCAGGCCTTACTGCCAGTTATGCTTTGTCGCGGTCATACATCGGGCGCAGGCGGTCCTGCATGGGAATTTTATCGGCCGCAGCCGCAAGCAGGGCCCATTCATACAGCGTGCTCTGTGCGCCAACAGGCTCCAGACGGTTGGTAACGCGGCGGTAAGTGCCGTTGGATTGCATCATGTGCGCGCCGACGTTATCGCGCAGGTACAAATCAAGCACTTTTTTAATACGCTCGATATGCGCCGGCGTTTCAACCGGGAAGAACAGTTCAACGCGGTCGTTAAGGTTACGCGGCATCCAGTCTGCACTGGAGAGGAAAAGCTGTTCCTTGCCGCCGCCCTGGAACCAGAAAATACGGCTGTGTTCCAGCTGCCTGCCGACAATGCTGCGTACGGTAATGTTGTCGCTGATGCCGTCCATGCCAGCGCGCAGGCCGCAGATACCGCGGATGATAAGGTCTATTTTAACGCCTGCCATGGAAGCCTCGTACAGTTTCTGAATAACGGGGTAGTCAATCAGCGAGTTCATTTTGGCAATGATATGCCCGGTGCCGCCTTTTTTAACAATACTGATTTCGTTGTCGATAAGTTCATAAATCTTTTTGCGCAGTCCAAGCGGTGCCATAACCAGTTTGTTCCATACCGGCGGGTCCGAATAACCGGACAGTACATTGAAGAACGCCGAAGCGTCGCTGCCGAACTGGTCGTTAGCAGTCATCAGGCCCATATCGGTATAAAGTTTGGCTGTGTTATCGTTGTAGTTGCCTGTACCAAGGTGTACATAACGCTTAATGCCGTCTGCTTCCTTGCGCACAACAAGAATAATTTTGGCGTGGGTTTTAAGGCCCATCAAACCGTAAATTACGTGGCAGCCTGCTTCTTCAAGCCTGCGTGCCCAGATGATATTGTTTTCTTCATCAAAGCGCGCTTTTAATTCTACCAGTACCGTTACCTGCTTGCCGTTTTCGGCAGCGCGGGCAAGGGCTGCAACTATCGGCGAGTTGCCGCTGACGCGGTAAAGCGTCTGCTTGATGGCAAGTACGTTCGGGTCGTCGGCAGCGTCGCTTACAAATTTAACTACCGGGTCAAAGCTTTCATAGGGATGGTGCAAAAGCACGTCGCGTTCACGCAGAACCTTAAAGATGTCGCTGTCGTCCGGCAGTTCCAGCGGGCGCTGCGGCACAAATGGCTCATACAGCCAGGGCCACATGCCCGGCAGCGAAGCAAATTTAAAGAAGCAGGTTGCATCAAGCGGCCCGTTAATTTCATAAACCTCCTGCTCGGTAATGTCCAGATTATTGTACAGGAATTTTCTGATGCGGCTGTTGGCTTTATTGTAAATTTCCAGCCTTACGGAAGCGCCGCGCGTACGTTTGCGCAGGGATTTTTCCACTTCTTTCAGCAGATTGTCGATATCGTCCTCGTCAAATTCCAAATCGGCGTCGCGCGTAATGCGGAACGGCACAACGTCCAGAATTTTGCAACCGCTGTACAAATCGGAGCAGTGCTCGTTAATAACGTCTTCCAAAAATACAAAGCTGCGTTTTTCCTCGCCGGGAACTTCCAAAAGGCGCGGCAGTACGGAAGGCACCTGCACGATGCCCATGCTGTCTTCACCCTCCTGGTTGGTAAGTTCTACCGCAAGGTTCAGCGTTTTATTTGCCAAAAACGGAAACGGGCGCGAAGCGTCAACCGCCATCGGCGTCAATACCGGGAAAATTTCTTCCTGGTAATAAGCCTCCAGCCAGCGGCGGCCTTTTTCGCTTAATTCGCTTACGCGGCAAATGTAAATGCCCGCCTCGCGCAGTTCCTTAACCAGCGAAAGCAGATATTTGTTTAACAGCTTCATCTGGTCGTGCGCCGCTTTGCTTATTTCTTCAAGCTGGGCTTTAACGGTAAGCCCTGCCGCATCGCGTTTGTTAATGCCGTTTTCGTACTGGTCCCACAAGCCTGCCACGCGCACCATAAAAAACTCATCAAGGTTAGACGCGGTAATGGCAACAAATTTCAAGCGTTCCAAAAGCGGCGTGGTTTTTACGCCGGCTTCGCGCAGCACACGCAGGTTAAATTTTAACCAGCTGAGTTCGCGGTTAAAAAAGTATTCCGGTTTATTAAGATTAATTTTTTCGTTCTTTTCCATTTATCTGTCCACCCGTTCCAAAACTGCCTGTAATCCGTAAACTTCTTCAAAGAAAGATGCCTTGGAGGCAAAAGTCCATTCTTCTATCGTCAAATCTTCAAGGGTAACGGCTTCCACCTTCATTACGCCGTTTTTAACGTTAACGCGGCAGCTTTTGATTTTTTGCTTATAGCTGCGGTCCATGGCATCGGCAAGGCGCACCAGCGCGGCTATTTTTGCTACCAGCGGCATAATTTCCGGCGACATTTCTTCCACTTCGGCATGGCGTTTGCCGCTGAACAGCCTGTGCGCATGGTAATAGCTTGCCAGCGCCACTATTTTTTTATCCATTTCGCTGAAGCCTAAAATGTCGCACGACATAATCAGCATATAGCTGTACAGCGAATGGCTGCGCAGCGAAACGTATTTGCCGATATCGTGCAGCAGCGCTGTTGCCTGCAAAAGAATGCGGCTGTGGCTGTCAAGCCCGTGGTGTTTGCCGAGTTTATCGAACATGGCAAGGGCAAGCTTGGCCACCTGGCGCGAATGTGCTTCGTCATACTGGTAACGCTCACCGATGCTGTACAGAAGGCTGAGCTGTTCCTGCTCAAGCTCGTCGGCATAATCCTTGCTGGCTTTCGGGCCGATATGCAAAAGGCAGATGCCGTCAATAAAGCGGTCATCCGTAAGGATAATTTCCTGAACCGGCACCAGTGCCAGAAGCTGCTCGTACAGCAAAATTGTCGGCACAACCAGTTCGGCCACATCTTCGTTGATTTTAAACACTTTAATAATCTGCGGCAGGTTCAGCTCATGCACGGTTTTAAACAGCTGCATGAACTGTTCCGTTTTAATGCGGATAACACCGGCTTTAAATTCAACGCCCATCATCTGCAGCAGAAGTTCCGATTCCGCGCCTGTCAGCACAAGATAATGTATCTGCTCGTTTTTCAACGCGTCCCTTACCGCGCCCATCGTACTTGAAAGGTATTCGGCAAGAGCCTGGTTGAATTTCATTGAACTGCGCTGATTGCGGTTAAAGCTTTCCTTAACGCGGATAACGCCGATATTAAGGTTCTGCTGGTAGCGTATAATATTATCTTTTACAAAAGTAATGCCAAGCCCGCCGGAGGAAATATCCATCATCAGCATGCTCTCATCAACGCCGGTCAGGCCGTCAAGCTTCATGGTGCGGCGTATTGAAGCATACTTGGTATAAATTTCTTCCGGAAGGTCAATAACAGTTACTTTCAAGCCCGTCCTGATATAAATCTGGTCTAACAGGAACACGCGGTTTAAAGCCTCGCGCACTGCGGTTGTTGCCTGCATGCTGTATTCTTCAACTTCATATTCCGTCATCAGGCGTTTAAAGCCAACCAAAAGCTCGCAAATTTCATTTACCATGCTGAACGGAATGATTTTGTTTTTGAAGGTTTCTTCGCCCAGGCGCACGCGGCGGTTGCATTCCTCCAGAACTTTCATGTTGTTTAAGTTGCGGTACTGCACAATCTGCATGCTTATCATCTCAGAGCCGAGATGTATTGCTGCAAAAATTTTATATTGTTTTTTTCTCACATGACCACCTCATTAAAGCATTATGTATTAATTCGACACAGCACACTTAAATCCTTGCCTTTAACAATTTTTTTACAGCGCCTTACCATCCTTTTTACAAATTATGCGTTTTTTGGCAGGATTTTTTACTTTTTCCGGTAAATATATATTTATTATGCGGTTTTACTGAATGTAAAATGACGGGAGGTATGTATTTTGCAGAGGATAGCTATTATAGATATCGGTTCTAACTCAGCGCGCCTTGTTATAACTCATATTTATAAAAACGGCGCCTACAACATGGTATACAACCAGAAAGAAGCCCTGCGCCTGAGCCAGAAAATTGACAAAAACGGCAACCTTACGCAGCAGGCGTTTACCGACACCATTGAAACCATGAAAAGCTTTGCCTATATGTGCAAACTGTACCACGCAGACAGGATTATTGCCGTGGCAACGGCCGCCATCCGCAATGCGGGCAACGGTGCGGAGCTTACGCGCCTCGTACAGAGTGAAACTGGCATCAGCCTGCACATTATAACGGGCAACACCGAAGCCTATATCAGTTACCTCGGCGTTATCAACACCCTTCCCTACCACAGCGGCATTATTTTCGACCTGGGCGGCGGCAGCACGGAGCTGATTCTGTTTCAGGACCGCAAAATACTGGAATCCGTTTCCGTTCCTATCGGCGCAGTAAACACCACCGCACTTTTTAATACACGCAACACCGTAAGTTCTTCCGTTTACGGCGAATTAAGCTTCTTTCTGCGCACGCGCCTTGCGGAATACCCATGGCTGAAACAGCCCAAGCTTCCGCTTATCGGCGTAGGCGGCACGGCGCGTACCATAGGCAAAATGCACCAGCGCGCCACCAAATACCCCACAACCAAAATCCATAACTATAAATTAACGGTACAGGCCTTCCGCGGCATTTTTAACCGCCTTAAAAACAGTACGCTTGAAGAACGCCGCAAAATTTCCGGTCTCAGCAGCGACCGCGCCGATATCATCATTGCCGGCGCCGCCATTATTAACGCGCTTTTTGAAGTTACCGGCAGCAAGCAGCTCATAACCAGCGGCTGCGGCCTGCGCGAAGGACTGTTTTACGATTACTATTCCAAAGAACGCGGTATACCGCTTATTGCCGAAGATATCTTAGCCCGCAGTACGGATAATATTTTAAACCTTTACACGCCTGACCTCACGCACAGCCACCATATCACCAATCTGGCGCTGGCCATGTTTGATGCCTGGAAACCGCTGCACGGGCTTGGCAAAAACTGCCGCCGCCTGCTTAAAACGGCAGCGCTGCTGCACGATATAGGCATTACCATTAACTTTTACAGCCATGCGCGCCACAGCGCCTATATGATTCAAAACGCGAAGCTTTTCGGGCTTACGCATAAAGAGCAGCTTCTGGCTTCGGCCGTTGCAGGCTGGCATAACGGTATTTCCAAAAGCTATTTTTCGCGCGACCCACTGTATATGACCATGCTGACGGAAAACAACTGGCAGACGGTAAGCAGGCTGGCGCTGCTTTTGGCCCTGGCCGAAAGCCTTGATTACACGCAGACCGGTATTTTAAGCATTACACGCGCCGGCATAAATAACGAAGGCGCTTTTCTGGAACTGAAAGAACACGGCAACCCCGTTATTGAACTGCACCAGATACGCGCGCATTTAAAATGGTTCTTTAAAACTTTCGGCAAACCGCTGCATTTTAAAGTAACGGGAGGATAATAAACGAATTATTTTTCAATCTGCAAAACTTAATATTAGTAATTGAAAAATAGGGAACAATATGTTAATATTCATTTAAAAAGTTCCCTATTTTAATATAATAAAAAATTAGCATCAACGGCAATAAATTTAGTATTATCGGTATTTGCCCATACATAATCAAAACCGCCGGCTCAGCCGGCGGTTTGTTCGCCGCTCGAAGCGGCTGATACAGCTGCATCTCAAGATGCCTGATTTTTATTCGCCAGCTGCAATTATTTTTACTCACTG
>UMAT01036835.1_pt1 | contig 13724 bp, 9 predicted proteins | sample 1963781 | NCBI WGS metagenome assembly UMAT01 (sample SAMEA4835923, study PRJEB28245) | human gut metagenome | biome: gut microbiome; material: fecal sample | place: Denmark | collected 2008
CAGGACCTATTACTCATTTTGATGCGTCGAAGTTCAAGACTCAGTTCGCCTGCGAAGTGAAGAACTTCAACCCGGCTGACCATATTGACCGTAAAGAAGCCCGTAAAATGGACCTCTATACCCAATATGCCGTAGTAGCAGCTAAAGAAGCTGTTACTGACGCGGGAATCGACGTAGAAAAAGAAGATTTGGACAAAGTCGGAGTAATTCTCGGCGTCGGAATCGGAGGTATTCATACTTTCGAAGAAGAAGTGGCTGGGTATGAAAAGACTAAAGATACAATCGGACCGAAATTCAATCCGTTCTTCATCCCGAAGATGATTGCAGACATCGCTGCCGGACAGATTTCTATTATGTATGGCTTTCATGGCCCTAACTTCACCACTACCTCTGCATGTGCTTCTTCTTCCAACGCCATAGCTGATGCGTTCAACTATATCCGTCTGGGAAAAGCCAACATCATTGTAACGGGTGGAGCAGAAGCTGCCATCTTCCCTGCGGGAGTGGGTGGTTTCAATTCCATGCATGCCCTGTCTACTCGTAACGATGATCCAACTCATGCTTCACGTCCGTTCAGCGCAAGCCGTGACGGTTTTGTAATGGGTGAAGGTGCTGGATGTCTGATTTTGGAAGAGCTGGAACACGCAAAAGCCCGTGGCGCAAAGATTTATGCCGAGGTCGCTGGTACTGGTGCTTCTGCCGACGCTTATCATCTGACAGCTTCTCATCCTGAAGGTCTGGGTGCGAAACTGGTTATGAAAAACGCCTTGGAAGATGCCGGAATGAAACCGGAAGATATCGACTATATCAACGTACACGGAACTTCTACTCCGGTAGGTGATATTTCAGAAGTAAAAGCTATCAAAGACCTGTTCGGCGAACATGCTTATAAACTGAACATCAGTTCTACTAAATCTATGACAGGTCACCTTTTGGGAGCAACAGGTGGCGTAGAAGCTATTGCATGTGTACTGTCTGTGAAAAATGACATTGTCCCTCCGACAATCAACCACGAAGAAGGCGATAACGATGAAAACATCGATTATAACCTGAACTTCACTTTCAACAAGGCACAGCAGCGTACTGTACGTGCCGCATTGAGCAACACCTTCGGATTTGGCGGACACAATGCGTGTGTAATCGTTAAAAAATACACTGAATAAACTGTGTTTAGCAATATACTAGATAAGATAAGACTCCTTTTTCGTAAGGATAAGGAGTCTTATCTTTGTTTTTATAAGATGCTGGGATTCTATCCGCGGAACATTGAAATCTACCAGCAGGCTCTCTTGCACAAATCCTCTTCCGTAAAGGCCAAAGGACGACTGCTCAACAATGAAAGACTGGAGTTCTTGGGAGATGCCATCCTGGATGCAGTGGTAGCCGATATCGTGTACAAACGGTTCGAAGGAAAGCGAGAAGGATTCCTGACCAATACGCGCTCTAAAATCGTACAAAGAGAAACACTGAACCGGATTGCAGTACAAATCGGACTGGACAAGCTGATTAAATACACTACCCGACAATCATCACACAACAGCTATATGTGCGGCAATGCCTTTGAAGCACTCGTAGGAGCCATCTACCTGGACAGGGGATATGTCACCTGCAAGTTCTTCATGGAAGAACGCATTATCAAGCCTTATCTTAACTTGGACAAGCTGTCACGTAAGGAAGTCAACTTCAAATCGAAATTGATTGAATGGGGGCAGAAAAACCGGTTTCTCATCGAGTTCAGTCTTTTGGAACAAACAGTTGATGAAGACCTGAATCCGGTATTCGAGACACAGGTCATGGTAGAACAGGTTCCCGCAGGACAAGGAAAGGGATATTCCAAAAAGGAATCACAACAGGAAGCAGCCCATGAAACCTTGAACAAAATCAAGAACGATCCGCAGTTTATTGATACAATCTTTGCCGAAAAAGCAGCTCGTGAAAAGGCAACTGAAGAAGTCCAAAGTGCTTCTCCTGAAATGACACAGGAAACCAGTCAGAGTGATAATCTACCCTCTGCTGAAGAAACAGCCGAAGAGGTGAAAGTCGCTTCCTTGGAAGTCACCGAAGAAGCGACAGCCACAGAAGAGAGGTACGACGATGTGGAACGGATTATTGCAGAAGCAGAAGAAGCCGCTTTCCAGCTTACAGAAGAACCTGAAAAGGACACACAGGAAACACCAGCCACTACATAAGCGTTACATAACGCTACAAGTGGCAGCAAATACCTGATTACCAAATAGTAAATCCTCAACTACCCCGAAGTAATAGTTGAGGATTTTTTGTATATATCCAGTCTTGGAAGACGTTTTCTTCCCGACAGGCTCCTGCCTTATTTTTCCTTGACTACAGAAGTCAGCGGATACCGGTTTCCCTTGATATCGGTCAGGAAGGCTTTGGCCGAACCGAAGTTCAAGTACATATCCAAACGCACCGGCAAATGGTTCCGGTCGTCTGTCACGTAAAACGTGATGACTTCTTTTTCCTTCTTTTCTTCACCCACATATTCCACCAGCGAGAATACCAGACAGCGGTAAGTCACTCCATTCTCCGCCTTATAATTCTCCTTACGACGGTAAATCAAGGTCTGTTTTTCCACCTCTCTTCCGGTAGCCATAGAGAAAAGAATCTTCTGACCAGGCTTGTAATCGGTAGGATCATACGAACGTGCCTGCAAGAGGATACTCAACATATCGTAAACACAAACTGGCATCACGTCGTGACGTTTATCCGTATGCCCCCGCAATGTTCGTTGCTGATCGACGATACATTTTCCGTTCTGATAACTGAACTTTACCTCGTCCACCGTATAGCGTTTCCCTTCTTCCGCTCCTTTTCTGAAATACAGCGGGACCAAATCTTTCGACGTAATGCAAGTCAGCGTATCACGCATCTTGAAGAAGAAATCAATCTTCTTGTTAGTGTATGACTGCAAATCTGTCTTTAGACACGGGATACCCTTGTATTTCGTCTCATTGACCGTCATCTTTGCCCATCCGGCATTGATCCAGACAAACTTCCAGTTAAACTTCAGCTCATAAGAGAGCGTCTCCCCTGGCTTGATTGCATCATTTACAGCACCACATTGTGCATTGGCTGCCATTCCTCCCACCAGGAGGAAAAGGCAAAGAATCAGTTTCTTAATCATGTTTTTCCTAGTTTACGCGCCCGCTCTTTGTTGCGGTCCTTGATTTTTTTCGCCTCATCGGGCTTTTGTTTCTTTATCTCGTCCAACTTCTGTTTGCCGAGTGGTACAGCATGCACATCCCACGTTTCTTCAAACTCAAAGTTAGCTTTCATTTCCCACACTTTCGGAAAGTAGAACACTTCTTCCGGTTGCCGTTTTTCTTCGTAATTGCCGGTATCCCACACCCCGTTATTATTGTCGTCGTTGAACAAACGAATATAATACTTCGTACTGGGCTGAAGGAAATAAAAGTCACACGTATTCTTATCTGTCACCGGCTGCTGGCGAACCACCCCGTCACTACTATTCAGCAACTGCACGATGGCATGAGGTCCAGCACCGACAATATTCAGATACAATGTGCCATACTCCTCCAATGTTTTCACCTTTAATTCCTTTTCTACTTTATCTGTATAAAGCCCGTAAATGCCTTTAATGCCCAACGAATCTATTTTAAGTTGGTATTCTTGTCCAGGCTGCCAATCTGCTAAAATCTGATACTGACGAGGAACTATTGAATCTTTCATCAGAATAAATGGAATGGTATTCCACAAAGAATCCACCTTAACAGCCATATGAATGGCAGCCGTATCAATATGTTCTACAGGTTCATCAAACTTCAAGACAATATTCCGGTTCAAATCCAGACTGGAAGGAGCGTCCACCGACATCGCAAAAAACTTAGGCTCTACCTTCAACGTATCTCCTTTTTTAGCTCGTTTTTTCCGTTCCTTCTCTTCTTTCTTCATCGCCTCTTCGGCCAAAGCCATACGCCGCTTCTTGTCAATCTTGTTCACCATACGCAACGTATCGGTTTTCGGAACCAACTGTCCCAAAGTATCCGTGGCCAAATAATCCATCTGGAAAGTCAATGTATCCCGTTCACACATCACCGTATCCTTAATCCAATAACGGATTGTATCGTTTCGAGGATTACTTTCAATGACAAACGCATTCTTCTCATCAAAATCCAGTCCCTTAATTGTAGGCAGCGTATCAGCCTTTGCACTAAAATACAGCGAAAAACGATTCAGTTGTTCCCGCTCGCTTTTCACCAAATACTGCATCGAATTCTCTTCCTTAAATGAACGCAGGACCAAATTGTCGGGCAGGAATCGTGTATAGTGTACCTCGTAAATCGTATCGTATGCCAGCGTATCGAGTTCGTTCCACACTGTATCCTGCCGCACTGCTTGACGCATATCAGGAATTACCAGCGAATCCTGAAAAGCAATCGCTTCTGTTTTTGAGTCAAACAGATAATTCTGGTTTCCATCCATCAAGGCATAGATACGGTATTTCCCCGGAGCCACTCCCCGGATGGTAAAATGTCCGCGGCTGTCAGTACGCGAAATACGGTCGAACGGCAATTTTACGAACGCACTGTCCTCTAAGTTCTGATGAAGTCCCACCTGAATCCCTTTCACCGGCTCCAGATTTTCTGCGTTCAGTATTGTTCCTGAGACCTCCATCGTGTCAATATGTGCCCCCGTGGAAAACGCATAGGCAAAATTTCCTAAAGGATTATCTTCGTTGTTGTCAACAATAGCATCTCCAAAGTCCACGGTATAGGTAGTATTTTCCCGAAGCGTATCAAAAAATTCCACCAATACCCTATGTCCGCTCACTTTCACTTCAGGAGCCTCCTTTTGAGGGGGAGAAATAATCACTTTCTCCGACGGATTGTCCAACTTAATGTATTCGTCGAATTCAATGGAGATTTTCTTTCGCTTGTTGTTCGTCGCATTGGGTTCCGGATTCGCACGCACAAACTTAGGTGGTGTTTCGTCATACGGCCCCCCATCGGGCATACCCGTACTCGCACAGGCATAGAACCCGATAATAACGAGCAAAAAAGCTACATATTTAGGAATAGGTCTCATCTGTAATTGTCTGTCGTCTAGTTATTCAGTTTCAACATTTCTTCAATATAATCACGACCGTTGCTCAGACGAGGTATTTTGTGCTGTCCGCCCAGCTTACCTTTCTGCTTCAACCAGTCGTGGAACAGTCCCTCACGGGCCACAATCACTTCCAACCGCTGCAAAGTGATGTCCTTATGCCGTTTGGCTTCATAGTCCGAATTAATCTCCTGTAAAGCAGTATCGAGCACCTGTGTGAACTTTTCCAGCGAATCGGGCATCACGCTGAACTCAATCAACCACTGGTGACGGCACTTGGCATTGGCATCCATAAACACTGGTGCCGCCGTATATTCCAACACCTGGGCCCCCGTTTCCTTGCAGGCACGCTCCAATCCTTTTTCGGCATTGTCCACCATCAGTTCCTCGCCAAAGGCATTAATAAAATGCTTTGTACGACCGGAAATAATGAACTTATAAGGATCTTTCTGTGTAAACTTCACCGTATCGCCAATAATATAACGCCACAAGCCGCACGAGGTAGTAATAACCATCGCATAGTTGCGTCCGACTTCTACCCCCCACAAGGGTACGATAGTCGGATTCGGTTTATCAATATCTTCCAACGGAATAAATTCATAGAACACGTCGTAATCAATCATCAGCAGCATGGCCGGGTCGTGCAAATCACTTTGCAAACCAAAGAAACCTTCACTGGCATTATACGTCTCCATATAATGCATCTTATCAGAAGGAATCAATTCTTTATACTGCTCACGATAAGGCGTAAAGCATACTCCCCCATGAAAAAATACCTCCAGATTCGGCCACACCTCATTGAGATGCTTGGCTCCAGTCTTCTCCAGAATGCGATGTATCACAGCCAGCATCCACGAAGGCACACCCGAAAGATTCGTCACATTCTGATGAATAGTCGTTTCGGCAATACGTTCCACCTTCTCCTCGAACTCACTCAACAAGGCAATCTCTTTTTTCGGTACCCGAATCAGATTGACCAACGGATTGATATTTTGAATCAAAATAGCAGAGAGATCCCCCACCAGACTGTCTTTCACATTGTAATTCGGACTATGGCTTCCACCTAAAATCAAGCCTTTCCCCGAGAAGAAACGGCTTTCCGGATTCTCCCGCAGATAAAGCGCCACTGCATCTGTACCTCCTCGGTAATGAATTCCTTTCAGGCCTTCCGGACTGACAGGAATGAATTTACTTTTGTCATTGGTAGTGCCAGAAGATTTGGCATACCAAATAACCTTCCCCGGCCACAACACATCCTTTTCCCCATGACGCATGCGGTCTACATACCCTTTTACATCTTCATATGTCTGTATCGGCACATGTTGAAAATCGGTATAGTTCCGGATTTGGCTGAAATCATATTTTGTGCCCCATTCTGTAGAAGCTGCTTTCTGTATCAGTTTTCGGAATACATGGTTCTGAATTTCTTCAGCCTTTGTCCCATATAGGTCAATTTCCCTTTGTCTGGGAGCAAATATCTTTCCTATTAACTTCGTTGAATTCATTCGTTTTTAAATTTCAAATCCTTATATGTGAGATATGCAAAGGTAGATTTTTTCTGCCTAAATCAACAGGCAGGAACATTATTTTTTCCACCTCTACGACAAATATACAGTTTTTTCTTACCTTTACCACACAATCTATTAATACAACAAAACATGAAGATAGGAATCTTGACTTCAGGTGGTGACTGTCCCGGCATAAACGCTACAATCCGAGGAGTTTGCAAGACAGCCATCAATCATTACGGAATGGAAGTGTACGGAATTCACAGTGGATTCCGAGGATTGCTGGACAATGACATCATTCCCATGGATGAAAGTTCACTTACAGGTCTTCTGAACATGGGTGGAACTATTCTCGGCACTTCGCGTGAAAAACCTTTCAAGAAAAAAGGTACTGCCGTCTCGGAAGACAAGCCTGCCATCCTACTACAGACTATCCACGACCGACAGCTGGATTGTATTGTGTGTATCGGAGGAAACGGAACACAAAAAACAGCGGCCAAACTGGCTGAAGCAGGAGTTCACGTAGTCAGTATTCCTAAAACAATCGATAACGACGTATGGGGAACCGATGTTTCATTCGGTTTTGATTCGGCTGTTTCTATCGCTACTGATGCCATCGACCGTCTGCATTCCACAGCCAGTGCCCACCAGCGAGTGATGGTCATTGAAGTGATGGGACACAAAGCCGGATGGATTGCCCTGTATTCAGGAATGGCTGGAGGAGGTGATATTATTCTGCTTCCGGAAATTCCGTTCGACATCCACCGCATCGGCGATGCCATCATCGGACGTCTCAAGAAAGGAAAGCCTTACTCTATCGTCGTAGTGGCAGAAGGTATTCCTACCTTGGGAGGAAAAAAAGCCGCACAATACATTGCCGAAGAAATTGAATATGAAACTGGCTTTGAAACACGCGAAACGGTGTTAGGCTACATCCAACGAGGAGGAAGTCCTACAGCTTACGACCGTAACCTCGCCACTCGCATGGGAGGACATGCTACCGAGCTAATCGCACAAGGCCTATTCGGACGAATGGTCGCCCTGAAAGGAGACACCATCGATTCTGTGCCACTCAGTGAAGTAGCTGGGAAACTGAAATTAGTGACAGAAGACCATGATTTGGTCGTACAAGGCCGCCGTATGGGAATCTGTTTCGGATAAATAAAGAAGTGTACTAAATAGGTTGATGCCAACCATTTAGTACACTTTATTCAACTTACTCGACAATCAATTTTAGATGAGTGTCCCCCGTCTTTGCTTTTAACCATTTCACAATCTTCTCCTTGCTTTTCAAGTCAGGCACTTTACGACAATCAATAATCGCAAAAGTCAACGTATCCACTCTCGAACTATCCACCGACAAACGCAAGCTTTTGGATACAGACAAGGATTTAATTTCCGGGAACAATACCTTGAGTTCTTGTCCCAACTGTTTTCCCAGCCAGTCTGAACCAGAAAAATCAGCCAATTGTTTGTGCAGGGTATCAATTTCAGCCTCCTGCTCCTTCAAGCGTTTCTCACTGTTCCGGTAGAAATCTTCCATCACCATCGACTTGATGTTGCTGATGTCTACGGCATTGCCATCTCCCATCCCTTGGAATACTACCAGCTTGGTTTTCGCCAGATTGTAATCTGGCAGGCGGTGCTGTGCGGCAGCTATTTGTTCCTTAGACACCTCCTTGCCCACCAATACTACCTTTATTTCCCGTTTGTCATAGGAAATTTCACGACTCAACACCTGAGAATCGGGAAACTGCAGTTCCTCTGCAATAAAATGACTGGCAGACGTCTGATAGAAGGTTTCTCGCACAATGTTATAGGTAAGATACACGGCCGGACACATGGTACCAATGGTAATCCAGATAATGTAGCGCTTCACCAGCTTCTCGCGGGCCTTGTCGACAAACTGCTTGCGCTGAAAGTGCATCACTCGCACCCCGATGTAAGTGGCCAGACTGATAAATACAGAATTGATGAAATACAGATAAAAGGCACCTAAGAAATACAACAGATTACCCGTAGCCAGTCCGAAACCGGCCGTACACAAAGGCGGCATCAAGGCCGTAGCAATAGCTACACCCGGTATTACATTTCCTTTCTCTTTGGTAGCCAACGCCACAATACCGGCCAACCCGCCGACCAAGGCAATAAACACATCGTAGATGGTGGGTGACGTACGAGCCAACAATTCCGACTGCACCTCATCCAGCGGAGTAAAGGCAAAATAAATCGTGGCGGTCGTCACGCTGAACAACGTAGCCACCAGATAGCTTTTCAAGGAACGTTTCATCAGCTCGAAATCATTCAAACCGATGGAGAGACCCACTCCCATGATCGGTCCCATCAACGGAGAAATCAGCATGGCACCGATAATCACCGCCGTAGAATTGACGTTCAAGCCCAACGACGCAATGAAAGTCGCAAAAATCAAGACCCATAAGTTGGTCCCTTTAAATTCCACCCCGTTGCGGATAGTTTCCACCGTCAGTTGCTCGTCTTCCTTGCTCCGGTTCAAATCCAGATATTCATTGAAAAATTTACGAAGCAGAAATTTTCGTTTGTTTCTCAGTTCCATAAAAGCCCGATTAGATTACATGGTAAATAACATCCTCTTGCCGGTTACCGGAAAAAGCGACCGACAAAAGGTAAAGTCCTTAAAGGTAAGTCTTTTTTGATAATAAATGCGACAAACAGCAAAATTAATATCGTACGGAAGCCTAAACGCAACCAAAGATTGGCAATCGGCGTTTCCTGTGACAACACATAGAGCACCACAGCCACAATCAGATAGAACGCCATGTCTTTCAACGGATAAGCTACCGGATACTTCTTTTGCCCGATAAAATAAGACAACAAGGTAATTACTCCGTAGCCTGCTACTGAAGCCCAAGCGGAAGCCACATATCCGTAAGTCGGCACCAGCCAGATATTCAGTCCCAGAATCACGGCGCAACCAATCAAGGAGAAGTAAGCGCCCCAGTAGGTTTCATCGGTCAACTTGTACCAGAAAGAAAGGTTGAAATAAATGCCCTTGAAAATCTCGGCCAACATGACGATAGCCACCACGCTCAATCCTTCCCAGTAGTCGGAAGCCACCATATATTTCAGGATGTCCATGTAGCCCATCACGGCCAAGAAGGCCAATAATGAGAATATAAAGAAAAACTTCATGGCCGAAGAGTAAACTTTCTTGCTGTCTGCATCCTTGTTCTTGCCAAAGACAAACGGCTCATAGGCATAACGGAAAGCTTGTGTGAACATCGCCATGACCAGTGCCACCTTACTTGTGGCACTGTAGATACCCAACTGCACCAGCCCTTCCGAACGGTCATCGAACAGATAAGGATAAATCATCTTGTCGACCGTCTGGTTCAGGATACCGACCAACCCGAATATCAGAATCGGGAATGAATAGTTGATCATACGCTTCATCAACACCTTGTCCATATGATAAGACACGCCACGCAGCTCCGGAATGAAGAAGAACATCTGCAAGGCCGACATAATCAAGTTGGACACGAAGATGTAGCCCACCAAATACTCCGGATTATAGAACCAGTTCACCGTCTCTGGGGCATGAGCATTCAGCCACGGACAGACAAGCAGGAAGAACAGATTCAACAGAATGTTTCCTACAATGTTCAACAATTTAATGGAAGCGAACTTGATGGGGCGCTTCTTGTAACGCAGATACGCAAAAGGGATGCACTGGAAAGAATCGAGGGCCACCACACACACCATCATCGCAATGTAATCGGGATGGTCCGGATATTCCAACAAGGCAGAAAGCGGATGCAGGAACACCATGCACAGCACCACAAACAACAACGAAAGTCCTCCCACGAACAGCAGGGAGTTGGCATACACCTTTTGGGCATCCTCGTCCGACTTGTTGGCGAAACGGAAGAATCCCGTTTCCATACCGAAAGTCAGCAACACCAAAATCAATGCCGTATAAGCATATACATTCGATACCACTCCGTATCCTCCGGAAGCAGCGGGCAACACGGCCGTATAGAGAGGTACCAACAAATAATTCAAAAAACGTCCTACGATGCTGCTCAGTCCATAAATGGCAGTATCCTTTGCCAAAGATTTTATTCCGGCCATATTCTTCAATTAATCAAACAGTGTCTTCTCACTGCTGTATTTACTTTTTCCTAAATGTTTATACGCCAGTTCGGTCACTTCACGTCCTCGGGGAGTACGCTTCAGGAACCCTTCCTTGATAAGGAAAGGCTCGTACACTTCTTCCAACGTTCCTGGGTCTTCTCCCAAGGCAGTGGCAATGGTAGTCAGTCCCACCGGACCTCCCTTGAACTTGTCGATGAGTGTACAGAGAATCTTGTTGTCTATCTCATCCAACCCATATCGGTCGATATTCAAGGCTTCGAGGGCGAAACGGGCAATCTCCAGGTCTATCCGTCCCGAACCTTTCACTTGTGCGAAATCGCGCACCCGTCTGAGCAAAGCATTAGCAATACGAGGAGTTCCCCGACTGCGTGACGCAATTTCTCCTGCCGCATCCACATCGCACGGCACATCCAGAATACGGGCCGAACGAAGAACGATACGCGTCAGTATGGAATCATCGTAATATTCCAGATGGAGGTTGATACCAAAACGGGCACGAAGCGGAGCTGTCAGCAATCCACTGCGGGTCGTGGCTCCCACCAGGGTGAACGGGTTCAGGTCTATCTGGATGCTACGGGCCGAAGGGCCTTTGTCAATCATGATGTCGATGCGATAATCTTCCATGGCCGAGTACAAGTACTCCTCTACCACCGGACTCAACCGATGAATCTCGTCGATGAACAGCACGTCGTTCGGTTCTAAGCTCGTCAATACCCCGGCCAAATCCCCAGGCTTATCGAGTACCGGGCCAGAAGTCACCTTGAACCCTACCCCCAGTTCATTGGCAATGATGTTGCTCAATGTGGTTTTTCCCAGTCCGGGAGGGCCGTGGAGTAATACGTGGTCGAGTGCTTCCGCCCGAAGCCGTGCCGCTTTTACAAAGATGCGCAGATTGTCCACCACCTTGTCCTGTCCGCTGAAGTCTTCAAACTGGAGCGGACGGAGCGCATTTTCAAAGTCACGCTCTTTTCCGGTAGGTTTATAATCACGTATATCAAATTGTTCTTCCATAAATTCGTCTAAAAGTCTGGTCACAAAAGTACGAATAAAAGAAGAATCCCCGATGAAGAATCCCGAATTTCGTTTATATATTGTATTTTTGTCTACTACAAAAACTGATTGAATTTATGACATCAACCACTACCCCACTGAATGGAAACCGATTGATTTTCTTCTCTCCCACCCACACCTCGGCCCAGATTGCACGGGCCATTGGAGAAGGTATCGGCATGGAAAGGAGAATAGAAACCGACCTGACCTTGGATGAATCTTCCTCTCCAATTGAGATGCAAGGAGAATTGTGTGTCATTGCCACCCCTGTCTATGGTGGACGAGTACCGACCCTTGCCCTGCAACGTTTACAGCGTCTCAAAGGAAACGGAGCTCCCGTGATTCTCGTCGTCGTATATGGCAACCGGGATTACGAAGATGCCTTACGGGAACTTCGGGATACGGCCATCAGCCTGGGCTTTGTGCCCCTGACTGCCGGAGCCTTCATTGGAGAGCACAGTTACAGCACACCCGAACTGCCGATTGCCGCCGGACGGCCGGATACCGATGATTTGCAGCAGTCCCGCGGGTTCGGGAAGGACAGCCTGGAAAAATGGAACCAACTGCATACAGCCGGTACCCCAATTCCCGAGCTGACCGTCAAAGGGAATTTTCCTTATAAATTGTGGACGCCGGGTGCCCCTGCATGTCCTACCTGTACGGAAAATTGCTTTGCCTGTGGCGAGTGTATCGAAGTCTGCCCGACTCACGCCATTCATTTCAATGCGGACCAGACTGCCATTGAAACGGACATCCAGCAATGCATCAAATGTTGTGCCTGCGTAAAAGTTTGTCCAAACAAGGCCCGTGAGTTCAAGTCTCCGTTTGCGGCCATCCTCCACGAAAAGTGCAGTGCCCGCCGTCAACCGGAATTGTTTTTCTAATCTCAACCCAGCGTTTACATGAAAGAAAGAGAAAAAAGAGTTTTGGTCGGCATGAGTGGAGGCATCGACAGTTCGGCTGCCTGCATCATGCTACAGGAGCAAGGATATGAAGTAGTAGGCGTGACCATGCGTACCTGGGACGTCGCGTCTCATTTTACCCCCGGCAACGACCAGCCCAATGAAGTGATTGAAGCACAACAACTGGCTGCCCGCCTAGGTATCGAACACCACGTGGCCGATGTGCGGACCGAGTTCCGCCAAGTCATTGTGCAGTATTTCATCGATGAATACATGCGGGGACGTACCCCCAACCCTTGTGTAATGTGCAATCCCTTGTTCAAGGAACGGATTCTCTGTGAATGGGCCGACCGGTGCAATTGTGCCTGGATTGCCACGGGACACTACTGCCAGTTGAAAGATATCAATGGTTATCGCTACATCCTGACCGGCGACGACCCCCTGAAAGACCAGTCGTATTTTCTATGGAAACTGCCGCAAGAGATTTTGAAACGGATGATGTTCCCTCTTGGTGGCATGACGAAGGCCAGCGTACGCGATTACCTCGCCTCAAAAGGTTTCGAGGCCAAAGCCCGTGGAGGAGAAAGCATGGAAATCTGCTTCATTGAAAAAGACTACCGGGAATTTCTGAAAGAGCATTGCCCCGACATTGACGAAAGGATTGGTCCGGGATGGTTTGTCGACAGCAAAGGGCTGAAACTGGGACAGCACAAAGGTTTCGCCTACTACACCATCGGACAGCGGAAAGGATTGGAAATCGCCTTGGGAAAACCGGCCTACGTATTGAAAATCAATCCTGCCAAAAACACAGTCATGCTGGGAGATGCCGACCAGCTCAAAACCCAGTATATGCTGGTAGAGGACTATAACGTGGCCCGTTTGGACGAGTTGCTCAGTTGTAAGGACTTGGCTGTACGCATCCGCTACCGCAGCCGGTCGATTCCTTGCCAGGTGATTCTGCTGGAGAACGGGCAACTGTTGGTCCGCTTCCAACAAGAGGCTTCTGCCATCACCCCCGGCCAGTCGGCTGTGTTCTACGAAGGCAACC
>UMAT01020329.1_pt1 | contig 13239 bp, 10 predicted proteins | sample 1963781 | NCBI WGS metagenome assembly UMAT01 (sample SAMEA4835923, study PRJEB28245) | human gut metagenome | biome: gut microbiome; material: fecal sample | place: Denmark | collected 2008
GCTGCTGATACGGTTGGCGGATGAGGATGAAACGGCTTCTTCAGCCGCGTTTTCAGTGACCCGCTGGGACACTTCTTTTTGAGCTTTTTCCCATGTTTCCGAAATGTCCTTTTCTACTTCCTTGGCTTCGGGCAGGTTCTGCTGGTTTTGGTAGAAGTATGCCCCTCCGCCGAGAATCAGCAGCAGGAGGATGAAGCCTTTTAACGAGCCGGTGGAAGAGCCTCTTTTTTTCTTTGCCATAGTACGTGCTGTTTAAACCAGTTTGAAACGCATCCGGAAGATGCCGTCCTTGTAGTCGTGGCTGATGATTTTGAAGGTCCCGATTTCCGAGGTGTTTTCCACGTGCAGTCCGATGCACAGGCATTCGTCATAGTCACCCACGTGTACTACACGTACCGTGTCGGAAGCTCCTTCAGGCAAGCGTTTCAGGTCGAAGCGTCCGGCAGCGTCTTCTTGGGTAGTGAATTCCGTGGTGACTGGCAGATGGCGGGCGATGACCTCGTTGACAGTAGTTTCAATGCGGGCGATGTCTTCTTCAGTAGGAGCTTGTGGAAGGGCGAAATCAAGTTTGCTCTTCTTCCGTTCAATGTGGGCCGATACCGCCCGTCCGCATCCGAAAAGATTGACCATCGTGCGGTTGATAATGTGTTCGCAGGTATGCATGGGAGGGTATTCCTGCTTGTGATGTTCGTTAAGTTGAGTAGTTTGTTCCATAATCATTCTGAATTTTGGGGCAAAGATAGAAAATAAGCCGAAATATGTCACTTTTTGGCCGTTTTTGAGGTCTGAAAAAACGCACTTGCGTTTAAGACAAAATGTCCTTGTGTTTTACTTGAAACGCACTTGCGTTTGGACTCAAACGTACTTGCGTTTTGGTTGAAACGCACTTGTGTTTTTTTACCCTCGTTTTCAGCTGTTTTTCAACATGTTTTTTCCTTCTTGAAAGGCAATGGGTAAGTGCTGGAGGATAGGAGTTTATGACCTGCGGGGTAGGATTTCTGGAAGATAACGATTTTTGTCTGGTCGATTGGACAGGTTTAGGGCTTTTGAGACTGGGAAAGGCGATTATCTTTTCGGGTTTCAGAAAAATCTTATTATTTTTGCGTGATAAACCTCAAATGGACAAATCATGAAATTTATTGGAATTATTCCTGCAAGATATGCATCAACTCGCTTCCCGGCCAAACCCTTGGCGTTGTTGGGAGGCAAACCCGTCATACAGAGAGTCTATGAACAAGTGGCTGGCGTGCTGGATGAGGCTTACGTGGCTACGGACGACGAACGCATCGAAGCGGCCGTCAAGGCTTTCGGGGGAAAAGTGGTAATGACTTCCGTCGACCATAAGAGTGGTACCGACCGCTGTTACGAGGCCTATTGTAAGGTGGGCAACGGATACGATGTGGTGGTGAACATTCAGGGTGACGAGCCTTTCATCCAGCGTTCACAGTTGGAAGCCGTAAAGGCGTGCTTCGAGGACGAAGCCACCCAGATTGCCACTTTGGTAAAACCTTTTACTCCAGCCGATGGATTCGACGCGCTGGAGAATGTCAATTCTCCGAAGGTGGTCGTCGACAAGTATATGCACGCGCTTTATTTCAGCCGTTCCATCATTCCTTATCAGCGTAACCGCGACAAACAGGAGTGGCTGGCCGGACATACATATTACAAGCACATTGGGTTGTATGCCTATCGGGCTTCGGTGCTGAAAGAGATTACTGCTCTGCCACAGTCATCGTTGGAACTGGCTGAATCGCTGGAACAGCTTCGTTGGCTGGAGAACGGCTATTCCATCAAGGTGGGCATCAGTGAGGTAGAGACCATTGGTATTGACACTCCGCAGGACCTGGCACGTGCCGAGGAGTTTCTGCGCAATCATCAGGAGGCTCTATGACGCAGCTTGACCGTAGTGTAGCTCCTGCCATTCGTCAGCTGGAGCATTTCTCCATCTTGCAGCCGGAGCTCTACCGCATGCCCAACGGTATGCCGCTGTATGTGCTTTCGGCGGGCAATGAAGAAGTGATTCGGTTTGATTTGCTGGTGCGGAGCGGGCAGCTCGACCAGTTTCAGCCCTTACAGGCGGTGTTTACCAACCGTATGTTGCGTGAAGGAACCGTCCGGATGACTTCGGGTGAGATAGCTGAACGACTGGATTATTACGGGGCGTGGCTGGACCTTTCTTCTTCGGTCAATTGTGGGTTTGTCACGTTATACACACTGACCAAATACCTCGACCAGACCTTGGCGATTGTTGCCGAAATGGTGAAGGAAGCCGTATTTCCGGAAGAACAGTTTCGGATTATCTGCGACATCAACCGCCAGCAGTTTTTGGTGAACAACCAACGGGTGGATGTCTTGGCCCGCAAGCAGCTAAACCGTTCGTTGTTCGGAACCTTGCATCCTTTGGGCCGCTATGCGGAGCTGGAGGATTACGAACGTATTCAGGTGGAAAATTTGAAGGATTTCTATTATCGGTATTACCATTCGGAAAATTGCTCAATGTATGTGTCGGGCAAGGTTACCCCTGAGGTGATCAAGTGCATAGAGCACCATTTGGGAGAAGCCTCTTGGGGCAACTGTACATCGAAAAAGGTGGAGCGTACATGGCCTATCATAAAGGATAGGAGCAAACGGATTTTTGTGGAAAAGGAAGATGCCTTACAGAGTTCTCTTCGTATGGGAGGTTTCTCACTCGACCGGAAGCATCCGGATTATCTGAAATTGCGGGTGCTGGTCACCTTGTTCGGTGGCTATTTCGGCAGTCGGCTGATGTCGAACATCCGTGAAGAGAAGGGATATACCTACGGTATTGGGGCTGGGCTGGTGTCTTATCCGGGCACGAGCCTGCTGGTTGTCAGTACGGAAGCGGCCAACGAGTACATCGAGTCGGTGGTGAAGGAGGTGTATCACGAAATGGATCGTCTGCAACAGGAAAAGGTACCGGCAGAGGAACTGGAGATGGTGCGCAACTACATGCTGGGTGATATGTGCCGTTCTTACGAAGGAGCTTTCTCCCTGTCGGATGCGTGGATTTTTATCGAGACGGCCGGACTGAAACCGGATTTCTTCGATGCTTCGCTGGCAGCCATCCGGGAAGTCACTTCGGAGGAATTACTCTCACTGGCTCAGCGCTATTTCTGCAAAGAAAACTTAATAGAAGTGGTGGCAGGTAAAAAAGTATAAACCTGTCGGTGCGGGCAAAAGTAAAAAGACTATTTTTGAACGGATTTAAAAAACAGACCAATAATAAGGATGAACAAACATACATTATTACTATTTACTTTGCTGACTTTGGGTTCAGTTTCAGCTTCGGCCCAGTTGTCTTTGGGATACTATCAGTTTAAAGATGGAGCAGAATATTCGGGGGAACTGAAGGGACGCAAGCCGAACGGAAAGGGACGGACTGTCTTTCGTAACGGTGACGTGTACGAGGGAGAGTATGTGAAAGGGAAACGCCAGGGAGAAGGTACGTATACCTTCAGCGACGGCGAAAAATACGTGGGACAGTGGTATGAAGACCAGCAACACGGAAAGGGAACCTATTATTTCATGAACAACAACCGTTATGAAGGAATGTGGTATGCTGATTTCCAGGAAGGAGAAGGTACCATGACTTATTACAACGGGGATTTATATTCCGGTACATGGCATCATGACAAGCGTAACGGACAAGGTACCTATACCTGGAAAGGGGGCGCGGTCTATACAGGCGAATGGAAAAACGACCTGAAAAACGGAAAGGGTACCATGGTATGGGAAGACAAGTCGAAGTACGAAGGTGAATGGAAGGACGGTATGCGTCACGGAAAAGGTACCTTCTATTATACCAACGGTGACAAGTATGTGGGCGACTGGAAAGAGGATGTACAAGATGGAAAAGGCATTTATTATTTCCAGAACGGCGAACGCTACGAAGGTGATTATGCCAATGGCGAACGTACGGGGCGCGGTATTTATACTTACCCGAATGGTGACAAGTATGTCGGACAGTTTTTGAATGGCTGGCAGGAAGGTCAGGGTACGTTCACTTGGGCCAATGGAGCTGTGTACGACGGACAATGGGTGAAGAACCAGCGTTCAGGTTTTGGCAAGTACAAGTGGGCCAATGGCGATGAATACGAAGGCCAGTGGAAGAATAACATGGCGGAAGGAGAAGGTACCTTGCGTATGGCCGACGGGTCGGTCTATACAGGCGGATTCGTGCGGGGTAAGGAAGACGGAAAAGGAATTCTGATTGATAAGGAAGGTGTGCGTTTTGAGGGTTTCTTTAAGCAAGGCAAGAAAGACGGTCCTTTTATCGAAACGGATACCAATGGAAATGTCATCCGGAAAGGAACTTTCAAATACGGACGTTTGTTGGAGGAGAAAAAATGAATAGAGATTTATCCGAACTGACTTTGAAAGTGCGTGAGCTTGCCGTGAACACAGGAGCTTTTATCCGTGAAGAACGGACAAAATTCAGCCGGGAACGGATTGAAAAGAAACACGCACATGACTATGTGTCGTATGTAGACAAAGAATCGGAACGAAGAATAGTGGCCTGTCTGCGGGAATTGCTCCCTGAGGCAGGCTTTATTGCAGAAGAGGGAAGCGGAAGTCATACCGATGAGGAATATTGTTGGGTAGTGGATCCGTTGGATGGAACTACCAACTTTATTCATAATCATGCACCTTATTGCATCAGCATTGCACTTCGCAACCGTGAAGAAATTCTGTTGGGCGTGGTGTATGAAATCTGTCGTGATGAATGTTTCTGGACCTACAAGGGAGCCCCTTCTTTCTGTAACGACCGACAGATACGGGTCTCGGGGGTAACTTCGCCCGATGATGCGTTTATGGCTTTCGGGCTGCCGTATGATGCGGAAGCCTATAAACCGGTATTTAACCGTCTGATTGAAGGATGTTACGGCAATGTGGCAGGCATTCGGGTTGTAGGAGCGGCAGCTGCTGAAATGTGTTACGTGGCCGACGGACGTTTTGAGGCTCGTGCCGAAGCTTTTACTTGTCCGTGGGATGTGGCGGCCGGTATCCTGCTGGTGCAGAATGCAGGGGGTCGGGTGACGGACTTTTCAGGTGGTGATTCGTTTTATTCAGGTCGGGAAGTAGTAGCTTCGAATGGAAAAGTACACGATTTCCTGCTGAATCTGTTGAAGTGAGGTAAAAAAACGCCTGTTTTATTCGACGAATAGGAATTAATTTCGTAAGTTTGTGTAACTCAAAAGGAAAAGATATGGATATACCGGGCATATTGGATTTCCTGAAAGTGCTGGCGGTAAACAACAACCGGGAGTGGTTTCAGGAACATAAAGCGGACTATTTGAGTGTGCAGGCTGATTTTGAGGAGCTGCTGGGCATCGTCATCGCCCGTCTCTCATTGTTCGATGAGAGTGTGGCTCATGTGCTTCCGCACGACTGTATGTATCGTATCTATCGGGATGTCCGTTTCTCTGCGGACAAGTCTCCTTACAAGACCCACATCGGGGGATATATCAATGCGAGGGGAAAGAAATCCAATCATTGTGGTTATTATTTACACTTGGAACCGGGCAATTGTATGCTGGCCGGGGGAAGCTGGTGCATGCCTGCGGATATGCTACGGGCCGTGCGGCAGTCGGTGTGTGACCGCATCGACGAGTTCCGGGCCATTGTGGAAGATCCGGCTTTCCACCAATATTTCCCTGTAATAGGGGAGACGCATTTGAAGACGGTACCTAAGGGATTTCCGAAAGATTTTCCTTATCCGCAGTATATCCGTTGTAAGGATTATACGGTCGCTTGTCCGTTGGAGGATGAATTTTTCTCTCGTCCGGATTACCTGGACCGGATGATGGACGTGTTCAGGCAGCTGAAACGCTTTGCCGATTTTACGAATGAAACGATAGACGAGTTTGAATAAAAGAATATTAACTGCTTAAATGTAGAGTGATATGATAATTGACAAATTGGAAAACTTGGAAAGATATGTTTCACTGAACCCTTTGTTTGCAGAGGCGATGGCTTTTCTGAAAGCGACCGACCTGCAGGCACATGAGGCGGGGAAAGTGGTGCTGAAAGAAGGGGAACTGACGGTGAACTTTTCGGAGGTCGGTCCGAAGACAAAGGCCGAGGCGCGTCTTGAAACGCACAATGAATTCATTGACATCCAGCTTCCGTTGTCGGGGGTGGAAGTGATGGGCTATATGCCGCGTGCCGACTTGCCCGAAGCCACTTATGATACCGAAAAGGATATTGCTTTCTATGAAGAAGCGGCCACTGACTATTTGACCGTGAAGCCGGGGATGTTCGTCATCTTCTTTCCGGAAGATGCACATGCGCCGGGCGTGACTCCCGAAAAAGTGAGAAAAGTGATTGTAAAAGTACATGTCAAATAATTTCTAATAACTAATACTATGGACAAGGTATTGAATATCATAAAGAATGATCCGTGGCTGGAACCGTATGCCAATGCTATTAATGGCCGTCACCAGCATGCAATAGAGAAAGAAAAAGAACTGGTAGGAAAGAAAACATTGTCGGACTTTGCGACAGGCCATCTTTATTTCGGATTGCATCGCACCGACAAAGGATGGACTTTCCGGGAATGGGCTCCTAATGCCACCGAAATCTATCTGGTGGGTGATTTCAACGGATGGCAGGAGAAACAGGCTTTCCGCTTGAAACGGGTCCGCAAGACGGGCAACTGGGAAATCAATCTGCCGGAAAAGGCCATGAAGCATGGCGACTTGTACAAGCTGAAAGTGTATTGGGAAGGTGGATGCGGCGAACGTATTCCAGCATGGGCTACTCGTGTAGTGCAGGATGAACAGACCAAGATTTTCAGTGCGCAGGTATGGAATCCGGAGAAACCGTATAAGTTCAAGAAAAAGAGTTTTACGCCGAATGTGTCTCCACTGATGATTTATGAGTGCCACATCGGTATGGCACAGGATGCGGAAAAGGTGGGTACATACAATGAGTTCCGTGAGAAGGTGTTGCCTCGCATCGCAAAAGATGGGTACAACTGTATCCAGATTATGGCTATTCAGGAGCATCCTTACTATGGCAGTTTCGGGTATCATGTGTCCAGCTTCTTTGCGCCTTCTTCCCGTTTCGGTACGCCGGAAGAATTGAAACAGCTCATTGATACGGCACATCAGATGAACATTGCCGTCATCATGGATATTGTGCACTCACATGCCGTGAAGAACGAGGTGGAAGGATTGGGCAACTTTGCCGGCGATCCTTGCCAGTATTTCTATCCGGGCGCACGTCGGGAACATCCGGCATGGGATTCGCTTTGCTTCGATTACGGTAAGAACGAGGTGATTCACTTCCTGCTGTCCAATTGCAAATATTGGTTGGAGGAATTCCATTTTGACGGTTTCCGTTTCGATGGAGTGACTTCCATGTTATATTACAGTCACGGATTGGGAGAGGCTTTCTGCAATTACGGTGATTATTTCAACGGGCACGAGGATGACAATGCCATCTGCTACCTGACATTGGCCAACCGCTTGATTCATGAGGTGAACCCAAAGGCCATCACCATTGCCGAGGAAGTTTCGGGTATGCCGGGACTGGCCGCACCTTTTGAAGATGGTGGCTATGGCTTCGACTACCGTATGGCGATGAACATTCCAGACTACTGGATTAAGGTGATTAAGGAACGCAAGGATGAGGACTGGAAACCTTCAAGTCTGTTCTGGGAAGTGACCAACCGTCGCAAGGATGAAAAGACTATTTCGTATTGTGAGAGTCACGACCAGGCACTGGTAGGTGACAAGACCATTATCTTCCGCTTGATTGATGCCGACATGTATTGGCACTTCAAGATTGGTGACGAGAACGGTGTGGTAGAACGAGGCATCGCTTTGCACAAGATGATTCGTCTGCTTACCGCTTCCACCATCAATGGAGGTTATCTGAACTTCATGGGTAATGAGTTCGGTCATCCGGAATGGATTGACTTCCCGCGCGAAGGCAATGGCTGGTCGTATAAGTATGCCCGTCGTCAGTGGCATTTGGTAGACGACCCGACATTGTGCTATCATTATCTGGGTGATTTTGATGAGTGCATGGTCAAGCTGTTGCGCAGTGTGAAGAATATCCAGAAATCGGAAGTCATTGAAGTATGGCACAATGACGGCGATCAGATTCTGGCTTTCCGCCGGAAGGATTTGGTGTTCGTGTTTAATTTCAACCCGACCCGTTCGTTCACCGATTACGGCTTCCTTGTTCCGAGAGGAGCTTACGATGTGGTGTTGAATACGGATAACAAACAGTTTGGTGGTTTCGGCTTCTCAGACGACAGTCTCCGCCACTTTACCTGTGCCGATCCGCTTTATGCAAAAGATAAGAAAGAATGGCTGAAACTGTATGTGCCGGCCCGTTCTGCAGTGGTATTGAAACGAGTGAAAGAATAATTTTGTATGAGTGATTACACAAATGCACTTTATAAGAAGACTGCACGCATCATGATTGCTGTATGCGGTCTTCTTTTTTCTCTATTTAGTTTTGTCTATCTCTATGTGTTCCAACGGGATGTGCTGGAGGCACTCCACTTCTCACTGGCGCACGGAAAGACCGTGTTTGCTCCGTTGGCCAGCGCCATTATCATTACCCTCATTCTGTTGTTGTTGCGGTGGGGAGTGAACAGTCTGCTGGGGCTGAAAGGAAAGGTACGTGCCTTAGCCTATTTACCTTCTTTTCTGGTACTCTGTGCCCTGACGGATGTGGGACGCGGGGTCTATATGTCCGACTATCATACGCCGTGGACGTGGCTGTTGCCCTTGCTGGTGCTGCTGTTTGTCGGCCTGGGGTACTGGTTACGTGGAGTCTTCCGGGTGCAGCTGAATCAGGAAGGGAATGTCTGGGGGTTGGTGAACAGTAACCTGGCCATTCTGTTGGGCTTGTGCGTGCTGACGGTGTGTGTAGGTGATTCCAACCGTACTTATCACCATGAACTGGAAGCGGAATATTATTTGCGTACTCAGGAATATGACAAGGTGCTGGAGGTAGGGGAACGTTCGTTAGAGGCAAGTCGTACTTTGACTGTCTTTCGGGCGGTGGCATTGTCTCACTTGGGACAGATGGGAGACAAGCTGTTTGCCTATCCGCAGTATTATCGTTCCGATGGATTGTTTTTTGATTCAGATTCCCTGCATACGCTTCGTTATACGAACGATTCCATTTATTATCTGTTAGGAGCCCGTCCGTATGCTGGAGAAGACCGGATGGTGTTCCTGCGGAACATTTGTTACAAGGGGTCAGGTAAATATACTTCTTTGGATTATTATCTTTCGGCTTTGTTGCTGGAGAAACAGTTGGATCGCTTTATGGAGGCTGTGCCCGACTTTTATCTTCCGGAAGATACCTTGCCACGATATTATCGGGAAGCAGCCGTATTGTATCATGCGGAGCGGAACGATACTCTTTTTCCCGTGGCCGACAGTTTGATGATCAGGCGCTTCAAGGCTTATCGTGAATTGCAGCAAAAAGGAGGTTCTGCGTTGGAAGAACAAAATCGCATGCGACGGGAATTCGGAGATACCTACTGGTGGTATTACGACTATCAGAAATAAGAGACATTTGTGATTGGGATAAAAAATTAAGAGAGACTGCCGGGGAAATGCAGTCTCTCTTATATTCAAGAACAAACGCTTTTGTCCTTACAGCTGATATTTTCACAAATACCAATACTGTTCTTATCTATTACTATGAAAAACATCTTTATAACAATTGGTTTTCATGGATTGTTCAAAGCAAATTGTATATTTAACAATTGTTTGGTTTTTGATTCTATCTTTTACACATTCCTTTGAAATCACAATACATACATGGGTCTTCCTCCTCGGTTTGATGGAAATCCACTTCTGGATTGAACACTTCTTCTAGAAGCGCTTTCAGCCGGCTGCGGAATTCTTCTTCCAACAGAGCGAAATCTTCTACTGGAGTCGTTTTGTTGTACGATTCCTTGAGTTGGATGACCGGTGAATAATCTTCGGAGGCGGCCCGATGAATGTAGAGCAGGGAAGGAGCTACTTTCCGGTCGTCGTTCCGTTCCCGTAGCTTCTTGCATACGATGGCGGCATACAAGAAGGTCTGGAATACATAGTTGGAACGCTTGGAACCCGGTGTGAACAAAGATTTCACGCTAGGCGGAGTGTCTGCTTTTCCGCCTGTCTTGTAATCGACGATGCGGAGCACATTGTCTTTGCTGTCCATTCGGTCGATGATACCGCCCATTCGCGAATGAATCGCGCCTTTGGACGTTTGTATCTCAATGTCTTCCATGATGCGCTGTTCAGAGCCCACGAAGGTGAAAGGAGCATGACGCAGGTCATTGCGCAGCAATTGTTGGACGTAGCGCAGGATGACGGCCGAGTTGATGAGCTGGATGCCGTTGTATTCCGGACGTTCGTCGGCAGGGAGGTGAAAGAACAGTTCCTTGAATCCGTTGTCCACGTAGTTCTGCAATTTTACTTCCTCTTTGAGCAGGGCTTCCAAAGTTTCTTTATTGATAAGCTTTCCATGTGCCGTCAAATCTTTGTAGATGTGTTCGGCTGCATAGTGGAAGATACTTCCAAATTTGGCCGAGTCAATTTCCGCACTCACTTCATCAGGTGCCGAAAGTCCGGCCACATACTTGTAATAGAACTTCAGCGGACAGTCGAGGTAGCAGTTCAGGGCCGAGGGAGAGAAGAAAGCTTTCGGATTCACCCGCACATCGAATACCTGCTGCATCCGTTTCAAAATGTCGGCTGATTTGGGGATGCAGATAGGGGAGGATGCGACCGGCGACTGTTCGGCTTCCAGTTGTTTCCTCTGTACGGGATAACCCCATTCAATCAGCAGCTGGAGCATGAAGCGTGACATCTCACCCCGGTTCATACCGTCGCTCACCGTATTATACACCAAAGTTGCTTTTTCCGCCCGTTGCAACAGACGGTAGAAGTAGTAGGCATAGACAGCAATCTTATGGTCGATGGTAGTCATGCCGAATGCCTTGCGCAAGTTGTAGGGGATGAACGAGGAATCGCCTCCCGCCTTGGGCAACTGTCCTTCGTTGACCGACAGCAGGATGATGTGGCGGAAATCCAGGTTGCGGGTTTCCAATACCCCCATCACTTGCATACCAATGGCCGGTTCGCCATGGAACGGAATGCTGGCTGTAGACATGACTCGTACGAGTAGCCGGTGGAAGGTGGCAGGTTGCACTTCCAAATCCTTGCTTTCAAGCAACGCATGGAAACGGTTGACCATGGTAAAGCTTTTGAACAAGGCTTCCCGATAGAGCTGGTCGAGGGCATCGCTGGTGGAGGCCGCCTGCTTGCGGTACAGCTGTGCCACCTGCTTCAGGATGTCGGCCAGCCTTTTGCACAGTTCCTCGTTGTGGCTACAGGGTTTGAACAGCAAGGATAGGGCCTCATCCCGTTCCAGTTCCGACGGCAGTGGATAGAAGCGGTTCTTCTCCGTCAGCTCCTTTTCCAGCGGAGTGGCCGCTTCCGAAAGCAGTTGCGTGTACGGATGCTTCAGCACACTGATGACCTCGGCAAACTGGTAACGCCCACTGCGGGGATTGTAGCCTGAAATGTGCAGTTCCAACAGCGTCTTCACGAAACTGTAGGCCGGGGTTTGCGAAAGCGGGAAACCCATAGTGATGTTGATGTGGTGCACGTTCTCCGGCAGCGAATGTAATACAGGTTGCAGCATGGCCTCGTTGCAGAGCACCACCGCCGTTTCCTTTTCGTTCTCCGTCAGGTTTTCCCGAATCCACTGCGGCAGGTAGCGTGCCTGCCCGTTCTCCGTAGGCGATTCGATGAAGGTAATCTCTTTCGGGTGATTCAGGTGGTCGAACAGGGCTGGCGGTAATTCCGATGGGAAGTTCTTCAGGTTCCGGCGGATAAACTCGCCCGCCTCGTGCGGATGCTTGTTCAAATAGAAGGTGTCGTAATCCCAGTAGAATAGGGCTTTCCCGGCCGCATGCAATTTGCTGAACAGAGTTTGTTCCACCTTGTTCAGCACGTTGAATCCCACGAACACGTAGGTATCGTAGGGGAACTTCTGTACGTCCATCGTTTCCGTCACCTCGCGGTATAGCATTCCTTCGTAGGCGATGCCTTGTTCGCGGAGCCGTTCCTTGTATTGCGTATAGATGTCGCCCAGTACGTCCCACAGTGAGATGAAACGTCGCTTCAGTTCCGTGACCTGCTCGAGGGAGAAATTGCGAAAAAACTGGCTCAATGCTTCCTTCTGTCCTTCCTCCAGAAAATCATATTCAGCCGTCAGCTTGTTCAAGTCTTTCAGGTTGCTGAAGAGAGCCTTCGTGTCGACCAGGTTCTTGTCGGCGTCGTCGAAATCACTGATGAGCATCTCACCCCAGAAATAGAAATCATCGAGACTTTCCTTGCTTCCGGTCACTTCCCGGAACACCTTGTAGAGGTCGCACACCAGTTTGATAGAGTCGCCCGTGACCCATTGCGATGACTGGCGGAACAGTTCACTGATGCTCACATAGGCCGGCGACCAGACCGGACGGTCGGACTCCTGTGCCAGGTATTCGTTGAAAAAGAGGCTGGCACGTTTGTTCGGGAACACCACGGCTACCTTGGTAAAGTCTCCGTGCAGCTTCCGGTACAAATCAGCGGCCACCTGCTTCAAAAAAGTTTCCATATATTGTATTGTCGAAATAGCGTGGTAAATAAAAATAAACTCAGGCCGGAAGCGTCACTTCTTCCAGCTCGTTGGCAAATACATACCAGAGGAATCCTCGGATGTGGGTGTAGCCCATTTGCGTGAGCAGGTCCATATACTCCTGCACCTGTGCGCGGTAGCTTTCGTTCTTCTTTCCGAACTTGAAGTCCACCACGACCACCTGCCCGTCTTTCCGCATCACGCGGTCGGGGCGGCGCGTCTGCATCTGTCCCTCCTCGTCGGTGTACACAATGGCACATTCATTGTAGAGTTCCCACGTGCCACTGAACCAGTCCTTGGCTGCTGGATGTTGTAAAGCCCGTTGGGCCAGTGCTTCCACTTGCTTCATTTGTTTCTCCGATTCGAAGATACCCTCGAAGTTCAACCGTTCCAGGGCAGGAGATAGGTCGTCCGCCTTTTCGATGTGGGCAAACACTTGGTGCAGCAGTTGTCCCTGACGGATGTACTGTCCGCGGCTGTCCTCTGTCTCATCCCCTTGGATAAAGTCAGCCGAACGGTTCGATTGTTTGAATTCGATGTGCGTTTCAATGCTTTCCATCTTCACGGGAA
>UMAT01010517.1_pt1 | contig 13047 bp, 7 predicted proteins | sample 1963781 | NCBI WGS metagenome assembly UMAT01 (sample SAMEA4835923, study PRJEB28245) | human gut metagenome | biome: gut microbiome; material: fecal sample | place: Denmark | collected 2008
ACAAATAAAATATTCATTAATGAAATTAATACTATGCCAGGGTTTACGAAAATCAGTATGTATCCAAAATTATGGGAAGCAAATGGAATTAATTATGGAGATTTACTAGATTTATTAATTAGTGGAGCAATTAAATAAATGCTAAATATTGAGAGTAATCAAAATATTTAGAAAAATAAATAAAATGTATTTTCTAAATAAAAATAATATGCTATAATATAAGCATCCATGAGCTTTTAGGAGGATGTAGAATGATTTTTAAAGATTATTACAAAATATTGGGACTAGATACATGCAAAGTATCTGCCGACGAAATAAAGATAGCATATAGAGAGCAAGCAAAAAAATATCATCCAGACGTAAATGTGGGCAACTCAAATGCTGAGGAGAGATTTAAAGATATTAATGAAGCATATAAAGTTTTATCAGATAGTGTTTCAAAACGTAAATATGATAGAATGTGGAACTCTAATATTGGAAAAAAGAAAATCAGAAGCCAAGAAGCTACAAGAGAAACATCTTCTGTATTTAGTGACTTTTTTCATATGTTTTTTGGAGCAGATAATAATAAATTAGAACAAAATAAAGAAAGTAAACTTCCTATTAAGGGAGAAAATATAGAAACATCAGTTGATATATCAATTGAAGAAGGGTTTTATGGCTCAGAAAAGAAAATTTCACTAAGAACTACAGCTGGAAAAATGAAAACATTTTCTATTAAAGTACCAAAGGGAATTAGGAATCATGAAAAAATTAGATTACTTGGACAAGGGAAAAAAGGACAAAATGGTGGAAAAAATGGAGACCTATTAATAAATGTCAACATAATAGACAGTAAAAAATATAAATTAAAAGGATATGATATTTATACCAATTTATTTTTAACACCTTGGGAAGCTGCACTAGGTACTAGAGTAAATATTCAAACAATAGATGAGGAGCTTTCTATTATTGTTCCACAAGGAATGCAAAGCGGAGAACACTTTGAAGTACCTCAGAAAGGGTATTTAGATGGACAAGGTGGAAGAGGCAGGCTAGTTGCGGAAGTTAAAATTATGATACCTAAAAAAATGACTAATGAAGAGAAAGAATTATTTAAAAGATTAAATGATATATCTGCCTTCAACCCAAGAAAAAAGATTTGTTAACATAAAGATGTTGACAATATGGAAAAAACAAGATATAATAAATATATTAATGGATAAACGAAAGATAAGCTATGGGTTGAAGTATCGTTCATAGAAAAGGGGTGTAATAGATGGATAATTTACAAGGAAAGCATTTTAGTATAACAGATTCAAAAGAAGTGAACACTGTAATTTATCAAATCAAAGAAACAGAAAAGGAATATTTGGAAAATTCTCCAAAGTTTACAGTAGAAAGATTAGACTGCTTAGAAGAATTAAGAGGAGACAAGAAAAAGAAAACATTTTTTGTAGACAATCCTTCAGAAGAAGGAGATCAACTAGTAATTTTATCTTTTAGAAAAGATAAAGTAGTAGTCAATATGGGAATTTTAGAAGGAAATAAAGTTAAAATTTCCAAAAAACCTGTTCCACTTAAATTTGACACTTTATATACAGAAGAAGAATCTAAATATAAAGAATTCAGATATACACCTAATTTAAAAAGACCAATATCAATTATAGATCCAGAAACAGCAGAAGAAATAAAACCTGTATTATATTTTGATAAAGAAACAAATGAAGTCAAAGGAAAATGTAAACTAAAACCTTACAAATCATATTTTGCCTTTGAAATAAGAGAAGATAAAAAAGACTAATAATAGGGAGAGGGGATTGTAAATGTCAAATAAATCCGTAGCTAATAATAAAAAGTATGAAATTACTTTTGGATATTTCAATGAAAATAAGGATATGCAAATGGAGTTTCCACCTAAAAATGCTAAAAAGTATAATGGCTTACAAGAAAAACTTAATGAAGATTCAATGGAAATTGTTGCAAATAATTATACAAAGATATTAGGTAAAAATGGACAAATATTAGCCAGAGTTGCAGAAAATGGTAAAGTTTTAACAGGTAAAATTCCTGAAAATAAAAATACAAGTAAAAAGGCAAGTGTAGAAAATACAAAATAAAAACAAAAGAGAAGGTGAAATCTTATGAATTATAAGATAGAAAAAGTAAGAAAAAATTTCAGAAAATCATTTATACTTTTTGTAATAATATGGTTAGTTTTAACCATATTATTTGTCGCTCCTGTGGCATATTCAATAGTTGAAAGTACAAGAGATGGAAAGTTTATATCTGGATATTTTATAGAAAACATAATTCCAGCATTATCAAGTTTTACATGTATATTTAAGGTATTAGATGCAAAATATATTGGAATGTTTTTTAAAACCACAGTATACTTTACATTATTTTACATAGTTGTAGTAATTATAGGATTAGTTAAATCAGCACCTAAAAATGAGTACACAGATATTGAACATGGTTCGAGTGATTGGAGCGAAAATGGAGAACAATATAGAATATTAAGTAAAAATAAAGGAATAATTCTAGCACAAAACAACTATTTACCAATAAATAAAAGAGGAAATGTTAATGTTTTGGTAGTTGGACGGTTCGGGTTCTGGTAAATCTGCATCATATTCCATTCCAAATGCATTTCAAATGTTAGGTTCATATGTTTTTACAGATCCAAAGGGAGAATTATATGATAGAACAGCTGGATTTTTAAAACAAAATGGATATGATATAAAAGTTCTAAACTTAGTTAATCCTGAAAATAGTGATGGGTATAATCCTCTTGCACATATTTCAAGTGAACTTGATGTTGATGTTATTGCAAATACAATAATAAAAGGACAGAAATCCGAAGGAGGAGGTTCTGATCCTTATTGGGATGATATGGCAGAAATGCTATTAAAAGCATTAATGTACTATTTAATAGCTGCAAGACCAGAAGAAGAACAAAACTTGGCAAGTTGTTCAGAAATGGTAAGAGCTGCAAACTCAAATGGCGGAGGAAATTTATTAACAGAACTAATTAATCAGTTGCCATATGATCATCCCGCAAGAATGTACTACAAATCTATTGAAATAGCACCAGAAAAAACATATGGCTCAATTTTAAGTTCATTACAATCAAAGCTTGGAAAATTTGATTCAAAAGAAATTGCAGAAGTAACATCAACAGATACAATTAATTTTAGTGATATTGGAACTAAAAGAACAGCAGTATATGTTATTTCATCAGATACACATACAGCATATGATTTTTTATTAACAATATTTTTTGCACAAATGATACAACAATTATACAATTATGCAGATGAAAATGGAGGAAAATTAAAAACCCCAGTATTCTTTATATTAGATGAGTTTGCAAATATAGGTAAAATACCAGATTTTGATAAAAAAATATCTACATCAAGAAGTAGAGGAATTTCATTTAGTGTCATTTTACAGAATTTAGACCAATTAGAGGCGGTATATGAAAAATCGTATGAAACAATTATGGGTAACTGTGATACTCATGTATTCTTGGGAAGCAACTCGTTTAAAACAGTTGAATATTTTTCAAAAGCATTGGGAGAGAAGACAATTACTAGAGGTAGTAAATCAGTAAACAGAGATAAAAATGATCAGAGATCTGGATATAGTACATCTGATCAAATAATGGGAAGAGCTTTAATGACTCCAGATGAGCTAAGAAGGATGGATAATGATTTATGTATTATTTATGAAAAAGGATTAAAACCAGTTAAAGCAAGAAAATATTATTATTTTGAAACTAATATGGCTAAAAAGCTAGCACAATATGAGATGAGCCACAATGAATTTAATATTGGGGACAGAGGAGTTTGGAGAAAATATAATCCTTATAATCCATATAAGCCTGAAGAAGAAAAGCAAGATTTAAAAGTTGAATCATTAGATGACCTATTTGAAGATAATTCTGATAACAAAAAGCAAAACTTTAAAAATAATGTTGACAATTATGAAAATGATGAAGATTTAGCTCCATTCCTTCCACAAGAAGATGAAGAGGAATATGTAGAAAAAGATTTACAAGAAGAGTTAGAAGCTAAATTTGATGAATTATTTGGACCAATAGATGAAGAGAATTAATAAATTCTCTTTTTTTTTGTGCTACTTTTATAATATTACAAATATTACAAAAATGTAAAGGAAATGTAATAAAATGTCCAAAAATGTAGTTCCGTAAAAGAATATAATGAAATAAAGCAAATATTAAATAAAACAAGATTGCTAAAAGAGATTATTTTTATTAATATATTATTAGGTAATAATGCAAAAAAGGAGAGAAGAACTAATGAGAGAAGTTTTAAAAATTAGTGTAATAGCAATTATTCTAAGCATAGTATTTGCTGTAAATGTACAAGTAAATAAGGTAGATGCATCAAGTGAAAATGAAGAATTAATAGCAAAGCTTATGAAAGAAAATGAAGATAATCCAGAAAGCATAAAATATTTAGTAACAGATAGATTTATTTCAAGAGTAATGCCGGAAACAAAAGTAGAAAAATTTAAAGAAAACTTTTCAAAAGGAGAAGAAGTAAAAGTATATAAAGACAAAACATGCCAAGAAGAAGTAAAAGAAGGGTATGTTTATTCAGGCATGTATGCAAAATATGAAAGCAATGGCAGAATATTTAAAATTGCAGTAATAGGAGATATTGAATCAAACGATAAAGAAGAAAACAACATAGAGGGAGACGGAATATTAAATCAAATAGAATTAACAAGAATAATAAGAGACTATGTAAAAACAGAAGGTTGGGAGATAAAAGAAGAAGAAGAAAAAAAATCAGCAGATGTAACATGTGATAAAAGTGTGGATACAAAAGATATAAAAGCAGTAATAAGATACATAGTACATGGAGGATTAGATGTACCAGAAGTAAAAAAAGTAGAAGCACCAAAAATAGAAATAATAGAAGGAAGAAAAAATGCAAAAGGAGAATATGTAAATAGTACAAAAATAAAAATAACACAAGTAAATAAAGAAGATGAAACATTAAAAACAGTATATAAAATAACAGGAAGTAAAGCAGAAGAATATAAGGAAATAAATGGAACAGAAGAAGTAATAGAGCTAAAAGGAAGAGGAGCATATAAAGTAACAGCATATACATATGGAACATTAGAAAACAAATCAAAAGGTTCAAATCAAATAATACAAATGACAGAAGGATACACAGTAACATTTTATGATGAAGATGGAATAACAGTATTAGGAACAAGTACAGTAGATTACGGAACAAATGCAAGTTATACAGGAGCAGAACCAACAAAAGCAGCAACTGGAGAGTATACATATGCATTTGCAGGATGGGATGCACCAGAAAAATTAAATAACGTAACAGAAAATAGAAGTGTAAAAGCAACATATACAAATACAAAAAATAAATACACAGTAACATTTTACGATGAAGATGGAACAACAGTATTAGGAACAAGTACAGTAGACTATGGAACAAATGCAAGTTATACAGGAGCAGAACCAACAAAAGCAGCAACTGGAGAGTATACATATGCATTTGCAGGATGGGATGCACCAGATAAATTAAATAATGTAACAGAAAATAGAAATGTAAAGGCAACATATAGTAAAACAGCAATAACATACAATATAACATACGATCTAAATGGCGGAGCATTAGAGGAAGGAAAAGCAAATCCAAGTACATATACAGTAGAAAGTGAAAATATAACATTAAATAATCCAGTAAAACCAGGATATACATTCATAGGATGGACAGGAAGTAATGGAGATGTAGCACAAACATTAGTAACAATAGTAAAAGGAAGTACAGGAAATAAAGAGTATGTAGCAAACTTCAAAGCAAACGAAGCAACATATAAAGTAGAACATTATAAAGAAGGGCTAGATGGAACATATGTAAAAGACGAAGAAGCAACACAAAATATAGGAAGTACAGTAAATGCAGAAGTAACAGCAATAGCAAAAACATTTAAAGGATTTACATATGATGAAAATAATGCAAACAATGTAAAAACAGGAACAGTGCCAGTAGAAGGAGAATTAGTATTAAAGTTATATTATAAAAGAAACAGTTATACATTAACATTAAATAAAAATGAGAATATAAAAGAAGTATCACTAAGTGAAGAAAATAAAGGTGATAGTGTATATGAAAGTTATAAGTATGAACAAGAAATAAATATAAGTGCAACAATAAAAGAACAAGAAGGATATAAATTTGCATGGAGTAAATGGACAACAAGTAATGCAAGTTTATTAAGTGAGCAAACAAATAAAGATACAAAAATAACAATGCCAGCAGGAAATGTAACATTAACAGCAAATGCAAATAAAACATTATTAACATATAACATAACATACAATCTAAATGAAGGAACAAATAATAGTCAAAACCCAAGCACATACACAGTAGAAGATACAATAACATTAAAAGAAGCAAGCAAAACAGGGTATACATTTGCAGGTTGGTATGAAAAAGCAGACTTTAGTGGAACAAAAACAGTTGGAATAGCAAATAGAACAGGAGATATAACATTATATGCAAAATGGATAAAAAATGAATGTAAAGTAATAGTACATCATTATGAGGAAGGAACGAAAACTAAAATTGCAGAAGATGAAGTAATAAAAGGTGATTTAGGAGCAAGTTACCAAACAAAAAACCTAATACCAACATTAGATGAAGAAGGAAATATTACAGAAACAGACGGAAGGGAATATTTAAATCCAAATAAATATACATATGTAAGTGTAGTAGGAAATGAATCCGGAGTATTTACAGAAAACGATATAGAAGTAACATATTATTATAGAGTAAATACATTTGAAATAACAGGAGAAGCAAAAAGTGGAGGAAGCATTTCAAATGTAGATGAAACAGTAAGATATGGAGAAGACTCTAAAAATACAATAACAATAACACCAGATGCAGGAAATAGAGTTAAAGAAATAACGATAAATGGAGAAAAATTAACATCATATACAGAAGATAGAAAGACAAAAGTAGTTACATTAGAAACAATAAAAAATGTAACAGAAAACAAACATATAATAGTAACATTTGAGCCAATACCAATGGTAGCAAAAATAATAGAAGCACCAGAAGGATATGAAAGCTTAATTGGAACAGAATATGAGTATTTATCAGGAGCAATAGAAAAAGTAAAAACTGGACAAGAAACAAGTTTTGTAATACAGATAATAAATGATATAGATAATGAGACAAATATAATAATAGATAGAAAAGTTACAATAGACTTAAACAGTCATACAATAAATGCAAATGATGAAGAAAATGCAACAATAGTTGTAAGAACAGGAGAATTAAAAGTAATAGATAGCAAGGCCGCAGGGAAAATATCAAATAGCAAAGGAATGGCAATAAAAATAGAAGAAGGAGGAGCATTAAACTTAGGCGTAGACGATGGAAGTATTCGCTATAATAGCCCAATAATAGAAGGAAAAACAACTGGAGTTTACAACTTAGGAACATTTAATTTCTATGATGGAGTAATAAGAGGAAAAACAGCGATAGATGGTGGAGTTACAGATACACCAAAATTATACGACCCAAAAGTTGAACAAAGTGGAGAAATGCAAGAATCTGTACTTGCAAAAGTAACAGATGTAGAAGCAACAATTGGAAAAACAAGATATGCAACACTAGAGCAAGCAGTAGATGCAGCAAATAACATAAAAGGAACATCAGCAGATGAAATAGAAATAGATATAGTAGTGGATTTAGCAAAAAATGCAAAAGTCGTAATGGATAATACAAAAAATATAGTATTAGATTTAAATGGATATACGCTTACAAATACAGTAGCAGACTATGTAATAGAAAACCAAGGAAAGCTAAAAATAATAGATAGTAGCAAAACAGAAGAAGCAGAAGGAACAGGAATAATAAAAAGTACAACTTCAAATACATTATTAAATTCAGGAACAGGAGAGTTAACAATAAAAGGTGGAACAATAACAACAAGTGTAGCTAGTAAAAATGCAATAGATATAAAAGAAACTTCAAAAGTTATAGTTGAGGATGGAGCAATTGTAAGTGCAATGTCAAATAGTTCTATGGGAATTTGTATATATGATTATGCACAAGCGGTGATAAATGGTGGTAATATATCTAGCAATAAATATGGTGTATATAATTATAAAAATGGAACAACAATAATAAATGGTGGAACGATAACAGGAAACGAATATGGAATATATAATAATTTAGGACAACTGCTAGTAACAGATGGAGTAATAACTGGCAGATATGCCGGAATAAGAAACAATTCTGAGGTAAGAATAACAAATGGAGAAATAAGCAGTTTAGACAATATTGGAAAAAATGTAATTATAGAAAATGGAATGATAACAGGAAGTATAACTAATACTGGAACTAGTATCATAATAAATGGAGGAACAATACAAAAAGGAATAACAAATAACGGAGCGGGAACCATAACTATAACAGATGGAATGATAAATGGCGGAATATATAATAGTAGATCAGGAAAAATAGAGGTGATAGGAGGAACAATAACAGGAGATCCTTATGGAATAAGAAATATGTCATCAGGTCAAATAATAGTAACAGGAGGAAAGATTACTGGGTTGTATGGTATTTATAATGACAATAATGGTAGTATTACTATAGGTGAAAAAGATGGAAATGTAACAGATAGTGTAGAAATAATAGCAGAAAATCGTATAGGATTATATAATTCTACTGCAGGAAGTTTAAAATACTATGATGGAATAATAAGAGGAAAAAATGCGGCAAATTATGGTGCAATATTGGGACCTATAGCAGATATAGAAGATGGTTATAGTTTAAAAGTTAATATAGAAAACGGAGTAGAAATTGCAATGTTACAAAAAAGTAACTATATTGCACAAGTAGGAGAAGAAAAATTTATTAATTTAATTGATGCTGTAAATGCATGTATAAATGAACAAAATAATCAAATAATTATTTTAGATGATTTTGCTATAACAAAAAGTGAACAAGTTTCAATTGGAGAAAATAAAAATATAATACTAAACCTAAATGGAAAGCAAATAACTACATATTGTGAGACAGGTATGATAAGAAATAATGGATCATTAACTATAACAGATGAAACAGAAAGTAAAACAGGAAAAATTATATCAAGAGGAAAAGAAATAATTGCAAATGCAGGTGATTTTAAATTAGAAAATGGGATATTTGAATGTAAAACATCAGGAAATTCGAGTTCTTACATCAATGTTATACAAAATACAGGAGAACTTAGTATAAATGGAGGAACAATAACTTCTACCAATGAACATATAAATGCAATAGGCAATGAAGGTAAAGGAACAATAACAATAAATGGAGGAACGATAATATTAACTTCATCGAGTACCAAAGGAATAAACACTAACAGTACTGGTACAATCGAAATAAATGGTGGAACTATAAGTTCTTATAATCGGAATAGAAAATAATAATACAGGAACAGTTAAAATATCAGGTGGAGTTTTAACTAATAATGGTATTGGTGGAAATAGAATAAATAATAAAAACGCAGGAAAAATTGAAATATGTGATAATGCTTCTATTAATAATTCATATACTGCTATAAACAATAGCGGTACAGGAACAATAATTCTAACAGGTGGAAGTATAACCAAAAGTAGTAATGGAATAAATAATAGTGCTAATGGAAAAATTGAAGTAAGCGGAGGAACAATAACAACATCTGCTACTGCAATATCAAATTCAGGAACAGCAGTTGTAACAGGAGGAACTATAACAGGAGGAGCAGGAAGCTCATACAGAGGAATCTATAATAGTAAAACATTAACAATAGGAGAAAAAGATGGAATTGTAAGTACAAGCCAACCAAAGATAACAGGTTATTGTGGTGTATATAATAATGGAACATTTAACTTTTATGATGGAATAATAGAAGGAAAAGAAGGAAATTCGATTTTTGGAACCATAAATGATATAGAAACAGACTATGACGTTACGAAATATAAGAATGGAGAGAGCCAAGATTTTGAAGTTGCACAAGGAAAAGAAGTAGCAATATTGAAGCAAAATGCAATTGTAATGGTAAAATCTACAGGTGAAAAATATAATTCTTTGAAAGATGCATTAGTAAATACACAAGATACAGATACATTAACTGTTTTAGCAAATGTTACAATAATAGAAAGTATTCCATCTCTAGAAATTAATAATGGAAAAAGTATAGTTTTAGACTTGGCAGGATATACAATTACAGTAGGAAATGAAAATACAATAGTAAATAGTGGAAGTTTAGAAATTACAGATTCAAGTGATGAAAAAACAGGTAAAATTTTAAGCTCAAAAGGTACGGTAATAAAAAATAATGCAGAAGCAACATTAAACATTACGGAAGGAACTATTTCAAGTGAGGCTATAGGAACATCAAATTCATATAAAACAATAATACAAAATCAAGGAGAGTTTAATACAAATGGAACAATAAATTGTACTAATGATTATGTAACTGTAATTAACAATGAAGGAGAAGGAACAGTAACAATTACAGGAGGAAATATAACAGCAAAAGATTCATCAAATGCATGTACAATAAATAATAATAGTACAAATAAAGTAATGATAACAGATGGAACGATAACAGGGAATATAAATAATGCAAATTTAGGAACAATTGAAGTAAAAGGAGGAAAAGTAGGATATCTATATAATAATGTTGCAGGAGCAATAACGATATCTGGAGGAACAACAGGAAGAATAAATAATAATAGCACAGGAACAGTAACAATAACTGGAGGAACGACAAGTAACATATCAAATCTCGGAACACTATTAATAGCGGAAGAAAACGTACCAGTGCTAATAACTGGACAAGTTTTAAATTCTAATAATGGAAATACTACAATAAATGGTGGAACCATAAAAAATAATGGTGGCATAGGCAATAGTGGAACATTAACTATAACTAAAGGAACAATAATATGTACAGATTCAAGATATTTAGCGATATCTAATAGTGGAACATTAACAATTGGACAAAAAGATGGAAATTTAAATGAACAAATAGAAATTAGACATGACGGAAATACAGGAGTCTATAATAGTGGAAATTTATACTATTATGGAGGAACAATAAAAGGAAAAAGTGCAGACGATAATAGTGCAATTTTGGGAAAGATAAATGAAATTGAAGAAAATGCAAGTTTAAGTGTAGATATTGATGGAAATCTAGAAGTTGCAAGTTTGGTAACCAAAGAAAATGTTGCAGAAGTAGATGGGGAACAATTTACAAGTTTAAATGAAGCAATAAATAAATCAGCAGAAGGAACAGTGAAGTTATTAAAGAATATATCAATTGTAGAAAGTGAAAAATTAGAAATAGCTTCAAGTAAAAATATTACATTAGACCTAAATGGAAAGCAGATAACAACATATATGGAAAGCTATAATATAACCAATAATGGTACATTAAATATAACAGATTCATCAGGTTTAGATAGTGGAAAGATAGTATCAAGAGGAGTTATTAATGGAATAATAGATAATATCGGAACATTAACTATAACAAATGGAGTCCTAAAGGAATATATAGATGGAAATAGTAGTAATAATAAAAATATTATAAGAAATAAAGGAAATGTGACGTTAAATGGAGGAATAATTGATGCAAGTAAACGATATATTAATGGAATCTATAATATAGAATCAGGTAATGTAAATATAACAGGAGGAAATATTATAGTAAATGGAATATTAGACAACAGTTCTGGAATAATAAAGGTTGAAGGAGGACAAGTTAGCTCTATTAACTTTGACCATAATTCTAAAGCAAATCTAATAGTTAAAGATAGTGCAGATATTGATACCATTAGCTCATACTATGCCGATAATGTAACAATTACAATTCAGGGAGGAAATATAGGAAATATAGAAGTAGCAGGCACAACAGAGATTTCAGGAGGAATTATTAATTCTATTGATAATAATAGAGGAGGAAAATTAAACATAATAAATGGAACCATAAAAGCGACAAATGGTTATGGCATAAGAAATTTTGGAATAGCAACAATAACAGGAGGAAGTATAACATCTACTACAGCTGAAGCAATATACAATAATGGAACTCTAACTTTAGGAGTCAATGATACAAATGTAAGCAAAACTGTACCAAGCATTGTAGGAAAGACATATGGTGTAAATAATACTGGAACATTTAACTTCTATGATGGAGTAATAGAAGGAGAGACAGAAGCAATTTCTGGAACAGTAACGAAAACACCAACAGATTACACTGTAATATATGAAAATAGTAATAAGAAAGCAACACTTGGAATTGATGCAGTAATAGATAATGTAATAAAAGTAAATGGAGTATATTATAAAACACTACAAGCAGCAGTTACAGCAATAAATGGAATGACAAGTAAAACAGGAACAATAGTAATAAATGGAGGAATTGCATTAGAGTCTCAAGTAGTAATACCAGAAGGAACAAATATAACAATAGAATTAAGGGGACAAACAATATCATATGATAAAGCAGAGCCAGCTATAGTAAATAATGGCACATTAACCATTGTAGATTATATGGATACATCAGAAGCAGATCCAAGTGATGTAAGTATGATAAAGAACACAACAGGAAAAGCAATTAAAAATAATGGAGCCTTAACTTTAGGAATAAATGATGGAACACAAAATGCAAATTCACCAGTAATTTCTGGCGGAATAGAAGGAAATGAACCAACTATTTATGATGGTAAGGTAGAATAAAATAAAAAAGGGAGATTAAACCAAAAAGAGTTTAATCTCTTTTTGGTTTAATTCGTAATTTAAGTTAAAATATAAAATACATATGAGAAAAGAAAAAACAAATGTTCAAAAAATATTGACTCAAAAAATCATTTATGTTATAAATAATAAAGAGATGGAGAGTGAAAATATGAAATTTATACATATTGCAGATATGCATTTTGATGCACCTTTTATGACACTTTCAGATGAAAGAGAGTTTTGTAAATTAAGAAGGTTAGAACAAAGGGAAGTATTTAAAAAA
>UMAT01006721.1_pt1 | contig 12894 bp, 8 predicted proteins | sample 1963781 | NCBI WGS metagenome assembly UMAT01 (sample SAMEA4835923, study PRJEB28245) | human gut metagenome | biome: gut microbiome; material: fecal sample | place: Denmark | collected 2008
GAGAGCGCACGCTCGAAATCGACGGCGGCCTCTCCCCCGCAGGCGACAGACTCTACGTCGGCCAGTCGGGGCTTTCCACCCGGCTCTTCACCCCGATCGCATCCCTCTGCGACACGCCGATCGGAGTGGTGGGCGAAGGACCGCTGCTACACCGCTCGTTCCGGACGATGATCCGCACGCTCCGGGCACTGGGCGTCCGGGTTCACGACCGCAACGACCATCTCCCCCTCCATATCCAAGGTCCGATCCGGGGCGGCGAGGTTCAGATAGAGGGGCTGGTTTCCTCCCAGTTCATCACAGGGCTGCTGCTGGCCCTGCCGATCGCCGAAGAGGAGACGACGATTCACGTGCCCCACGTAATATCGACCCCCTATATCGACATCACGATCGACACGGCCGAGCGCTTCGGCATCGAAATCCTGCATAAAGACTATAAAGAATTCTACGTGGCCGGAGGACAACGCTACCGGCCTGCGGAGTTCGAAATCGAGAGCGACTGGAGCGCGGCCGCCTTCCTGCTGGTAGCGGGGGCCGTCGCGGGCGAAGTGACGATCCGCAACCTCTCGGTACTCTCCCGACAGGCCGACACAGCCGTTATGACTGCCCTCGTTCGGGCCGGCGCATCCGTCATCGACGAGGGCGATACGATCACCGTCGCACACCGTCCGCTGCAAGCCTTCTCATTCGACGCGACCCAATGTCCGGGGCTTTTCCCGGCCCTGGCCGCCCTGGCCGCTTCAGCCGAGGGGACGAGCGTCATCAAAGGAACCTCCCGGCTGGAGAACAAGGAGGGCAACCGCGCCGAGTCGATCCGCGAGGAGTACGCCAAACTCGGCATCGAGGTCGATCTCGACGAAGAGGATACGATGAAAATCCGGGGCGGACGAATCCGGGGCGGACACGTGCACAGCCACGACGACCATCGCATCGCCATGTCGCTCGCGGTAGCGGCTCTGAACGCCGACACCCCCGTCGTTATCGAAAATCCCGCATGCGTGGCCAAGAGCTTTCCCGACTTCTTCGAACGGCTCGAATCCCTGCGTACTGCGGAATAAACGGACCGACTATGCCGACACGCCGGGAAATCATCGCACGGATCGAAACGCCGCTCACCGCCCTCTACGGCGAGCGCGAAGCGCGGCAAATCGCCCGGATCATTGTAATGGAACTCGGCGGGCTCTGCCTGACCGACCTGGTCGCCGAGCCGGACAAAGAGCTCGGAATCAATGAGCTTGACCGGATCATCGGCGAACTGGCCGCCGGCCGTCCCCTGCAATACGTGCTGGGACACACCGAATTTTACGGGCTCGACTTTCAGGTGCGGGAAGGGGTGCTGATCCCCCGTCCCGAAACCGAAGAGCTGGTCCGCTGGATCGCCGAATCCCCCGCTCCGGACAATCCCGCCGTACTCGACGTCGGCACCGGCAGCGGCTGCATCGCCGTCACACTGGCCCGGCTGATTCCGGGCGCCCGTGTCACAGCTGTCGATATTTCCGAAAAAGCCCTCTCCATCGCCCGCGAAAATGCCCGGAGGCTCGACGCAGAAGTGGATTTCCGACAAGGCGACGCCCTCGGGGAGCTATTCCCCGGACAACGGGAACAGTTCGACCTGATCGTTTCCAATCCCCCCTATATCCCCCGCAGAGAAAAAGCCTCGATGCGCGTGAATGTCACGGGTTACGAACCGGCGGAGGCGCTCTTCGTCGAGGACGACGATCCGCTGATTTTCTACCGGGCCATCGCCCGCAATGCCCGGCGGCTGCTCCGTCCCGGCGGACGGCTCTATTTCGAGATCCACGAGAACTTCGCGGACGAAACGCTCCGGATGCTGACCCGGGAAGGGTTTCCGGATACCGCCGTGCGCCGCGACCTGAACGACAAAAACCGCATGACATGCAGCCTGCAAAGAAGATAAAACGCGACAAAACGCCCGAACAGGCTTATGCGGCCTTAATCCGGCTCTGTGCCCGGAGCGAAAAATCCTCGGGCGATGCCCTGCGGCTGATGCAGCGCTGGGGCGTGGAGCCTTCGGCCCGGCAGGGCGTGCTGCAAAAGCTCCTCGCCGACCGATTCATCGACGACAACCGCTACGCCGAAGCCTTCGTGCGCGACAAAATCCGACTGAGCGGCTGGGGCGCCCGCAAGATCCGCACCTCGCTCCGGCTCAAAGGCATCGCCGCAGCGATCATCGATGAAGCTCTTGCCCGACTGGATCCGGCGAACCAGTCCGAACGGCTGCGGACACAGCTCGAAAAAAAGCTCCGACTGACCCGATACAAAGATACTTACGATTTGAAAACCAAACTGATCCGCTACGGCCTTTCGCTCGGATACGACTACGACGCCGTACTCGATGCCGCCGGCGAATTGATCCAAACAAACGACGAACCATGCGACGACTTCTGATCTCCGCGCTGCTGCTGTGCAGCGCTCCCGTTTCGGCCCAGCACCTCGCCCCGGAAGATTACATCTTTCCCCTGCGAGACGTGGCCGGGCTTTACTCCGCCAACTTCGGCGAAATGCGTCCCAACCACTTCCATTCGGGCATAGACATCAAAACCGACGGCGTAACGGGAAAACCCGTACTCGCCACGGCCGACGGATATATCTCACGCATCGCCGTCACGCCGGGCGGCTATGGACGCGCCATCTACATCACCCATCCCAACGGCACGACTTCCGTATATGGGCACCTCTCGAAGTTCCGCGACGACATCGAAAAATACGTACACGAGGAGCGTTACCGCACCCGGCGAAACAGCATCAATCTCTATCCCCCGGCCGACCGGTTTCCGCTCAAGCAGGGCGAACAGTTCGCCTGGTCGGGAAATACAGGCTCGTCCGCAGGCCCGCACCTGCATTTCGAGATCCGCGACTCCCGCACGCAGCGGACCCTCAACACCATTTCCAGCGGCGTGATCCGCACCCGCGACGACATTCCGCCGCGCCTGGTGAAACTCTACTACGTCGAGGTGGACAGCGTGCGCGGTGTCCCGGTGCACGCCCGGCCCCGCCCCGTCGAGCTGGTCGAAAAAACACCCGGACGCTATGCGCTCAAACAGGAAGGAGCACTCTCCGTCGGCGGCCGAGGTTACTTCATCCTGGAGACGACCGACCGCAAAAACGACGTATCCAACACATTCGGACTCTGGCGCATACGTGAATTTGCAGACGAAGATCCGATCTTCGAACTTCGTATCGACGGCTTCGCCTTCGACCAGACCCGCTACTGCAACGCCGTCACCCACTACCCCATGCAGGTCGCCTCGCGCAACGAAGTGATCCGCCTCACCCGACTCGACGGCTGCATCGACGATTTCTACCCCGTCTTGAAAAACCAGGCCCTGCTGACTCCTTCGGAAGGCCAGAGCCAGCAGATCCGCATCGAAGCCGAAGACGACAGCGGCAACCGTTCGATACTCGAATTCCGGACGATCCGACAGCCTGCGCAGCGGGATTTTCGCGCCGTATGCGATTCGACGGCTCTCATCGTCGATAACCGCCGGCCCTTCTCGCATACAGCGGGAGAGGCATCGGTTCACATCCCCGCCGGCGTCTTCTACGAACCGCTCTTTTTCAGTCAGTCGAGCCGCCCGGCCCAATTCGCCGCCGCACCGTCGGTCGCCGTCCTCTCTCCCCTCTATTCGATCCTCGATTACGACACGCCTCTGCATACGGCGGCTACGGTTACGATCCGGGCATATGTTCCTCAGAACTTACAACCCCACACCACCCTGGGTTTCGTCCGCAAAGGGAAGGTTTCCTATGCCGGAGGAAAATATAAAAACGGCGCCGTCACCCTTTCGACCCGCACATTGGGCGACTTCTGCGTGGTGGCCGACACCGTTCCGCCACGCATCGAGCCCCGCTTCAAAGCCGGAGAGCCGATCAGAACGCGCAGCATCACCTTCCGCCTGCGAGACAACTTCTCCGGCATAGGCAGCTATACGGCCACACTCGACGGGGAGTGGATCCTGCTCGAACGCAATCCGATGCAGGGCACCATTACCCACACCTTCGACGACTCCCGCACCCCGAAAGGCCGGAGCTACACGCTCCAACTGACCGTCACGGACAACTGTGGCAACAAAACCGTCTGGAAACGGACGATAACCCGATAACAATACCGATATTTACATACTTCAGACACTGCCCGCAACATTCAGACGGCCGACCGGAAAATCGGCCAGAGCTTTTTTCAGACAACGCACTGCCGGATTACACGGCTCCGTTCATCTTCGGTCCCTGGCGAATCCTCTCACAAGCCCGGCACACCATGACAACGAAAGATCCGCTAAACAGTTATTGTTTAGCGGATCTTTCATCGTTTTTCTCAAGTGATTCCGGAGCGGTTCGAACGCTCGACCCACAGCTTAGAAGGCTGTTGCTCTATCCAACTGAGCTACGGAACCATCGTTTGCAGCACATAATCGCACAGCGCAGCAAAGGTAATACAAAATCCTCGCTTATGCAAGCAACACGACAAGTTTTACCTCTTATCCAGCAAGGTATCAAATAGTTAATACAACACAACGGAAAAAATAGTTCGCACCCAAAATTCCAGCACTTTTTCCTTTTATCTCCGAACCGTACACCGACAAAACAACATTTCCGCACATCAAAATTTCACACAATTAATATTCTGAAAAACAACACACTACAAACATCCCCCTCTTTACACACAAAAACTTTTCACCCAAATTACAACGAATATAATTTTCGATCCGGCCGTCGGCCGTTGCAGAAAAACTTTGTTTTGTGGAACTTTGCGGTGGCAATACCCCAGAGCGTGTTGTGTATTAGGAAACATTCACTAACTTTGCAGTGCCGTCCCCGACGGATGGCGACATATTGTTTAGTGAAAGTGTTTCGCTAATCCTTGACGATAAAATTTGGCGATTTTAAGGAAACAAGGATAGGCAATACAGACACTCATCACCGTGTATAGCTATATCGGTTCTCGATATACTATTCGGTGTGGGGTATTGTTTATTTGTTTCCGGGCCACGCCAAATGCCTGTCGTCAGATAAACGAACGACTCCACGCTTTTTTTGTTCAAACCACCGCAGCAGGAGCCGATACGGTAAGTAGCAGGAATGATCAAATTTCTACTTATTAAATAATCTTATTATGAAAAAACTCTTTTTATTCGCAATCGCCGTACTGCTTGTCTGCGGCTGTACCGACAGCGGTATCGATGAAACGCCCTACGGAGGATCGGATAACACCGAGAACCCCGGCGACGGTAACGACTCGGAGGATGAAAAACCGGACATTCCGGAATATTCGATCAACGGAAGCGTGCAGAAAGGGCAGTTCATCCAAGGCTCTGTCGTCACTATCCAAGGAGCTGAACGAACGACTGCAACCGACCGGTAAAAGTTACCAAACGCAGATTCTCGACGACATGGGCTCGTTCGAACTTACATCGGATATTGACAGCCGCTACGTAGAGATCATCGCCGAGGGTTTCTATTTCAACGAAGTGACAGGCAATCTTTCCGATGCCCCGCTGACCCTGCGGTCTCTGTCCGACCTTGCAATGGAAGGAAAGTCGAACGTCAATTTGCTCACTTCGCTGGAAACGCCCCGCATCAAGTACCTTGTTTTGAACGAGGGCCGGACCATTCCGGATGCACGCCGGACGGCCGAGCAGGAAGTGCTCCGATCGTTCTGCATCCCGCAAGACGAACTTCCCTCGCCGGAAGGCTTCGACAAGATGGACATCGCCCGTCCGGGTGTCGGCAACGCCATCCTGCTGGCTATTTCCGCCACGCTGCAACACGGACGAACGGTTGCCCAACTCTCGGAAATCGTTTCCAAAATCGCGACAGACATCGAGGTGAACGGACAGATCAAAGACGAAGCCCTGCTCGCAGCCGTACGGAGCAACGGTATGGGGATTAAACCTGCGAGAGTTACGAGAAATTTGGAACGACGTTATGAAGAACTCTCCATTACGGATTATGCAATTCCACCGTTCGACGAGTACTTGGATATTGACGGCAACGGAGTGATCGACAAACTGGATGATTGGTTCGACCATCCGTTTGAAGAAAGGTTTGAACTGATTTTCGAACCGTACGATATCGAAATGCGCAGCTTCAACGTGCAAGTCACCCCAAATTTCAATGATACATGGTATTATGTGGGAATCACCACTGCCTCGTATTTCGATTCTTACGACGACTGGCGCCAATTTATCCAAGATATGACCCCAGAGAACTCATACTCGCCGAGCTTATATATGGATAGAGAAATATTGCAAATAAATTGTATTCCGGGAACAGAATATGTAATTTATGGATTCCTCGACACCAATGATTTTCCAAATAATATATTCATTGCTCGCGTGACGAGCAAACCCCTGCCGCGCAATATGAACGCTACCGTGCAGGCGGAATGGCAACTCTATGACGGGACGGCTCTGGAAACACTCTACCCAGATATTTACAAAGGGGCAAGCGACCATCGGGTATTTATCTTCCAGGTTACCCCGACAAGCCCTGAAACAATCCATACATGGGGCCTTCTGCATGTCGCACGATCAACACAACTGAATCTTTCAGATATGCAGATCCTCGACTATCTCGAAACCGGCACATTGTTCGGCTGGAAAAATGTCGAAAATGGTTATTATTTCCTCCCCGCCGAAATGGAAACATTCGGATTCTACTATTGCGGACAGGATGAAAGCGGCGCCTGGGGCGAATTATACTACGAAGAATTAACCTTCACCGAAGACGATCTGTGCGATCCGAAGAGTGCTCCAAACTCGGGATTTATCAACGGCAAATCGGCGGTTACGCCAAACCGTACCGCCCTGATCGCAACCGCCTTCACTGCACCTGTCCGCTTCTGCAAAGCAGCCGAATACGGCCGGACACCCCATCTTTTACCAAATTGATCCATTTTGTTTCCCGGCAGATTTGGCAATTCGGTTTTTTGTTTCTACCTTTGCTCCCCTGAAAGCCCCGAAAAGTGGGTAGCGTTTATTAATTTCATTAAAAATTTTATAGCAAATGGCTGTTAAAATTCGTCTGGCACGCCACGGTAAGAAAGGTTATGCTTTCTACCACATCGTTGCCGCAGATAGCAGAGCGCCACGTGATGGTAAATTCATCGAGAAATTGGGTACCTACAATCCCAATACGAATCCTGCTACGATCGATCTGAACTTCGAGAAAGCTCTGGATTGGTTACTCAAAGGCGCACAACCCACCGACACCTGTCGGGCGATCCTCTCCTACAAAGGCGTAATGTACAAGAAGCACCTGCTGGGCGGTGTCGCTAAAGGTGCATTCTCCGAGTCGGACGCCGAGGCCAAATTCAACAAATGGCTGAGCGAGAAGCAGACCAAGATCGAGAACAAGACCAACAAACTGGCGTCGGACGCTAAATCGGCCGAGAAGAGCCGTCTGGCCGCCGAGACCAAAATCAAGGAAGAGCGCGCAGCCGCTCTCGCCGAGAAGAAAGCCGCTGCCGAAGCTGCCGCACGTGAGGCCGCCGAAGCTGCCGCTGCCGAATCGGCTGAAGCAGCAGCTCCCGCAGAGGGAGAAGCTCCTGCCGAGGCATAGTTACAACCGTTATGTTGTTGTCGGTTGCGCGCGTGAGTAAACTCTTCGGAGTTGAAGGTGGGGTTTTACTGAATCTCTACACGACGTTTCCCGATGACTTCTCAACAGAGGAACCGCTGTTCGTGAAGATCGATTCACTGGCGGTTCCTCTTTTTTGCGACCGCTTCGAACGGAGGGGCAAGACCAACGCATTGGCGACATTCGCGGATATCGACTCCGCTCGTCGGGCGGAAGAGTTTATCGGGCGGGAGTTGTACCTCGAGCACGAGGACGACGAAAACGATGAATTCTACCTGGAAGATTTGATCGGATTCCGGGTACGGATCGGTACGTTGAAAGGCGAAATCACGGATTATTACGACAGCGAGGCCAATCCTCTCTTCGAGGTGGAGATCGGCGGCAAACGGATCCTGGTTCCGGCGGTCGAGGAGTTCATCGCAGGCATCGATTTCGAGGGCCGTACGGTGAAGATGGTACTGCCCGAGGGACTGATCGAACTGTAACGAGAATCGGTGGAAAACCGGTGCTTCCGTGACCGGATATTTCCGGCAAAACGCGCCTTTCGGTGCGGTCGAAAAGTAAAATTTGCGCAAAAAGTATGGCACGTGTAGTTATCGGACTCTCCGGCGGCGTCGATTCGTCGGTAGCGGCCTACCTGCTCCAACAGGCCGGACATGAGGTTATCGGACTCTTCATGATCAACTGGCACGACACTACGGGCACGCTCGAAGGCGACTGCCCCTGGCACGACGACCGGCTCTTCGCCGAACTTGTCGCCCGACGGCTCGACATTCCGTTCCATACGGTCGATCTCTCGGACCAGTACCGTCGCCGGGTGGTGGACTATATGTTCTCCGAATACGCGAAAGGGCGCACACCCAATCCCGACGTGCTCTGCAACCGCGAAATCAAGTTCGACGTTTTTCTGAAGGAAGCCCTCAAGCTGGGAGCCGATTTCGTGGCTACGGGACACTACTGTCGCAAGGCCGAAGAGACGGCGCCCGACGGCCGGACGATCTACAAATTGCTTGCGGGTAGCGATCCCAACAAGGACCAGAGCTACTTTCTCTGCCAACTTTCACAGGAACAGCTTTCCCGGGCGCTGTTTCCGGTCGGCCACCTGCTCAAACCCGAAGTGCGACGCATCGCCGAGCAAATGAAGCTCGCTACGGCCAAACGCAAGGATTCGCAAGGCATCTGTTTCGTCGGCAAGGTCGATCTGCCGGTCTTTCTTCAACAAAAGCTCAAAGCAAAAACCGGCAACGTCCACGAAATCAAAGCCGATTGGCCCAAATACGGACAAGCCGTCCCACTCGTCGGCAAAACGGAGGATGCAGGGATGGGCACGGCGGAACGAACGGCTTCGGATAAAAGTGCCACCCTACGCGGTATAAATCCGGCGAATACGGACTCGACAGAATGTCCGAACCCGGCGACAGCTCCGACGGCAACCGCCGCAAAGCGGTCCTCCACTCCGACGGATACCGAACTGGCTGCACTCGCTGCTCCCTACCGTTATACCGTGCGCGACGGCAAAAAAATCGGGCAGCATAACGGAGCCCACTTTTATACCATCGGCCAACGCAAAGGGCTGGGGATCGGCGGCCGCAAGGAGTCGCTTTTCGTACTGGCAACCGACGTGGAGCAGAACGTGATCTACGTCGGCGAGGGCGACAACCATCCGGGACTTTACCGCCGGGCCTTGCGGATCGCTCCCGGCGAGCTGCACTGGATCGACCCGCTCCGGGAATTGAAAACGGGCGAAAGCCGTCGTTTCGATGTCCGTATCCGCTACCGCCAGCCGCTGCAAGGAGCGGAACTCTTCATCCGTCCGGACGCGGCCTACCTGCTTTTCGACGAACCTCAGCGTGGAATCACGCCGGGACAGTTCGCAGCCTGGTACGATGGCGATGAGCTGGTCGGATCGGGCGTCATCGCCGAATAACCGGACTTTCCCCGATAGCGTCCAAGCGACCGCCGCAGAAGAAGAAGCTCATAAACACGGGCCATTTTACCGAAACCCCGGCAAAACAGGCGACAAACAGTCTTCACAACCCTCCGCTCCACGCTCAAAATACAGGCAGCCATCACGTACCGTACCGGCCGATTTCCGACAAGCATTTCCCTCCCAAGCCCCTTTCCACAAGGAGGCAAAAGAAAGGGACAGCCCAGAACACGCCCCCGGCGAACGATGACAAACAGCCTCGGGAAACAAGTCTGAAACCCGAACCCAATATAATCGCCATACTTGTTGCGGCAATCGGAATTATCCCGCCCGCTTCCTCGATCGTCCGCAAAAAGGGAGCGGGAAACGAAGAAATGCCATCCGACAAAAACCCCCCCTCGGCTATTGAGCCGAGGAGTGTCAATACAGACCGATTTCGGACTTAAGTCGAAAATATTGAAAATTCAACCTTCGAAAAGTCGCCGCATTCCGTACGACCAGTCGAAACGGCCCGCACCCTATTGCATCTCCACGATCAGCGAACTATAATCCGACCAGTTCTTCTGATATTCGGCTTTCGTCCCTTTCGGTACATATATTTTATAGGAAACCAGATCCCAACCGCCGGGTTTCGGGAAGACGCCTCTCGAACCGCTCTCCAACACCGGGAAAGAGCCGGACGCAATATCGTCGAACAAAACGGTAATCTTCTCCAGGGTCATCTGATCCCAGGAACTCCTCGTATTGAAGGCCTGATCGCCGATACGCTGAATACTCTTTCCGATAACGACCGTTTTCAATGCGGTGCATTCCGCAAACGCTTTCGCGGCAATCTCGGTAACTCCATCGCCGATATAAGCCTCCTGCAAACCCGTACAATAATTGAAGGCCCCTTCGCCGATATAGGTTACCTTGTCCGGAATGACGATACTTTTCAGGGCGCTGCAATCGTCGAACGCATTATACTCGATCTTTTCCAGGCTTTCCGGAAGCTCGATGGAAGACAGTGCCGAACATCCGTTGAAAGTATTCAGATTGATCTTGGACAGGTTGTCCCCCTCGAATACCACGCTGGTCAGGGCCGTGCAATTCTGAAAAGCACCTCCGCCGCCGGTTTCATTCCACAGATTGCGTCCCACCTCGACAACGCTCGCAGGAATAACGATTTCCTGCAGCCCCGCCTCTCCCGAAAAAGCGGCATCCGTAATATAGATCACGGTACCCGTATAAGCCCATCGCCCTTCACCGGTAGCGGAATCATACGTACTCTGTTCGTCGAGGAATTTACAATCTTCGCCCCAGAAACGCGGATTGACGGAACTCTTCTCCCAATCCAGTTGCCGGGTAGCCCTATAGTCGATATACTTCACCTGTTTGACGACCAATTTACGCATGACGGTCCTTTCGTCGTCCGAAGCGAACACCAGAATTTCGCTCTCGGGATCGGTGATCGCAGCCGGATCGTCCGGTGCGGAAACCGTGATCTTTTTAGCCGACTTGTCCACGGCAACCTCGTATCCGCTGTGCGAAATGCACTCGATGGCGACCTGCACGTTCAGAGGATTCGTCAATTCGTACTCCACCTCCGCCGTCGCACCCGGGCCGCAATATACCGACATCTCCTTTACCCGGTCAGAACCCGAAACAAACAAAAGGTCGAATTTGTCCTTGTAATACGGCAGCTTGATCGATGCTCCGGTTTCGGCCAGCGTCAAAACGAGATAATCCGGATCGGAAACATCTATGTCGCTGAACATCGAATCGCCGTCCTCACCGGGATCGCCCGTAGCCGGGCCCAATTTATTCCACGTTTGGCCGTTGTCGTAGGAAATATACCAATAACCGTCGTCGCGGACCTCCAGTTTCGGCGTGACGCCGTCATCGCCCTGATCGCCGGCACTGCCCTTGAGCGAGGCCAGCCACTCCTCCTCGGTCCCCTGATAACCGTTCTCTACGGCAAGCTCATAAGCCGACTTACCGTCGTCGCCATCGTTGCCATTGCTGCCATTGAGCGAGGCCAACCACTCCTCTTCGGTTCCCTGGTAGCCTTTTTCGACGGCCAGTTCGTAAGCCGATTTACCGTCGTTGCCCGTATTGCCCTTGAGCGACGCCAGCCACTCCTCCTCGGTCCCCCGATAACCGTTCTCTACGGCAAGCTCATAAGCCGACTTGCCGTCGTCGCCATTGCTGCCGTTGAGCGAGGCCAGCCATTCGTCGAGCGTTCCCCGGTATCCTTTCTCCACGGCCAGTTCGTAAGCCGACTTACCGGCCATTCCCTGAGCCAGAATCTTGCTCCCTTCGTCGTCCGTGAGCCATTCGCCGTCGAGCGTCCAGTAATAGAGTCCGTCGGTATCCTGTTCGACACCGATTACAGGGGTCGTACCGTTCTGTCCATTTTCTCCCTTTTTCCCGTGATAGATCGTCACCGGGCCGCTTTTGCTGAAAGAGATCGTATAACCGACCGTTTCACCGTTTTCCACGACCGGGACCACTCCCGTCACATAGTCGTTGCCTTGCAGGGCCTCGACAATCTGTTGCAGCGAAACGATATTGGTATTCAGCCGGCTGCACAGCTCCTCCAGCGCTGCCAGCCGCGACCCCATATCTTCGTTTTTGTTCCACATGGCCACTTCGTCATACTCCGTACAGGAAACCAGCGACAGCAGGCCCAAAATCATGCAAGTTATTATCTTTCTCATAGTATTCTCCGATTAAAAATTGACACCTGCCCTCACGATGAAACTGCGATTCCTGACATTCTTGTAGCCGACCATCTGGCTGTCGTTCCCGTACATCGTATCGGTTTTGTCGATGTTGATCAGGCCGATCTGGTAAGCGACCCCGATCCCGAACCGACCGAACGTAATATCGGCTCCGCACGAAAAGCCCATGTCGTGACGCGAAAACCCGCCTTTTTCTCCGAAAACCGGAATCTCCTCGGCACCGACCTTGCGCTTCCCGCCGACACCGACCGCATAATAGAATCCGGCGTGCGGAATCAGGGCAAAGCGTTCGCCCAGGGCGACGGTATAATCGATACCCACAGGAATTTGCAGGTAGTTCATCGTAGTACGGCTATCGTCGAAGCCACGGACCTCATACCCTTTGCTTATAAAGGTCAATCCCGTCCGCAGATAGAACGGAAATTGCCGGCCCAACCGAATCCGATCGCTGACACCCACCTCGTAACCCGGCCTCGTCGATGAGGTCAAGCCGTAAGAAGTGATCCACGAAGTGCAATATCCCGCATGTACCCCGATCATATTCGCCGGATACGAGCGACGCGGCTTTGCAGGAACCGTCGCAGGGACCGTCGTTTCACAAGGCATCGCCGCCGCGTCGGCAGGCACCCGCACCGGCTCCTGCTGCGG
>UMAT01000324.1_pt1 | contig 12707 bp, 5 predicted proteins | sample 1963781 | NCBI WGS metagenome assembly UMAT01 (sample SAMEA4835923, study PRJEB28245) | human gut metagenome | biome: gut microbiome; material: fecal sample | place: Denmark | collected 2008
ACGGAATCTGTACACCGGGAAAGCCAATGCTGAAATTGTCAACCGCCTGTTGGAAAGCCCGCGCTTTGCAGAAGTCACTTACATGATCGAGCAATATTTTGATGATACGCTGGCCGCTGGTTTCGCCGGACAAAACCAGATGCTTACTACCCTTAGCGCAATGCTGCGCCGGAATGTGAAGACGGATGCCGCTGTGCAGGCTGCCAGAACTGTCAACCGGCAGAAAGTCCCTGTCTATCAGGCAGACCTGACGATGATACAGAATACTTTCATGGCGGCACTGCGGGAAGTGAAGAAAGAAATCGGTAACGATTTTACGGCGGCACAAACCTTGACCAAGGGCATCACCCAGCAGATGTTCTCCGAGTTGACAAAAGGCCAGGATGTCCAGGCACCGACCATCACGCCAGAAATGATTTCCGCCGCTGTCACCCAGAGCGCGGCAGGGATGGACGGTGTGCAAAAGGAAGCGTTGGACAAGTTTGGTCAGGCGCTGACGGAATTTCTCCAATCCACCTTAGACCACGCGCAGGAGAAACAAAATGCCGGCCCTGAGCAATGAGCATCTGTGCAAGCTGGCGCAGGCAGAGGATACGACTGCCCGCGACATTTTGCTGGAAAGTAATCTGGGATTCATCCGAAAAATAGCGCTGGAACAATATCGAAGCATGGGGCTGGATGAAAATGATATTGGAATTGATTTAGAAGATTTGGTGCAGGAGGGAAGTATCGGCCTGCTGAACGCGATCCCTTTATTTGATGCCGGACGGGGCATGAAATTCCTGACTTATGCGGCACCGGCAGTCCGCAATGCTATGACAGACTGCATCCGCGCCGCCCTATCTCAATTTGAGCAACGGATGATGGATAAGAAAGACGGCCCGGCTTCCATAGAGTATATCTGGATGACATTCTATCCGATGATGAACGGATGCTGCGGATCGAGGCCATTGCTGACCCTCACACCCAAACGCCGGAACAAATCTATATCCAAAAAGAACAGCTGACGGAACTATATGCGGCGATGGACAAGTTGACCGCCAGAGAGCAGACCTATCTTCTGTACCGCTATGGCTTTACCGATGGAATCGAGCACCCGCTGATCGGTACGGCGCTCCATTTCCACCTCAGAGAGAGCCGGACAAAGAAGGTGGAGGGCGAGGCGATGGACAGTCTGCGCGGGAAGCTGCCGTGGTGGTTTTGATACGATGGGAAGCAGCGGCTGACGGGGGCTTTGATATACCTTTGTTCCGCAACGAAAAGTCGTATACCAACAGAGATGCTGTTCGCCCTTATTGGAAACACAGAGTCAATGGAAAGTGTTGAATATCCCTTGGGGCGGTTATGGTATCTATGTCCCAAAGTAAATCGACTTCCATCCTGCCCCAAGTATAAGACTCAAAGACATCTTTTGCTATACGTCAGTAATTTTACGGAGTATCTGCGTAGGAAATAGCTGTTTATTTTTGGTTTTCCATGTATTCATAATAGTTACTCTTGGACATGGGGAAAAGTAAATTGAAACAGAAAAACTATGTAAAAAGGGAGGAATATGCATATGGCTTCACTAACACATGTTTGTATGTGGTCAGACAACGGCTGGAAGCGGATTACAGCAGAACAAGCGGCCAAACTGCATCCGGGTGGAACTGTATCCGCTCATAGTGGTTTGTTTATGTGTGAATTATGTGGGCAGTATGTCTCCCTTACTGATGGTACGGTTCAAACACGCCACTTTAGACACAGTGCCTATGAAAAAAGCAAAAATTGCCCTGAACGTATATTTGGAGCCGGCTATTCAATCTCTTATGGTTCGCATGAACACGAATTACCAATCCGTATTACTGGTGTGTCCTCATCTTCGTTCAAATTCGAAGTTGGTTTGATTCGTGCTCCAATTAGTTCACTCAGCAAAGATTTCCGTATAGAAATCAAGCCGAAGGGAGTAATGGATGCACCTTATGTTTTCACGAAAGAACGGCTAAATTGCGATAACATTACATATCTCTCCATCGGTGAAAGACCATTTGAAAAATACACTCTCAGTTTTAAAAACGGAAGTGATAAACTGCGCGAGTTCTGGCCGACAGAAATTAACGGAATAGATCCAGAGGGGACGTTGTTTGAAAAGGCTTCTGGTAAGAAACTCACATACGATGCCGATGTTGAGATTGAGAAAGAGTACTACCTGTTAAAACGTGGCTATTTCTATAATAAGCCATATAGAAGTATACAAATTCAAGAGATTGCTCAGAAACAATTTGGTTGGGAAACTTGGAGACTCTATGTGATTTCTGCATCTGCATTTTGCGAAGAAGCAGCCCGATTCTTTCTTGATTTTCATTGTCGCCTAACTGATTACCCGGTTTCATTACAGCCGGTGTGGCCATTATTTGTAGAGGGAAATTATATAGTAGAACATAGTCAAGATGGTATGTACATGCTTGTTAAAGGTAATGTGGCAACAGTCAAGACTTTTCCCTCCGCAGCGGTTCGTCAACTAACTCATAATGTTGCTCAAGCAAAATTATATGAAGTTCTCTGTTCCAGTAGGCAACAGTTGATATCAGCAGGACGTACTCAAGCCTTGCAATATACTTATTTTTGGAAAGAGCCTCTTAACCAGGTAGGATTATCCCCAGAAATCTTAGTGACAGATCTTTCTGGTTCTGAGGTCCTTCCCGGTAAAGCTAATACGCTACCACATAGCAAAGCACTGCTCTTCAAATCAACATATGATGGTGAGCTCATTATCTCTAACAAAGACCATGTTGTAGATAAGCGAAAAATATATGCGGATAAACCGCTTGAACTGGACGGGCTATCTTATGGTGTAAGTGTTCAAGCTGTCATTGGCCTTGATGTAGTCTGGCAAATTGACTTTCAAAAACAACAGTCTATCATCGCAGACGATGAAGCAGAAATCCTGAAGCACATTAGTTGCGTTTCTGGAGCGTCAATTCCTGCCCCTCATTCCTTGCGAAATATTTTAACCGCCATGAGCCATTATCCAAAGATATGTCAGTGGATACGGAAATGTATCAAGAAGGGTACCATCAATGAACAATCCTATCGGAGATTGCAGGATATCTATCGCAGTATAAACATACAGGGAGATAAATTATGAACTACATCGAACTTCTTACCAAAGAAGAGAAATCAATTCTCTGCGAAATCATTACAGGTAAAGATTTTAAAGAATTCTTCAAAAAAAACGAACAAGAATTTTCGAAAATACGAAAAGGCTTCAGAGCCAAATCATTGACAGAACAACATGCATTGTCAATTGCCATATCCAATATTGATAAGCCATTTATCTCAACGTGGGTCAATACCATGGTAGAACATTGGCTCAAAGAGATCCAAGAAAATATAGCCAAACTCGAAGGAGAAGGATTGTCTCATAATGTTGCTTTGGCGACAACTATGCTTGATTCTTTCTTTGTCAATAATGTTGAGTTGTATTTTAAGTTGACAGGTAATCCTTTGGATGCGGACGCATACTCCAATCTTTACGAGAGAATGGGGTATATTAAATCTGAACGTGCAAGAAATGCTGAAATGTCTGATCGAATTAAGGCTATGGAACAAGAAAATCGCAGTCTCGCCGAGCAAGTTGAGGCAGCTCAGCATAGCATGAATGCCATAAAAGCCGAGTGTGAAGAGAAAGTTCAAAAAATTGAACAGAGCAAAAACGAACTGGAATCCTTTCTGGCTGAGGCACAAGCAAAAATTGCCGAATTACAGACCGCGCCTAGCGCCTTCGCAAATGACGATGCAGATTATCTTGCACAATTTGATGATACAAATACTTCTATTCTGGCTTCTGGCAGTGTAGATGAAATCATTTCTTTATGCGGTGTTATTTCGGATTATAATGATCAGAAATGGCTTATAAGATATGCTGATTTGAACAATAATGGGCGTTATTGTATTTTCCTAAAAAACGAAGATGTCCCGCCGTACTTCACAAATAGAGACAAAATTTTCTATAAGGACGGCCCTTCTAACAGCGGTTTCTACGGTATCTGGACTTGGTCCGCAGTTCCGAACGAAAATGATCCCTCCAAGGATTATATACGATCACGGTATAATACAGATATAGATGCCATTGAAATTGTTACCATTACAGAAGCGACAACCCTTGACGACTTAGTCGATCTTTTGAAAACGGGTATCGAATACACGCCGCATAGCCGAAAAGTTATGTTCACACTTTCTGCATCCAAAGGGCAGTATACCGGTATCCTTTGCACAGCCAAAGAATTCAATACTGTTAATGGGAAAACTACCGTTTCTGAAGATTGCATTGTTGTTCCGGTATATGAATTCTCTGGTGGTGATATTATTCGTCTGAGCAATGGAATCTCTTTTTATCGAAACGCGTTTGCGGGTATTCCAAACAAGCTTTACCATTTGAAAAGCCCGCTTGACATTGTAAAGAATATCGTTTTCTCATCGCTTTCTTGGAATGCATATAAAACGAGAGCGGTAACGCGTGCCGAATATAGGACGTTTAAAGATTTCATTGGCGCAATTCCGGTTGACGATATAACGCGTAAGATTGGAACTGCATGTCACTGCTCCATTCCGGCTGCTAAAGAACTGCTGGATGAATTTCTGAACATAGTCTGGAAATATGTCGATGGAGATAGCTTAGAAGATGAAATAATTCACTCGGCTATTTCTGCAAATGTTGAACTTCAAGAAAAAGCGAAATCGCTTATTCGCAAAGAGTGGGAAACAGAGAACGAAAGCCTACTGAGTGAAGCTCAGGAAAAACTCGATTCACTTCATGCCGAGTTAAAATCCGCTACTGAGGATTTAAGCAGAGCACAGGAATCGCTAAATAAAACAAAAGCGGAAGATGAGCGTCTCGCTGGTATCATAGCTGAAAAAGAAAGGCTGGCCGCAGATGTCGAAAAAGCGGTTGCCGTAAGAATCCAAAAGGCACGTGGAAATGCGGCAGATTTCATTGCAAGTATGGCGTTTGTTAGCGGACAACAAATGCCAGTTGGATGTGCAGAATCTCCTGCTAAAATCGAAGTTTCATCGAAATCCGATATGGATACATATCGCATATGTCCTGAATATGATAACCTCGATGACCTTGAAGTTCATCACTCTTGGACAGATGTTGTCAATACGTCTGTATTTGAACTCGCAGAAGCAGGCGTTGCAGAACAATATAGAAGCGGGCTCGCTGCTTTTCTTTGTGCCGCCTACATTAAAAAACAGCCACTTTTACTTGTTGGTCCCAATGCAATCGACATTATCCAAGCATTTAGTGCAGCCGTAACTGCTCATAAACATGGAGTTCTCTGCTGTGAAGGTGGCTATGCCCATCAGGCGGTTGAGAAAATAGGTGCCAATGGTGAAAGCATTGTAATAATCAACAACTTTCTTGCAAGCGGCTGGATAAACAGGCTTCCAGAAATACTTTATAAAAAAGATGTTTTTTATGTGTTTACCCACCCGTATGCAGAAGATATTCAGGTTGAGCCCAAAAGCCTGTATGGATTCATGTTACCGATGTTTACAGAGTTCTTGGTGGATAAAAAAGCTACTGGTAAATACTATGGCGGATACTTCTCTGACGATTTCAAATCCTATTCGCCAGAAAAAGGCACGCACAAAGAACTATCAGTCCTTTCGAAATTTGCTCTGAGTTCGTTAGTGAGAAGCAAAATTAGCAGCGTTGCAGCTACGATGCACGGTATTTATCCCCATGCTACAGCGGACGACGATTTCTTGTTTTGCGTTTTCCCTATTGCCTATGCTTCAATGGCAGTAAATGAGCTCACAGAGGTAATTGCTGACTCGCAGAAGGGCATTGCTATTTCTGCTAGTCTTAAACGCGACCTTCAGTATGTATTGGGGGAAATCTAATGGACAAATATAACGGACTTCTCTCGAAAGTATCACGGCAGTATCACATTCTTAGGGGAACCCAAGAAACAGAGAACGAGTGGAAAGCTCGTCTTGTTTATAGCATCTGTGGGATGATGGCGTATGCTTGCCTTTGGGACGATACAGAAGCCCCTGTTTCCATTGTACACCTGAAAAGAAGAATTCGCAGTATGCTTGCCAATTACAAATTAATGTACCCAGAACTTTCTGACAGCTTACCATATGTGCCTGAAGAACTGGAGGATGAAATTAAAAATCAGTTCTTAAACACAGGAGTTATTTATCACTGTCCCAATAGAATAGCTCCATCAATAAAGCACGAAGAACTGTTCAATGGTATACTCTTTCAAAGAGGTATTGCTTTGGACAATATCTCCTGTGTGTCTGGCATCGGATTTTATTCAAAGCAGGATGGTGGAACAAACCCCAGTAATATAAAAACAATGTTTGGCCTCGAACAAGAGAAGTTGCAAACATTGTGGCAAACCACATTATCGACTGCTTCTTGGAAACCCAATCCAGCGTTTGAATATAGCATAGAGTATCTTCGCTTAAAGCCGCCTTTCTCGCGCGGATATTGGGTTACTGAGCCCAATAAGACTGGAACCGTTTCAATTCTTCGAACCGGTATGAAAGGTTCACAGCTATACTATCTTTATCGGTACATTGATACTGTACCAGAAGTTAGTCCACTTCCTCAATGGCAGGTAGAAAATTATAATTACAGAACACTCGCGTGTGCTTGCCTATCAACTTATGGAACATTACCACCAATTGAGTACTCTGAGGATGGAGCATTAGTTCATGTACGTATGAATTATTTGCTTCCACCACGCGAGCTTGAATTTTTAAAGTACTACAGCTGGCCTGAAATATGTACATCTCTGCCGTGTGATTTTAGGCGAAAGCTCTCCGTAGAAGTTTTCGCAGCCATTAAAAATATTCTGTCCGATGAGGGATATGAATTCAAAGGAGGGATAACCTGATGCCCAATGGAGCTAATTCTGTCCATAAACAGTTGAGAACGGAACTAGAAAATTATATTAAGTCGCAATATTTCGGGAAATCGCCTCTTCTGCTTTCTGCGCTAAGCAATCATATTGATGATGAAGGATTGCTTTACCAAAGACCTTTTATTGAGTCCTCACCAGCATATGTTACAGTACAAAATGGGATTGAAACAGCAGCCCTTGAGAATTGGATGAAAGACTATTTCTTACAGTTGGCAAAGGCTAATATAGGGGTGTTCCCATCTCCGTTTGCCCACCAAATCTCGGCGCTTGAAGCTGCAACCAGAGGAGAAAACTTATTTGTTTCGACAGGTACTGGTTCCGGTAAAACCGAGTGTTTTATGTGGCCACTTCTTGCAAAGATGGCGGCTGAAGCAAGAAACTCTAAGGAATCATGGGCAAAACGAGGTGTTCGCACAATTATTATGTACCCAATGAATGCCTTGGTTTCAGACCAAGTTAGCCGGCTTAGAAGAATGATCGGAGATCCTGATGAGAGGTTTATCAAGATATTCCGAAAGACCTGTGGTGATGAGGTGCGTCGCCCTCAGTTTGGTATGTATACTGGTAGAACTCCATACCCTGGAGTTCAACCTTCCACTGAACAGGACAGAAAACTTGAAAAAACCTTGGCAAGAATGTCCTTCCCACAAAGCGATTCTGAAAAAGAATTCTTCAATCATCTGCTCAAAGAAGGAAAAATACCTGCAAAAGCGGATATGAATCAGTTCCTTCAGGGGCTACATGATAGTAAGCATATTCCAAACGATGACGATGCAGAATTAATCACACGATTTGAAATGCAGCAATTCTGCCCGGATATTCTCATTACAAACTATTCTATGCTGGAATATATGCTATTGCGTCCCAGAGAACAAAAAATATGGAATGACACACGCGAATGGCTGGCTTCAAACAGTGAAAATAAATTGATGTTTGTTATTGATGAAGCACATATGTACCGTGGTTCATCCGGCGGAGAAGTGGCATTATTGATTCGCAGGCTCTTCCATAAGCTCGGCATCAGTCGTGATCGTGTGCAATTTATACTCACTACTGCAAGTATGCCCAACAAAAGCCAGCAAGACGTTGATTCCGTAATGAAGTTTGCAAATGAACTTACGGCATCAGACACAGCAACCCGGTTCTGTTATCTGACGGGGGAGAGAGAGGTAATTGATGGGCAACTGAAATACGACATCCCCGCCGAGCTTCTCTTGAACTCAGATCCTGGCCAATTTGAAGATAGGGATGAAGTGAAGCTTTCTGCCCTTTTGTCATTCTGGAGGCAATTAGAAGGATTTGACCCTGGCATTACATCCTTGGAATCAGTATACAACTGGATGTACGAAAATCTTGTCTATTACCGTCCGTTCCATGAGCTTATTAAGTATTGTCGGGGAAATGCCGTATCCCTGGGAGAGCTTTCTTCTGGTATCTTCCCGAATCTCAATCCAGAGGATGCGCTAAAAGCGATTAGTGTCCTCTTGGCAATTGCGCCGCTTGCAAAAAACGCAAAAGGTTCTGTTCTTTTCCCCGCACGTATGCACATGCTTTTCAAAGGTATTTCGGGGGTATATGCCTGTGCCAATGCCAATTGTAGTTGTTCTCATTCGGAAGGCGGACTCACTTTAGGAGAGATCTACTTATCGGATGGTAATTTAACTTGTCCCCATTGTGGTAGTGTGGTATACGAACTTTATAATGATCGACGCTGCGGTGCGCTGTTCTTCAAAGGGTATGTTCTTGAAGATGACTCGGGGCTTCATGGAAATGTATATCTGTGGCATTATCCCGGCCAATTAATGGATCGAAGGATGAAAGAAATACATCTGTTTATTCCAACGGATGATTTTGAATTACCCGCAAAACAGGGTAAAAACGCTATAAGGCCCTGCTATCTTGATGTCAAAAGCGGATTTGTCAACTTCACAGATGACTCTTCCGCTGGAAAACCATGGATTAGAAAACTGTACTACTGTAACTACTCTGCAAAAGGTAGACCGCAGATTATTACTTTTCCGACTTGTCCGCATTGCAGGCATCAGCTTTCTACATCACAGCTCACTTCGTTTAACACTCGAGGCAATCAGTCTTTCTTCAACCTAATCAAATCGCAGTTCCAACTGCAACCCGCCGTGCCAGGCAAGGATAATAATCCAGACCGGTTTCCTAACGAGGGACGTAAGGTTTTGTTGTTTTCAGATAGTCGTCAGCGTGCAGCAAAACTGGCTCGAGATATGTCAGAGGCTTCGGACATTTCCGCTGCAAGGCAATTGTTTGCAATAGCCATTAAAACGATGGAAGAACAGACAGTCGAGCAGTCAATGAATTCGTTGTATGACTATTTTTGTCTTGCTGCCGGTCAGCATCATGTACAAATTTTTCATGCTCCTGAACGTATAAAATTTGCTGAGGATTGCACGGCTGCGCTGAATAACTACAATCGCTGTGTGAAACGAGGACGAGCGTACACTCCGAGGTTTACTATTGCAAATGCTCCTGTTCAGATGCAGGAATACCTTCTTCGGTTGTTTGCTGGTGGCTATAACACCTTGTACGACTCGGCTACGAGCTGGATTGAACCTACTGATCAGGCTCTTTTTGACGCTGTAGATGCCCTTGGTGAAAATAATGTGAATGTTACTGATGAAGAGTTTATTGACTTTTTCAATGCTTGGATGCTATCGATTTGTGATATGTCTACAGCCATTGGTCATACAATTAGCGATACAATTCGGCTGAAAGTCCGGCCCAACTATGGTGGATATGGGCTTGATAAGGATTGGGGATTCTCAAAAACTATTCGTGAAATCATGGACTGGCATGACGGAAATGAAACAGAGATGGCATGGAAACGAGTATTAAAGGAAGAATTTCTTGACTCGGCGCAGCCTGATAATGGGAAATTATATGTTGACCTCTCTAGAGTAAAGCCACGTTTTGATGCTGCTCACATATGGTACAAATGTGAACAATGCTCTGAATTGACTCCTTTTACTCTGAAAGGTAAATGTCCGAGTTGCGGATCTTCTCATATTCACGAGATGGAATCTGGTGAATACGAAGCGCTTAGTTTTTGGAGAAAGCCAGTAGCTGATGCACTTCAAGGCGAGCCGATTCATGTAATTGACACTGAGGAACATACTGCTCAGCTCTCGCATAAAGACCAGCGAGATGATCTTTGGAGTAAAACCGAGCAATATGAGTTGCGTTTCCAAGATTTAATCCAAGATGGTGAAACACCTGTCGATATTCTTAGCAGTACAACTACCATGGAAGTTGGTATTGATATTGGATCTCTTGTCGCGGTTGGCTTACGAAATATCCCTCCCATGCGCGAAAATTATCAGCAGCGAGCTGGTCGAGCTGGCCGACGTGGATCTAGTTTATCTACCATCGTTACCTTTTGTGAAGATGGTCCGCATGATACCTTATACTTCAATGATCCAATCCCTATGTTCCGTGGAGACCCTCGCAAGCCTTGGATTGATACAAGAAGTGAAAAGCTCCTCCAACGTCATTTGGCCATGGTTATCCTCCAGGAATTCCTTTCAGAAAATCATATGAGCCTTGACACAGTTTCAGCAGCAGTTTTCCTTAACGATTTTCTTGACAGTTTTAAGAACTATCTTGCAGCTTACGATGCTGATAAAGACAAACTGCTTTTACCTGTCGGAATACCATTTCACTATTCAGTATTTGAGGATGAATTGAAAAAATCTTTTGATATGCTAAAAGAAAAATGTCAGACGCATCCCGAACTTTTTGGAGTAGAAGAAGGCGCTAAGGAAGGGGAGGCAAAGGTTCTTCTTGATGCTCTCTATGAAGAAGGAATCATCCCAACATATTCTTTCCCGAAGAATGTCGTAAGTACCTACATACCAGATATGTACGGAAAAATTCTTTACGAAGTTGACCGTGGACTTGATGTAGCTATTGGCGAATATGCTCCTGGTAGAGCAATTGTCGTTGATAAACAAACCTATCAGATCGGCGGGTTCTACTTTCCTGGAAGTGAACGTCGTCATGGTCAAGCACTAACTCCGGCACGAGCTTACACAGAGGACCCGAATTATGTAAAACAGGTTATCTCATGTCCGGAGTGCGGTTGGTTTGGTTTGATGGAGGAGAAAACTAAGCGTTGTCCGTTTTGTGGAAACAGCGAACTGAAAATCGCTCGTGAAATGATGCGCCCGTGGGGTTTTGCGCCAAGAAATGCTGAATCAATACCAGATGTTCAGCTGTCAGAAGAATACACTGCTGTACAGCAGCCTCTGTATTCAACTCTGCCCGAAGCCGAAGAAATGAAACTTGCACCAGGCTGTAAAAACATACGGATTGCTCCACGAACAAACCAACGAATTATCATGCTGAACAAAGGATCGGATGATAAAGGCTTTATGGTCTGCAAGGACTGTGGAGCCGCTATGCCAGGCGACGATATTTCTGTTCTAAATGATATTAATAGGCCGTACAAGTCAAAGTATGCCCGAAGTAAATGCCGTCACAGTAACTGTTTTAATGTGAATCTTGGTTATGATTTTATAACTGATATGTTGGTTCTTGAATTCACAATTGACGATAGGATCATTGATGCTAGAAGGAATGATAATCCATGGCTTAACCGCGCAGCGCAATCTCTAGCTGAAGCATTGAGACTGGTAGCAAGCAAAAAACTCGATGTTGAGTTCACCGAACTTGTTACTGGTTATCGTCTCAGAACCGGCTCTGAAGCTTCTTATGTTGATATATATCTTTATGATAGCTTGTCAAGTGGCGCTGGCTATGCTGTCAGTGTAGCTGATGCAATTGCCGAACTACTAACTGATATGAAAGACCTGTTAAGTTCTTGCGACTGTGGCTCTGCGTGTTCTAAATGTTTAAAGCATTACAGAAACCAATATGTACACGGCATGCTTGACCGCTTCGCTGCGCTCCAACTCCTTGAGTGGGGTTCTGATGGGATAAGTGCATCGCCAATCAACCCAGAGAAACAGATTAAAATGATCATGCCTTTGGTGAATATTCTTAAGCAATCTGGCTGTGAAATTATCGTTGACAGTGAAATCACAGCAATAGGGCGAAGAAACACAAAAAAGGTTGTTGTCTACCCAGCAATGTGGGTTGAGCCGTGTGCTGCTGGTACCATTTTTGTAAGTGATGCCTATATCAAGTATGCTAAGCCGTATGCTGTCCAAAAGATTCTTGACAGCATCCGATGAAATAGCTTGAATACGGGTCAAAATAGTAAGCGCAACACACATTTTTTCAAAATCAAGCCAGTGAATGGCAGATGATTATCTCTGCCATATGGTAAAAAACTCCCGTCCAATTTCCTGTTATGGAATCAGACGGGAGTTTTTTATGCACCCGAAAACCGTCAGCTGACAGTTGATAAATGATTTAGTTCCTTATCACTGTTAAGCCAAGGGTTTGCTGGTTTTTCTGTAAAATACGGTAAGCTGTTATAAAAGCTGTTAGGGGTAAATATAGGGGTAGAAATCAGCCCCTTATTCTGGCTTCGGAACAGCGTAAAAAGTTGCATTTTGTCGTTCTTTATGATATGCTCACCGTGGCGCTACCAGTTAACGGCGGCGGTTTGGCCCCCATTTCCGGGGGTAACTTCTTGCCCCCTGATCTTGCGAAAGGGGGGCTGCTCATGAGTACATCCGAAGTTCTTCAACTTTGCCTTGTCATCATCGGTATTTGCAGCCTGTTCATTCAGGCAAAAAAGAAGTAACCGCCCAGCCTCCAAGCAAGCGGTTACTTCTTAACCAAGTGGGG
>UMAT01025396.1_pt1 | contig 12578 bp, 14 predicted proteins | sample 1963781 | NCBI WGS metagenome assembly UMAT01 (sample SAMEA4835923, study PRJEB28245) | human gut metagenome | biome: gut microbiome; material: fecal sample | place: Denmark | collected 2008
TTTGCTGACAGGGCACGGAGAAGAAATCAAAAAGGCAGTTTCCGATTTTGCGGGAAACAGCTCGCGTTGACAGAATCCATGTTTGGGCGCATGGCAGAGAGCGAAACAGGAGACTCAAAATGACACAGAAAGAAAGAATCGTACTGAAAACAGCTCTGGCAACGTTTGTGCTGTTGCTATTCTTTTTCACACAGGGCGCGATCGTTGTGATCACGGGGATCGATGGCGTTCCCTCCGTGTTGATCAGGGGTGCTGTTATCTGGGGGCTTGTTGCTATCACATTGGCGTATTCCATCATCCGATACAAAGGAATCTCAAAGCTGGGATTTCGCAGTGCGGAAAAAGGGGCGGCAAAGAGAATGCTTTATTTTTCGCCGCTGTTGCTCATTGCCCTCTTCCCTTTTGCGGCGGGAATCGATTGGAAGGGCGGGGCGCCTTTCCTATTCGCCAACCTGTTTCTGACGCTTGGCATCGGGATGGCGGAGGAGATCTTCTTCCGGGGCATTATCTGCGGCCTATGGCTGAAGCACGGCACCGTAAAGGCGATGATACTCTCATCCATTCTTTTCGGGTTCAGCCATATCCTGAATATGGCAGGCGGCGCGAAGCTTGGGGAGACGCTTCTTCAAATCTGCTTCGCGCTGGTTTACGGAATGGTATTTGCCCTGATTTTTGCGGAAAGCGGCAGTATTATCCCCTGCGTACTGCTCCACGCTTTGCATGACTTCTGCTCCTTCATCAGCGGGGATGGCTCCGCGCAATTTGAGGTTGTTCTGGGCGCGGCACAGTTTATCGTATTGCTGGCATATTTTATCTATCTGCTCCGGGTGACTGCACGCAAAAGTGAGAGGAAACAGGCTATGAAAGGCAGGTGAAAAGCGATGAAAAAGTATCAAATCGTGTACTATATGGGAGCGACAATAAGCCTGCTGGTGGGGCTGTGGCACTTTACAGTGCCGTGGATGTTTGGCTGGGCCTCATATATACCATATGAAACGTTGGTGGTCCCCATCAATTATGTCAACCTATGCTTTTCATTTTTACTGTCGGGGCTGAGCCTTACCGTCATTCTGTGGGGGAAAAAGGTATTTGTGCAGAACCCGGAAGCGTTCTATATTTACGGTTTTTTGCTTGCACTTGGGATCTTCCGTGTGGCTGTGACGATAATTTATCCCTGTCCGCCGGAATCAAATGTGTGGATGTCTTATGGGCAGCTCGGAGGCTCTGTTATTGTATTTCTTCTGCTGCTTGTACCGTTTATCCGGGTTGCCGCAACGAGTAAGAATGGAAAAACATAACAGATCTCTTTACGTTTTGCTCATGGTTAAAACAAGATTCATTTCAGGAGTTGCATTATGAAATATCCCGTGGAAAAAGTTCTCTCTTATCCCCTGCTTGCTCTTTTTGTGCTGGCGGTGTTTTACGGCATTTATTTTGTCAAGATGCTGGCGCAGAAGCACCGCGGCATACGGACGCTGCAAATCAGACAGCGAAAAGAAAAGTCCATTCAAACAGTAGAACTGCTGATGAGCATTGCGACGCTGGGCGTTGTGATTGCGCAACTTGTATCCATATTGTTTGGCTGGAGCTGCCTCCCGACAAATGCGCGCTTTACCGGCTTCTGCACCGGGATGCTCGGTGATTTGATCTTTCTTCTTTCCGTTCTCTGTATGAAGGATAGCTGGAGGGCGGGTATCCCGGATAAGGATCACACAGAGCTGGTTACATCCGGAATCTATCGGTTCAGCCGCAATCCGGCATTTCTTGGCTTTGACTTCATGTATGTCGGTGTGATGCTGATGTACTGCAATTTGTTGACAGTGCCGCTTACGGTGTTTGCCATTGTGATGCTACATTTACAAATTCTGCAGGAGGAACGATATCTGGAGAAAGCATTCGGCACGGCGTACCGAGAATACAAGCGGCATACATTCCGCTATCTTGGGTGGCGATAAAGAAGAAAGATTTGTTGCGGATAACAAGCAGTCATTATGAATATTGCGAAAATATATCGTGATTAAGGTATTCCGGAGGAACGATTTATGCAGCTTGATATTAAGAAAGTAAAGTTAAGTAGCCACACATAAAACGCATCTATTTTGACGCATTCTCTAAAAACGATCGGAAGGAGAAAATGAAATGAAAAAAGTACTGAATACACTTTTCATCATAGCAAGTTTAGGTTTGATCGCAGCGGGTGCAATCTTCCTGTGCGTCAGCATTTTCGATGGAAATGAGACCACGATGCCATTGGTGATCGCATTGGCGTGTATATTGCTATCAAACCTTTTTTATGTGATTCGGATGAATATGGATAAGAAATAGCAACGCAATCATGTTCGATCAAACCAAATCTGAATTCGAAAAGGAAACCATTATGAAACAGCAAAAACTATTCGGCATCGTCATGACCGTCTGCGCCCTCCTGCTGATCCTTGCCGGGTGCGCACCCAGCTTTGAGGGAAACAGGATAAAGAATGCGGATTCCTACCGGTTAGATATCAAAACCATGAACTGCACAGACACGCACACTCTGGAGCTGAAGCATGGCGACACGCTAAAAATTCTATTCGAGACGGTGCAAGGGTCGCTGGAGATGAAGATCACGGCGCCGGATGGGACTGCGCTCTATCAGGGAGACGGAACCGTGACGGAATTCAGCGTAACGGCGCCTTTGGACGGCCCCTACGCAATCGTCATCGTGGGGCAGAAGGCAAAGGGCAACATCCACATTGATGTGGAAAGAGTCACGCGCGGCGAGGGCGAAACGGGAAATGGCGGAGAAGATGAGGTTGAAGCGAGCTATCCGGGAGCGGATGCGGTGGAGCTTTTGAATCATCGCGGGGATACGACAACGGTATATAAATCGGCTGGCGGCACCAATATTCCATTTTACCTATAAACGGTACGGATATCCGGACCGATGAGGACGGGGCGGAGTGGAATGAGACGGTGGAATAAGGGCGACAATTCAAATGGCGAATATCGTTATTTTAGACGCAAATGCAATTTCCGGCTACCATTGACGGATCGGGTGTTATGTATTTTGTTTCCGGTCTGTTTATGGGATTGTCGGTTGGCGAAATACTCTCCGGCATGATAGTGATCAGGAAGAAACTCATGCAGAAATAACAGATTAAAACCTGTATCAAAAGCACAAAAAGGCTCCGGCATCTGCTCTCACAGATACCGGAGCCGTATTTATGCAAATCATTCAATCGCAATTTTGCTGGCAGAAGCATGTTTCTTCTGATCCACCTTCGGCAGGACAACCGACAGAACGCCAGATTCGTATTTTGCCTTGACATCCTCGGGCTTTACATTGCCGACATAGAAGCTACGCGAGCAAACACCTGCGTAACGCTCCTGACGGAGAATGCGTCCTTTCTTGTCCTCTTCCTTCTTGTCAAGACCTTTTTCTGCGCTGACGGTCAAATACCCGTCCTTGATATCAAGGTTGATCTCATCCTTCTTGAAGCCCGGCAGATCAACGGCCTGCTCATAGCTGTCATCCATCTCACGAATATCGGTCTTCAACAGATTTCTTGCGTTCTTTCCGTAAAGCGGATTGTGCGCGCCAAAGAAACCGCCGTCAAAGAAATCATCCAACATATTCTCACCAAAAATGCTCGGTACCATAATGAATCCCTCCATTTATATCAACTATTTTTATTTTCAGCGTCCAGCGGTCAGCCCGCGTCAACGCAATGTTTTCGCTTTTTGCTTCGCCTTTTGGGCTACATTGTCAAATCACCCATCGGAATCACTCCGTTTCCTTTTTTCTTTTACGCCTATATTGTACTCGTCTTCTCTTGAAAAAACAATGTTTTAGTGGTATAATAAATGCAGATGCAGTTGTGCTTTAAGCACAATAACCATTGAAAGAAGGTGAAAGTTTGTCTCAACCGCAATGGCGATCCGGAGATATAACGGCTCTGATCACAGAATTTTTTGAACAGGATGATCTACAGCAACTTGCGCTTGATGTCGGCATTTTTTTGGACTGTCCTCTGCTTGTTCTCGACGATTCTTATCGTGTCGTGGCGCATTTCTGTCCGGTCGGTTTCTCCGACCCGTTGTTCCGTGGCGCGGTTTCACAAGGCGCAATCACTTATGAGTCAAGCTCGGCCATCAGTAAAAGCCCAGCGCTCCACGAAGGATGTGCCGATATGATCAAATTGGGGGAAAGCCCCTTTCGCCGGCGCTTTGCACCACTCATCTGTACCGGTGTCCGACTCGGCTACCTTGTCTGCGTGGACACGGATGGTCATCTTACGAAAATTTCAGCGGAGATCTGGAGACAAATTGATCTGATCCTCGCAAAACAGCTTTTTATCGAAACAAGCCGTCAGAACAAGCCATTTGAAACAACCGAAGATATTCTGATGCATTTGCTTGACGGGGGATTTCCGTCTGCCTCCTATTTTCGACTCCAGGCAGTAGGCACTTATCTTGCAGACTTTCACCCATCCGCTTTTGCATTGATGGATCTGACCGCTTATCACAGCCGGTATCTCGGGGCGCGTCACCTGAAAGAAGAGATCGGTGAACGTTACCCGGATTCTCATCCCTTTCTCTACAAGGGTGACGTATTTCTGTTTCTGCATAGAGACAGTGATGTAGATATATTCACAGAACTGGCAAAAGAATTCGATTTGAAGGTAATTGTTTCAGAGGCGATTCGCGATTTGTATGACCTTCCGTCACTTTACCGCGCCGCGCACGACGCGCTGGATATGATTGTGAAAAGCAATTATCACGGTGAAAATGTCTGTTCTGTAGCGCAATTGCGGACGCCGTTGCTTCTGAAAAATCTGGATTCCCGCGACGATCTTATCTCGCCGGAGCTTCGGGTGCTCGCCGAACACGACCGAAAAAAAGGAACGCAATACTGTGAAACACTGTACTTTTATCTGATTTACAGCCGCTCGCTCAAAAAGACCTGCGACGCATTGTTTACCCACCGCAACACAGTTCTGTACCGTATCGAAAGAATCCGGGATGACTTCCTGATCCCGCTGGACGATCCGGAAAGGCACGTTGAGTTGCTGTTTGGCGTAGCGATTCTGCTGTTCCAAAATGAAGGCCCGGATTTCTTTTTGCGGACAATGCCGCAAACGGATGATGAATAACAATTTATTGAATAAGGGGAAGAAATCATGAAAGAAAATAGAAAATTATTGCAGGAAGTACTGAAGGAAATCCGCCATGATATGACGGATGAAGAAGTTCTGAATCTTTTGGCGGACAGTAAAATTTCCGTCAGCCCAAAAAAAGAGAAGGAAAAATACACTCTTGGGCAGCGGGCAGCTGACACTATTGCAAAATTTGCGGGCAGTTGGGCGTTTATATTTTCGTTTGCAGGCGTGCTGATCCTGTGGATGGTCGTCAACGCAATTCTTGCGACAAAAGCGTTTGACCCATATCCGTTTATTCTTCTGAATCTTGTCTTGTCCTGTGTGGCCGCCATTCAGGCACCGCTGATTATGATGAGTCAGAACCGGCAGGAGGAAAAAGACCGCAATCGCGCGGAAAACGATTATAAGGTCAACCTGAAAACCGAGATCATGATTGAGGATCTTTACGATAAGGTGAATGCAATCCTTGCCAAGCAGTTGCAAATCGAGAAACAGTTGACGGAGAAAAAGACGAAAGACGAGGAAACAAAGGAATAAAATATCGGCAAATCAAAAAGTCGGGAAGTGCGAACATGATGTGGTTGTATTTCATTACCCAAAATATAAAGATTTGATTATCTGACGATAATCACAGATAATTTCCGGTTTGCTGAGATCTTTGCGAAGCATCTTTTAAGACCATAACAGCCAAGTGTTCCGGTCTTAAAAGATGCCGGTCGAAAAACCCGAGATTTTCTCGGGTTTTCTTCGTTTTTCGCCGTTTTTCTACGCTTCGCTTGCGAAGTGTGGCTTTTCTTAAAATTCGATTTTAAGCAAAAATAAAAAGATGCCAAACGCCGATTTCGACCTTGTGCGCGGAATCGGACTGGTGGAACGCTATTTCAGGGCAGGTTTTAGCTTCAAAACTTTTTAAAGTTTTGAAGCGAGAGTTTTTCTCCCGAAGAGTTTACTCTTCTAAAACCGCCCTTTTTTCGTTTTTCACAAAAAACATTGTTAAATTTCTGTGTCTGAGAAAGGAGGTGCTTCGGATCGCCTACATATATAAAAAAGAAGATTGCGACTGCAACTATTAATGGATGAATCCACATATACAAACGCAGTATTTGATTACAGGCTTACCGGCTGAGATATGTCACTGAGAAATCGGACAGGTGATGTATAAATGACAGTTATTACGTGATCTTCTTTATTTTATTTACGAGTTTTGTCCGCAGATTTTTTTAACATTTTCCGCCATTTGCTCAACCGACTCGTAAAAGCCGCGTTTGATCCATTCGTCAAGCAAGCCGAATAAAGCGTATGAATAAAATCTGCTTTCGTAACACTCAAAAGCATTCGTGCCGTACTGAGGCATCATTACTTCATAAAAGGCGTCGTAAACAGTGGACTGCAAGTTGCGTCGGTAAATCAGTTCAAGCAGATCCCTTATGCTGTAATTGAAATTGAAAAAGTCAACAGCGTTGTCCAAGGTGAATTTTTTGCGTTCATCTAAATCATGTTCCTCTGCCCATCGTTCCCAAAGCCGCACGATCTTAAAGGTCAACACTTCATTTTTTGTTGTAAAGTTTCTGAAAAAAGTGGTTCTGCCAACGCTTGCTACCTCCACAATTTCGGGGACGCTTATTTTTTCTATTGGTTTTGTTTTCAAAATCTTGATCAAAGCATCTGCCATACACTCTTTCAGAAATTCTGTTGTTTTTGCATTTCCGCCCATACGTTTATTTCTCCTTCTGAAAGGTACTTTTTTCGACAATCGTACCGATTCCTTTTTCATATATTGATTTTTAATTCGGATTATGATACAATATAGGTACGATAGTTCCAATTTAATTTTAACATACCATGTTTGGAATGTCAATAGATAATTTGTGTTGAAGTTATGATGACGACGTTATTAATTATCATTTTTATTACTTTTATTGGGGTTGGATTACCCGATTCGGTGCTTGGAACGGCGTGGCCGGCAATTTACCGCGAGTTTAATTTGCCTGTTTCGCTTGCAGGATACATTTCTGCAACCGTCAGCGCCTGTACGATTATTTCCAGCCTTATCAGCTCAAAGGTGATCAATAGATTCGGAACAGGCGTTGTTTCAGCCGTAAGCACGCTGATGACCGCCGCCGCATTGCTTGGATTCGCTTTTGCAAACAATGCCATCCCTTTCTTCTTGCTGGCAATTCCGCTCGGACTTGGCGCGGGTTCCATCGACACGGCGCTCAACAACTTTGTCGCATTGCATTACAGCGCATCGAAAATGAACTTTCTGCATTGCTTTTACGGTCTTGGAGTCGCAGCGAGTCCCTATGTTATGTCGCTTGCGTTAGGCGCTGACGATAACTGGCGAAAAGGATATATCATCATCGGTTTGATACAATTCTGTATCGCGCTGATTGCCGCTGTATCGCTTCCTTTATGGAAAAAGGCAGAAATGAAGGACAGGGATGAAAATACGTCTCTCCCAAAGACGCTGACTTTATCACAGCTTTTCAAAATGCCTGCCGTCCGATTGAGTTGTCTTGCGTTTTTCGGTTCCTGCGCTCTGGAGCTATGCGCGGGCTCATGGAGCAGCACCTATTTTGTCAATATCAAGGGGCTTCCATCCGATAAGGCGGCACAAATCGCGATGCTGTTTTATGTTGGCCTGGCAAGCGGAAGATTTTTATCCGGGGTCGTTGCTCACAAAACAGGGCGCTGGAGAATCATCCGTATTGCGGTGTTGATTCTCTTTGGCGCAATCATTCTGTTTATTTTACCGCTGCCTTTGTCGGCTTCTGCTGCGGCGTTGTTCTTTATCGGGCTTGGATGCGGTCCTGTATTCCCGAATCTGACGCACCTGACGCCCCAGAACTTCGGCGCGGATATTTCGCAATCGGTTATCGGGGTGCAGCAGGCTTCCTCTTACGCGGGCATTATGTTGATGCCGTGGTTATTTGGTATATTGGCGCAGGCAATTTCTACGGCTATATTTCCATATTACCTGTTGCTTTTATTCGTAATATTCGCATTAACGTTATTTATGTTGAAAAAAGCGGTATCGGGAAAAAACAAGGCTCTGTCGCCGATTGATTATTATTTGAGCGACTAATATACCCGAAAGAGAGTGAAAACATTATGAAATCCGATATCTCATCGTTTGAAACAAATCGTATGAAAGCGATTTTGCTTGATTTGGACGGAACGTTGCTGCCTATGCAGCAGGACGAATTTACAGCGGCGTATTTTGACAGGCTGTCAAAGACGCTTGCCCCCTGCGGTTACGAGCCGAAACGGTTGATTGAAGGCGTGTGGCAGGGCGCAAAGACTATGGTTAAGAATAACGGAAAGCAAACGAACGAACAAGTATTCTGGAAAGAATTTGCCGGGCTTTTCGGTGATAAGGTCTATTCGGACATAGACAAATTCAATGAATTTTATGAAACTGATTTTGATAAACTGAAAAACCATTGCGGTTATAACGAGCAAGCGAATCAGACAATTCAGACGCTGAAAGAAAAAGGCTTTGTTCTCGTACTTGCGACGAATCCCGTCTTTCCGATGACGGCGCAAAAGAAAAGAATGTTATGGGCAGGCATAAATCCCGATGATTTTGCATTGATAACATCTTACGAGAACTCCCATTCTTGCAAGCCGAATCCGCAATACTACAAAGAGATCGCCGAAAAGATAGGCGTAAAGCCCGGCGATTGCCTGATGGTCGGCAACGATACGACCGAGGATGCCGCGGCAATGCTTACGGGCGCAGATTTCTTTTTGCTGACCGACTGCCTGATGAATCAGGAAAGGAAAGATATTTCAAAATATTCACGAGGCAGTTTTACGCAGTTATTTAATTACATAGAAAATCAAAAATAAAAGGAGACATATAATGAAAAGATTTGTTATAATCACATTGATTACTATCGCCATTATCATTGCAGTGGCTATTCTCGCTATCGTAATCTTGTTTGTATGGTCTGGCAAACAACCGATGGTAAAAGAAGGTTACTATAACGACGTTCAGACGAGTGCGCCATTAGAGCAAAAGTACACACTAAAAGGCAATTACGAAGTTTCATACTATGAGCAAGATGCAAACAACGAGCAATGGAAAAAGTACGAAATATGGTATCCTACCGAAATGGAAACAACAAATAATACATATCCGCTTGTGGTCATGGTAAACGGAACGGGCGTAGCCGCCTCAAAATATAAGCCCATATTCGACCACCTTGCCAGCTGGGGCTTTATCGTAGTAGGTAACGAAGACGAAAGCGCGGGAAAAGGCGCGTCGGCATCCGCAAGTCTTGATTATATGCTGACGCTTAATTCCGACAGTAACAGCATATTTTACGGAAAAATCGACGTTGACAATATCGGTATCGGCGGACATTCGCAGGGCGGTTTGGGAACTATAAATGCTGTTACGGCACAGGATAACGGCAACCTTTACAAAGTGATGTATGCGGCAAGTGCACCGACATTACAAATCAGCGTTGATCTGCTGAAAGAACCGTTTGATATCAGCGGTGTCAATATTCCGTGCTTTATGGTTGCCGGAACAAAGCAAATCGATGCCGGCGACGGGGAAAATTCGGGGATATGTCCGCTCGTTGAGCTGCAGGAAAAGTACAACAATATTTCCGACAGTGTTTCAAAGATCATCGCGCGAAGAGCAAATACCGACCACGGGGAGATGCTGCCTTATGCCGACGGATATATGACGGCGTGGTTTATGTATCATTTGCAGGGCGATGAAGAGGCAGGCGGGGTGTTCTTCGGTGACGATGCGGAAATTCTGAGTAACGCCAATTGGCAGGATGTAAAAAAGAATCATTAAGCATTCGTTGTCAAAAGCATATCGATTGCTTTGCAAGATAAGAAGGAGAACAGTATGTTTTATAAAGAAATATATAACCCCCGTCCCAGCGATTACAACAGAAACGGAAAACTATCCTATGAAGCAATTCTTCAGATTCTTGAGAATGCCGCAGGTAATCATTCCGCAAATTCGGGCGACAGCATAGCCGATGCGAACAAAAACGGTATTGCGTGGATCTTAACCGAATGGAGGGTTCAGATCCTTCACCGTCCCGAAAACGGCGAGTCTCTGAACATCACAACCTGGGTTCGCGGCAAAGCGCCCGCAAGCGCCGTGTATCGTGACTTTCTTCTGACCGATGAAAACGGCACCGAGGTGATCCGGGCAGAAGCAAAGTTTGCTTTGTTTGACCTTGCCACATCAAGACTTACACGCATCAGCGAAGAATTGTTTGGCTCCTATCAGCCCGAAGACAAAACGGTTTTTGAGGACGCGCAAAGGCTTTGCGCACCATCAGAGTACACCTCGGAAACAGAACTGAAGCTGCGCCGCAGCGATATTGATTTTAACGGTCATGTTCATAACACCCGTTATGTCGATCTGGCTATGGAGGCTTTACCGAACGAAATTATTGCAAGCGATGATTTCACGGACATTCATATTCTGTACGCAAAGCCCGTTATGGAAAGAGCCGTTGTGAAAGCTAATTATGTTTTCAAGGACTCTGCGTATCTTGTGGCGGTATATGCAGACGACATTTATTGTGCTTTGGTTGAGTTCAAATGATCATTCTGAGTTACCGTTGCACTTCTTGTGCTTATGCTTACAGCTGCTTATAATTACAACTTCCAGTTTGCAAAGATTACAAAGCGGCATCTTTTAAGACCATAACAGCCAGAAAAAGAGCATCTCAGGAGATGCTCTTTTGTTTTTTTTACAAAGCATAAAAGCCCCTTTTTGTATTTCGGAAAGGGGCTGTGATATACCTGCCAAAAACGCAGGGATATCACAGCCCCGGTCAGATGAGACCTCAACGCTCACCGATCCCTTTGTAGCCTCTCCTCGGATGCACCGCCATATATGCCGGGCGGATTATCTTGCCCCTGCCGACAAGCTCCTCCAGACGGTGTGCGCTCCATCCGGCGATCCTTGCGACGGCAAAGATCGGTGTGAAAAGCTCCACCGGAAGCCCGAGCATATTGTACACGAACCCGCTGTAAAAATCGACGTTTGCGCTGACGCCCTTATAGATCTTTCTTTCGGAAGCTATGACGCCGGGAGCGAGTCTTTCCACCGCCGAGTAGAGGGCAAACTCCTTTTCAAGGTGCTTTTCCTCCGCCAGTTTTTCCACAAAGCCGCGGAATATCTCGGCGCGGGGATCGGAGACGGAATAAACCGCGTGACCGATGCCGTAAATAAGCCCGGCGCGGTCGAACGCGTCCTTGTGCAGGAGCTTTTTAAGGTAGTCCTCTATCTGCCCGTCGTCGCTCCAGTCGGCAACCTTTTCCTTCATGTCAGCCATCATTTCGCAGACCTTGATATTGGCTCCGCCGTGGCGGGGACCCTTGAGCGACCCGAGAGCGGCGGCAACTGCGGAATATGTATCGGTTCCGGACGACGAAACGACGTGAGTGGTAAAGGTGGAATTGTTTCCTCCGCCGTGTTCGGCGTGAAGCACAAGCGCGACGTCGAGTATCCGCGCTTCAAGCTCTGTATAGCTGCTGTCAAGGCGAAGCATATAAAGAAGATTTTCTGCGGTGGAGAGAGACGGCGACGGCTCGTGGATGAAGAAGCTGGTATTCCCCCTCAGGTAATAGTCATAGGCAAGATATCCGTAGACCGACATCATCGGGAACATTGCGATAAGCTGAATACACTGGCGGAGGACATTCGGAATATCGGTGCTGTCGGGGTTAAGGTCATAGGAATACATCGTCAGCACCGAGCGCGCGAGGGAGTTCATCATATTTGTGCTCGGCGCCTTCATTATCAGGTCGCGGACGAAGGAATTCGGCAACGAGCGGTATCCGGCGATAAGCTCTCCGAAGTCAGCCAGCTCCGCCGCGGTGGGAAGCTCTCCGAAAAGCAGCAGATACGCAGTCTCCTCGAAGCCGAACCGCCCCTCTGCCGTGAACCCGCGGACAAGCTCCTTCACGTCGTAGCCGCGGTAATAAAGCTCTCCGGGACAGGGGTTTCCGGCATCATCCTTTGCTCTTACCTCAGATATCTCGGTAAGACCGGTCAGAACTCCCTTTCCGTTCAGGTCGCGCAGTCCTCTGTACACGTTATACTCGGAATACATCGACGGTTCGATATAGTCGCTCTTCTCGCAGAGCCTTGTCAGGGCTTCTATCTCCGGAGTTATCTCGGAATAGTTTCTTTTTCCCATTTTTCGTCCTCCTTTTCTTAATAAAAGAACGCGGGGAGCAAATACTGCTTCCTGCATCCGTGTGATATTTCAATTATATGCGATAATTATGAATCCGGCATTAACAGAATGAAGTTTTAACAACGTTTTAACAATTACCGTGTTAAAACGGTAAAGCGCGGCTGCAAAAAACCGCCCCGGTTTCCCGGAGCGGATTATGATTATTTTTAACCGGGCGCTGCCGGAGCAATGCCTCGGCATTGCTCCTACCCGC
>UMAT01002957.1_pt1 | contig 12435 bp, 10 predicted proteins | sample 1963781 | NCBI WGS metagenome assembly UMAT01 (sample SAMEA4835923, study PRJEB28245) | human gut metagenome | biome: gut microbiome; material: fecal sample | place: Denmark | collected 2008
TCGCAATTGATGAGCTTGATGCTTATTTTGCAAAGAAATTTGAATTCTAATTTTGTGAGAAATGACGAAAAATTTTACGAAAAAAAGCTAAAAAGAAGCGTATAAAGTTTTTTCGGAATATAGATTTGTTAAAACATACAAAATTAGGAATTAAGTAACAAAAAACATATCAGAAATCAAATTTCGTGATATAATATAGATGACAAATGACAACCAAAGATATAGTAAGCTATTCTTTGGTTGTTCTGATATATGGAGATTATGAATATGGAAGCAAAAGAATTAAAGAAGCTGAGCAGAAGTGAGCTGCTAGAGATGCTTTTAGACAGAAGTAAAGAGGTTGAACACTTAAGAAAAGAACTTGACGAGACAAAAAAACATATTCAGACACTTGAGCGTGAGGTAAAGACATCTGGTGATATCAATGCTGCAATTAATAAACTCACGTCAGCAACAGAGGAAATCCAGAAATTTGCCGCCGTAATATCCATGGCTTCAAATAATCTGACAAGAAAATAATATAGAAGCAATATTTTGTGGTTATGAAATGGATAATTGGACAAAAGAATGATAGAAAAAATATATAAAAAGGCAATATATGCTCTGGCAAGAGTTGCCGTAAAGTACATTGAGCTAAGAAAAAAAAGAGAACAGAAGAAAATTAAGCAGAATAAATCAGCTAACCTCACAAATTCGACAAAAAGCTGCACAGATGCTGAATACAATAAAAAGGTAGTTGCAGAGATTAATCATAACAATATTGCAGCTGTTGCAGAAAGCAAAAATAATATTGATGTAGTGGATTTAAGCAAAGACGAGGAGCTGAAGGATGTCGAACAGAAACCACTTACCAATGAGGATAAGCTTGATTTACTTTTGGCACAGATGATGGAAACAGCTGTTAAGTCATCTGAAAAAGTAACGCAGGTACATAAGCAGACCCAAAATGTTGATGAAAATATATCACAGGAAATAGCGGAAATAATTCCAGTCAAATATGTAACACCGGCGCCAGACATAACTCCTGATATAGAAAAAAATATTGAAATAGAGAAGGAATTTCAGCAGACTAAAAAAGAAAACCGGCCGGAGGATATATCTGTACATATAGAAAAGGAAATATCAAGGAAGGTTTCAGAAGAAAACAGAGTTGAGAATAAAAGTGCTGAGAAGACTGAAGATAGATCGGGCTATCGCAGTATCATGACAGACGACTATGACCGTTATAGCGATGATCTTGGCATCAAGGAACTGCGTCAGGAACTGAGAAGAGTGAAGTATAACAACAAATTTGCAGCAACACTCTTCAATACCGTAGGAACACTTGTGGTAGTGGCAGCGGCAGCAATATTGGTCGCAAACCTGTGGCTCCCTATTTTGAAGGTGACCGGAACATCCATGTCACCGACGTTACAGGAGGGACAGGTGCTTATGGCATCAAAGGGGCATGACTTTAAAACAGGAGATGTCATAGCTTTTTATTACAATAACAAGATACTTGTAAAAAGAGTTATTGCGATGCCGGGTGACTGGGTCAATATATCAGAGGATGGTACGGTTTATGTAAACGATATCGCAATTGATGAACCGTATCTCAATGAAAAAGCTTTAGGAGACTGTAATATAGAGCTGCCTTATCAGGTTCCTGAATCCAAGATTTTCGTGATGGGCGATAACAGAAGCGTATCACTTGACTCAAGAAATACAGCTATAGGCTGTGTCTCAGAGGAGCAGGTAGTCGGTAGAATTACATTTGCCATCTGGCCATTGTCTAAAATTGATAAAATTGACTAGTGTTATTTGGAACTTTTTGGTAAAAAAGTAGAAAATCCCGATTTAAAGGCTCGTGTGACCGTTGTGTGACCAAAAGTGTGTAATATATTAGCTGTTGAATAACGATTAAGCAAAATGAATTATATATAACTCTATGAAAGGAGGATGCAGAATGGATAAGGATATGGAACGTCTCGGCAAAGAGCGGCTTAAAAGAGTGAGAAGACGTAGACAGCTTGCTACATTTATTATATCGATGGCTGTTATAGTGCTGGGCATTACTGCGTACAGACTTATACAACCTGCATCAGCAGCAGATCAGAATCAGAAGGATTTTACCATAGATAATGTCACAGAAAACTATGTTAATCTTCAAAAACTGCAATCAAATGGCTCATATACCGAAATGTCCAGTGAAGGCAAGTCAGCGGACTGGAACGGCGAGAAGTTCAAGCTTGAGGTTCAGCTGAATTTTGGAATCGGCAAGAATGATACGGTAGATGCCAATGGCAATACTGTTAAGAATTATTATTATGTCTATGATCCGTCGGTGACTATTCCGGATGATTTGTGCAATTCATGGACGACAAAATGTGACGACAACAGTGATATAGAACAGTTCCAGTACAGATATATCAAAAACGAGGATGGGACATATGCTATCCTTATAAGATTTGCAGATGGCTATATCGAGGGTAAAAGCAGCGATATAGAAGGCTGGGCAAAGGTTGAGGCTCTTGGTGAGGGTAAGACCAATGATTCAGGTGATCTTGATATCAATATCGGTGGTGATGTCACCATAACAGTAGACAAGGATAATGTCCACTGGAACGGAAATGATTCCTTAAACTACGATATTTCCGTAAAGAAGAGCAATACAAACAATAATAATATTGCTATTGATGAAAACGGTAATTATTATGTTGAGTTTACTGTGGATGTATCTTCTGAAAAAGGTACACCTGATGATATCGAAATAACAGATGAATTTAACGGCAATGGTATGAGGGTTGATACTACCGGATTTACCTACAGCATAAAGAAAAACGGTCAGGATGCTGAAAGCAGTTATATTGCAACAGCGACAGGAAAGAATGACCCGGCAGACGCGGGAAAGGCAACACTTACTGCAAAGCTTCCAAAATTAGAGGCAGGTGATAGCTGTTCTATTACATACAGGTATTATCTGACCAATGCCGGAGATTTGGGAAATAATGCTACATGGCAGGCAACTAATTTCGTTACAGGTAAATCAACAGAACAAAATTCAAAAGAAACTGTTATAGATACATCAAGCAGCTACGTAAAGTATTACAAAAATCTTATAGAAAAATCCGGCAAATATGATAAAACTAATAACCGGATTATCTGGACGGTTACAGTAAATAAAACCTGTGAGGATATTGCGGGAGCTGTCCTGACAGATGATATGTTTGATAAGATTACAGACATTGATATATCACCTAGTGACGGGTATACAATTAACAAAGACAGCAGTGGCAAGGTGACATCGGTTACATTTAATTCTACAGATGGTAGCAAGAACTGCAATAAGTATACTGTCAAATACTATACAGATGCATTGCAGACATTTGATGACCAGAAATTTAATAATAAGGCTACTCTCACTAAGGATGATAAGTCATATGACAGCTCTTCAAGTGTAAATGTTCCAAAAACAAAGCAGGATATTACAAAGAAGCTTGTTGAAGCTCAAAAGACAGATAACAGTCTGTATACTTTAAAATGGGAGGCTAAGTTTACAATTCCGGCATCGGGATTTCCTAAGGCGTTTGGCATTGCTGATACAATGTCATCCAAATCCCAGAAGAATTATCATTACATGACTTATACCCAGATGAATGATTTTGTAAGTCAGGTAAAGAAAGAGTTTGATGGATATATCGGTGACATTACTGTTAAATATCTGGATAAGAATAATAAGTCAAAAACGGCAAAATTTAATGAAGTATCCGAATCTAATGACTACAGATTTACCTCGGTAAATGTCAGCTTTAATAAGGATTATCCGACAAGCAACAGTGAAAAGACCGTCGTATTTACATACAGCACAATGGCCGATACGACACCGAGTGGAAGAGTTGAGTATGTGAATAAGTTTGAAGCTTTAAATTCAAGTGCATCTGCATCTTATAGCCATACGACATCTAAGATTGTAAAGACTGATGGAAACGGTAAAACAGGTCAGACATATTTGAAAACCACAGAAAGTGATGGAACACTCACATGGCGCGTTGATGTACTTATGGATGCTGATGCTACAGAGTATACTATCACTGATAAGCTTCCGGAGGGTGTTACACTGCAGAGTGTAAAGATAATGCTAGCCTATACTAATCAGGAGGGCTTTACATATCCTGACTTTGAAGGCACATTGCATACCGTAACTGACGGCGACTGGTTCACAAAAGGAATTCAAACCGGCACAACGCTTGATAAAAGCACAAATACCGTGGTTACAAGAGTTATAAAGCCTGATAAAGCCAATACAGAAATACATGGCTGGAATGAGAACTCTCACATATATGTAGTATACAAGTGCACGATAGATGATTTTGAGAATTTTGAAGCCGGTAAAACAGTGGCTTATAAGAATACAGCCACAGCATCTTCAAATACAAACAAAGAAATCGGATCGGCTTCTCAGACACAGACCATGTCAAAGCCTGACGAATCGGGCGGTGATAATCCTACTGAGGGGGATAAGGTTATTTCCAAGAACTACAAGTGGGATGAAGACAATCACAGGCTGCGTTATACGGTTATAATAAACCCTGATGGCAAGGACTATCTGCCTGATAGCGATACATTAAAGCTGACAGATGTGCTTAAATTTACGACACGCACATATGGCAATGGTATTCAGACATTATGGTATATCGATTTAATGCCGGCTACAGTTCAGTTTAGAGAAGCTATTAAGCAAAGCGATGGAACTTATAAGCAGGGAGAAACGATAGATGAATGTAAGTGGAATTACAGTACACAGGATGGTACCTATGATTGGAGCGCCGATTCATATAGAACCATAAAAGCAGATATACCTGACGGTAAAGCCATTATGCTGACATATACTTATCAGGTCAATGCACAGGTTCTTGGTACCCCTGGTGAATACAGTCCGATTATAATGAATGTCAGCAATACAGCAAAGCTTGAAGGCATTGAAAGGGGAGAAGACCGTAAGGATAACAATACTGTTTACAAAGAGTCTAAATCCTCTGCCGGAGTAATTAAGAGCAATACATTTACATTGTATAAGGTAGATAAGGCTGATTATGGCAGGCTGCTTAAAGGCGCTGAGTTTGAGCTGTTTGGATACACATCGGATGGTTCGTATACATCGTTAGGAGAGTACACCACCGATAAGAACGGCAGAATTGATATCAGTATGAGTACTGACAATCTGGAGTATAATACTCAGTATTATATAGTTGAGACAAAGGCTCCGGATGGTTATTTACTATCGGCAGAGCCGCATAAGGAGTATTTCTATTTCAGTGCAGATACCTCGGCACATCCTGTTGTAGCTGAAAACAGCTCATTACAGGGAAGTGATATGGCAAAGGTAAATACACCGTACTATTATGAGGATGTAGCAGTTCCTACCACCAGCATTTCAGTCGATAAAAAATGGACTGATTCTAAGAATAATCCATTGGATAAGACTGATGGAAAGATTTATCTACAGCTGCATCAGGTGGATTCGGCTGGTAATGATAAGAAGTATGGCAATCCGGTTGAGTTGACAGCAGATTCGGCAGGTGAATGGTCATATGTATTTAAAAATCTGCCATTACAGAGTGTAGATGAAAATGGTATTCTGACCGGTACCACATATAAATATTATGTGACAGAGGTTGGAATAAATCAGAACAACAGTATGTCAGGCTATGATGTTTCATATATATTTAAGGATATAAATGGTACACAAATGTCAAAGACCGATGCAAACGTTGCACCGGGCAGCGCCAATGCAATAGAGTCCGGTACTGTTGAGATTACAAACAAACTCATAGAGTATGAGCTTCCGGAAACAGGTGGAAGCGGTAACAGATGGTTGTATATGTTAAGTGGAGCTGTGCTTATAGCAATAGCTGTAATAACACTTTTCTATAAAAAACATAAAACATTATAAAAAAGGAGAATGCGATATGAAAACAATCAAAAGAAGCATTGCTTTTGTTCTTGCAATGATACTTACACTTGCAATGAGCGTTACAGTATTCGCTGAGGGCGAAGGCACCAAAAAAACATTTACCATCACGGTTAATGAAGCAAAGGCAGGCCACACTTATGAGGCTTACCAGATTTTAAAGGGTGACCTTTCAAAGTCAGAGACAACACTTTCAAACGTTGACTGGGGTACCGGTATCAAGACTGACAAACAGACAGACCTTGCTAAGGATGCAAAGGCTTATGTAGAGAAGCTTTCAAAAATGCAGTCAAACTCTTCAGATATTAAGGCAGAGGCACAGAAAATTGCTTCAGCTTTAAGTACTACAGTAGCAGGTTCTGTTTCAGTAGCACAGGACAATGCAAAAGCTGAGATTACAGGACTTGAGCCTGGTTACTATCTCATCAAGGATAAGGACAGCTCTTTAACAGGTGACGAGGCTTACACAGAGTATATCCTCAATATCGTTGCTGATACAACAATCACACCAAAGACAGATGTACCTTCTGTTGAGAAGAAAGTAAAAGACACAAACGACACAACAGGTGATACAACAGGATGGCAGGATTCAGCCGATTATGATATCGGAGATGTAGTTCCATTCCAGCTTACAGCTACATTACCTGCAAATGTTGAGTCATATAAGACATATTTCCTCAAATTTGATGATACTCTTTCAAAGGGTCTTGATTACAATGAGGGAACTGTTACTGTCAAATTAGGCGACAAGGATGTTACATCATTCTTTACACCAAATTATGATGCAGCTAACAAAAAGCTTACTTTTACATGTGACAACATTTTAGCAGATGGATTTGAAGCTAAAAACGGTGACAAGATTGTAGTAGAGTACAAGGCAACTCTCAATAAGGATGCTGTTCTCGGCTCAGAAGGAAACCCAAATAAGGTTAAGCTTGAGTTCTCTAACAACCCTAACAACGGTGGTGAGGGAGACAAAGGTGAGACTCCGGATGATACAGTAATCGTATTTACATACAAGGTTGTAATCAACAAGGTAAATGAGAAGAACGAAGCACTCGATGGTGCAGAGTTTACTCTTTACAAAAAGATTAAAGGTGAAGCAGACAAAGAAATCAAAGCGGTAATTTCAGGTGATAAGAATGATGTCTTCACATTCAGCGGACTTGATGACGGTGATTACGTACTTAAGGAGACAAAGACTCCTGATAGCTACAACACTGCAAAAGATATTGCATTCACAATCACAGCAGACCACTCAATTGTGTCTGATGCTCCTGAGCTTAAGTCATTAAGCGGAGATAAGGTGACCGGTAATATTACACTTAAAGCTGATAAAGCTGAGGGCAGCTTAAGCACACCTGTACAGAACTTTAAGGGTTCAGTCCTTCCTTCAACCGGTGGTGCCGGACGTGTTGCAATTTATGTAATCGGTGCTATATTAGTAGTTGGTGGCGGAATTGTTCTTGTAACAAAGAAGCGTGTTAAATAATATCATTTTATGATAAAATATAACTGCCATGAGCCACTTTAGTGGTTCGTGGCAGTTACAATAGGCATAATTATATTATGCAAATGATAACAGTAAGGAGAGTGCTATGAGAAGAAAATTATCAACTATTTTGTTTGTCATAGTGTTTCTTGCAGGACTGTCCTTACTGCTATATCCGACGGTGAGTGATTACTGGAATTCATTCCATCAGTCAAGGGCAATCGCAAGCTATGTCGATGCAGTAGACAATACAGATGAACAAAAGCTTGAAGAAATGAGACAGGCGGCAGAGGCTTACAATGAAAAGCTTTTAAGCAAGCAGGACAGATATGATATGTCTGATTCGGACAGAGCAGAGTATGAAAGCCTGCTTGATGTATCTGGCACAGGAGTCATGGGCTATGTTGAGATTCCGTCCATCAATGTCTCATTGCCGATTTACCACGGCACAGACAATACAATACTTCAGATAGGTGTTGGCCATATCGAGGGCACATCGCTTCCGGTTGGCGGAGCAAGCACACATTGTGCTGTTTCAGGACACAGGGGACTTACCTCATCTAAGCTATTTACGGATATTGACCAGATGGCAGAGGGTGACACATTTAAGCTGTATGTGCTTGGCGAGACACTGACCTACGAGGTTGATCAGATAAGGATTGTTTTGCCTGATGAGCTTAATGACTTAAAGATTGAGGAAGGGCAGGATTACTGTACACTTATCACATGTACACCGTATGGAGTGAATTCCCACAGGCTTCTTATCAGGGGGCACAGGATTGCAAATGATGCACAGGGACTTATTGTCGAGGATGTAAAGCAGGTACAGCCGTTACATGAAGCCATAGTGCTTGGCATTCTGTTTCTGGTTTTGTATATTATAATTTGTAAGATACTTAGTAAAACGATATTGTATAGATTCAGATAGAATCAGGAAGGAGGAAAAATGCACAATAGTTTAAAAAGAGCTGTCAGTATAGCTATAGCAGCGATAGCCTTGTTTTCTCTGCCATGTGGAAGCATTTTTGCAAGGACGCATATTGATATTGATAAGAAATGCTCTATAACAGTTGATATCCCTGATACATGGGAGGATTTGTATACTGTGGATTTTCCCGTAGAGCTTTACAGAGTGGCAGATGTAGATGAGAACGATGTATACACTGCAACGAAGCAGTTTGATGAGCTGGCTAAATCTATATCAGATATCAGCAGTAAAACTACCGCAGATGACTGGGAAAAGATGGCAAAGACAGCTGCGGACATTGCAGACAAAGGTTCTTTGACAGCAGATGAGGTAATAGATGTTTCAAACGGAAGGGGAAACGTTACAGGCGTTAAGACGGGACTGTATCTGGTGTATGCAAAGCCGGCTAATTCGGAAAGATTTGGATACACATTTGTGCCGTATCTGATTTCGGCTCCTAATAATGAGTTTGCTATGACAGGAAGCGGCTCAGATTCATGGATATATGATGATATCGATATCGAGCTGAAGCCTGAACAGACCGGGCTTATGGGAAGCTTACAGATTAATAAAACATTAAAGACATACAATACAGCACTCGGTGAGCCGGTGTTTGCATTTGATGTTGAGGCCTACGACAGAGATGGTAATGTGGTGTTTTCCGATATCGCATCAATCAGATTTGACAGTACAGGGGCTAAGAGCGTAGTTATTGACAATATTCCGGCAGGGTCAAGGGTGATAGTAAAGGAGGTATATGCCGCTGGCAGTTATCAGGTGACCTCCTCAGACAGCATAGAGACACAGATTGTGGCCGGTGAGACCGCGGATGTTGATTTCACAAACGATTACAACGACAAATTGATTTATAGTACCGGTGTCGTAAACCATTTTGAGTATGACGGAACCGGATGGGAATGGGTGCAGAATTAATGAAAAAATTATCAGAGTCTTGTAAAAAACTTAATAGAAATCACCGTATTCTTGTATGTGCAGCCTTTGCTGCAACACTCATTGTCTGTGGTGTTTCAGTTAAACCGACACTGGCATATTTTACAACCTATGCTACGGCAAAGGGCGGTATCTCAGTAGATATCGGTCCTACAACTGATGTCAAGGAGAAGTTTAAGGACTGGAAGAAAACTATTGAGATTGAGAATACAGGAAAAGCAGACTGTTTTGTCAGGGTAAAGGTAATTGCAGCAAGCCAGTTTGATATACAGGCATCAGGCTCAAACTGGAGCCTTTCAGATGATGGCTACTGGTATTACAGTCAGGTAGTGCCGGTTGGTGGTAAAACCGAGTCGATTGTTGCAGCTATCACAGTTAGTGAAAAGGTAAAGACCAGCTTCAATGTAGTTGTGGTTCAGGAGTGTGCTCCTGTCACATATGATGAGAATGGCAATCCGTGTGTCGCACCTGATGCAAAATGGGATGCGACAGCACAATATGATAAAGAGGAGGGCGAAGAGTAATGAAGAGAAAACTTCCAATTATACTTGTAGCATCCTCTGCGATAATGCTTGCAGCATCGACGATTGGATCTACAAAAGCGACTCTTACATATATGAGTGATAATTATCTGGCTCAGATTGACATCAAATCCATCGGTGTTACTTTGACTGAGAATGGCAATGATGTGAGCTGGCGTGATTATAAGCATAAGGATGATGACTGGAGCGAGGCAACAGGAGTGCTGCTTGGAGATATGCTAAAGAATGCCGGAGATGAAAAACTGATTCTCGACAAAAAGTACGATGAGAAGCTTGCTGTCAAAAACAGCGGCTCGATAGATGAGTATGTGAGAGTGACTGTGCAGCATTACTGGGCAGACAAGGAGACAGGTGATAAGCTTTCAAACCTTGATCCATCAAAGATACAGATTGATTTTACAAACGATGGCTGGACAGAGGATAAGAGTGCTGAGACTACAGAGCGAAATGTATTTTACTACAATTCTATTTTAAAAAAAGGTCAGACATCCACTGATTTTACAGACAAAATCAGTATATCCGGTGATATTGCAACCATTGTGGGTCAGACATCACAGACTGATGATAACGGACTTACAACCATCACTACTACCTATGAATATGATGGTGCGCAATTTGTGCTGGAGGCAACTGTTGATGCAGTACAGACACACAATGCAAAGGACGCAATTAAGAGTGCGTGGGGTGTTGATGTAAATATATCAGATGACGGGGCACTTAGCTTAGAGTAAAGGAGGACAATATGAAAAAATTTATCGCATTATTATCATGCATGTTGTTTATCCTTGGTTCGATAGGCACTGTATTTGCAGATGAGAATACTACTACAGCCGGCTCATGTGAGTTTACCGGCAAGGAGATGGTCAGTTCGTTCGATTCAAATAAAATAGCAGCCTCTGTCTCACAGATGGAGCCGGGAGATTCTGTCACATTTTCCGTTGACATAAAGAATAACAGCAGTATTTCGACGAAATGGTATATGTCCAATGATGTGTTAAAGAGTCTTGAGGATACACAGGCTGTGGCTGAAAATGGTGGATACTCATATATTCTTACTTTCGTAGGACCGGATGGAAAAGAGGACACTATATACAGCAGCACCAGCGTAGGTGGTGAGAAGGAGACAACAGCCGGAAAAGGACTCAATGAGGCTACAAACTCTCTGGATAAGTTCTTTTATTTAAAGACATTAGAGCCTGGAGAGGGAGGCAGCGTAAAGCTTTTAGTAGGGCTTGACGGAGAGAGTCAGGGTAATATATATCAGGATACACTCGCAAAGCTTATGATGAACTTTGCGGTAGAGGATAACTCAGATCCAACTTTATCAAATCCACCTACATTTACAACTACAACAAGCAAAGTAAAGACCGGAGATATCTGGTCAATAGCGTCAGCTGTAGTGTTTGTGATTGGTATTATTTTGATGATACTGGCTTTCGTAAGTGACAGAAAGGGGGCTAAGCAAAATGAAAAGATTGCTTAAATATTTTCTTGCAGCTCTTGTTGTCATAACCGGTGTTTTCTCACAGACAGCAGATGCAAAGGCATTTTCATATACATACACTGTTTCCTTCTCAGCCGGAGGTCAGGGAAGCATAAACGGTGGTGTGCAGGTGCGAAAGGCATCAGGCAATGAGGCTTCGGTTTCTGTTTCTGCTAAAGGAGACAAAATAATTGTCACAGGTCTTGAATATGGAGATGTCATCAGCTGTGATGCACAGGGCAGTGTGGCACTTAATGAAAACAGCAAGTACTATGTAAAGGGAATCAGATTAAGCGGCCGTGATAATAATACGGTTGCACAGTCGGCTTTTCTCGTATCGGGAGATCAGGACTATGTTGTTGCATACGGCATACCGGGCGAGCTTGCTGAGTATACAGTCAACTATGTGGATACAGATGGCAATAAGCTTGCAGAAAGCCGTACCTATTATGGTAATGTGTGCGATGAGCCGGTTATAGCTTATCTGTATATAGATGGATATATTCCGGACAGCTATAATCAGACAGGCAAGCTGTCGTCGAATGCGTCAGAAAACGTGTTCAACTTTGTATATTCAAGGGCTGCATCAAGCATGTCCGCTGCCGGAAATGGAGCAAATGACAATACTGCGGCAGGCGGCAATCAGGCAGCCGCAGGAGCAGCAAATGCAGCCGGGGCAGCCAATGCAGCGGGCAATGCAGCAGGAGCAGCAAATAACGGAGCTGCAGATGGAGCAAATGCCGCAAACACAATAGTGCCTGACGGACAGAATGATCCGCAGGATGGAATCCAGGCACCGCAGGCACATCCAAATACTGATATAGCAGATGAGCAGGTACCGCAGGCGGCAAACGACAATAAGCATGATATAGCAGATGAGCAGGTACCGCTTGCCACCATGATTAGTGAGAGTGGAATGGTTGTTCCGCTGGCTATTGGTGCGCTTGGGATAGTTGCAATTCTTGCAATTATGATATTTGTCATAGTAAAGAATGTTAAGTCTGTCCGTGTTCAAAAAAATAGTATGAAACATAAGGGAAAAGATAATAA
>UMAT01024194.1_pt1 | contig 12118 bp, 5 predicted proteins | sample 1963781 | NCBI WGS metagenome assembly UMAT01 (sample SAMEA4835923, study PRJEB28245) | human gut metagenome | biome: gut microbiome; material: fecal sample | place: Denmark | collected 2008
CCGGGGTGCGGGGTGTTCCGCAATGTGCAGGAATTGAAGCCCGGCTGCTGTGCAGAATACACTGTGCCACAGGTTGGTGCGCCGCGCCTCACCGTGCGCCGCTACTGGCAGCTGACCGACCACGAACATCCCGATGATTTTACCCACACCGCAGCCAAAGTGCGGGACCTGGTGATGGATGCCGTCACGCGGCAGCTGGTATCGGATGTGCCGGTGGCAACCTTCCTTTCCGGCGGGCTGGATTCCAGCCTGATTTCGGCAATCGCGGATTCCCACTTTACGGCGCGGGGCAAAACGCTGCAGACTTTCTCGGTCGGTTATCAGGATAACAAAAAGTACTTCCACGCCACCCATTTCCAGCCCAGCCCGGATGCGCCGTATATCCGCACCATGAACCAGTTCTTGAATGCGCAGCATACCTGGGTAACGCTGGACAGCGAAGCACTGGCCGCCGCCCTGCTGGAAGCGGTGGACGCCCGCGACCTGCCCGGTATGGCGGATGTGGACTCCTCGCTGCTGCTGTTCTGCCGTGAGATCCGTAAAACAGCCACCGTGGCACTTTCCGGCGAGTGCGCGGACGAGATATTTGGCGGTTACCCCTGGTACAGGGATAAGACCGTGCGGGAGCGGTATGGCTTTCCTTGGGCGCAGAGCACGGCATACAGGGTCAGCTTTTTTAAGCCGGAGGTGTTCGGCGGCATTGACCCGGCGGCGTATATTGATGAAGGCTACCACGCCACGCTGGAGCAAACTTCCATCCGCCCCGGTCTGGATCCCCTGGAACAACGGATGCGCCAGATGTTTGCCCTGAACTTTAACTGGTTTATGCAGACCCTTTTGGACCGCAAGGACCGAATGAGTATGTACAGCGGGCTGGAAGTGCGCGTGCCGTTCTGCGATTACCGCATTGCGGAATACCTGTACAGCGTGCCGTGGGAATATAAGGATTACGAGGGCCACGAAAAAGGCCTGCTGCGCCAGGCGATGCAGGGCGTGCTGCCCACGGAAGTGTTGTGGCGAAAAAAGAGCCCCTACCCTAAAACATGGAACCCGGCGTATTTGAACGCTGTCAGCGCCATGCTGCGCAGTGCGATGCAGGACCCGGATGCCCCGCTGCTGCGTATTGCCAAGAGGGCAGCGCTGGAACAGCTGTTGACCGCTGCCGAGACTGCGACCCCCTGGTATGGCCAGCTGATGACCACCCCGCAGACCATTGCCTGGTTTGTGCAGCTGAATTACTGGCTGCAAAAATACCGGGTGGAGCTGGTGTAAATACCCGTGTGGCGGGCCCGGCATCAAACGCATAACACCAAAAACAGACGAGTGCCCACCCTGCACACGGATAACGGCGGGAAGGGCACTTTTTGTTTGCAAAGCGTAAAAACCGGGAAAATGCAGAAAAAACGCAGGCTGCAACCCATACAAAAAACACACAAGGTAATTGGGCATTGTGCCAATTAGCGGCATTTCAAGGATTTGTCAAGTGGCAGAAGAAATGCAAAAATAGCACTTTGCCAAAAGAAATGTGACACGCATCCGGGCGTTCAATTGCCTGATAAAAAAACACGCAAAATGCCAAAAGAGCCCTTGACAATCAGCTTTTTGGCTGGTATACTGGCATAGTATCACAAAATGGAATAGAGCGCCCTAAAGGAATTTTGATTTTTCCACGTTTTTTCAAACTTTGTTAAAAACGACGAATGTTCCAAGAAAATCATTGCTTCGGCGGAGCGCTTTTGCCAAAAACAAATCTGAACGGAATAGGAGTGGTCGCATTTTATGGTAAAGGTCAAGCCCGTACAAAACGGTCGAACCTCCAGAATGAGCTTTTCCCGCATCAACGAAGTGATTGGCATGCCCAACCTCATCGAGATCCAGAAAAACTCTTATAACTGGTTCCTGGACGAGGGCCTGCGCGAAGTGTTCCACGACATTGACGCGATCGAGGATTACACCGGGAATCTCTCGCTGGAATTTGTCGATTACCGTCTGGACAAGCACCCCAAATATACCATTAAAGAATGTAAAGAGCGTGACGCAACGTATGCTGCGCCGCTTTATGTCACTGCGCGCCTGTTGAACAAGAGCACCGGCGAAGTGAAGGAACAGGAAATTTTCATGGGCGATTTCCCGCTCATGACGGATTCCGGCACTTTCATCTCCAACGGTGCAGAACGTGTTATCGTCAGCCAGCTGGTTCGTTCGCCCGGCGTGTTCTATGCTTCCAGCAAGGACCGTACCGGCAAGGACCTTTTCACCGCAACCATGAACCCCAACCGCGGCGCATGGCTGGAATACGAAACCGATTCTTCCGATGTATATTATGTGCGCATTGATAAAAACCGCAAGCTGCCGGTTACTACCTTCCTGCGCGCACTGGGTCTTGGCACCGATGAGCAGATTCGCCAGTACTTCGGCGATTCTGAACCCAAAATCAACGCCACCCTGGAAAAGGATATCACCCATTCCACAGAGGAAGCCCTGCTGGAGTGCTACCGCAAGCTGCGCCCCGGCGAGCCGCCGACGGTGGAAAGCTCCCGCAGCCACATCAACCTGCTGTTCTTTGATCCGCGCCGTTACGACCTGGCTCGTTTTGGCCGCTTCAAGATGAACAACAAGCTGTGCCTGTTCCGCCGTATTGCGGGCTATAAGACTGCCGAGGACATCATTGCCCCGCTGACCGGCGAACTGCTGGCCGCCAAGGGCGAGCGCATCAGCCACGAAAAGGCTGTTGAAATTGATAACGCCGGTGTTTCCCGCGTTACTGTTATCGTGGAGCGCAAGGGCCAGGATCCGGTCAATGTGATCGTGTTCTCCAACGGCTGTGTCGATGCCCAGAGTTTCTTCAGCTTTGACGTGAAGGAATGCGGCATCAACGAGCGCGCTTCCTTCGCCGAAATCCGTAAGATTCTGGATGCTACCTCCGATCCGGAAGAGCAGAAAGAACTGCTGACCAAGAATCATGATAAGCTCATCAGCCGCACCGTTACCGTTGACGATATCTTTGCTTCCGTCAACTACCTGCTGGGCCTTGACCATGGCATCGGCGTGACCGATGAAATCGACCACTTGGGCAACCGCCGCGTGCGCAGCGTTGGCGAATTGCTGCAGAACCAGTTCCGCATCGGCTTTGCCCGTATGGAGCGCGTTGTGCGCGAGCGCATGACCCTGCAGAACCAGGAATCCGGCGAGATCACCCCGCAGAGCCTGGTCAACATCCGCCCGGTCGTGGCTGCCATCCGTGAGTTCATCGGTTCCAGCCCACTGTCTCAGTTCATGGACCAGAACAACCCGCTGTCTGAGCTGACCCATAAGCGCCGTCTGTCCGCTTTGGGCCCCGGCGGTCTGTCCCGTGACCGCGCAGGCTTCGAAGTCCGCGACGTTCATTATACCCACTATGGCCGTCTGTGCCCGATTGAGACGCCCGAAGGTTCCAACATCGGTCTGATCTCCTATCTGGCATCTTTCGCCAAGATCAACAAGTACGGCTTCATTGAGGCACCTTACCGCCGCGTGAATAAAGAAACCGGCGTTGTTACCGATGAAGTTGTTTATATGCCCGCCGACGTTGAAGATGAATACATCGTGGCACAGGCCAACGAACCGCTGGACGAGAACAACCGCTTTGTCCGTTCCCGCGTTTCCGGCCGTCATCGCAACGACATTCAGGAATTTGCCCGTGAACAGGTCGATTTCATGGATGTCTCTCCGCGAATGATGGTTTCTGTGGCTACTGCCTGCATTCCCTTCCTGGAAAACGATGACTGTAACCGTGCTCTGATGGGCTCCAACATGCAGCGTCAGGCTGTGCCTCTGATGGTTACCCAGCGCTCTCTGGTTGCTACCGGCATGGAATACAAGGCTGCTACCGACTCCGGTGTCTGCGTGCTGGCTGCCCATGACGGCACCGTTGAAAGCGTTGACGCAGATAAGATCGTTGTCCGTCTGGAAGATGGCTCCGCCGATACCTATGAACTGATTAAGTTTATGCGCTCCAACCAGGGAACCTGCGTCAACCAGCGCCCCGCCGTCTATGTGGGCGATGTTGTCAAGAAGGGCGACGTTCTGGCTGACGGCCCCGCCACCAAGGACGGTGAGATCTCTCTGGGCAAGAACGCTCTGATCGGCTTCATGACCTGGGAAGGCTACAACTATGAGGACGCTGTTCTGCTGAACGAAAAGCTGGTCCGCGAGGATATCTACACCTCTATCCACATTGAGGAGTACGAGAGCGAAGCCCGCGATACCAAGCTGGGACCTGAAGAGGTGACCCGTGATATCCCCAACGTCGGCGATGATTCCCTGAAGGATCTGGACGACCGCGGCATTATCCGCATCGGCGCCGAAGTCAAGACCGGCGATATTCTGGTTGGTAAGGTTACCCCGAAGGGTGAAACCGAACTGACCGCCGAAGAGCGCCTGCTGCGCGCCATCTTTGGCGAAAAGGCACGGGAAGTACGTGATACCTCCCTGCGCGTTCCCCACGGTGCTTACGGCATTGTTGTGGATGTTAAGGTCTTTACCCCCGAAAACTCTGACGAGCTGCAGCCCGGCGTGCGCACCTGCGTGCGCGTCTATATCGCCCAGAAGCGTAAGATCAGCGTTGGCGATAAGATGGCAGGCCGTCACGGCAATAAGGGCGTTGTTTCCCGCATTCTGCCGCAGGAGGACATGCCGTTCCTGCCTGACGGTACCCCGCTGGATATCGTGCTGAACCCCCTGGGCGTTCCTTCCCGTATGAACATCGGTCAGGTGCTGGAAGTCAACCTTGGCTATGTTGCCAAGGCCCTTGGCTGGCATGTGCAGACCCCCGTGTTCGATGGCGCGCACGAATCCGATATCCGTGACTGCCTGGCCGAAGCCCGCGATAAGTGGCATGGCGACCATGCACCGGAATATCCCACCAAGCTGCCCCGCCTGATGGGCGATAAGGGCCACATCATCGATTTCAGCAAGATCGACCTGACCGATGATGGCAAGACCACCGTTTACGATGGCCGTACCGGCGAAAAGTTCCCCTCCAAGGTTACTGTCGGTTATATGTACTACCTCAAGCTGCATCACCTGGTTGATGATAAGATCCATGCCCGTTCCACCGGCCCGTACTCTCTGGTTACCCAGCAGCCTTTGGGCGGCAAGGCCCAGTTCGGCGGCCAGCGTTTCGGCGAAATGGAAGTTTGGGCTCTGGAAGCTTATGGCGCGGCTTACACCCTGCAGGAAATCCTGACTGTCAAGTCTGACGACGTTGTGGGCCGTGTCAAGACCTACGAAGCAATCGTCAAGGGCGAAGATGTGCCGAATCCGGGCATCCCCGAAAGCTTCCGCGTTATGCTGAAAGAACTGCAGAGCCTTGGCCTGGATATTGTTGTTCAGGATAAGGAAGGCAACGCTGTTGATATGCGTCAGGAATATGACGATGACGATGCCAACTTTGACAACAGCGATATCGGTGATAACGTTCTGCTGGAAAGCGAGCTGCAGGATGATTACAGTGTCAAGGATGCCGATGAAGGCTTTGACGACGACCTGGGCGATGAGGAGCCGGATGAAGCTTCTCTGGCACAGATCGAAGCCGACAATGGCAACGACCTGTTCGACGGTGAATGATCGGAATGCTGTTTACGTCACGATTAAATGAGAGGGTTCGCTGAATGGAAAATAAAGAGTTCGATTCTATCAAGATCGGCCTTGCTTCTCCCGACCAGATCCGTGCCTGGAGCTATGGCGAGGTCAAGAAACCTGAAACCATCAACTACCGCACCCTGAAGCCGGAGCGCGACGGCCTGTTCTGCGAGCGCATTTTTGGACCTACCAAGGACTGGGAATGCCACTGCGGCAAGTATAAGCGCATCCGCTATAAGGGCAAGATCTGCGATAAGTGCGGTGTCGAAGTTACCCGCGCTAAGGTCCGCCGCGAGCGCATGGGCCACATTGAGCTGGCTGCACCCGTTTCGCATATCTGGTATTTCAAGGGCATTCCCAGCCGCATTGGCCTGATGCTGGACATCGGCCCCCGCCAGCTGGACAAGGTGCTCTACTTTGCAAACTATATCGTTACCGATCCCGGCTTTACTCCGCTGGAGAAAAAGCAGCTCCTGACCGAACGCGAGTACAAGGAGATGCGGGAAAAGTACGAAGATACCTTTGAAGCCGGCATGGGCGCCGAAGCCGTCCAGAAGCTGCTGGCTGAGATCGACCTGGAAGCTCTGTCCGCAGAGCTGCATGAGGAACTGGAAAAGGCTACCGGCCAGAAGCGCGTCCGCCTGTTGAAACGCCTGGAGTGCGTTGATGCATTCCGCCTGTCCGGCCAGCGCCCGGAGTGGATGATCCTGAACGTTGTTCCGGTCATCCCGCCGGATATCCGCCCCATGGTCCAGCTGGATGGCGGCCGCTTTGCGACTTCCGACCTGAACGATCTGTACCGTCGCGTGATCAACCGCAACAACCGTCTGAAGCGCCTGCTGGAGCTGGGCGCTCCCGACATCATCGTGCGCAACGAAAAGCGCATGCTGCAGGAAGCAGTTGACGCCCTGATCGATAACGGCCGCCGCGGCCGCCCGGTCACTGGCCCCAACAACCGCGCCCTCAAGAGCCTTTCCGATATGCTGAAGGGCAAGCAGGGCCGCTTCCGTCAGAACCTGCTGGGCAAACGTGTTGACTACTCTGGCCGTTCCGTTATCGTTGTCGGCCCTGAGCTGAAGATGTACCAGTGCGGTCTGCCCAAAGAGATGGCTCTGGAGCTGTTCAAGCCCTTCGTTATGAAGGACCTGGTCCAGAAGGGCATTGCCTCCAACATCAAGGCTGCCCGCAAAAAGGTCGAGCGTGCTTCCACCGAGGTGTGGGACTCTCTCGAAACCGTCATCAAGGGCCATCCCGTTCTGCTGAACCGTGCACCTACCCTGCACCGCCTGGGCATTCAGGCATTTGAGCCCGTTCTGGTCGAAGGCCACGCCATCAAGCTGCATCCGCTGGTCTGCACCCCCTTCAACGCTGACTTCGACGGCGACCAGATGGCTGTCCATCTGCCGCTGTCCACCGAAGCACAGCGCGAAGCCAAGATGCTGATGCTGGCTTCCGGCAACCTGCTGAAGCCGTCTGACGGCGAACCCGTCACCGTGCCCACGCAGGATATGATCCTGGGCTCTTACTACCTGACCATGGTCAACCCCGAAGACCCCGGCCACGACAAGGTGTTCCGCGATGAGGACGAAGCCCTGATGGCTTACGCCGAGCATATCGTCACCCTGCAGGCTCCCGTTAAGGTGCGCCGCACCATGGACTTTGGCAACGGCCCCGAAACCGCCCTTGTCACCACCACTGTCGGCAAGATCATCTTCAACACCCCCATCCCGCAGGATCTGGGCTATGTGGATCGCACCGACCCCGAACATAAGTTCGATTACGAAGTCGATTTCCAGGTCACCAAGAAGAAGCTGCCCGACATCATCAGCCGCTGCCTGACAAAGCATGGCACCAAGCGCTGCGCTATCATGCTGGACCACATCAAGGCACAGGGCTATAAGTATTCCACCCTTTCTGCCATCACCGTTGCCGTGCCTGACGCTATCATCCCCGAAGAGAAGCCGGCGATCCTGGCTGCGGCTGACAAGAAGGTTGAAAAGGTCATGAAGAACTTCAACCGTGGTCTTATCTCTGATGAAGAGCGCTATAAGAACACCGTTGAGATCTGGCAGGCAGCTACCGAGGAAGTTTCCAACGCTCTGTCTACCAACCTGAAGACCCACCACCAGCGCAACCCCATCTATATGATGTCCGACTCTGGTGCTCGTGGTTCTATGGACCAGATCAAGCAGCTGGCCGGCATGCGCGGCCTGCTGGCTAACACCGCAGGTAAAACCCTGGAAATGCCTATCCGTGCAAACTACCGCGAAGGCTTGAACATCTTGGAGTACTTCATCTCTTCTCGAGGCGCTCGTAAAGGCTTGACCGATACCGCACTGCGTACGGCTGACTCTGGCTACCTGACCCGCCGTCTGGTTGACGTTTCTCAGGAAGTCATCATCCGCGAGGAAGACTGCCACGCTACCGAGGGTATCCTCGTCAGCGAGATCAGCGAAGGCAACGCTACCATCGAAAGCTTCTCCGAGCGTCTGATTGGCCGTTATGCTCTGCATGACGTGATGGATCCCAAGACCGGCGAACTCATTGTGTCCAAGGACAAGATGATGGATATGTTCGACGCTGAAAAGATCAAAGCTGCCGGTATTACCGAGCTGGAGATCCGCAGCGTGATGACCTGCCGTGCTCACGTTGGCGTCTGTGCCCGCTGCTACGGCTCCAACATGTCCAACGGCCAGTGCGTTAAGGTCGGTGAATCCGTCGGTATCATTGCGGCACAGTCCATCGGCGAACCCGGTACTCAGCTGACCATGCGTACCTTCCATACTGGCGGTATCGCATCTGCTGAAGATATTACTCAGGGTCTTCCGCGTGTTGAAGAACTGTTCGAGAGCCGCCGCCCGAAGGCAATGGCTATCATGTCCGAGATCGCCGGTACCGTCCATATTGACGATACCAAGAAGAGCCGCCACGTTGAAGTGACCGGTGTTGACGATAACGGCGCACCGGTTACCAAGAGCTACCTGATCCCGTTCGGCCACCGCCTGAAGGTGATGGAGGGCGATGCGCTCGTCAAGGGCGCACTGTTGACCGAAGGCCATGCTTATCCGCAGGATATCCTGGCTGTCAAGGGCCGCATTGCTACCCAGAACTACCTGATCAGCGAAGTCCAGAAGGTTTACCGTCTGCAGGGCGTTGAAATCAACGATAAGCATATCGAAGTTATCGTCCGCCAGATGATGCGTAAGGTTCGCATTGACGATGTAGGTTCCAGCGAGTTCATCATGGGCAGCGTTGTCAACCGCCGCGATGTGATGATCGAGAACGAGAAGATTCAGGAACGCATTGATGCAGGCGAAACCGACCTGAAGCTGGTCCAGGCCAGTCAGATCCTGCTTGGTATCACCAAGTCCAGCCTGGCAACCGACAGCTTCCTGTCCGCTGCATCCTTCCAGGAAACCACCCGCGTTCTGACCGAAGCCGCCATCAAGGGCAAGGTTGACCCGCTGGCCGGTCTGAAGGAGAACGTCATCATCGGTAAGCTGATCCCCGCCGGAACCGGTTTGCCGGAGGTTGAAGAAGAGCTGGCTCGCGCCGAGGAAATTCGCGATGCCGAAGGCAGCGCTTACGACCACGCTGAAAAGTAAGACTTTTCTTATCTGATAAGCTTAGCCTGACAATAAAACATAACATCCCCCACAGAATTCTCCGCACGGGCAACTGCGAACGGAAAGGGTACTGTGGGGGATTTTTTATGCTGCTTTGCGGGGAATGAAACTGCTTATTGCGGAAAAGTGGCAGAAAAGTGATACAAAGTTGCTTGAAAATAGTAGTACAGCTGTGCTATGCTGGCCCCAAAGAAAGGGGAATAGCACCATGACATTGGGAGAGAAAATTGCATCCGCCCGGAAAGAAGAAGGCATGACCCAGGAAATGCTGGCAGAGCAGCTGGGGGTAACACGGCAGGCTGTGGCAAGGTGGGAAACAGGGAAAACTCTGCCCGGCACAGCCAACCTGTTTATGCTGCGGCAGCTGCTGGGAATTCCGTTGGAAGCAGCGGATATGGAAGCGACTGATTTAGAAGGGACAACGGGAACGGAAAAATCACCCCCAATCCACTGCGGCTGCGCTTCTGGGTTACTTATCAGGCAGGAGAGAGCGAGCCCATGCTGGATGTGCTGACGTTCTGCGGAAATAAGGACTATCAGGTGTTTTTCAGAATCGGGAAAGAGCAGTCTGAATGTATCTTTACGACAAATGGAAGCGAAGCGTTGGCAGGAGAAGGAAGAAGCCTGCTGGAAAGCCGGGCAAATGACAAATAAAGAAAGTTAGAGAAATGAGCCTGTGCAGGAACCGTGCATAAACACTGTTTCTGCGCAGGCTTTTTGTTAAATAAAAACGGATTTGTTTTTTCTAACATTTGGTGTATAATACTTTTATACTGGGTTTGTCTGTGCAGGATGAATGGTGCCTGCATGGAGGGCAGGGGAGAACGCTTCCCTGACTGGCTCAGAAAGACACCATATAGAAAAGGAGAATCCGCCATGTCGGAAGCATTGAAAGAACGCAAAGAGATGGACCCGCAGTACCAGTGGGACCTGACCAAAATGTACGCCAGCGATGCGGAATGGGAAAAGGCTTTTGCCGCCATTGACCCCAGAATTGAAGCTTTGGCTGCCTGGGAGGGCAAGCTGAACAACGCTGCCAGCATTCGTGAATTTTATGATGCAGAAATCGGCGTGTTCCGTGAACTGGAAAACCTGGCTGTCTACACCAGCCTGCGTCTGAGCGAGGATACCCGTGCTGATGACGCCCAGAGCATGGATGCCCGCGCTACCGCCAAATATGTAAAGGCTGTCGGTACCATCGCCTATGCTCAGCCGGAAATCCTGGCACTGCCGCAGGAAACCCTGGATGCCATCATGGCTGACGAGCAGGTTGCCCCCTATCGTTTTGCTCTGGAAGACCTGCTGCGTGCAAAGCCTCACACCCTGACCGCCCCGGAAGAAAAGCTGCTGGCTGCTTTCGGTGAGGCATTCGGCACCCCGAAAAATGTTGCCGATAACCTGGAAGACGCCGACATGGTGTTCGATTCCGTCAAGGATGGCGAGGGCAACGATGTGGAGCTGACCGCTTCCAACTACATCCTGCTGCAAACCTCCAATGACCGCGTGCTGCGCAAGAATGCCTTTGAAAGCTACTATAAGAGCTTCCGCCAGCACATCAACACGCTGGCTGCCTCTTACTCCGGCGCTGTCAAGACCGCTACCGCCGAAGCCTCCGTCCGTCATTATGAATCTTCCCGCGCCATGTCCATGGCAGGGGAGAACGTGCCCGGCCAGGTCTATGATAACCTGGTGGCTACTGTGCGCAAGCACCTGCCGGATATGTACCGCTATGTTGCTCTGCGCAAGCGTATCCTGGGTGTGGACGAGCTGCACTACTATGATGTGTACGCCCCGCTGACCAAGGGCGTCAGCGCCCATTACACCTATGACCAGGCCAAGCAGATGGTTCTGGATGCCGTTGCACCGCTGGGCGAAGAGTACGGCACCATCGTTCGCAAAGGCTTTGCCGAGCGCTGGATCGATGTGTTTCCCAACAAGGGCAAGAGCGGCGGCGCTTACTCCGGCGGCAGCTATGATTCCAACCCCTATATCATGTGCAACTTTACCGGTACGCTGGACAGCGTTTCCACCATTGCGCATGAGATGGGCCACAGCATGCACAGCTGGTTCAGCCGCCATACCCAGCCTGCCCAGTATGCCGACTATACCCTGTTTGTCGCAGAGGTCGCTTCCACCGTCAACGAGAACCTGCTCATTGAGCACCTGCTGGCAGAAAAGAACCAGGATCCCGCAACCCGCCTGGCCCTGCTGAATCAGTACCTCGAAAATTTCAAGGGAACCGTCTACCGCCAGACGATGTTTGCCGAGTTTGAGCGCGATGCCCACGCCATGGCCGAGCGCGGCGAAGCCCTGAATCCCGCCGCCCTGAACAATCTGTACAAGAAGCTCATTGTGGACTACTTTGGACCGGAGCTGGTTGTGGATGACGAAGTACAGTACGAGTGGGCACGCATCCCGCACTTCTACCGCCCGTTCTATGTTTATAAGTATGCAACCGGCTATTCCACTGCCGTGGCATTGTCCGAGGGCATCCTGAAGAACGGCGAACCGGCTGTTAAAAAGTACCTGGAGTTCCTGCACATGGGCGGCAGCGCTTACCCGCTGGATGAGCTGCGCCATGCCGGTGTGGACCTGACCACCCCCGCCCCGGTGGATGCTGCCCTGGATAAGTTCGGCCGCATTCTGGACGAAGCCGAAGCCTGCGTGGCACAGCTGGAAGCTGCAAAATAAGCAGGGGAAAGTCCTGGGGTGTATCTGAAAAATTCGAAAATTTAGTCTGTTTCTGCAAACACAGCGGGATTTTGCGTTAAAAAGCCTTGGAATCCGCAAAGGATTCCTATGGCTCTTTGCCTTACATCCTGCTTGCGTTTGCGAAATATCCGTCATTTTCTTTGTTTTCAGATACACCT
>UMAT01061199.1_pt1 | contig 11935 bp, 9 predicted proteins | sample 1963781 | NCBI WGS metagenome assembly UMAT01 (sample SAMEA4835923, study PRJEB28245) | human gut metagenome | biome: gut microbiome; material: fecal sample | place: Denmark | collected 2008
ATGAAGCGCCTTGCGGAGGAAATTCGCTTCGCCGACCCGATGCCCACGAGCATCGACGGGGAGATTGCGGCGCAGGTGGATGCGCTGGCGGCAGGGGCGAATCCCGATGCCATCAAGCGCTTGACGGCGGCGCTGGCGCAGCGCAAAGCGATTGCAAAGCAGGAGAAAGCGGGAAAGTAAATCATGATTATCAAGTGCAAAATGTGCGGCGGGGACCTTGCCTTTGAGTCGGGCAGCACCGTCTGCGAATGCGAATACTGCGGCAGCAAGCAGACCATCCCCAGCGCGGACAGTGAGAAGAAAACCAACCTGTTCAACCGCGCGAATCGCCTGCGCATGAACAGCGAGTTCGACAAGGCATCCGCTGTCTATGAGCAGATTGTGGCGGAGTTCCCCGAAGAGGCGGAGGCGTACTGGGGGCTGTGCCTGTGCGCGTACGGCATCGAGTATGTGGACGACCCCGCCACCGACAGCAAGATTCCCACCTGCCACCGCACCCTGCCGACCTCCATCATGGAGGACAGCAACTTCGAGCAGGCGTGCGACTACGCCGACCCCGTCGCGCGGAAGGTCTACCGCGAGGAAGCGAAAACCATCGACCGCATCCAGAAGGATATTCTGTCGATTGCGCAGAGCGAAACGCCCTACGATGTGTTCATCTGCTACAAGGAGACCGCCGAGGACGGCAGCCGCACCGAGGACAGCGTACTGGCGCAGGATGTTTACGAGGCGCTGACCGCCAAGGGCTTGAAGGTGTTTTTCAGCCGGATTACGCTGGAGGACAAGTTGGGCACGCAGTACGAGCCGTATATCTACGCGGCGCTGTCCTCCGCGAAGGTGATGCTGGCGTTCGGGACGACGTACGAATACTACGATGCGGTTTGGGTGAAGAACGAGTGGAGCCGCTTCCTCGGCATGATGAAGGCGGACAAGCGGAAGGTGCTGATTCCGTGCTTCAAGGGGCTGGATGCGTATGACATGCCCAAGGAATTTCGAGGCTTGCAGGCGCAGGACATGGCGAAGCTGGGCTGGATGCAGGATCTTGTGCGCGGCGTGGAGAAGCTGTGCGGGAAGGGCGACGCGGCAGCTGCGGTGGTGCAGAAAACCGTTGTGCAGGAAGTGCAGGAGAGCGGCAAAGCGGACAACCTGATGAAGCGTGTGTATCTGTATCTGGAAGATAGGGACTTTGTGAAGGCAAGCGAATATATTGATAAAGTGCTGGATGTGGATGCGGAGTATGCCCCGGCGTATGTGGCGCAGATTTTGGTGGCGAAAAAGCTGACAAAAGAAGCGAATTTGACGACACTGCGTGTGTCGATTGACGATGACCCGACATGGAAAAAAGCGCTGCGATTTGCGAATGAAGAGCAGAAGCAGCGGTATCTTGGGTATGCGAAGCAGATTGACGAGAATGAAGTATATAATGAAAAAATGGAGCGTCTGGCGGAAGAACAACTGGCACGTCTGGCGGAAGAAAAACGGAAGAAACAGGAGAAACTTGCAGCGAAGCAGAAGCAATATGAGCAAGCACTTTCGGCAATGCGCCAAAAAGATTATGCGGAGGCACTGCTGATATTAGAAAAACTGGAGATTATAGGGAAAGACAGAAAGATAGAACAATTGGAGCCTTCAAACAATGCGAAGATTATTTCGGCACAAGAACAGTTGAAGCAAGCAACACAGCAAGTTGACTTGATGCAGAAAAAGCTGAACAAGTGGACAAATGAAATGCAAGAGGCGGAAAATCGAAAGAATAAGAAACAAGAGCAGATTTATTGCCTCAAAGCGGAAATTGACAAACTTCATGGACTGTTTTCCAAAAATAAGAAACAAATGCTGCAAAATGAGCTTGCTGATTTAGAAAAGGAAAAGGAGAAAATGGAATGGAAACAACACACGGATGAAACAGAGAAAACAAAAGCACATGCAGAATTGCAGGAAGCAAAAAACGCGTTAGCGCAAGCACAAATTACGATGAAAGAGGCTGAAAAAGCAAACGAAGCGGCTGAAAAAGCAAAAGCAGAGCAGCTGTGCTGCTTTGAAAAAGAAATCATGCGGGAAATAGCTGTTCAACCGGGAAAGTATATTACTTTTGGTCACTATCCACAAACAAGCGACGGAAAGGATAATACACCTATTGAATGGCTGATTCTGGAGCGCGACGGATTAAACGCATTGGTTGTCAGCAAGTATGGGCTGGATGCTCAACCGTATGATATCAGTTTCAACGACGTGACATGGGAAAAATGTACGTTGCGAACGTGGTTGAACGATACATTCTACAACAAGGCGTTCAGCGCAGACGAACAGGCGGCAATTCTGACAACGAACGTGGACAACAGCAAGAACCAGTGTTACAGTGGATGGGATACGAACGGCGGCAACAACACGCAGGACAAGGTGTTCCTGCTGAGTTATAAGGAAGCCTACGTTTACTTTGATGTAACGGAGCATAACTTAAGCAGTAAAAAATCGCGCGTAGCACCGACGGCATACGCGATTGCACAAGGGGCAGATGTAGATTCTTACTGCGAGACCATGGATGGTACTGATGCCGGGTGGTGGTGGCTGCGGTCGCCCGGCCGCGATCAGGACCGTGCCGCGCTCGTGCACGCCGGTGGTTCTCTCGGCCGCGTCAGTGTCAACAATGACTCCAGTTCTGTCCGCCCCGCTTTGTGGGTGAATCTTGAATCTAAAATCTTCTAATCTTCAATCATTCTAATATCACAAATTTCATCCAATCAGGAGCGCCGCCCCCCTCTGCAACTCCCCGTCCCCTCAATTGTATACAACCAAGCAAGCCCGCCGACCGCCTGTACAAATCACAGGCAGCCGACGGGCTTGCTTTTTTGCTTTATACTATTTCCGGATTCACCTGCGCCATCTGCTTGCGCATTTTCATCCGGAAACAGTATTATTTCGCTTGATACACCATTTCCGCCTGCTTCTGCGCAATCAGGCACAGTTCCGCCGCCTTGAAGGCGTGCGCCTGCGTCATTGCGTTTTCCGTGCGGTTCAGGCTGTCCAGAATCAAATCACCGAAGAACGGGTAGCCTGTCAAACCGGTCGCGTTGATGTACTGCTCGCCTTGGTCGTTGACGAGGAACACATGGTTGCCGCCGTCACGCTCCGTACCGACATCCACATACTTGCGGATTTCAATGTACCCCTTCGTGCCGATGATGATGGTGCGCCCGTCGCCCCACGTCCGCAGGCCATCCGGCGTGAACCAGTCCACGCGGAAGTAGAACGTCGTGCCGTTTGCACCGTTGATGGCGCAGTCGCCGAAGTCGTCCAGCTCCGGGTACTGCGGATGCGCGTAGTTGGCAATGCGGCTGCGGGAGACTGTGCCGTCCTCCTCGCCCGCATAGAACAGGTACTGCTCGATTTGGTGGCTGCCGATATCGCAGAGGATGCCGCCGTACTTCTCCTTCTCAAAGAACCACTGCGGCCGCCCTGCCGCGCCCAGCCGATGCGGCCCGAAGCCCTCCACATGGATGACCTTGCCGATAGCGCCCTGCTCAATCAGGTTGCCCGCCAGCACCGCGCCTTCCACATGCAGCCGTTCGCCGTAATAGACCATGTACTTCTTGCCCGTCTGCGCCACCATCTTCTTGGCGCTGTCCAGCTGCTCCAAGGTGGTGAAGGGCGCTTTGTCGGTGAAGTAGTCCTTGCCCGCCTGCATGGCGCGCAGCCCCAGCGCACAGCGCTCGTTTGTAATCGCCGCGCCGCAGACCATGTTCGTTTCTTTGTCGTTAAGCAGTTCTTCCTCGCTCCGGGCGACTTTCACCTGCGGGTACGCCTTCACGAACGCCTCCACCTTCTTCGGGTCGGGGTCGTAGACGTACTTCAGCGTGCCGCCCGCTTCCAGCAGGCCGTTCGTCATGCCGTAGATGTGCCCGTGGTCAAGGTGTGCGGCGGAAAAGATAAATTCTCCCGGCTTCACGACGGGCTGCGCCTTGCCTTTGGGCGCATAATTCATGCCGTCAGATACTTTCATCGTGATGACCTCCCATTATTTCTGCTGATAATCGCTGCCGAGCGTAATCGTGCCGTCAAGCGACGCGGCAGACGTGGTTTTCTCGTAGAAATGCGGCACGGCGCGCATCATGCCTTCCACCGTGTAGAACGGGTCGTCCTTTTGCAGCGGCAGCGTGACCGTCTGCTTCGTCGCGCCTGATTTATAGATGGCTGTAATCAGCTCAATCGTCCGGCGGCCATCCTCGCCGCCAATTGCGGGCAGGGTGTCGTTCTCCAGCGCGGAGAGGACGTTTTCCAATTCGCCCGCGTGCCCTTCGTAGGGAAGCTGCGGCTGCGCATCCACAAAATCGCGGATTTTCTGCTCTAACTCCGTATTTTCAATCGGGAAGCCGTTCGGTTTGGAGATGGACGCGTACACGCTGAACGGCGCGGCGACTTTCGCCTTCTCGCATTGGAAGACCAGCTCCTGCTCTTCGCCGTGATGCACGACGGAGGCCGTCAGCTGCGCCAGCGCGCCCGGATATTGCAGCACGGACAGCGACAAATCCTCCACCTCAGCGTTGTCGTGCGCGACGTTCGCCATCACGCTCGTCACGGCCTGCGGAAGACCCATCATCCAGCACAGCATGTCAATATGGTGGACGGCGTGGTTCAGCGTGCAGCCGCCGCCCTCCTTCTCCCATGTGCCGCGCCACCACAGGTCGTAGTAGCAGTGACCGCGCCACCAGGCCGATGTGACGGATGCGCACAGCACTTTGCCCGCAAGCCTGCTGTCCAGCAGTTTCTTCAGGTTGCTGATGGGCTGGCGGAAGCGGTTTTGGGCGATAATCGCGAGTTTCTTGCCGCTTTCATCGCGGGCGCGGAGCATTTCGTCGCACTCTTCCAGCGATGCCGCCATCGGCTTTTCGCAGACAACGTTCTTGCCCGAACGCAGGCTGTTGATGGAAATGCTGGCGTGGACGTACGGCGGCGTGCAGACATCCACCAAGTCAATATCCTTGCGTGAAAGGATTTTCTGGTGGTCGTCGTAGACCTCCGCTTCGGTCAGGTGATAATCCTCCTTCATCTTCTGCGCCTTTTCCGGCACAATATCCACCAGCGCCACAATCTTGCAGCGCTCCGGGAAGCGCAGGTAGGCCTCCACATGGGCGTGGGAAATGTTGCCCGTACCCACGATGGCAATCCGAATCATGGCATTCGCTCCTTCTACAATACTCAACGCTGCGTGATGCGTTATCTGCATGATAGCACATTGACATCAGGATTTCTATGCGAATCCTGTTTTCAATTCGGCGGATTTGGCAGATTGTCGTCCTAATCAGACAAAACAGCAATTAGTGTCTGCCGCTGCGCTGCTTGCGGTAGGCGTTCGGAGCCATGCCCGTCATCCGCCGGAAGCTGCGCAGAAAGCCGGAATAATCGCCGAATCCGCTGCGGTCGGCTACTTCACTCAGGCTCATGTCCGTCAGCAGATTCTCCTTCGCCAGCTGCACGCGGCGGTAGAGAATGTATTCGTAGACGCTGCGCCCGGCGTAGCTTGTAAACTCGTGCGAAAGGTACGATACGCTGATGGCGAAGCGGCGCGCAATGTCTTCCAATTTCAGCGGTTCGGTGAAGTGGTCGTTGATGTATTGCAGCACATCGAAAATCACATCGTTGACAACGCTTGGCTGAATAGGAGCGGTTGTTCCCTGCACGGCTTGGCAGACCATGACCATGAAGTCGATGATGCGCCCGTAATTGCGGAACTGCACCATCTCGTCCGGCATGTCCTGCTGCGCGGAGATGTCTATCAGCAGCTGTTTGCACGCCAGCGCATCCGCCTGCGACAGTTCATAGTAGAATTTTCCGGACTGCAGGCGGCTGTCGAAGTAACGCTGGAGGTCAATCTGCCCGAAGCCAAGCTTTCGCAGCGTTTCCGGGCGCAGATACAGGAAGCCGCGCTCGTAGTTCTGCAGCGAACTGCCGCCCACCAGCCCGTGCATCCGAAACGGCGGCATGATAATCAGCTGATTGTTTTGCAGCGGAAACACGCTGCCGTCCACATAGTAGACCTTGCCACCCTGATAGTGGATGTAAAATTCGTAGAAATCGTGGCAATGCAGCCCGCTGATGGTGTGGTGCTCCGTTACGGTATAGCACGCTTCGTACTCCGCGTCTTCGCGTCCCATCGCGTTGTAGCCGTTGATGGTCTCCGTAAATCTCATCGTTTCAGCTCCTTTCTGGGTTCAGATGCTTTGATTATACAGCAGGATTCACATATTTTCAAGCAGGATTTACATTGATTGTGCAACTTACGTCGGCTATAATCAAATTAACGATACGGAAACGGAGCGTGACGTTCCCGTAACAGGCTGCCTCGTGCAGCGTCTCCCGTGGTTTCCTGTTGGCAGTGCCGGTCAGATGTTGGTTGATGCTGCTGGAAAAAAACAGCAGGTTCTTTGCATGGATTCTATTTTGCATCCCGCAAAAGAGAGTTGTTTTTGTACCCCTTACGGAAACCATAATTCATCAGAATGGAGGTTTTTGCTTATGACAAATTCCGCGAAAGCCGCTGCCCCGGCGCATCCGCGCCGCAAGCGCAAGAAACACTGGCTCCAGCGCGACTGGCGGCTGTACCTGATGCTGCTGATTCCGATTGTCTGGTACATTCTGTTCTGCTACAAGCCGATGGCGGGGCTTCAAATTGCTTTCCAGAAGTATAACATGTTCAATCCCGCCAAGAGCAAGTGGATTTGGCTGGACAACTTCAAGTTCGTTTTCGGCATGAGCGACTTTGGCATCGCGCTGAAGAACACACTGGTTCTCAACGGGCTGGACTTGCTCTTCGGCTTCCCCGTCCCGATTATCCTCGCCATCCTGCTCAACGAAATGCGAACGCCCATGCTCAAGAAGTTTTCGCAGACGATGCTGTACCTGCCGCATTTCCTCTCGTGGGTCATCATCGGCGGCATGGTGCTGCAGATCTTTGCGCCGACGTCGGGCGTCATCAACTCCACGCTTCTGCGCTGGGGCTGGATTTCCGAGAACATTCCTTTCCTGACGGATGGCCCGACGTGGACGTTCACCTATGTGCTGGTCGGCGTGTGGCAGTCGATGGGCTGGGGCACGATTCTCTACCTTGCGGCGATTACCGGCTTGGACATGAACCTCTTTGAAGCGGCGCGCATTGACGGTGCGAACAAGCTCCAGCAGATTTGGCATGTCACCTTGCCCGGCATCCGTTCGACCATCGTCGTTCTGCTGATTATGAACATCGGGCGTATGATGTCCATCGGCTTTGACCGCCCGTTTATCATCGGCAATACCAAGGTCAAGGACTACTGCGACGTCATTTCCACCTTCGTTTACCGCGCCGGCATTACCAACAGCCAGTTTGCCCGCGCAACCGCCATTGGTCTGTTCCAGTCCATCGTGGGCTTGGTGCTGATTACGGGCGCAAACACCGTTTCCCGCCTGTTCGACGAACAGAGTATTTGGTAAGAGGGGAGGATTTGTCATGACTGCGATTTCCACACAGGCGCATATTTGCCCTGAGAAGAAGAAGAAACTCGGTGCAGGGCAGATTATCCTCATCATCGTGATGATGCTCTTCGTGCTGATCTGCACGCTGCCGTTCATCAACGTCATTGCCATGTCGATGTCCTCCAAGTCTGCGATTCTGCGCGGTGCAGTGTCGTTCTGGCCGGTGGAATTCAACGTCGATGCCTACAAGCTCATCGTCAGCGACAATTCGATGTGGCACAGCCTGCTCTATACCATCGAACTGACGGTAATCTACACCGTGCTGGCGATGGTAATGACGATTCTGGTGGCGTTTCCGCTGTCCATGCGTCGCCTCAAGGGGCAGCGCGTCATCATGTTCTTCATCGTCTTTACCATGTACTTCTCCGGCGGCACGATTCCGATTTACCTGAACGTGAAGGAATTCGGAATGCTTGACAGCATGTGGTCGCTGATTATTCCGGGGCTGATTTCCACGTTCAACGTCATCATCCTGAAGAATTTCTTTTCTTCCCTGCCGTATGAGCTGGTGGAGGCGGCGTCGATTGACGGTGCGACGGATTTCCAAGTCCTCACCCGCATCTTCCTGCCGCTGAGCTTCTCCTCGCTGGCGACGCTTTCCCTGTTTTACGCAGTCGGCAAATGGAACAGCTTCAACGATGCGCTGTACTACATCACCTCGCGTGAACTGCAGCCCTTGCAGCTCAAGCTGTACAACCTCATCAAGGGCAGCCAGTCGGTGGAAGTCGCTGTCGCGGAGGGCAGCTCGAATGACCTGAGCACCAACGTGTCCGAATCCATTCAGTCCGCAACCATCATTTTCGCGACGCTCCCCATCCTGATTGTGTACCCGTTTGTGCAGCGCTACTTCGTGGCGGGTGTTACGATGGGCGCAGTCAAGGGCTAATACTAAGGCACCACCGCACAATTCAGCGGCGCGTCTGGCGATGCCTTTTCCGCCATCTGCAGCATGCAAATTTCTCGATTTACCTCCAGTAAACCTTCGAAATTTGCATTTGCATCTGACGAAAAATCCATTCGCCAGCCGACCACCTCATTTGTGCGGTGTTACCCTAATTCTCATCTAAACCATGACATTCGCACAGCATCTTTTTCGCCCCGGCTTTGCTTCGTTCCGCTCGCGCGTACCTCCAGTACGCCTCGCTTCACTCAGCTTTGCCGGAACGAAAAATCTGCTATGCTCGATGCCATGTTTTAGAATCGAATTAGTATCATCATCCCACATTCCCATTGGAACGGGCGGCAAAAGCCGTTCAAGATAGAAAGGAGTACCCCTATGAAAAAGTTTCTGGCTCTGGTTTGCACGCTGTGCCTGCTGCTGACGGCGCTTCCGCTGACGGCACTGGCGGCGGATGACGATTGGGTAACGCTCAACGTCGAAATGTATGACCGCTCCATCGCAGGCTTCAACGTGGAGGACTGCTGGCAGCTGCACTACATTCAGGAGAACTTTGGTAATCCGAACCACATCAAGGTTAACTGGATTCCCGTTTCCCGCTGGGAGGAAGGCACGATTCTTTCCACCCGTCTGGCGGGCGGAACGGCTCCGGACATCTGCATGACCTACGGCACGGATTTGGTGCAGCAGTACATCGACATGGGCGGCATCCTGCCGCTGGATGACCTGCTGGCCGAATACGGTCAGGAACTGAAGGCATTCCTCGGCGACGAGGTGCTGCAGTACGGTCAGTATGACGTGGGCGCCGGCAAAGAGCAGTATTACCTGCCCGCGCGCCGCATCATCGTCGCGACGCAGAGCATGTTCATCCGCAAGGACTGGCTGGAAAAGCTGGGCATGGAAGTTCCCACGAACGTGGAAGAGCTGTATGCCTACCTGAAGGCGGCGAAGGAGCAGAAGCTGGGCGGCGAAAAAACCGTGCCGTATTCCTCCGACCTGTACGCGGCTGACCCCTTCTACGGCTGGATTTACCAGATGGATGCCTTCCTTGATTACAGCAAGATTACCGAGGAAGACTGGGTGGCGAACCACAAGTTCCACTACATGCTGCCCGGCGCGAAGGAAGCGCTGCGCTGGATGAACAAGTTCTTCAATGAGGGTCTGGTTTCCGATTACTTCGGCATTGAGAACTCCAAGCAGACCGACAGCGACCGCGTGAACGGCTATGACGGCTTCTGGGTTGGCAACTGGGACGCCGCGTGGCGCATGGAAAAGTCCTACGCGCAGGATTTGGCGAAGAACGTTCCCGGCGCGAGCTGGATTGCCTGCGACCCCTTCAAGCCCGAAAGCGGCACAACCCCGCATGAATCCTACACCGCCGCTGGTCAGGCGATTTTCATCCCCGCTTCTGTGGATGAAAAGGTTGCGGTTGCCGCGATTAAGTACCTGAACTGGATGTGCAAGCCGGAATCGCTGTACGCGCTGCAGAACGGCGAAAAGGGCTACAACTACACCAACGTCAACGAAAACAACATTCCGACCGACCTGAAGAACATCAACGATACCGACGACGCGCACAAGATGCACGCGACCGACGGCGCGCCGATTTGCAACGGCTACTACTACGGCTCTGACGAGCTGAACTACGCCGCGACCGCCATGGACTTCCACGGCTATGAAGATGTTGTGGCGGACAGCCTTATGATTTCCAATAACGGCGCTTACGAACCTATCAGCTTCACCCGCACCATCCAGTCCCGCATTGACTATGGCACGACCATCATCTCCAAGGAAGCGGAACTGCTGGTTCAGGTTGTGACCTGCAAGCCGGAAGATTTCGACGCAACGTGGGATAAGTACACCAACGAAATCCTTTCCGCCGGCGGTCAGCAGATTATCGACGAGCAGCGTCAGGCATACAAGGATGGCGCATACCGTGGCTTCTATCCGATGGCGCAGAAGTAATAAGCGCACGCAAACTTCACAAAAAGGGGGCTGCGTCTTGGACGCAGTCCTTTTTTTCGGAATAACCCTCCTGATATTTCTGTTTTTTCCTGATTGAAATTGACAAAGAGTCTGCTTGGCTCTATGATGGGAGTGTTTCGGTATGCTTCGACTTGGAATCATCGGTGCGGGCGGCATTGCCAGCCTGCATACCCACAACATCCTGAGCGGCAAATGCCCGGAAGTGCAGCTGACCGCCATGGCAGACCGCAAGGAAAGCCGCCGAGAGTGGATTCGCGCAACCGTGCCGGACGCTGCGGTTTTCTGCGAGGGCAGCGATTTGATTGCGTCCGATACCTGCGACGCAGTGCTGATTGCAACGCCGCACTATCAGCATCCGACGCTGGCGATTGAGGCGTTCCGCCATGGAAAGCATGTCCTGTGCGAAAAGCCGGCGGGCGTGTACACCTTGCAGGTGCGGGACATGATCGCGGAGGCGGATAAGCATCCCGAACTGACCTTCGGCATGATGTTCAACCAGCGCACGAACTGCGTCTACCGCAAGGCGAAGGCGCTGATTGACAGCGGCGCACTGGGCGAAATCAAGCGCATGATCTGGGTTGTGACGGACTGGTATCGCACGCAAAGCTACTACGATGCCGGGGCGTGGCGCGCAACGTGGGATGGCGAGGGCGGTGGTGTGCTGCTCAATCAATGCCCGCATCAGCTGGATTTGCTGCAATGGCTCTGTGGGCTGCCCGTGCGGGTGCGCGCTGCCTGCCATGAGGGGAAATGGCACGACATCGAGGTGGAGGACGACGTGACCGCTTACCTGGAATTTGCAAACGGCGCAACGGGCACGTTCATTGCATCCACGGGGGACGCGCTGGGCGAAAACCGGCTGGAAATCATCGGAACGCGCGCGCGGATTCGCATCGAGAACGACCAATTGACGCTGGATACGCTCAGCGTGGATGAGCGCGACTGGTGCCCCGTGTGCAAAGAGCCGTTCGGCGTACCGGATATTCAGCACGAAATCGTGCAGACGGACGGCGAAAATCCGCAGCACGCGGGCGTGTTGAACGCCTTCGCAGCGCACATCCTGCACGGTACGCCGCTTGTTGCCGACGGGCGCGAGGGTATCCGCGGGCTGATGCTGTCCAACGCCATGCACCTTTCTTCGTGGACGAATCAGACCGTTTCGCTGCCTATTGACGAAGAACTGTTCTTGAAGCTGCTGAATGAAAAACGCAGGACATCCCGCCACAAGGACGAAGTGGATGCTGCCATCGACGTTTCCGGCAGCTTTGGAAGCACGAAAAAGTAACCTATTCCAAGGAGGAAATCAGCGTGGAGAAGATTCGCCTCGGTATTATCGGCATTGGCAACATGGGCTCGGAGCACTGCCGGCTCATCCTGTCCGGGCAAACGCCGGAAATTGCGCTGACCTGCGTTGCTGATCCGCGCCAAGACCGCCGTGACTGGGCGCAGCAGACGCTCCCCGCCGGAACGGGCATCTATGCCGACGGCATGTCGCTCATCCGCGCCCATGCGTGCGACGCCGTGCTGATTGCCACGCCGCACGAG
>UMAT01072996.1_pt1 | contig 11928 bp, 9 predicted proteins | sample 1963781 | NCBI WGS metagenome assembly UMAT01 (sample SAMEA4835923, study PRJEB28245) | human gut metagenome | biome: gut microbiome; material: fecal sample | place: Denmark | collected 2008
CTGGCGATGCGCGCTTTGGCAACGCCGCTGACGCAGCTGTGGGGCAATTTCCTTTCCGCGCCGGAGCGTCAAATTGCGGCGGCGGACAGCGCAGGCGAATGGTGCTTGCAGCTGCTGGCGCTGGCGGTTCTCCCGGCAGTGCTGGAGGAAGCGTTGTTCCGCGGCGTCGTGCTGCAAACGCTGCTGGACAGCGGCAGCCGATTTGGCGCATGGCTGCTGACGACGCTGTTCTTTTCGCTCCTGCACGGCAATTTGGCGGCACTCCCGGCACATCTGCTCTTCGGCGGTGCGCTGACGCTCGCGGAAATGCGGACGGGGAATCTGCTTGTCCCGATGGTAATGCACGCTGTTTACAATGCATCCGCGCTCTTCTGGCGCGGCATGTCCGCTGGGTGGCTGATTTTTTGCGGCGCAGCGGTGCTGGCGCTGGGAATCTGGGCCCTGATGACCTTGCCGCGCACGGCAAAAATGCGGATGAAGCGCGGTCACATCATGCTGTCGGCGGCGATTCTGCTGCTGATGGCGGTGCAGTATCTGCTGGGATGACTGCATGATGCGGTATTGTGCGCTATTTCCGTGCGAATTTAATTCATGCAGAGGGTTTCGCCTCTGCGGAGGCGACCAAAGGGCTTTCCGATCGCCCTTTGGAAACCTTCGGGTGCACACTCCTGTTTATTGGTTTTTATCGGAAGTTTTTTAGTTTGTGTACTGTTAGTATACCAAATAAAAACAACTGACATAATAGCCAAGTAACTTCCGGAGGGCGCCGAAGCAGTCCAGAGGGCGAGCGGAAAGCCCTCTGGTCGCGCCCGCAGGCGCGAAATCCCTGCAACATCAAAAACACTGTATATTAGGAAGAACTACCGCCACAAGGCGAATCCCCCTCGCGCGCATCAGCGCGAATGATACCCCCACCGGGAGGTGACTTGCGATGATTCTGCTCTCCTTGCAGGGCATACAGAAAAGTTTCGGTACAAATGAAGTCCTCCGCGACGCATCCCTCGTGCTGCAGGATGGTCAGCGCATGGGGCTTGTCGGTGTCAATGGCTGCGGAAAATCCACCCTCATGAAGATTATTGCCGGCATTGAAACCGCGGACGGCGGCACGATGACCATGCAGAAGGGACTGAAGCTCGGTTACCTCGCCCAGCAGGGGCAGGTCGGCGAAGGACGGACAGTGCTGGAAGAGTTGGAAAGCGTCTTTGAGCCGGTGCAGCGCATGGAACAGCAGCTGCGCGACTTGGAGCATCAGATGGCGGATGCGCACGATGAAGCATCCCTTCATCGCCTCGGCAGCCAGTACGACCAACTTACCCGCCGCTTTGAGGAAAGCAACGGCTATGGCTGGCGCTCGACGGTGCAGGGCGTGCTGGCGGGTCTGGGCTTCCGCAAGGAGCAGCAGGGACAGATGGCTTCACTGCTCTCAGGCGGAGAACGGACGCGCCTTTGCCTTGGGCGGATGCTGCTGACTGAACCGGATGTGCTGCTGCTGGACGAACCCACGAACCACCTTGACCTCAAGTCCATCGCCTGGCTGGAGGATTATCTGCGCACCTACCGTGGCGCAGTGCTGCTCATCAGCCATGACCGCTATTTCATGGATCACGTTTGCGACCGCATGTGCGAGCTGCTCCTTGGCGCGACGGAGTGCTATGACGGCAATTATTCCGCCTACATGGTGCAGCGCACGGAGCGATTCGAGATTCGCATGAAGGCGTATGAGCTGCAGCAGAAGGAAATCGCCCGGCAGGAAGCCATCATCGCGCGCTATCGGCAGTTCAACCGCGAGAAGTCCATCCGTCTGGCGGAAAGCCGGGAGAAGCGGTTGGAGAAAGTCGAACGCTTGGAGAAACCGAAGGACGAAAGCGCGATTCACTTCCACTTCGATGTCCGCCGCAGAACGGGCGACGACGTGCTGATGATTGACGACCTCGCGAAGGGGTTCAGTGGGCGCACGCTCTTTGAGCATGTGAAGATGCACCTGCGCGCGGGCGACCGCGTGGCGCTCATCGGCGATAACGGCGTGGGCAAATCGACGCTGTTCAAGTGCATCGTCGGCGAAGAAAAGCCTGACTGCGGCACGATTCGCTTCGGTGCGGGCGTGGACATCGGCTACTACGACCAGCATCAGGCGCATCTGCATGAAAACAAGACCGTGCTGGACGAGGTGTGGGACGACTTCCACCGCCTTGACCAGACTGAAGTTCGCGGTGCGCTGGGGCTGTTCCTTTTCACAGGGGATGACGTGCTGATGCCCATTTCGACGCTTTCCGGCGGTGAAAAGGGGCGTGTCGCCCTGACGAAGCTGATGCTGAAGAAGGACAACGTGCTGCTGCTGGACGAACCAACGAACCACCTCGACATGGACAGCCGCGAAGTGCTGGAAGACGCGCTCGAAAACTTCCCCGGTACGATTCTCGCCATCAGCCACGACCGCTACTTCATCAACCGCTTCGCCACGAAGGTGTGCGTGCTGGAAGCAGGCGGCGTGAAAGAGTATTTGGGCAATTACGACGATTATTTTGAGAAAATCAATCGCCAGCAAGCGCCGGACAGCGAAAATGCAGGCATGACGAAAACCGCGATGGATAAGGAAAAGCGCAAGTCGCGGGAGGAAGAGAAGCGCATTCGGGAGAAGAAGAACGCGATTGCCGCGGCGGAAAAGGCGATCGCGACCGCGGAGGAGGAAGCCGCGGAGATGGAGGCGCAGCTCGCTGATCCGGCGACGTATCAGGACGCGGAGAAGGCGGCGCAGCTGGCGAAAGCGTATCAGCTGAAGAAGGACGAGATTGAGCGCCGATACGCGGAGTGGGAAGAACTCTCGGCGGAGGAGTAAACGAGGATAAACACGCGGAAAAATTAACAGAATAATCAAAAAAAGGCTCAAGGAACATCACGCCTTGAGCCTTTTTTGCTATGATACGATTTATCTGATAAAATTCGTCCCGACCCGTTTCTCCTTCTCCGGCAGCCCCATTGCTTCCTTTCCGAAAGCAATGCTTTTCACCAGAAACGCCACGTTCCGCCCAAGCGTCCGCATGACTTGCAGCCCTTCCGCGTCCTGCGCGGCTTCCTGCGCATTGTTGCCGTGGATGCTGTTCCAGTACTGGCTCGATGCAACTGGCATCCCGGAAATTGTGAAGTACTTGTTCAGCTGGTCAAACGTCGCGCTTGCGCCGCCGCGACGGCAGGAGACAACCGCCGCGCCGACCTTCATCGTCTTGTCGAACGGGGTGGAGTAGAACAGGCGGTCAAGCAGATTCGTCAGTGTGCCGTTCGCGCTGGCGTAGTAGACGGGCGAGCCGACAATCAGCGCATCCGCCGCCTCGAACTTCGGGGCGAGGGCGTTTACGGCATCGTCAAATGCGCAGCGGTGCAGCACGCCGCAGCGCCCGCAGGCAATGCAGCCGCGAATATCCTGCTGACCGACGTGGACGATTTCAGTTGTCAGCCCACATTCCTGCAAGGTTTGGGCGACCTCGGTCAGGGCAAGGTCAATTGCGCCGTGCGCGTGGGGAGAACCGTTGAGTAAAAGCACGTTTGCCATCAGAAATCCTCCTTGTGTGCGTAAATTGTGGATTAGATTTTAGGTAACACCGCACAAATGAGGTGGTCGGCTGGCGAATGGATTTTTCGTCAGATGCAAATGCAAATTTCGAAGGTTTACTGGCGGTAAATCGAGAAATTTGCATGATGCAGATGGCGGAAAAGACATCGCCAGACGCGCCGCCGAATTGTGCGGTGGTGCCTTTAGTCCGCGAACGCCATAATGTCCGCATCCTTGCTTGTGCCGCCCGCAACGCGAACCCAGTCCTCATCCGGCGAAAGGCGGTAGTACAGCGCAATCGACGGGCCGCCGTCCAGATTGTATGTCCAAAGCGGGTCGAAGGCGGATTGCAGGTAGTCAACGCACTGGCGCATGGTCAGGGCGCTTCTGCTGTCGCGCGTGACTGTCAGCAGGATGAAATTGTGCTCGTCGATGCAGCTGATGATGGTGCGCATGGCGGGCGCGGTTGTGAAGCGCCAGTTTGGGTCGAGGATGGACTGATGGTCGCGGATGACAGGGCACTCGACGTAAAATGACCACGTCTGTGTGGGATTGGCGGCGAGCACATCCGCCGGGTCATCGCCGACGTGCATGTGCAGCCCGTCGCGGGTGAGGGAAAGCCCGTAGTACGGCACGCCGGTCAGGCGGCGGAACAACTGTCCGTCCGTGACGGTGACGCTGCCCAGCGGCGTATAGTAGTAATCCGGGCTGCTGCCGGGGTAATTTGACGGGATTTCGGGAAAGGTGGGGCTGACATAGCCGCTGCCGTTGATGAACAGCGTCGCGTCGGGAATTTTCGCCGCCATGTCGACTGGATACTGGATGTCACGCTCCCAATTCGCGGTGGCTTTGCGAATCTGCGTGCCGGGGTCAAGCAGATAGATTTTTGTGAGATAGCAGACGGCGCCCTCCTGCTCGATGCGCTCAATCCGCCAGTGCATCGTATCCGACTGATGCGACGCGACTTCTATGCCTTCCACAGCATAGGAATCCACACGGTCGGGCGGTGTGGGCGTCGGCGACGGTACGGGGTTGGGTGTGGGCGAGGAGGTCGCAGTCGGATCATCGGCGGGGGATGCCGCGGGGGACACGGCTGGTATGGTGGTCGAGGCAGGCACAGCGGAGTGCTTTGTCACGCGATATAGCCCCAAGATGGTCAGCGCGAAAATCAGCAGAACAAGCAGCGTGAATAGGCAACGTTCCATATGTTTTTTCTGCATGGGGGAAATTCCTCCTTTGTTATTATTATTATAGCATAGTGGCAGGAAAGTTGTAAAGAAAAATTACTGTTTTATTAATATACTGCATGAAAACTGCGAAATTGGACTGGTGGTGCACATTATTAAACAGAATGAGAATAAAAGTGCGCACTGATTTATCGGAAGTGGAAATCTGTTGCCAAAATGCTTGACAAATTGTTGGCAAGTGATAAAATAAAATTGTGGGTCAAAGAAGGCAGAAACGCAGACCATCCTGTTAAAGCGCGGATGGCGGCAGAAGGAGGCGGCGCGTGAACGAGCATCTTGCTTTTGCGCAGTGCCTCCAGCGGGTGCTGAACGAAACGGAACTGACGGCGACAGAGGTTGCACGCCGACTGGAAATGCGCAGCCGGAACAGCATCTTCCGCATCCTCAAGGGGAAGACGTCACCGCAGCTGAACCGCCGTTTTCTGGAGAGCTTCCACAAGCATATGGGGGAGCAACTGACGGAGGCGCAGTGGGCGGCACTGGATCGTGCGCTGGAGATGGATGCTGTCGGAGCGGTCGAGTACAAGAGCCGTCAGGCGCTGATGCAGCTCGTCGGCGCATTCAGTGAGCCGATTTCCCCCGCGAAGGTCTGCTATCTGGACGCGCTTGGTGCAGAAAAGGAGGACAGCTTCCTGCATTATCTGCAAGTGCTGTTCTGCGGCGCGCTCAAGGTGAACGCACTGCTTTTCGGCTGCTGTGATTTGGGGCTGTTCCGGCAATTGCAGGAGGCAATCCACCCTGTTGCGCAGCGGGTGATCGTGCGTATCGACCACTTCATCTACGCGGGGGAGGACGAAATTGTCTCGAACCTCGTGGGCATTCAGCCGATGGTGGATCAGCCGTGCTATCATGCCTATCTGGTGGATGCGGAAAACTGTCCGCAGGAGCGGCTGGCACATTACAGGACGGGACAGATGACCTTCCATGTGATGCATCAGGATGGCTCGGAAAGTACCGTGGCGCTGTTCCTGCTGGGAAAAAACGAATTTACCGCAACGGTTATGTCTACGCAGGATTTGTGGATGAGCCGGAAGGTGCTTTGCGACCGTGAGCGCTTTTCCCCCATACGCCTGCTATGGCAGCTGAACGATGAAAATTCGGACTTCATTGTCTACACGCAGCAGTATTGCAAAATGGAGCATGGCGCGGCGATTTACTACATTCGCCCGGACGTGCCGTTCCAGTATATCCCGCTGGAGGTGCTCTACCCGGTTGTGCGGGAGGGCTTTGCGCGGATGGGGATGACGCGCGAGGAGTACGAGCCGAATGTGACGGCACTGGCGGAAATCCATCAGGCGCGGATGACGAACATGATGCGCCGCCGCCGCCCGACATACATTGTGCTGAACAAGGCGGCAATGGAGGAATTTGTCCGCACCGGGCGGCAAAGCGACCACCTGCACTTCCTGCGCAATTTCACGCCGAAGGAACGCAAGCAAATCCTCGATGTGCTGGTGCAGCAGGCGCGCGAGAATCCGTTTTTCCACCTCTATTTTGCGCAGGAGAAGCTGCCGTACACCATGGGCGAAGTCGCGCTGTATGACGGGCGCGCGCTCATCACCATGTCATCCGGCAGCGGATACGACCTGCGCACTGACCACCGGGAAAGCTGCATTACCCATCCGTTTGTTCTGCGCGCATACAAGCAGTTTTACATGAATACCGTCGTTGCCCGACTGGCAGACACGCAGACGGAATCCCTGAATCAGCTGGAAGAACTGGTACGGCGGTGTGAAAAAATGATTCGGGAGGGGCAAAAAGGGAACGCGGGAAACGAACAGGAAAAATTATCAGGACAATAAGAACCTAATACTATTTCCAGATTCACCTGCGCCATCTGCTTGCGCCTTTTCCCTTCTGGCGTCCGCTCATTCCACTTAGCGTAGCGCTGCTACGCTGCGTTTCATTCACGTTAGCCAGAATGAAAAATTCTCGGCGCATCTTGGCGCATTCTTATCTGGAAATAGTATAACAACGGCTGCCTGCAAAGTACAAAAAAAGTACAGGTAAGAATTCGCAAAACACAAAAAAGCGTGTACAACCACGCTTGCACGCTGAAAATAAGTATGCTATTATAAAGATGATGAGGGAAAACGAGAAATAGCGGCATCGCGCAACGACATGAAAACGCGGGATGTTTCTTGCGACCCTTCGTTTCAATCGCAAGCGTTTTGTCCTCCGCAAGCTGCAAGGTGTCACTCCCTGTGCGGGGAGCGTGGATTGAATTATCATTTATCCGAGATTCACGAAAACTGGAGGGATTTACGAATGCCAAAGGTCTGGACGGACGATACCGCGCTCATGGAGGGAATGACAGACAATCTCTTCGAGGCGCTCTACAAAATGCCGAAGTATTTCCTGCGCATTGATGACATTGCGCATTCGCTGGGGATGCCGATTTCCAGCCTGCTGGTGCTCTGCGTGCTGCGCGAGGGGAAAATCAGCATTGGGGAAATCAGTGAACGGCTGTGCATTGCCAAGCCGAACGTGACGCCGCTGGTGGAAACACTCTGCGCGCGGGGGCTGATTTCACGCCAGCGCAGCGACAAAGACCGGCGCAAGGTGCTTGTCGGGCTGATGCCGGAAGGCGAGGCAATGGTAGAGCGCATTCGTGGCGCAATACGCGACCAAATGATGAGCTGGCCGCGCGACTATAACCTGAGCGAGATGAAGCGCGTCAACAACGCACTGGCGGCAACGCTGGAAGTGGCGGATGATGTGATGCGCCGCCGCCGCTGAGGTTCGCAAAAATATCAAGTGGTATCCGACGGGCAAACTATGCCCAAAACATGAACCGGCACATCCGCGTCAAGGGCGGGACATGCCGGTTCTTTTCATGTGGATTTTTTCGGTTCTTCACGGAATCTTGGGGAAGAGCAGCTTGGGGGCGCTCCTGCGGGAGCGCAGAGTTACTGGCAGGGACGCTTCGCTGCCTGCACCTTTGTTGAGCGCGTTTGGCATACTGGTCGCCCGTGGAACTGTTGGGGCGTTGCCCCAAACCCCACAAGGGACGCTGTCTCTTGACCCTGCAAGGGGCAATTGCCCCTTGACCCCTTTTCGCGATTGAGTTGGTCGCGCTTTCATGCTCCTTCCGCGTGCAGCTTTTTGGTGCTTCGCCTAAGCCCTTGTTTGCTCCCCAAAAACTTTCTGCGAAGAACCATTTTTTTACTGCGAATCTTCCTCCGCGCGGCAAAACAGCACCGTCAGCACGCCGTTCTGCGCGGATGCATGAATTTGCACCCCGTACGGCAGCAGATTCACAAACGTGAAGTCGCTGTAACTGCCCACGGCGGCATCAAAAAACTGCGGCACATACACCGCACCCTGCTTGCTGTGCAGCGCCCACTCCTCGATTTGCAGCGGCAGCGTTAGCGCGGCGTTGTAGAGCGTCGTCGTCACCTGACACACCCCGCCGCCCGTCCGTGCTGACATTCGGCGCAAGCTCATAGCCGTTTGAATGGCGGTATGGCGCACAAAGCGCGTTGAAGGAGAATGTTTCCTCGCGCTCCACCGCTACGCCGTCAATGCGCTTGACCCCTTCGCTGATGTTGTGCTCGCGCGCCGCTGCCTTGCCCTGCCCCTGCTGGTCGCCGTAGAAGGTGGTGAAGCCGCCGATGATGTCGCCGGGTTCGGCGGTTTCCCAATTCGCGAAGGGATGATAGGTGCCGATTTCGTCCGTCAGCTGCATCTCGCCGCGCCAGACGGGCAGCAGGTACGCGCCGTCCGCTTGTGCTTCCACACAGGCGATTTGCCCGGCGGACGCGGTGCAGCCTTTGAATTTTCCACCCGAAATCAGCGTATCCTGCGAAAATTCTACATAGCCGCTCATGCGATGCGGCAGATTTTGCAGGGGATAGCGCAGCGCATCCAGCGATTGCACGCGGTACAGCCATTCCGGCTTGGCATATCCGACCTTATTGCCGACCTGTACCTTGCACCACGCGTCATCCCATTCCAGAATGAGGATTTTTGTCTTCTTCCGCACGGTGATGCCGCGGTCACTCTCGCTGGGCGTTCGGCGCAGGCTGAAAGTGGTGTAGGAATATGCCTGATACTGCGCTTCGCTGTCCTCAGCGAGGCAAGCGGTGGCGGCAAGGGCGAAAATCAGCAGAGAGGTTAGCAAGGCTTTCCAAATGTGCTGCATGGGGTGATGCTCCTTTTCTCTGAGGTGGATGGGCGCTGGAAAAACGCGCCCTACGTATGAAACGAACGTAGGATGAGGAAAATTCCCGAAAAAGGGGAATTTGTGGGGGAATTTCGGCACTTTCTTATCTGGAAATGCTATTACAGGTTGCTTTTTCTATATTCAATTGGAGAGATTCCGTAAATTTCTTTGAATTTGCGGTAAAAATATGGGACATCGTGAAATCCGCATTCTTCTGATATGACCGCAACCTTCATTTCCGTGTTTGCCAGCAGTTCAGCGGCTTTTTTCAGTCTGTACTGTATTAAGTAGGAAACTGGAGACTGGCGAATGCCATTTTTGAAGATTTGCATACAACTGTTATTACTTACATGGGCAAAATTTGCAATATCAGCAAGGGAAATCTGGTCAGCATAATGACTATGAATAAAACTCATCATCATTTGCAGGCGAGAAGCATTGAGGTCTTTTTTAACAGGCTGCCCCTGCTGAAGCCTGGATTCCATATTTTCATACAGCACTTCCCAAATGGAGGTCAGCAGTCGCAAAGTTGTCAACTCCCTGAAATTTGGCTGCTCTTGTGTTTTGAAAACTTGATTCAGCAGTGAAAGTATCTCCTTATGCCATAAAGAAAGCGGCTCAAAAACCAAATAGGGAATGTCGGAAACAAGCAATGGCTTAACATATTGTTGATATACAAAACTTTCTGGTGAAGCTAACAGCACCGGAGAAAAAACAATATTAGGTATCACGGTGGGGTGCTCTGCTGTAAATTGATGTAGTATTTTCGTATTGATAAATAAGCCGCTGCCTGCTGGCAGAGAAAAACGATCTTTTCCGACACAGCAGTGTGCTTCGCCGCTTTGCACATAAACAAATTCAATTTCTTGATGCCAATGCCAACCGAGCGTATGAAAGTCGAAATCCCAGATGTCTTCCAGATAGTATTGGAACGGAAATGCCGGTTGACCGTGGTTTCGCTTTTCCATGAGCGTTTCATCAGTGATGATTTTCAATTCGTTATTATTCTCCAAACATGCCAACCTCCTCTGTATTGTGATATTGTACAACAATAAGGTGGAAAAGTCAATTGCTATTCCAAAATAAACGTGATATTATTCAAGAGAATTCTGAAAGGAGCGCTTCGAGTCATGAAGAACTACAGCAAAACATTAAGAGCCTGCTACCTTGGCCTCATCACGCAAGCAATTGCCGCTAATTTTGCGCCATTGCTTTTTTGGTCGTTTCATTCTGATTTCAACATTTCGCTGGGTCAGATTGCCTTAATTCCTGCGGTGTTCTATGTGACGCAATTGGTCGTAGACTTAATATGCGCAAAGTATGTAGATGCTATTGGCTACCGAAAGTCCATTGTGGCGTCGCAGCTGTTAGCTGGTCTTGGTCTGATTGGCATTGCGGTTTTACCCAATATCGTATCGCCCTATATCGGAATACTGATCGGCGTGTTTTTTTACGCATTCGGGAGCGGCCTTATTGAGGTACTGTGCAGTCCGATTGTGGAAGCCTGTCCCTTCGAACATAAGGAAAAGGTGATGAGCCTTCTTCATTCTTTCTATTGCTGGGGCAGTGTGGGCGTGATTTTGCTTTCTACGCTGTACTTTGCAATTTTCGGCATCGACAAATGGCAGATACTGGCTTGCGTATGGGCAATTATTCCGCTGTATAATATCTACAATTTTGCTACTTGTCCGATTGAGCGTCTGGTAGAAGACGGGCAAGGAATGTCGCTGCGTCAATTGCTGAAAAAGCCTATTTTTGCAGCTGCAATCATCCTTATGATTTGTGCTGGAGCATCTGAAATGTCAATGGCGCAGTGGGCATCAGCTTTTGCAGAATCCGCATTAGGATTAACGAAATCTGTCGGCGATTTGGCAGGGGCGTGCTTGTTTGCAACCACAATGGGAATTTCGCGTATGCTGTATGGCAAATTCGGAGAAAAGATAGATTTGATAAAGTTTATGCTTATATCGGGCGTTATTTGCGTCGTGAGCTATCTTTTGGCCGGTCTATCTGCAATGCCGATTTGGGGCTTAGCTGGCTGTGTCATGTGCGGCTTCTCAGTGGGTATTATGTGGCCCGGAAGCATCAGCATCACTGCTCCGAGGATTCCCAAAGGCGGTACGGCGCTGTTTGCGCTGCTGGCAATGGCAGGGGACATGGGCGGCGCATTTGGGCCGAGTGTGGTGGGATATTTTTCGCAGCATGCCGGAGATAATCTTCAGGCGGGTCTGCTGACGGGCTGTATATTCCCTTTAATCATGCTGGCAACGCTGATTGCAATGAAAAAAATGACCCCCGAAGGATAAAAGCGGATATATCAGGAATGTTCCCAATTGCAGCATAGCATTGCAAACCGCGGCACATGCTCTTCTTCCTTTATAGCCAAATCGGTTTATGCCCCAATGTCGGCACGACCTGCGTCCAGAAAACCTCCTGCGCAAACACCACCGTCGCCGTATTATCACATGGATGGAACGCAATCCGTCCTTCCCGCTTCACATCATGGTCAAAGACCAGCTGAATTCGCTTCTCCTCGTCAAACCACAGACCCAGCGGCGACAAGCTCCCTGATTCCAGCCCCAGCATCGTCGGCAGACACTTTGGCGGCGCAAACGACAACCGCGAGGAATGCAGCAGCTTGCTCGTGTCCGCTGTGCGGAAGGGTTTGTCCGGCAGGGTCACATACAGATAGAACGCCGTCTGCTGGCGGTTGCACAAGAGAATGTTCTTGCAGAAGGTGACATCCGGCGCGGCGTAGGGCAGCGCGAGGCACTCCTCCATGGTGAAAACCGCGGGATGCTCGTAAACTTCGCAGGGAATGCTAAGCACCTGCAGGTGATTGAGGACGCGCGCTTTGTTCGACATGGGCAAAATCCTCCCTTTTCGGCGTGATGGATGGAGAAAAACGCCGCAATTTGCGTGTGTTTCTAATACTATTTCCAGATTCAACTGCGCCAACTGCTTGCGCC
>UMAT01050267.1_pt1 | contig 11875 bp, 8 predicted proteins | sample 1963781 | NCBI WGS metagenome assembly UMAT01 (sample SAMEA4835923, study PRJEB28245) | human gut metagenome | biome: gut microbiome; material: fecal sample | place: Denmark | collected 2008
CAGAAGACATAGAGATGTATGATGGCGCATACAGATGATTGGCTATCAATTCCGTAGATAATGTCTTTCCTGTAACCTGCGGACTAACAACATATAATCCTCTCTTAAGGCGAATAATCTCTTCATTTCTCTCAAGCAACCTTACCTTTTGGTTTCTTCCCTTAAGATTAGGGTAAAGAGATTCTATCGCCCGTGCTGTTACAGGTATATTTCCAAATCTTTCCAATAAATTATTCATACTACAAATGTAGTATTTTTTTGAACAGTTAAATATGTTTTATATGTTTTTCTATTCAAATTTTAACTGTTTTTGCTTCCCGACAATTATTGTTTTCGTTTATTTTTTACTTTTATTAGTTTTTTGCTACTTATACAGTGAGACGGAAAGATTACGAGAACGGGATGAAAAAAATGTTTTTTAGGATACTTCTATGAAGATGACGTTAAAAGAGTTTGAAAATATTTCGGAGACCTTACGCCCTAAATTGCACAATATAGCCTCAAAATTTCTTAGGGTATCAGATGCCTCTATAGAGCCGGATGATATTGTTCTTGAGGCTTTGGTGGCATTGTGGCAATTTATATGTAGAGAGCCGAATATAAAAAATATAGAGGCGTTGTCTGTGAAGATTGCAAAAAACATCTGCGTGGCTCACTACAGAAAGAGACAGCCACAGCTGCTACCTCTTACAGGAGACGACTACGCAGGGGGATATTCTCCGTCACAAGGGTTAGATGAGGTTGAAGCGGCTGCTTTAAAGAGACGGTTGTATGGCACGCTTACATCCACACAACGGCTCTACCTTAAATTGAGGGATGAAGAAAGTTTGTCTTTAGATGAAATTGCAGCGTTAAGCGGCAAGCCTAAGACAAGCATTAAAACAACAATATCTGCAGCAAGGCGTCAGCTGCTTAAAGAGATTAAGGCATTGATGTAATTAATGACAAACAGAATATGAGCAATAACATACATAACAAAGAATATCGTAAGAAGCTGATAGAGCGTTACCTTAATGCAGATTCTACTTCACAGGAGGAGGGATTGCTTAAAGATTATTTTACCAACAACTCGGCAGACGAGGATGAGAAAGATATTGCATATCTGATAAAAATCGGGCAATGCAAGGAGGAGGCGTACAATTCAACGCTTACGCCGGATACAGGGGCGGAGGAGTATGACAGAATAGTAGGAGGGGTTGTCGGGAAGCGGAACAAAAGAATAAGATATATATTGGCAGGATTGTCTGCTTGTGCAGCTGCTTGTGTTCTTTATTTTACGCTTGTTCAGGAGAGGATTGAAGGAAAAAGCTACAATCTTTCGCCTATTGAGATTGCAGAGGGGATTAATGCTGTGGCAGAGGTGACCAACGGGGCGGAGGAGATTACTGCCAACACTACAAAAGAGGGGATATTGGTAACAGTATCTTCTAACGGCAAGGTACTTTCAACCTATATGATAACTAAAGATAATAATGGCTCTATAAAATTGACAGCTAACAATTAACAATAAAAATTATGATCTCATTTTTAACAACTATGGTTTGTGCACTTGGGTTAAGTGCCGGAATCATTACAACACCTGCAGACCCTGTTAACGAGTATATTATAAATGGCAACAGGGTAGAGAATTTTAACGGTTCGCAACTTAAAGGAAAGGTTATTGAGGACTATACCATATCTGTTGCAGGTGATAAGCATATTCATAATATTACAACAAAAGAGAGTATTCCGGAACCGATTTATGTGGTTAATGGCAAAAAAATCCCCAAGGATTTGGTAAATTCAATCAATCCTGCCGATATAAAGTCCATGACTGTGTTAAAAAATGCTACACATCCTGAAGCTGCAAAGTACAACGGTGGTACAAATGCTTCCGTAATTTTAATTGTAACCAAAAAACCGGTAACGTTGGAGTTGTAATATGAGGCTTTGCTATATTAAAGCATTTGAAAATCCTGATATAATATTTTTTAAGTAAGACAATATGAAACCAAACATAAAAATCTTTAAATTATTTTCGCTTAGTATATTGCTTGTTTGCAGCAATATAGGCAATATGCTCTATGCACAGACAGGAAAGAGTAACGAGATCTCCAAAACAGATTTTGAATGTGTGTATGAGTATAAGGTAACTACCCCTGCAGGCATAACAGAAACCTATTCAACAATTCTGCAGATAGGCGGCAAATGTGCACATTTTTACGATTATACCGTCTTTCAGAAAGATTCCGTATCTCAAGTTCCTGGAATACAGCATAATACCATTGAAGAGTACACTCAAAGGGTGTTGAATAACGGACTCTTTTTTGATTATGACATATATCAGAATTATCCATTGGGAGAGATGACAATATATGGGGTAATTGCACCGGATTATTACTGCTACAAGGAACAAATGTATTCAATTTCATGGAACCTTACGGATGAGACAAAGATAGTGTGTGGATATGAATGTAAAAAAGCTGAAGCAGAATTTGGGGGCAGAAAATGGATTGTATGGTACGCACCCGATATTCCGGCGTCATTCGGGCCATGGAAACTTTGCGGTCTTCCCGGGTTAGTCATGTCTGCAACTGATTCAGAACAAATACATGTATTTGACGCAATTGTATTCCGCAAAGGAAGCAATACACAAATAGTTGAATTTGGACAGCCTAATGTCATAAATACAACAAAAGCCAAATTCTTAAAATCTAAAAACCTGTTTGAAAAAAATCCTCTTGGGAATATTCCATCTGAAGCAGTGAGCAATATGAGCGTTCACAAAGGTGACGGTGGAAAATATTCAATTAGTATAAACGGAGTAAAGATAAGGACCAATTCCAATGAATATGTACCGTTAGAATTAACGGTAGATAATATGTTATACAGATTATTCATTACCTGTTTGATCTCTCTTCTTACAGGTGTGATTTCAGATGCCCAAAGCAGGCTGAATGGGGTTGTGACAGATGAATTAAAAACTCCTGTTGCAGGATGTATAATTAAAATTTCCTTAGGTGACAAGATAATTGCCTATACCATTACTAACGGTAATGGGCAGTATAGTATTACTTTTAATTCAAACTCTTCTCAAGTTAATATTGGTGCCGAATGTATGGGATATGAATCTGTATACAGGACTTTAAGTACTGAATCCAAAATTTGCAATTTTGTCCTAAAGGAGAGTGTTACCGTTTTAAAAGAGGTTGTTGTTAAAGCTCCGGCAATATATATGCGCAGCGACACACTATCATATCAGCTTTCCGGCTTTGTTACACGAGGCGATTACACCCTCAAAGACGCTATTAAGAAATTACCTGGAATAGATGTTGCAGAAAGCGGTACCATAAAATATATGGGAAAGGATATCTCTGCTTTTTATATAGACGGACTCAACCTGCTTGGCGGCAGGTATGGTATAGCTACCAATAATATACCGGCCTCATACGTAAACTCTGTACAGGTCCTCAATAATCATTCAGATGTAAAAATAGATAAGGATATGTTTTCCAACGATGTTGCAATAAACATAAAACTCAGTAATAAAGCCAAGTTTAAGCCCATTGAAAAATATGAAGCGAAAATAGGTTACGGAGATAAATTATTGTATGGTATTGGAGGTGCAGGAATGCTCTTTAAACACAATATCCAAGGTATAATTACCGTCAAAGCCGGAAATATGGATAAATTCGCAGATTCAGAAAATACAGACCATTTTGGAAGTTCTGCAGACGTATCAATTACAGATAGGTTGCTTAACGGATTGTCTGCATCTACTCCTCCTCTCAAAATTTACAGATATATCTCTCCTATAGACAGACTTACATCTGTGAACCTGCTTAAAAAGATGAATAATGATATATCAGTTAAAGGCAATGTGGGATATAATTATAGCAAGTCATGTTATGAATATTCACTTGAACGTGAATATTATGATGCCGACAAAAATATAAACATCTCTCAGCAACAGACCTCTGTATATTACTGTCACAAGCCGTGGTTTAGTATAGAGTATAAGAATAATTCAGCCTCAAAATATGTAAACAATACTACAAGGGGATATTTCACATATGTAACACAAAATTTGTCAACAATTGAAGAAAACCATGTTTTATCACAGCATCAATTGATGGAAGATTATAATGCAGAAAATGATTTATCTATAAAATGGCTTGGCCGAAAATTAAAATGGGAGGCAACTTCGTTTATCCAATTTATCTCAACCCCAACAGGAAGATTAACTGTTACAAATGAAGATAACGACAATATAATACAGACTGCAAACAGCAGGAGTTTTACTACAAAAAACTCTATTTCTGCCATTTACAAGCATAGAGCAAGCAGATTGTATATGCCTCTGTATTTATATTTCTCCACAAACAGACTTTCCACAGATTTAACAAAAGATACAGAATCAACTAATAATATCAATTACAGGAAATTTTCTGTTTTCATAGCACCAAGGTATGAATACACCCATCATAAACGCAATTTAACGCTCAATTATGACCTTTCCGTAAGGGGAGACTACATCTCTTCTTTCGATACCGGAGAATGGTATATCTCCGTATGTCCAAGATTAACCTTTAATTACAGGGCAACAGCCCGTTCTGCCTTTGAGGCAAATGTAGCATATTCAAGTAATTTAGGAGACATACTCGATTTTGTCACCTCTCCGGTACAGATAAACAACAATACATTAAGGTTAGGTTCGGGTATCATATCACATAACAAGGTCTTTTCTGCAATAATAGGTTATAACTTTAAGATTCCCCTAAGTATGCTCTTTATAAATGCAGATATTTCCTATTCCAATAGTAATAACAATCTGCTTTCACACAGCAAGGTTTCTAATAAAAAGATAGAGACCGGATATTTGAATATCCCTAACAACTCAGATGACATAACATGTAATATAGGCGTTACAAAACAATTTACTGCTATTGCAACTAAAATTTCAATAAATGGCTCATACCGCTGTGGAAGACAATTGGCAGCACAAAATGAATCTGTTATGGATTTGGCTTTTCAGAATCTTTCATTATATCCATCAATTAATGCAAAGCCTTGTAAATACGTGGAGATGGAGTACTCAGGAACATTAAGCAGGTTTTTTACAAAATATTCCGGTATAAATGCAAGCTATCTTAGTCAAAAGCACAATGTTGTTTTAAAAGTTTCCCCAATTGAGCTTTTACAATTTTCCGCAAATTTGGAGGTATCAAAGGAGGAGCTTTCAAAAGGATCTTTCAAAACCTTTTCTTTATTAGATGCCGGACTGCAATACAAACATAAATCTCTGAAAATTGTCTTTGATGTAAGAAACATTTTTAATTGCAGAAGTTACAGCTATACAATCTACAACTCCATTAACACTTACAGTTATAACTATCATCTGCGCGGCAGAGAGGTTATTTTATCTACCGTATTCACTATATAGTTAGGCGTTGGCTTTAGCGTTAGCGTTGGCCTTGATTGAGTTTATAGTTGAGAGTTTTTGGTTTATAGAGAAATGTGTTGGCATTGGCATTAGCGTTGGTATTGGTATTGGCCTTAGCGTCAGCGTTAGCATTGGCCAAATTTGCATAAAAGCAGGATAATGTGAATTTAAGCGACTGAAGTATATAGGAAAGTGTGAAATATTTTAATTTATAGTGCCGGATTATGTGAAATTAGCTATATTTGGGCATAATTTACAGGCAGTTATGGATAAATTACTAAAAAGAAAGATAGATTCTTTCCTCTTAAAGTGGAAAGACAATCCACAAAAAAAACCTTTAATAATCAAAGGAGCCAGACAAATTGGAAAAACCCGCTCCATTGAATGGTTTGCCTACAACAATTATTCTAATGTCATACAGATAAATTTTGTAGAGCAGCCCAAATATAAAGGTATTTTTGAAAATGGATTTGAGATAAACGAAATCATTAAAAATATCTCTCTGTTGAATCCTGATTTTATTTTTACGCCTCATGACACCATTTTCTTCTTTGATGAACTACAAGCATGTCCCAACTGCGCAACTGCATTGAAATTCTTTAAATTAGACGGTCGTTATGACGTAATCTGCTCCGGTTCATTAATGGGCATAAACTACCAAGAGATAGAATCTAACAGTGTAGGGTATAAAGAGGATTATGAAATGCACTCTATGGATTTTGAAGAATTTCTTTGGGCAAAAGGTTATTCTGTGGATTTTATAGAGGAGCTGTATGAACACATGGTTAAGTTAGAACCATTTACACAGTTGCAAATGGACGTTCTCTTTGAACTTTTCAGAGATTACGCGACTTTGGGAGGAATGCCCGAAGTTGTTAATACATACATAAACAACAAAAACTTTAGTGGTACACTTTCAATTCAACGACAACTACTTATAGATTACAGGGAGGATATAACAAAATATGTAGAGGGATTGGACAAGGCAAAAGTCAAGGCCATTTACAATCATATATCAACATTCTTGGCAAAAGAGAACAAGAGATTCCAAATTACAAAAATTTCTCGTAACGCAAGAAATCGCGATTACATAGGCTGTGTAGAATGGCTGGCCGATGCCGGTGTAATAAACGTTTGTTACTGCATGAACTACCCGGAACTCCCTCTAAAAGGGAATTACGATCCCAAACTTTATAAAATATATTTTAAAGATACCGGATTGTTGATTGCCTCCTTAGACGAAGAGTCCCAGGAAGATCTAAGAGCAAACAGAAATCTTGGGACATATAAAGGCGCAATATATGAGAATATTGTTGGAGACATGCTTGCAAAACAGGGTTACAATCTGTTCTATTACAACAGCGACAAGCCATCTTTAGAGATGGATTTTTTCTTAAGAGATGCCAACTCGCTTATTCCTGTTGAAGTAAAGGCTGCAGATGGAGCCACTGCCTCACTTAACAATCTCTTAAAAGAGGATAAATACCAAGATATTAGATATGGTATAAAGCTATGTTACAAGAATATAGGCTTTAATGGGAAATTCTACACATTTCCTTACTTTCTTACTTTTCTTCTTAAAAGATTCCTATCTGAAAGAAATAGATACAACACTTGATATTTTTTCTGCTTCCCGACAAATTATGAAATGCAGGGGCTTATGCTGTAAGCTCCTGCATTATTTCTGCTACGGACTCTATCTTGGTAACAAGATTTGATACCTGACCTATCTCCAATTCGCCGTTCTCCAAATCGCCGTCAAAGATTCCGAGTTTTGCCCTGCCTTTGCCAAGCAACTCTTTAAGTTGCTCTGCCGTTGCACCCGTCTGTTCTGCCTCCATAACAGCGGTTGTGAACCCACCGGGGGCAAGACGTGCCGGAGCAAGTTGTTTTAGCAGGAGCTTTGTAGCCCCCTCCGGCAATCCTATACAGTGTTTTTTAAATACCTCACTTGCAGAACTCTCTTGGCTTAGGGCAAACCTTGTTCCTATCTGAACCCCCTCCGCCCCAAGAATATGGGCTGCATCTATCTGACATTTAAGGGCTATACCTCCTGCTGCAATAAGTGGCAGTGAGGTGGCTTTTCTTACAGCAGGTACAAGGCAGAGTGTTGTTGTCTCCTCTTTTCCATCGTGACCACCTGCTTCAAACCCTTCTGCAACAACTGCATCCACGCCTGCCTCCTCACATTTACCGGCAAATATAGAGCTTGAGACGACATGTACCACCGTTATACCATGCTCTTTAAGGAACGGTGTCCATTTCTTTGGACTGCCGGCGGATGTAAATACAATTTTAACCCCTTCATCTACAAGAATCTGCATAAGGTCTGCCATCTGCGGATAGAGAAGCGGAACATTTACACCAAATGGTAGGTTACCAAGTGCCTGTTTGCACATTCTTATATGGTGGACTAAATTGTCGGGATGCATAGAACCGGCTCCTAAAAGCCCCAAGCCTCCGTTAAGGCTTACCGCAGATGCCAAGCGCCATCCACTGCACCAAACCATTCCTCCGGCAATTATAGGATACTTTATTCCAAAGAGTTTACATATTCTATTGTCCATACTATCTATATATTTTTAAAGTCTCACATATGCAGCTTATTTAAAACAGTTACGAACGACTTGCTAATCAGCGGAAGAGCGATTGCCGAAAGTAGCTTAACGGAAACGGCGTCTGTTGAAGGACCGTTAGGATGCAAAGCATACTAAAAGGGACGACTTAGCCGTTTCAAGCTACTTGAGAGCAAGAGCAGCTGAATAGCACGGAGAGAGAAACTGTTTTTAAATAAGCTGTTACTATATTGTATCACAACTATTTTTTCTTGCGGGCAATAAACATATACACCACTCCACCGGCAAGCAACAGCCACAGCAGACCAGATGTTATCTTAGACCAGAACTCTCCTTTTGAGAAAGATTCCGGTGCAAATTCAAATATTATATTGCCATCTCCTGCCGGAAGCTCTACACCTCTTAATATCCAGTTTGCCCTAAAAATCTTCAGTTCCTCCTTTTTGTTTCCGCTATTGTCTGCAATCCATGCTCTCCAACCGGGGCTATAATATACCTCACTGAACAGTGCTATTGCCGTTTGCGGTGATGAATATCTATAAACCAATCTATTAGGTGAGTATTTCTCCAATTCTATCACACCGGTTGCAGGACATTCTGTTGAATCTGTAGGAGCACCCCCGGCAATCTCCTTAACGTAAGGGAACTGTGTTTTGTTTACAACAGCCGTTACAGCCGGGTCTATGCTTTTTAAAGCCTCCATCTCCTGTGGAGCAGAGTTTACTGTTTTCACATCCTTTACAAACCAGGCATTGCCAAGTGCATGATGATTTACTACCGGAGGAATATTTCCGTCCTTTACAATATATTTTGCATTCAGCATACTAAGAACAGGGTAATAGCTTAGTGTATCCGGCAGATACCCCTCTTTGATTGCCGCTGTTATCTCGTTATTCAGTAGCGGAATCTCTTTAACAAGACAGTTGTCTATAAGATCTTGGTATCGCTGCAGTTTTGCGGCGCTATACCCACCTATGGTTTTATGGAAATAGCTGATATAGGCATCATTGAATGTATTTACAGAGAGATCCAAAACCCTATAATCAGGGTCTTTATCCATTAATATGTGCTTATCCACCGGTCTCTGCATAAAGATGCTTGTAAACTGGCTCTTTGTCACAAAGTGCGAATCATTAAGATAGCGTTTATCTACACTCCAAAGATCTACCAATACCAACAATGCAAGCAGTGCAGTTGCTGCTACAGGTTTCAACCTCTTTAGATACCCCAGCCAAAGAACTATTGCCCCTAACAATATGAATAGCAAAGATCTAATAGCATCTGCCTTTAGGAGCGCTATTCTGTCCTCAACAACAGGGGCCATAATCTGCGGCGGTATCTGCGCTTCTGCTTCAGAGATAAAACTTCCGGCAATGGAAGGGAATAGAGACACCAACAGGCAAAACCCTCCGGTAATTCCAAGGGCTGCAAATATAGCGTTCCTTACTCGTTTTTTGTTTGGAAGCTGAGAATTAACATTAAGTATCTGATTAACTGCCAATACTGCGAGGATTGGAACGGTTATCTGCAATATTGTAATTATCATGGAGACTGTTCTGAACTTGTTGTACATTGGGGCGTAGTTAAAGAACAGTTCTGAGGCCGGCATAAAGTGATAGCCCCAGCCAAGCATAAGTGCAAGAAGCGAAACTCCACCTATCCACCATTTGATTCCCCCTTTTAAGACAAAGAATCCAAGTACAAACAAAAATACACATACAGCACCCATATACATAGGGCCTGCAGTAAATGGCTGAGGGCCCCAATATTGCGAGAAATATTGCAGTGTCTGAGGATCATATCCGCTGCTGACTAAAAATCTGTATGTGTTTGAATCTGTTCCCAACGGTTTTGATACTCCGCCTTTGTAGTTTGGAATCAACAAGTTGACTGTTTCATCTATTCCGTATGACCACTGTGTTGCGTAGTCGAGGTCTAACCCTTTGCGGGTCTTGTGGACAGGCTTTGCCAAGGAATTGTCCTGCGAAGATACTGTTTGACTGTTGTCTGAATCACCTGCCTGAGCTTGCGTCTGAGCTGCATCGGCCAATTCAGAGCCGCCTCTCATTGTATGCTGTGCATACTCATAAGTTGGCAACAGATGGTTTATATTTGTTGCTATACCCAACAAACCCCCAACAAGAAGCATTAGTGATACCTTTATAAAGCGGGGCAGAACCCTCTCTTTTATGGCTGCACAAAGTTGCCATATTGCATAGCCCAAGATAATGATTGCCAGATAGTATGTAATCTGCGGATGGTTTGCTTTTATCTGAAAGCTCAAGGCAAAAGCAAAAAAGAGCGAACCCCACGCTCCACACTTTCTATAAGCATATACCACGGAGGCTAACACCCACGGCATAAAGGCTATTGCAACCATTTTTGAGTTGTGGCCCACTTGGATAATCTGCATATTGTATGAGCAGAACGTTATGGCAATCGCCCCCAAAAAAGCCAACCAATAGTTTACGCCAAAAGCCAAAAAGAGCAGGAATCCTCCAATAAGGCTTATAAGCAGATAGCTCGCAGGGCGTTCTCCCGTAAAGAAGAGATCATACACAGGCTGTGTATAATCCCCTTTGTAAATAACAGAGATAGAGGTAGCCGGCATACCGCCAAACATAGAGTTGGTCCATAGGGCCCTCTCTCCCGGATGCTCGTTGTTATATGTTACTATCTCATTTGACATACCCTGCCAACTGGATATATCAGACTGATTTACAACCTTTCCTGTAAGTAATTGCGGTGCGTACGCATACGCAATTACTACAAACGCCAATATACACAACAGGTATGGCAGAATCTTTTTAAAACAATTTTTATCCATTATCTTTAATATAATTTTACCTTCTCACTTTCCTTACTCTCTTTACTTTTCAAAATAGCAAACGCTAATGCCAATGCTAACGCCAAAGCCAACGTCTTTCTCTATAAACTATCAACAGAGTCGTCCAGCAACTTTGCATAATCCGCAGCAAGAGAGCGTCTCGAATACTTTTGGGCAACTGTTGTCTCTTCTGCTACGGCAGCCCTGTTCCTCTCCCTGTTATCATTGCCGCTACCCCCGCTTGACAACTCGTTTGCAGAGTCATTCAGGAACTCATCATAAAGCCTCTCTATCGCAGACTTAATTCCGGCTCTATCTTCAAAATCCACAATCATTCCGCCACCGGTCTCTGCTAAAGTCCTTCCCAAATCTCCATTTACAGGCCCAAAAGCCAATATTTTTCTTCCCGACGCAATGTATTCAAAGAATTTACCGGTGAGGATTGCTGCAGCTTCGGGCTCCTTTCTTAGCGGGAGCAACAGCACATCCGCAGACTTTTGCCATGCAATAGTCTCCAAATGCGGCATATACCCCATATTTAGCGTATTGGATAAAAGACCGGCATCAGCTATGCTTTTAATTACCGAATCGTCTACCTTTCCAATGAGTCTTATTCTTAATCTGTGTGCAAATCCACTATCTGCAATAGCCTTATCTTTAAGGACACGCCACAACTCGTTAGGGTTACCGTTATCTACAAAGATTCCTGTATGAGTCAATACAAACGGCTTCTCGTTCTCCACCGTAAGATCCTCTTTTGCAGGCACAACTTTTTCAAAATCTGCAGGATCATATCCGTTTGTTATAATCTCTACGGGGGTAGATGTCCTACGCTTAAAGTCATTCTGCATTTTTGAAGATACAACTACAACTTTTTTTGCTTCATCCAGTACACTCTGTTCTAACCTTTTATGTTTGTTTAAGGCACATTTGCCAAGATTAAGATGCTTAAAGTAAAAGATCTCTGTCCACGGATCTCTAAAATCAGCTATCCACGGTAAGCCGGTCTTACAGCTCACCCCTTTGGCTATAAGGTGCATGGAATGAGGC
>UMAT01068612.1_pt1 | contig 11839 bp, 10 predicted proteins | sample 1963781 | NCBI WGS metagenome assembly UMAT01 (sample SAMEA4835923, study PRJEB28245) | human gut metagenome | biome: gut microbiome; material: fecal sample | place: Denmark | collected 2008
CTTTTTGATGCATCCAGTTTCCTTCAATAGTGAGGTTGTTTTCCGCCCACTGTTGTTCGATATGTATAAGGGCCCATTGACGTTTACAGAAAGTTATGTGTTGGATTCCGGAAAGCATCAACAGGTCCTCATCTCCGTATTCTATCATATCATGTCCAGAACTTCTACACCTTCCGGTAGTTTATCCTTGTCGATGGTAACAATATAATCGTCGAACGAACGGGGTGGGCGTTGGTCATCCTTAAGTTGAACCTTCACTAAACCGAATAAAGAATGAGCTGAAGCATTACCTAATGCTGTACTGTGTTTGAATACGATCAATTTGCGGGCATTCATCATTCCTCTGGCTGCTGAATGGTCGTGATCGAACATGTTTTTCAATGAATCCCAGAATAAGTTCAGGTCATCTTCATTGAATCCGGTTTGTGCGGCTAAATGAGCGGAAATAAATCCGTTAGCTTTATATAGTCCGTAAGGAACTGTAAATTTACGTCCCATAGTGCGGTTATCTCCACTCTGTTTTTTAGCCTCATCCTCCGTAGCCACAGCCATACGGGTTATACTATGTTCGGCAGTAACAATCGGACTGATGGAACGGGCAAAAGTAAATTGGATAGGGCCACGAACCTGTCCGGCATTTTCGCCTGTACTTAGTACGGCTCCAAATGTCCTTATGTCATAAAAGTTTCTGCACATCCATTGCCGAGCAGCCTCTGTTTTATCTCCTTTCTCTTTTATATCTTTAACCCCTTCCTGTTTATGAGCGTCTGCGATCAGATTATTCAATACCGCTTTCTCTTTAATGAATATATCATACAGTCTTTCTCCTCCTTTTACTATTTGAACAAAGTTCCGGACTTTACGCTTCAGACAGACATCGGAAACCAGGCCTTCACCTGTTTCCGGATCAACTCTGGGTAAATTTCCGGCATCGGGATCACCGTTCGGATTACCATCCTGTACATCAAATAAATAAATGAAGTCGTAACGATTGTTTATTGCTGTTTCCATATTTGTATAGTATTAATTTTTTTCTTTATCTGTTGTTGTTTTATATAAATCTTCTCTTTGATGGTAATAACCGATTGCGAAACGCGATTGGTCGTCCATCGATAAATATTTAGGTAATCCGTTACTATCCAGGTTGGTGATAACACTTTGCAATAATTTTTCATAATAAACAGATTTCCCGGTATCAAATTTTGCAAGGTGATGTCTGGATAAAGACAACAAGCGGCCGAATACAGTTGTCGGGGTTGTCGACGCTGCACCGTAGTAACGCTCTTTGATCGTAGAATTTGCTCCTGGGATAGCATCACTCTGGATCTTTTCAAGGATAGCAAACAAGCGGCCACATAAGTACGCTTGGTTTTTATTTTCTAAATCTAATGCCATTTGAATTTCTTTAGGTGGATTATTATGATTTCTGAATTTTCTATTTAAGTAGGCTTTGAGTATAGCGGCTCTTATCGACGTTATATTCCGGTCTGCTTTGATTCGTATCAGACATTGCATCTGCAATGTGGTCGGGTAGGGTTGGTTATCCCATATGCTTTGACTTAAATCGCTGGCTAAGCAGGGAGGCAGATTTTCCATTTTATTTAAGGAAGCAACTTGGGTCAGTAAGTTGAATAAAGAAAAATAGGCTCTTTGATTCTTGCTTTTAATGATTTCCAAGTCCTTAAAATGTTGTCTGATGTGACTGGCAAATTCGCCTACTGTTCCTTGTCGCCAGAATCTAACGGAGATACGGGCGGCATTAGGAGATAAACCTAACACGTAAAAGGGAGTTTTGTCCTCGTCATTCAATACTCCCGAGAACGGGGACTTCAAGAAGTCTCTGATAACTTCCGTGTTTTTATCCGGATCATCTTTGGGAGGAGATGTAAATATGAAACAGAAACATTGCTCCAACTTTGTCGGTTTCTGAGACCAGAAAACAACGGATGTGTCATGCAAGCGATATTTGTTAGAGGAATCTTTTCCCAATAAAGAATTTAAAGCTGTGGTATAAGCAGCTTCCGCTTCTTTTGAAATGGGTGCGTTCATACCTTGCTCTTTATAATAAGAATCGTAACCCGATTTCTTTTGAAAGCCAACCAGTTTAGCTCCGCTCTTACCCCCGGGTATGGCTATGGCACTATTGAGTATGGCTATCGGAGCCTTTTTTCCGGTGATGAGGCATATCCCTGTAGGTTCATCTTTGTCTGAACAGTCTTCTATAGATGATGTTACATCCGGATTTGCAGCCACGATAGTATTGTTTCCTGCTACTTTAAAGGAGATGTTTGTCCCGTCTTTTTTGATACATTCTTCCCATAAAGGGTCCATTTTTATACGTTGAAGATTATCAGGATTATCGTAAAATTTGGCTACTGCTTGAATCTCTTCATTGGAAGGATACATTTCGGCAAGCCGCCTGACCTCCTGAACAAAGGTTTTATTTTGTTTAGCGGCATCGTCCAGTGCTTTTGGCATTCCTTTATCATCCGTATTTTTAGGTTGGGCTAACACATATCCGAAATGGTCCCAAAATACATTTGCCGTTTGCCAACTGTTGCTGCCGGTACGTCCTTTACTTTTGACGACCAGGTATTTTTTTGCTCGTTTCTGTTTTCCTACCCCCTCGGTGGTATCCTGTAGTTCTAAAAAATTCCCTTTTTTATCTATCAGAATAAGATAAGGTATTTCTTTCCATTCTAATCCATGGGGAGCAATAGTACTCCCCGGATCAGCAGCTTTACGCTGGTAGTATTCGTATAATGCTTGCAAAATCATCGGCGTACCTCCTCACTGTTAATGGATGGAACGATCAAGACTCCTTGTTTCATTATAGCCCTGAAGAACATTGGCTTTGGATCTTTTTCGTTTGTGAAATCCATATCATATAGCATATATCCAAAATCACGATCTTCGGGTATTCCGTTTCCTTTTACCGGATTTTCGATGTATGTGAAATCTGCGGAGAACTCACGGCAACCTAAATAGGGTTGATTGAAACATTGCCCCTTTTTAGCTCTACGTTCGAACATAGCATTATATTTGCCTGGATTTTCGTCAGAGGACTTTGATGGCACTTTCAACATATCTTCTTTCGCTCTATTTCTTATAGGTATAAATTCCAACTCTGCAAAAATTCTATAGCAAACATCTTTTAGTAACAAACTGGATTTTTGTTGCCGATTATCTTCGATGAATAATCCGGATGAACGGGGGCTCATTAAACTTCCAATCTCATTTCTTTTCATGGAAAACCATCTGATTGGATTTAATACTTCTATTCGAGTAATATTCCATTGTATGGCTGGTTTCCAAAATATAGATTCGAAAATAGCTCGGGCAGCAGATGGCGTTATTATGTCGTAGCTAACTCTTTCGACTTTCATCTCCGGACGGGTAAAGCAGGCCATGCTTCCTTTAACCTCAAGACAGTATTCTTTATTTGTATATATCATATGTTTAGGTTAACGTAATATAAGGTGTTTATGCTTTGAGTAATAAGGTATCTTTATAACTCTGTTCAACAAAGATATATTTTATTTTCTAACAAACAAATATTTTAATCCTGTAATCTTCTTGCAAAAAATATTATAAATAGTTGTCCCCGTAAAGGATGCGACATTAAAGACACGTTCAAACGCGCCTTTGAAGAGTGGTTTCAATCCACGCATCTGTAAAAGATGCGACTTATTAGTTGCATTATTACTGTTGTATTCTAAAACGGACGTTTCAATCCACGCATCTGTAAAAGATGCGACTGGCATTGCGAAAAAACTCCTGCACTCTGGTAAGTTTCAATCCACGCATCTGTAAAAGATGCGACTTGACGAGGACGGTAATGCTTATAAGGTTGATTTCGTTTCAATCCACGCATCTGTAAAAGATGCGACGTAGACGCCAAAAGCGCGCCATTGCTGCACAAGTTTCAATCCACGCATCTGTAAAAGATGCGACTTGGTTTTGCCGGTGACTGTCCATGCTTGGTCGGGGTTTCAATCCACGCATCTGTAAAAGATGCGACTTTAGCTGATCCACCATAATTACGATTCGAATTAGTTTCAATCCACGCATCTGTAAAAGATGCGACTTTTCAAATACTGTTCTCGACGGCGAAAGTAAGTTTCAATCCACGCATCTGTAAAAGATGCGACTCTCGGCAAGAGTCTTCGCATAAGCAGCACCTTGTTTCAATCCACGCATCTGTAAAAGATGCGACCAATGGACGCGCGTACCCTAAACCAATAAAAATGTTTCAATCCACGCATCTGTAAAAGATGCGACCCTGCAAGCCAGCATTAAATTCAATACTCATATTTGTTTCAATCCACGCATCTGTAAAAGATGCGACATCCCGTAACGAGGTGCGCGAAATGGAAAATATGTTTCAATCCACGCATCTGTAAAAGATGCGACCTATTTTTTTCTCATCTTCGGACAATAGATCAACGTTTCAATCCACGCATCTGTAAAAGATGCGACTTGCACATATTCATACCAAGGACGCTGATAACCGTTTCAATCCACGCATCTGTAAAAGATGCGACAAAAATACCATAAACTATGGCTTAGTTTACTCCATAACCGTTTCAATCCACGCATCTGTAAAAGATGCGACGCGAAACTCGTGAGCTGCGTTTTATTTATCAAGTTTCAATCCACGCATCTGTAAAAGATGCGACCCTGTCTTGTTACGACAACATCTTTAAAAGAAAGTTTCAATCCACGCATCTGTAAAAGATGCGACCGGTAATTGGATAAAATCTCGTGAGTATTTTAATGTTTCAATCCACGCATCTGTAAAAGATGCGACGGGGAGCTTTCTTTCGGGATATTTATATAACAAATGTTTCAATCCACGCATCTGTAAAAGATGCGACCCTTCGGTATATTCGGCCTGAGCTTTTGTTAACTGTTTCAATCCACGCATCTGTAAAAGATGCGACTCCGTCATGTACGGTTACTCTTTCTGTTCAGAAGTTTCAATCCACGCATCTGTAAAAGATGCGACTTTATGCCTATGATGTTCCCGATTCAGACAAAAATGTTTCAATCCACGCATCTGTAAAAGATGCGACTCCATGTTTGTGAAAAGCTTTATTGATGACACTTTTAAATTGTAATTTTGCGAATGATAAAGTAGAAAAGCAATAAATGTTCATATTCTCTAAATAAATCTATAAGTGTATGATTTATAGAGGATGCGAACATCCAACGTTTTTTACAATTACTTAGGGTTCGCGTTTTTGTTATTGAAACATAAGTGTAATCATGTTATTTCTAAAGTAATCTGTAACTTTGCTGACAAAGTTAGGAATAGTTTTTATAGATACGATAAATAATGAATAAAAAGATACTTCAGTTAGCGCTTCCTTCTATTGTATCCAATATAACGGTTCCTTTGTTGGGATTGGTCGATGTGGCGATTGTCGGACATTTGGGGGCCGCTTCCTATATCGGGGCGATTGCGGTAGGGGGGATGCTGTTCAATATTATTTACTGGTTGTTCGGTTTCTTGCGGATGGGAACGAGTGGGATGACTTCACAGGCTCTGGGGAGACGGGATCTCCTGGAAGTAACGAGGGTTTTGTTCCGGTCGGTCGGTGTCGGGATTCTGATTTCTCTGGCTCTGCTTCTGCTCCAGTATCCGATACGGGAAATAGCTTTCTTACTATTGGATACGACGGATGAGGTAGAACGGTTGGCTTCCTTATATTTCAATATTTGTATTTGGGGAGCGCCGGCTGTGTTGGGATTGTATGGTTTCTCCGGTTGGTTTATCGGAATGCAGAATTCCCGTTTCCCGATGTTTATTGCGATCACCCAGAATGTCGTGAATATCGTGGCGAGCCTGATCTTCGTCTTTGTGTTCGGCATGAAGGTGCAAGGGGTTGCGACGGGAACGCTGATCGCTCAATATGGAGGCTTCGGGATGGCTGTATTCCTGTGGTTCGTATTCTATCGGAAGCGGTTGAATATTCGTGTTTGCTGGCATGAGGCCATGGATAAGGTCGCTATGCGTCGTTTCTTCCAGGTGAATGGCGATATTTTCTTTCGTACGCTTTGTTTGGTGGCGGTTACTACATTTTTTACTTCTACGGGTGCGAGACAGGGCGATATCGTTTTGGCTGTTAATACATTGCTGATGCAGTTGTTTACGCTTTTCTCCTATATCATGGACGGTTTTGCCTATGCGGGCGAGGCTTTGGCGGGACGTTATATCGGTGCTCGGAACAAAACAGCCCTTAGTCGGATGATCCGTTTGCTGTTTGGCTGGGGGATTGGGTTGTCCCTTTCGTTTACCCTGCTTTATGGAGTAGGCGGGAAAGGTTTTCTCTCCCTCCTGACGAATGACTCTGTTGTCATACAAGAGGCCGGAACCTATTTCTATTGGGTGCTGGCTGTTCCGCTTGCCGGCTTTGCCGCCTTCTTGTGGGATGGTATCCTGATCGGTGCGACAGCTACCCGCCTGATGCTTTATTCGATGTTGGTCGCTTCCGGCACTTTCTTTTTGATCTATTACCTCTTTTTCGGAATGATGGGAAATCATGCATTGTGGATGGCATTTCTGATATATCTGTTGCTTCGTGGTAGTATGCAATGGGTATTATGGAATCACCACAATGAATTAGCGTAATCGGTCGTATGCCCATTGTGCCGGATTGTTTAATATATAATTGGATATATTATGATACGCTTTTTCATCCTGTATGATATGTTCATAATAATTACGTTGCCATAATTTTTGACCGTGTAGATTAATCATTTTTGTCGATTGATATTTAAAATATCCCACAATATGCCCCAGTGTCACCACGTAGGGGCGGGGTTCGCCCGCCCTAAATGCATCCCGATCGATTTTTATAATCGCATGGAAATGATTTGGCATAATAACATATTCGCAACATTCGATATTGGGGTATTTGTGTTCCAAATCCCAATAACATTGTTGGATTATTTCACCATATGGGTTTAATATCATTTATAACCCTTCCTGTGAATAATCATATCCTTTCAAACGGATACTGTGACGATGGTGGATGTCTGGATTGTACTGTTTCATAGTCGATGGTTGTCTTATTGGCTTAATACGAGTCTAAATATAAGGAAAAAGCCGGAAATCAAGAGAAGATATCCGGCTTTTATGAAATTAGATACGCTCTATTATTGTCTGTAGCTTGCTAATTCGTCGGCATTGAATTTCAAGATAAAGCTGCTGTGTTTTTCCACTTCCGCTTCGACATAATTCAAGTATACGACAGCTGATTTGGCAAACATTTCAGGAGTCTTTGTCGCGTCTTGGATCAGCAGGTGAGCCATGATGCAGTCGGCTGCCATTTCATAAAGGCGACGGGCAACAAAGTCCTGCAATTCCTGGTTCTGCGCTTCCTTCACCTTGTTCATGCAGGCTTCGAACTTATTGGCCATTTCAACCAGGCGGCCTTTCAGCGGTTCCATTTCAGGAGAACACGGGATTGTTTCGAATTCTCGGATGGTAGCCAGATAGGAACCGTTGGTCACGTAACGGATGGCTGCAACTGTCTGCAATTGCGTCGTTCCTTCGTAGATGGAGGTGATGCGGGCATCCCGGTAGATACGTTGACAAGCATATTCCAGCATGAAGCCTGAACCACCATGAATTTGGATACAGTCGTATGCGTTCTGGTTGGCATATTCGGAGTTCATACCTTTTGCCAGCGGGGTGAAAGAGTCGGCTAGTTTGGCATATTTTTTCTGTTCCTGACGTTCTTCCGGAGTCAGCTTGCGTTCACGGGCGATGTCGTCCAGTGCTTTGTAGATATCTACATAACGGGAAGTCTGATACAGTAAGGCACGGCCGGCATCCAGCTTCGCTTTCATGATAGACAGCATGTCGTAAACAGCCGGGAATTCGATAATTGCTTTGCCGAACTGTTTGCGTTCCTTTGCGTAAGCTAACCCTTCGTTGTAGGCGGCCTGGCTCAGACCGACAGACTGTGCGGCGATACCCAAACGGGCACCGTTCATCAGCGCCATCACATATTTGATCAAACCTAATTTGCGATCTCCGCAAAGTTCGGCTTTCGCATTCTTGTAAACCAGTTCGCAGGTAGGCGAACCGTGAATACCCAACTTGTTTTCAATACGGCGGACATCTACGCCACCCTGGCGTTTGTCATAGATGAACATAGACAGGCCACGCCCGTCTTTCGTCCCTTCTTCCGAACGGGCCAAGACCAGATGAAGGTCGGCGTCTCCGTTTGTGATGAAACGTTTCACACCGTTCAGACGCCAGCAATTTTCTTTTTCGTCGAAAGTCGCTTTCAGCATCACGGACTGCAAGTCGGAACCGGCATCCGGCTCTGTCAAGTCCATAGACATCGTTTCACCGGCGCAGATACGCGGAATGAAACGGCTGTGCTGGTCTTCGTTTCCGAATTCATATAATGTCTCGATACAATCTTGCAACGACCAGATGTTTCCGAATCCAGCATCGGCAGCGGCCACGATTTCGGCGCACATGGTGTACGGCGTGATCGGGAAGTTCAAACCGCCGAAACGGCGCGGCATCGTCATACCGTTCAGGCCGGCTTTCACCATTGCATCCAGATTCTGCTTGGTCCCGGAAGCGTATTCCACACGTCCGTTTGCGCAGTGGGGGCCTTCTTCGTCAACTCCTTCGGCATTGGGAGCGATGATCTCACCCGTGATTTCGCCTGTGATTTCAAGCACTTTGTCGAACGAGTCCATTGCATCGGCATAATCCTGCGGTGCATAGTCGAACTCTTCTTTATCTCTGTAATTGCGTTCTTTCAGTTCGCAAATACGTTCCATCATCGGATTGTTCAAGTGATACTTGAGTTCCGGAATGTCTGTATAATAATTTGCCATCTCTTTACTTGCTGTTCTGTTTGTAATACTTAATCATCTTCGGAATCACCTCCTCAACAGTGCCGTTGATCACGTAGTCGGCAATCGTGTTGATCGGAGCGTTCTCGTCGTTGTTGATAGAGATGATGATACCTGCATCCTGCATACCTGCGATATGCTGGATCTGTCCGGAGATACCGCAAGCGATATACAATTTCGGACGGACCGTCACACCTGTCTGGCCGATCTGGCGGTCATGGTCACAGAAACCGGCATCAACGGCTGCACGGCTGGCGCCTACTTCGGCATGAAGTTCCTTTGCCAGTTCGAACAACATATCGAAACTTTCCTTGGAACCCATTCCGTAACCGCCGGCTACTACGATCGGAGCACCTTTCAGGTTGTGTTTGGCCTTTTCTATGTGGCGGTCGATGACCTTTACGACATAATCCGTTTCCGGAACATATTTGGCGACGTCGTGTTTTACCACTTCGCCTTTATAACCGGCGTCCAGAATTTCTTTTTTCATCACACCTTCGCGAACAGTCGCCATCTGAGGACGGTGTTCCGGATTGATGATCGTCGCTACGATGTTACCACCGAAAGCGGGACGGATCTGGTATAACAGGTTTTCGTATGTTTTACCAGCTCTTTTGTCTTCGTGCGAGCCGATTTCGAGGGATGTACAGTCTGCTGTCAGACCGCTTGTCAGTGCAGAAGAAACACGGGGGCCTAAGTCACGGCCGATAACCGTTGCTCCCATCAGGCAGATCTGCGGTTTTTCTTCTTTGAACAGATTGATCAAAACAGAAGAATGAGGAAGGGAAGTGTACGGGAACAGACCGGGAGCGTCAAAAATATGCACCTTGTCCACGCCATAAGGCATCACCTGCTTTTCAATCCCTTCCAGTCCGGAACCGGCCACAATGGCTTCGAGTTGGCAGTTCAACTGGTTGGCTAACTTGCGACCTTTGGTCAGCAGTTCGAGGCTTACATCGGCAATCGTTGTACCTTCAAGCTCACAATATACAAATACATTATTCATATTGTTCAATCTTTTTTACCGTATGAATTGTCAATTATCAATTGTCAATTATCCGATAGTGTGGTTAGCTAACAGTTCAACAATCAAATCTTCCACATCCTTGTCTGAGCCGGTCAGCGTCTTGCTTTCCTTTGCCTGGAACACGATGTTCTGAATCGCTTTGACTTTTGTCGGCGAACCGGACAAACCGCATTGTGCGAGATCTCCGTTTACATCGGCAACACTCCATTCCGGAATATTCAGGTACGGGCGCTTTTCATACAGTTCGGGGTATGGCAGTGCCGATACGCCTTCCGGATGGCAGGCGGGAGCAGGAACTTTTTCCTGCGCGCCCAATGCCCGTTTGTATTTCATCACCAACTTGGCATTACGCGGACGGCAGGGGGCAGCCGAACCGTTGACCGTAATCACGATAGGCAGCGGACCTTCCACTGTTTCGACACCACCGTCGATATGCCGTTTCACTGTGATACTGCGATTCTTTTCGTCTACGTTCAGGATTTCTTCGGCATATGTGACCTGTGTTAATCCTAACTTTTCAGCGACTTGAGGACCTACCTGTGCTGTATCGCCGTCAATAGCCTGGCGTCCTCCGATGATAATATCGTAGTCACCTATTTTCTTGATTGCTGTGGCAAGCGCATAAGACGTTGCCAAAGTGTCGGCACCGGCAAATGCACGGTCGGTTAGCAGATAACCACCGTCTGCTCCCCGGTATAAACCTTCACGAATAATTTCAGCTGCACGCCCCGGACCCATTGTTAACAAGGTTACCGTAGTTCCCGGATAGGCGTCTTTCAAGCGGAGGGCTTGTTCTAATGCGTTCAGATCTTCCGGGTTGAAGATTGCGGGAAGTGCGGCTCGGTTGATAGTTCCGTCCTCTTTCATCGCATCCTTTCCCACATTGCGTGTGTCCGGAACCTGTTTCGCCAATACAATAATTTTTAAACTCATATTATAGGAATATTAGATTTCTATATTGGATATTTGTTCGAATTAACCTTCTGAATACTGACCTGCAAAAATAATCAAACATTCTTTATATCAAAGAACTTTCGTCTGGAATCTGCACACTTTAGGTTTTTTTGAGCATATCCTTTCTTTTTACTTACCACCTTACTAATCACCATAATTTAGGCACGGATTACACGGAAAACACGGAAAGAAAATAAATTTATCCGTGTCAATCCGTGAAATCCGTGCCTGAAAGATCGTGATAAAGGTGCTTTGGCACCGTTTTGTCAAGTCGAAATCGAGTAATAGGTTTGCGCCGGTTTATATTAAATTTCGCATGCACAAAGTGTTGGAATCAGGTTGCGGTCGCCATACGCATTGTCTACGCGGGCTACATTCACCCAGAATTTGCTGTCGTGCAACCATTCCAGCGGGAAGGCGGCCTTGCTGCGCGGATACTCGTGTTTCCATTCGTCGGCCGTTACTTCATATTCGGGATGAGGAGCGTTCTTTAATACGTTGTCTTCCTTTGAAGCCTTGCCTTCTTCCACTTCCTTGATTTCGTTCCAGATACATTCCAGCACCTCGACGAAACGATCCAGTTCGGCTTTGCTTTCGCTTTCGGTCGGTTCGACCATCAGAGTGCCGTGAACAGGGAAGGAAAGAGTTGGAGCGTGGTAGCCGAAGTCCATCAGGCGCTTGGCGATATCGCCTTCATCGATACCCGAACGTTCTTTTACCGTGCGGCATTCCAGGATCAGTTCGTGACCGACGCGACCTGTAGCACCTGTGTAAACGATTCCGTAAGTATCTTTGAATTTGGCTGCCAGATAATTCGCATTCAAGATCGCGGTCTTGGTGACCGTTTCCAACCCTTCTGTTCCCAACATGCGGATATAAGCATATGTGATCGGCAGAATGCCCGCGCTACCGTAAGGTGCGGCGGAGACTGTGTTCAGGTCGCTGCCCCATAATATCGGATGCTGTGGCAGG
>UMAT01000816.1_pt1 | contig 11758 bp, 13 predicted proteins | sample 1963781 | NCBI WGS metagenome assembly UMAT01 (sample SAMEA4835923, study PRJEB28245) | human gut metagenome | biome: gut microbiome; material: fecal sample | place: Denmark | collected 2008
ATGTTTCTGTAATTCCTTGCGCTGAAGCATAATCTACTGAAAAGGAAATTTTAAAAGAGACTTTTCCGCATTGCGGAAGAGTCTCTTTTTTTTGTATCTTCTTGCTTCCATCAAAGAACAAAACTAACTTTGTGCAAACCAATCTTAACTATACAAATATGAAGACAAGCTACCTGATTCTTTTATTGCTCCTACTCCCAATCTATTCACTGGCCGGCAATCGTCTCCAAGAACTACATTCAAATATTAATCATTTTATCGCACAGCAAAAGGCAAAAATAGGAGTGGCAATTATCGCAGACGGAAAAGACACCCTCACCATAGAAAACACTCACCACTATCCCCTGATGAGTGTGTTCAAATTACATCAGGCATTAGCCGTGGGAAATTATTGTGAGAAACATCGAATATCCTTTGACACCCTGCTCACTGTAAGCAAAACAGACCTCAAACGTGATACATATAGCCCGCTAAGAGACCAATACCCAAACGGAGGGAAATTCTCACTCAAACAATTGATGCAATATACCCTTCATCTGAGTGACAACAATGCATGCGACATTTTATTCAAATTTATGGGAGGTCCAGATGTGACCGACCGTTACATACGAAGTTTAGGTATCAAAGATTTCTCCATCCATCATACGGAAGAGGATATGCATCGCGACCTGAATCTTTGCTACCAGAACTGGAGTACGCCTCTCGCCACCGCAGAAGTTATTGAAACCTTACTCACCCGCTCCCTCTTCGACAAGGAACATCAGGAATTCATAAAAAAATCCCTTATCACCTGTCAGACCGGAAAAAGTAGAATAGTCCGACCCTTACAAGATAAAAATGTGACCGTAGGACACAAAACCGGTACCGGTGACTATAACAAATCGGGTCAACTCATTGCAATCAATGATGCCGGATTTGTACTGTTTCCAGACGGACGTCGTTATACGTTGGTAGTATTCATCAAAAATTCCCAGGAAAATCCTGAGCATACCGAAGCAATCATCTCACACATTTCTGAAATGGTTTATCAAACCTTCTCCAAACCCTGATAAACTCCTTTCACCAACTGACAGGCCGTTTTCAAATCAATCGTTCCGGTATTCAGCATCAGGTTGTAATGATGCGGTTCACCCCATTTCATGCCCGTATAATACTCATAGTGATGAACCCGGTTACGGTTCACCCGCTTGATTTCCGCTTCTGCATTTTCCCGTGCAATACCGTATTCTTCCACACAACGGTTCACCGCGCTGGCTACATCCGAGTAACAGAACACCTTCAGTACCTTCGGATAATCCTTCAACACGAAATCTGCACAACGGCCCACAATGATACAGGATTCCTTGGCAGCCAGTTCCTGGATAATCTTACTCTCGGATACAAACAACACATCATCCGAAGAAAGACTGGACTCCAGCGGCCGTTCGCTGTTCTTCGACAGAATGCATTTCAACCAGAAAGAAGGGATAGACTGTTCATTCTTCACAATATACTGCTCATCCATTCCACTACGCTGGGCAGCCAGCTGGATAAACTCCTTATCATACAGTTTGAGGCCGAGTTCCTTCGACAGCATCTCACCCAACAGATGTCCTCCACTTCCATACTCACGCGCAATCGTAATAACGATGTGTTTTCCCTGAGCCATAGCGGCTTCTTTCTGTACGGCAGGGTCTGTAATCCATTTGTCCAGACGATGGTAATACGGACTTACGAAATGCACAATCGGGCCGACAATCAAGGCAGATACCACAGTTCCTTCGCGCACGCCATAGATTCCCGACATGAAAATCAATGACAACAAGCAAGCCAGAATGACCAGAGTCACATCGAACCCCAGTTTCACGTAGCCGAACTCTCCATGAAACCTTTTCGTAATGACGTTCACAAAATATTCCCCGGCCATCATGGCTGCATTCGCCTTTACTTCCAATGCGATACCAACAGCCAAAATCACACAACCTATCAGCAAGGCAATAATCATATATACATAAGACTCCGGATGCAACCAGAACAGTACATAGTGCATACAAATATCGATAAATGTACCAAAACAGAACGAAATGGGAATCTGCAAAAGATACATCCGCAAATCGGATTTCAATTCCTGGCGTGACATCAGAAACGGCTCCAGCACCACAAACAGAAGGTTCAACAGGATAGTCCACTGTCCGATGGTCAAAGGAGTAAACATACTCAATACATACGTCACACTCGTAATCGGAGACGTACCCAGCAAAGCCTTGGTAATAAAAGCGATTCCAAGCGCATTCACAAACAAGGAAACACAAAACAACAGGTAACGTCTAAAAAGAAATACATTCATATATCATCTGCTTTTATAAACGCCGCAAATTTCTGTCTATTTTTCCGCTTCTCAATCATAAAAGAGCAACCTATTTTGGTCGAAAACGAAACAAAACTTACTTTTGTAAAAAAATAGACACAATGAACAGACTATTGACAGAAATTATGGAAGAATCGGGACAAAAGGTCGGAAATACCTTATCTTCCCGAATCGGACATACACATCTTCAAGAAACTCCCGTGGTAATCAAACAAGGTTTCTTCTTTCTGCTCGTCACAAACGGAACAATTGCCATCACCGATGCCTTTCATCGTTATACGCTTTCTTCCAACCAACTTCTGGTACTTACTCCCAGCACTGAAAGTGTGCTTTCCGATGCCAGCACTGATTTCTCCATGGCAACTTTATACATCGCTCCCGATTATTTTGACAGCCTGCCCGACGGACAGCCTGTATACAACCAAGTGGCCCGCCATCTTGGCAATTACCTGCTACCCATCTTCCAACTATCAGACTCTCAAGCTGCCTACCTGGAAAAAACCATGTCTCTCTTTTCCGAACAACTGGCCTCCATGCAATTGTATCGTGAGGGAGTCATCCGTCACCTGTGCAGTTTTCTTCTCCTGCAAATCACGGAAGCCCTCTGTCAGGAAAACCGGAATACTCCCGTCTGCGTCAAACGTTCCAATGAGATATTCCGTAACTTCAAGAAACTGCTGGTCTACCACTACCGGGAAAACCATAGCATCCAGTTCTATGCCGACCAGCTCCATATCTCAACCACTTATCTTTCACGCATTGTCAAAGGCCTGACAGGACATACCGTCTGTTTCCATGTGTCGGAACTACTGTGTGCAGATGCTCGGAAACTACTGGAATGTACCGACATGGATATCAAGGAAATTGCCGATTACCTGGGATTCTCCGACCAGTCGGTATTCGGCAAATTCTTCATGCGAAAGACCGGACTTTCTCCCCTCAAATTCCGGATGCGGAAAGAAAGAAGACTGAAAGAATCCCCCAATGACACGCAGATCTCTCAGGGATTGTAAGTCCAACCGCAATCGTTGTGATATACCATCAACCGGCTCATTCCTCCATCGACCGTGATATTCTCGCCATTGATGAAAGAATTTCGCTCGTCGCAAAGGAAATCCACTACCCGCACAATATCCATGGGTTCTCCCACTCTACCCGAAGGATGCTGTTTCAAATCCCCTTGACTATATACCGACTGATACGCCTCCTCTTTATGGTAAGCCCCCGTATCAATCCATCCGGGAGCAATTGAATTGACGCGTGCCACTCCCGCCAGACTTACCGCCAAAGCATGTGTCAATGCCGTAATGCCTCCTTTGGCTGCCGTATAACTCTCGGTGTTCGGCTGCGACTGAAATGCACGGGTAGATGAAAGGTTCACGATGGAACCTAATCCTTGAAAATGCTCCTTAAACAATTTGGACAGCATATAAGGAGCCGCTACCCCCACACGCTGTACATACAGAAAATCTTCATACTCACACCCTTCCAAAATCCCTCCGCGCATCAGACACGCATTGTTAATCAAGCAATGGATACCTTCCGGATGCTCCCGGAGCACCAAAGCCGCAAATTCTTCCAGCACTTTCTTCTCGGCGATGTCACCGACAAAGCCTGTGACTTTTCTTCCTTGGTTTCGCAATTTTGCCTCTTCCGCCACAGTGGATGCACTGTCACAATCTACGAAATAGACATCATCTCCCTGAGCCGCAAAATATTCCACCATACAACGGCCGATGCCACCGGCACCACCTGTCACTACTATGACTCGATTCATAAAACGTATAATCTTTTGATTTTGATAAACTTCGTATAATCCCCAAATTTTGTTACACTCTGCAAAAGTAAAAAATTTCATTAAACATTTCCAGTACAGAAAATGTTCTTTTCTTAAAATTGGAATGATTACATGAAACTGATTATGAGCGACAGACCGCTGGACATCCACGTCCAGCCCATGGAAGACATCCGCTATTTCGACTTGTCTTCCCTGAAAATTGCGAATTGCATGGGATGTTTCGGATGTTGGACAAAAACTCCGGGACGATGTGTCATCCGCGACGATGCCACTCAAATTTATCCCTGTATCGCCCAAAGTGAAACCGTACTGTATGTAAGCCGTCTGGCCTATGGAGGTTACGATACTCCTATGAAAACAATGCTCGAGCGAGCCATCCCCGTACAGCAGGCTTTCATCCGCATCCATCAAGGTGAATCACACCATGTGCAACGCGACGTGAAACTCAAACGGGCCACCATTATTGCCTACGGCGATACAGATGAAGAAGAACGGGACATCTTCCGTCAATTAGTGGCCCGCAATGCCTGCAACATGAGTTTTGCACAACATGAGATTATATTCACCACCGAAGACATGGTAAACGACACGGTAAAAAAGACACTGGAAAAATGGAAAAAATACTGATACTGAACGGCAGCCCACGAGCGCCTAAATCAAACTCCAAACGGTATGCGGAAATTTTCATGAAGCATTATCCGCACGAAGCGGTTTACCGCTCTGTTACTCCCAAGAATCACCTCAGCCTTTGTAAGGAGATAAACGACTATACACAGGTGTTGTTCGTCTTCCCGCTGTATGCCGATGCCCTTCCAAGCGGTTTTCTTCAATTCTTAAAAACCTTGGAAGCTCATCCGCCAGCCCGGAAACCTCGTATCTCCATTCTGATAAACTGCGGTTTCCTGGAATACGAACAGAATGAAGTGGCCATCCGCATGATGCAGCTGTTCTGCCGACAAAACGGATATCCTATAGGCTCTATTCTCATGTTAGGAAGTGGAGAAGCCATTCTGGGCACGCCTTTCAAGTACATTGCTACCCGCAAAATCCGCCAACTGGCCCAGTCCATCGCTTCAGGGCGTTACCGCACCCTGACCGGTACGATGCCTCTGACAAAGACTTTATTCCGTATGGCAGCCGAAATTTACTGGACCCGCTACGGGAAGCGCTTCGGCACCTCCAAGCGTCAGATGCAGATCCTTGAAATAGAAAAACATATCTTCCAATAGTTCTATAAGGCCACAAAATATCCCCTTATTCAGCTTACAAAAAACAAGCTAAATAAGGGGATTTATCTTAACGGTTCAAAAAACGGATTAACCGATTGTCAGGTCACCTTCCACTGTTACTTGGTCTTCCCACGCACCGATGGAGCCGCCTTCTACCACAATACCATCACGATTTACCTTCAGTGTGATTTCACATTTGGCTCCACCTTTCAGTTCCTCCTGAGGCTTGCTCAACTGTTGCAACAAATCGCTCAGAACCAATGTTCTGTTCTGTCCACCTACCGCAATATCCAAGGTTATCCCAGAGGTAGCTTGCGGAATCATATAGAATGAAGCAGTGTTGCCCGTTACAGTATTCTTTCCAGTTTCTGCCTTTACTTCTTTAATTTCTCCTTTGAAAGCATCCACTACACACTGGTTCTTTGCGGTCAATGCACACGAAAGATTCTGCAAGTCCTCAGCCGAATAACCATTTCCTGGAGTAAAAGTCAAATCCAAACGATGCAATGCATGGGCAAAGTTCAAATTGACAGTATTGGCAGTCCCTACTTGTACGGTTTGAACTGGAGCAAGCAGAAGATCTTTCTCCGATGCGGTCAATACATCAAAAGTAAAAGTACCATCCTGCGCTACTGTCTGCTTGGGGTAGCAAGCTGCGAGGTTCACCCGACTTATATTTTCTGACAAATTCAATCCTCCCCATGTAACAACATCTTTCTGATACGCATAATCCATGGAAACTTTATCCGACTCAGTTTCTGCAATGCACAAAGTCATCACATCGCCTTTTTCAGAACTACCGCTACCATCCGGATTCAACTGTGGTGTACGCGATTGAGAGGAAACACTGGCCACAATCGTAATAGCCTGATCGGAAGATGACTGGGTTGGAATCTCATTGCTGGTACAAGATACTGCCATCCATGCAGCAGCCATCAGCACATAAAAACAATTCTTTTTCATTTTATTGTTCTGTTTCAATTATTTATCATTCTATGCCAGGAAAAGCTTTCTGCCATATATCCTGACGCAAGTCTACTAAAGTCAACGAACATATCATTGAGGTTAGCTTGGAAGGTGTTCCTTCTATATTATCCAATGGAGCCAAGAAGGTTTCACGTGTCTTATCATAAGATGTTTTTCCTAATTCGTATACCACCTTATACCGTTTGATAGCCCCATAGTTAGGATCCAGCTCAGACTGATTATTATCACAAAAATATAAATACGCCACATTCCCATTCGCATCAAATTCTGCTCCCCAGATGGTCATGGCATGCATGCCGCTACCTGCATTGGCAAAGCCGAACACAGAGAATCCGATAGCTTTATTCATGCGAAAAGCCTCTTTCATCCAACGGTTAAAGTTCTCTTTCGACATATTGTAGGTGTCCGTAGCCACGGCATTGTCTTTCGAAAACACCTCACTGAAAAAGCCTTTAAAATCCTTGTTATAATTCGCATTCAATTTCTGGCCGTCACCATTAATGAACCAATTGACTCCTCCTGTTTCCCAACTTCCTAAATTGAGGAAATTTTTTTTGAAGAAGTTAAATATATCACTATGGTTCTGGTCTGCTTCCGTCATCTGACGCTATTCCTTGGGACAAGGGTTTCCCGGATGTGCTTTCTCGTATGCCTGTACATACTTACTATTATGATTCAGCCACCAATGAAGCAGATTGGAAGCCGTGGCAGCCCAACACATGTTGCCGTCATTCCCTTTATATTCGAAAGTCTTGTTGCAGTCATACCATCCGCATCCTTCTTTCCAAGTAAGATACTCCACTTCGTCCAATACACCCGACGCATACCCCTTACGAAACCATTCTCCTTTAGGATAGCCAGTTTCCCAAGCATTCGATATCGTCTGTAGCTTATCTCTCTCCGGACAGGCCGGCGAAGTGATACCGCATACCCAGCGAGTCTGATTGGCAAATTCCGCATCTACCACTTCATCATCTACATCTTCATCGGCAGACTTCAGGATCAAATTCAATGTAGTCTGCATTCCCGGTTGGAACGACAGCACCTCGGAAGTAAGCAAATAAGGAATCTCTTTCCCGCCAAAAGTCAGTCGAAGCAATCCGTCTCCTCTCTGGTAATCAGAAGCTTCTTGCGGAAGGATGATGGCTGAGTATGTATGCTCCGCCGTTTGCCGTGGCGTAATCCAGTAATAACTTTTATTGGGCAAATATACACGTCCATCCACCAAAGAAATCTCACCGTTCGTACAGCTTCGTATCTTCAGTTCCAAATCCTCCGGAACAGTCCCTTTCAGATGAATATTAATCCGATGCAAAGCATGCTTGAACAACAATTTGGCAGAAGCATCTCCTGCCCCTACAGTGGTTTGGGCAAAAAGTATATCTGCTTCCTGCTGATTGGCTGCAGTACTCTGATTCAGTGGTAAATTAAGAATCCGACGGGTTGCATCCCCCACAGGCCGTGACAACACAGGATACAAGGCTGACAAAGTCCACGCTCCCTGTCCGTTATTCACCCGCTTCAAGGAAGGTGTCCATTTTCCGCTTTCATACTGCAACCCAACGTTGGAGGTCTCTTCTCCTACTTGCGTCCACACATCAATCCGATCGCCGGCCTCAAAATGGCCGCTACCTTCGTCATCAATTACCGTACGACTTTCTTGTGCCCAAGCAGACTTGGCACACTCCAAGGTAAAACCCTCATTATCCGAAAAAGAAATATCCTCCGTACGGTCACATGAAATCAGGAACCACATACTTCCTAAAAGTACAGTCCACAGTTTATTCAGTTGCCTCATCAGTTCAAGTTCGTTTCTATGTTCTTAAAATTTACACATAAACAAGTGCTATTGTTCAACATATTAGATCAATATTTATTCGTTTTCTATTTTTTCACAAAAATAACAGGAAACTAACATTTTTGAACGAACGAATTATTTTTTCCGATAACAGATTGTTCCTGTAGCCTGATTTGTCGGCATCACCAGCACTTCGGCAATCTGAATGTGTGCCGGAGCAGAAGCGGCATAATAAACCACCTCGGCAATGTCATCGCCCGTGAGCGGACGAATGCCTTCGTATACCGCATCGGCTTTTCCCTTGTCACCCCGGAAACGGACAACGGAGAAATTTGTCTCTACCAGTCCTGGCTTCACATTGGTCACCCGCAACGGGGTATCCACCAAGTCAATACGCAATCCGTCGGACAAAGCTTTCACTGCCGCTTTCGTGGCGCAATACACACTGCCGCCTGCATAAGCTGCGTCTCCGGCCACGGAACCGATGTTAATGATGTGTCCGCATCCGCGTTCCACCATGCCCGGCACAATCATCCGTGTCATGGCCAGCAAGGCCTTGATATTCGTATCAATCACTACGTCCCATTCTTCCAGCGAACCTTCATATTCTTTATCCAGCCCGATGACCAGTCCGGCATTGTTGACCAATACATCCACATTTTTCCATTTTCCCTGCAAGGAATCCACTGCCTGACGCATCGCCTGACGGTCACGCACATCGAACGGAAGTGTCAGTACATCAACGCCCTGGGCAGTTAGTTCCTGTTTCAGGCTTTCCAACTTCTCCACATTTCTTCCATTCAAAATCAGATTACTTCCCATGGCTGCGAATTTCCGTGCGCAGCCTTCACCGATACCACTTGTGGCACCTGTAATAAAAATCACTTTTCCTTTCATAACTTCACATCTTAGCAACAGGCTTTTTGCCCGTCCTTCGGTTATCTGGCTGCAAAGATAAGACGCATTCCGACAAAAAATTGCAACGAGATTCATTCTTTTGTTTTTATTCGCTTATTACCGCGAGATTTCCTATCTTTGCGACCGATTATTAATGCACATTTAATTTTTTAACATGGAAAATAAATACATCACAGTAGCATATAAACTGTATGCAGTGGAAGACGGGAAAAAAGAATTGCGTGAAGAAGCTCCGGCAGCCCATCCGTTTCAGTTCATTTCTGGAATAGGCTATACGCTGGACCGCTTTGAAAAAGAAATTCTGGCCCTGCAGAAAGGCGACAATTTCAGCTTCACCATCCCTTGTGCGGAAGCATACGGCGAAAGAGACGAAGACAACGTACGTCAGGTGCCTAAGTCTATGTTCTGCGGACCGGATGGAAAATTTGACAGCGACAATATCTTCGAAGGAAACATCATCATGCTGAATGATTCCGAAGGTCATCAGTTCTATGCCAACGTGGGTGAAATTACAGACGACAAAGTGGTGCTCGACCTGAACCACCCGCATGCAGGCAAAGACTTGTACTTTGAAGGTACGGTGATGGAAATGCGCGATGCCACCAACAAGGAAATGGAAAGCATCATCAAGCTGATGAGCGGCGAAGGCTGCGGCGGCGGATGTGAAGGTTGCGGCGGCGGATGCGGTGACCACGCACAGGAAGACGAAGGTTGCTGCGGAGGAGGTTGCGGACACTGTCACTAATCCCCAAGAAAACCAATAATACAGAAAAGAAGACGGTGCATTCCGTCTTCTTTTTCTTTTCTACCCGTTTTTAATCTTATATCCCTATGATTCTTATAGCCGACAGTGGAGCGACCAAGACCGACTGGTGCGTCGGTACGACTCTCAGCCATAACCAGATTGTCCAGACAGAAGGCATCAACCCTTTTCATCAGGAAGCCGACAAAATAAACCAGATACTCCGTGACGGATTATTGCCGCAGCTTCCCTGCTCTCCGTCCGACATACAAGCTGTATTCTTCTATGGAGCCGGATGCACGCCCGACAAAATCGAGAAACTATCCTCCCTCCTCATTCAGGCATTTCCACACGCCAAAGTGGAAGTCCACAGTGACCTGACGGGAGCCGCACGGGCTTTATGCCAACACCAGCCGGGCATTGCCTGCATCTTGGGCACTGGGGCCAACTCCTGCCTGTATGACGGAGAGAAAATCACACAAAACATTCCCCCGTTAGGATACATTTTAGGAGATGAAGGAAGCGGGGCCTACCTCGGCAAACGCTTCCTGGGCGACTGCATCAAGCAGCAGCTACCCTCCTCCCTGCTAAAAGGTCTGTTGGAGGAATATCAGTTGACCTTGCCCGCTATTCTGGACAAAGTGTACCGGCAACCCTTGGCCAACCGTTTCCTGGCCAGTCTTACACCTTATATATATAGGTATAAATCACAACCGGAGGTACATCAATTCCTGACCACCTGCTTTACCGACTTCTTCCGGCGCAATGTACTTTCCTATCCCGGCTGCCACCAGCTTCCGGTATCTTTCACCGGTTCCGTAGCGTGGTACTTCCGCCCGGAAATCGAGGAAACGGCCCAGAAACTGAACCTTCATACGGGGATTTTCATCCAGGCTCCCATACAGGAATTGAAGCGTTTTCACCTGCTTGAAAAAACGCTTTGACGTTTCATCTAAAACGCAAGGACGTTTTGATCTAAACGCAAGGACGTTTTGGTTCAAACGCAAGTGCGTTTTATCCCAAACGCAAAGACGTTTTAAAAAGCTTGGAAAATCCATTTATTTTCAATACCTTGCCAGTCCATATTTCACCTTTAATCGTCAGAATCATCATGAAAAATTTCAGAATTGAAGCCATCATCCTGGCTGTCGGACTCCTTCTGCTCGGAGTCTTCATCGAAAAAGGATTCAGCAAGTTTGCAGAGAAAGACCGCAGTGTCACCGTAAAGGGACTGGCAGAAATGGAAGTTCCGGCCAACAAGGTAACCTGGCCTTTGGTGTATAAAAGTCTGGGGAATGATTTGGGCAGACTGTATGACGACATCAAACGTTCCAACCAGACCATCACGGGCTTCCTGAAAGAAAAAGGCTTGACAGAACAGGAAATCAGCATCAACGCGCCGGAAATCATCGACCTGGCAGCCGAACGCTACACCAACAACCCAACCCCCGCCAACCGTTATAATGTGACTACCGTCATCACCGTCACCTCCGACAAGGTAGACCTCATCCGAGGACTCATCAGCGAACAGGGAGAATTGTTGAAACGGGGCATCGCCATCACCTCGGGCGAATACCAGTACCGGGTACAGTATGAATATACCGACCTGAACAAAGTAAAGCCCCAAATGATTGAAGAAGCCACCAAGAACGCCCGGGAAGCCGCCGAGAAGTTTGCCAAAGATTCCGGCAGCCAGCTCGGAAAAATCCGCCAGGCCAATCAGGGACAGTTCAGCATCACCGACCGCGATCCTAACACGCCCTACATCAAGAAAATACGGGTAGTCACTACCATCGACTACTCCCTCGAAAACTAAAAAAATCCAAAATCCGGAAAACGAATCCCGCTGAGAGCCGTTTCCCGGATTTTCTGTTTTTCCTTCTGCCGAAAAAAAACAACGAAGTATTTTAATATTCAGTATTTTATTATACCTTTGCAG
>UMAT01061307.1_pt1 | contig 11740 bp, 10 predicted proteins | sample 1963781 | NCBI WGS metagenome assembly UMAT01 (sample SAMEA4835923, study PRJEB28245) | human gut metagenome | biome: gut microbiome; material: fecal sample | place: Denmark | collected 2008
CGGCGCAGCAGAACCAGCCTGCCATCGACTTCCTCTTTGCTTCGGGAGCCACGGGAGATAAGGTGAATCCTGTAGTGAGCTTTACCGACAAAACCGACAAAGGCGGTGCAGACAACTCCTTCCACCACCGTATGAGCCAGATAACCCTTACCTTCGAGGCGGGCGACGGCGTGGATTTCAGCGTGGTCAAGCCTGAACGTTACACGCTGGACGGATTGATACTCACCGGTACGTTCAACACGGCCGACGGTATTGCCACCGCAGACGATGGGGCACAGGCCGAAGCGCTGGCCATGGAACTGGCTGACGGCAACCTTACTTCATCAGTCATCCTCTTCCCGCAGACAACGGCATCCCTGCCGTTGGTCGTGAATTACAACGGCGAGGAATATCATGCCACGTTCACCGTGCCCGAAGGCGCACTGCAGGCAGGCAACAACTATACCTATACCGTCAAGGTACGCAACAAAGCCGTTGAAGTCAGCAAAGCCACGATTACACCGTGGCACGATGTGGAAGGTGGCAACGCAAGTGCGGAAATGTAACGGGAACCATGCAATTTAACAATTAAAGACTATAAATAATGAAGAATAATCTTTTTGCTTTCGCGGCACTGGCATTGACACTTGCCGCCTGTAACAACGACAACGAGAACCTGAATGACGGCCCGGTAGCCGCCAAGTTTATCGCCGACATTACGCCCGCTACCCGCGTCAATTCGGAAGGAACCGAGTGGACCGAAGGTGACCGTATCGGCATCACCGGCGCCGGCTTTACCAACGTGCCCTACAAGAGAGAGTACGGTATGTTCGTGCCTGACGGTACGGTCATCTATTTTGACGACACCGAAACCCATACCTTCCATGCCTACTATCCGTATCAGGCTGAGGGCGGAACGGTGACCGTCAGCACCGCAGCCGACAAACAGGGCACGGGCATCGACTTCCTCTTTGCCTCGGGAGCCACGGGCGACACCCACAACCCGGAGGTGAGCTTCACCGACAAAACCGACAAAGGCGGCCCAGACAACTCCTTCCACCACTGCATGAGTCTCATCAAGTTCACATTCAAGCCAGGCGATGGCATCAGGTTCAGCGAAACGGAACCTGCGGGCTATACATTGGATGGGCTGAAGCTCGAAGGCACATTCGACACGGCTACGGGCACGACCGCCGTAACCGCAGCCGCCAACTCGCCGATTACCATGCAGCTTAACGGCGCCACCACTTCACAAGTCATCATTCTCCCGCAGGAAGTGACCATTCCTCTTGACCTGAGCGTGTCTTACAACGGACAGAGCTACAAAGCCACACTGAAACTGCCTGAGACACCCACAGCCAATTTCTACGCAGCAGGCTATGCCTACACCTACAACATAACGCTCAATAATAAGGACATCGAGGTGAGCGAACCCACAATTACTCCGTGGAAAGACGGAGATTCGTTCAATGCAAACTCTACGCTGTAAGTTCCACATACAGCTGCCCCGGTGCAAGCGTCAAGCCGGAGCTGCCCATAGACAATATGGTGCGACGGCCGTCTTCGCAGGCGGCGGCAGCACAAAACAAGCGTTCTTTAAAAGATTGTATAGGAAATAGAATGATTATTGCCGGAAAAGGGTTATTTTTGTTAGCGTAATCAAAAGAAAAAGAATACTATGGCAAAGAAATCGACCCTCCAGGTGAAAGGTGCCACCATCAGGACCTTGCAGCATAACGGCATCGACTATATCTGCATCACGGACATCGCCCGCCAGAAAAATCCTGCCGAGCCTAAAGACGTGGTGAAGAACTGGATGCGGCTGAAGAACACGCTGGAATACCTCGGACTGTGGGAGCAACTGAACAACCCCGCGTTTAAAGGGGTCGAATTCGACCCCCTTTTGGCAGAAGCGGGCAGCAATGCGTTCACCATGAGTCCTTCAAGGTGGGTGGAACTGACCGGGGCTGTCGGCATCCTGTCGAAAAACGGTGCCGGAGGCGGGACGTATGCGCAGCGCGACATCGCGTTCAAGTTTGCCAGCTGGGTTTCCGTGGAGTTCGAGCTGTATCTTGTCAAGGAGTTCCAGAGGTTGAAAGAGCAGGAACAGGCCTTGCTGGGATGGTCGGCCAAGCGAGAACTCTCTAAAATAAACTACCATATCCACACGGATGCCATCAAGCAAAATCTCATTCCGGCGGAAGTGACGGCGCAGCAGGCAAGCCGCATATATGCCAGCGAGGCAGACGTGCTGAACGTCGCTCTCTTCGGCATGACGGCACTTGAATGGCGCGATGCCCATCCAGACTTGAAAGGCAACATCCGTGACTATGCAGGCGTAAACGAACTGATATGCCTGTCGAACATGGAAAGCCTGAATGCAGTGCTCATCAACGAAGGATTGTCCCAGCGCGAGCGGCTCGTCAAACTGAACCGGATAGCCATACAGCAGATGCGCATTCTGGAAGACACAAACCGGAAGTTGCTGAAATAATCATTCCCCTTCCTACCATTCTTTTGTTCGGAACGCTTGTAAGTAGTATTGGAAACATAAAACTTAGAAGCGATATGAACTTATTGAAACATTTTACTTACCCAGCCGCAGCCGCGCTGCTCCTTGCCACGGCTGCCTGCACGACGGACGAACTGGCGGACGGCAATCGTCTGCCCGAAGGACAATACCCCCTTGAGATAGCCCGCATCACCCTTGGCGTGGAGGGCGGCGAGGCACAGCCCTGGGGCGCACCGCAGACGCGCGTCAGTGAGATTGCGGACGGCACGGGCAGCGTGTTCGACGCGGGCGACCGGTTCGCCGTGCAGATAGACGGCGAGGAAGAGGTCGGCACCTACACCGTGCAGGACGACCACACCGTCAGAGCCGAAACACCCCTGTACTGGTACGACCGCAACGACCATACCGTCACCGCCTGGTACCCCGCCACGGACGGCACCATCGACCTCATCGACCAGAGCCAAAGTCTTGCCTATCTGCTGAGCGGTACGGGCACGGGCAAATATCCGGACCCCGTCACGCTGAACTTCACCCATGCTCTGGCGAAGGTACGCATCACGCCTTCGGACGATGCACTCGGCGAAGTGCAAAGCCTTCAGCTCTATACCTATACACAGTGTACCTACGAAAAAGGCAATGCCGGACAAGGCTCGCAAGAGGGCTGGATAGAGATGAAGAAGTGCGAATACACCGAGAGCGGCGCCACCACCACCTGCTGGGAAGCGAATGTGGTGCCCGGCTATGCCATTTCGAGGCTGCGGGCAAACGGCACCGAGGAACGCGACCTCTCCGCCACCTTCACCCCCGAGGCGGGCAAGTTCTACAACATCACGCTGGATAAGGACAAGGGATATACCGACGACGGACATGGCAACTACACCGTGACCTCCGCCGAGGGTCTGAAGAACATCGCCGAACTGGTGAACGAAGAATGGAAGTTAGACATCAATATCACCCTGACCAACAACATCGACCTGACAGGCATCGACTGGACACCGATAGGCAAAGATGATAACAAAGCATACACCGGCACCTTCGACGGCAATGGCAAGACCATCACGGGGCTGACCGTTACGACGAGTGACCAATATGCGGGCCTATTCGGCTTCATCGGCTCCGGCGGCAAGGTGATGAACGTGGTGCTGGAGGACGTGAAGATAGAAAGCAATAACGAAATGAGCGCTGTCGGCGGCGTGGCGGGACGGAGCTATGGCGGCAAGATTGAAAACTGCTCGGTGTCGGGCAGCGTCAGCGGTAGCGGCAAGAACAGCTCTGTAGGTGGTGTAGTAGGCTACCAATCGGGCGGTTTCCTTACCGGGTGCAGCTCCTCTGCCACAGTGAATGCCGGGAATATAGCCGGTGGCGTGGCAGGTGGCACGTATTCTGCCACCCTGACAGGCTGCTATGCCACGGGCGACGTGACCCTTGAAAGTATCAACTTAGGCGGCAACTTTGCCGGCGGTGTGGTGAGAAGCAACACCAACAGCAGCACTCTCATTGCCTGCTATGCCGCGGGCAGCGTGACCGGTAGCGGAAGCGGCACCATCTATGTAGGCGGCGTAACGGGAACCAATGATGAGGGTACCCTGACCGCCTGCTATCATGCCAATGGGACTGTCAGCGGCCCAGCCGGAACCACAGGCGGCGTAACGGGACGGAACTATAAATTTTTCAATGACCCTGTCATCACCGCCTGCTACTGGGGAAGCAATCCCGACACAGGCATCGGCTACAATGAGGGAGGCAGCACCACCATCGAAACCACCAAAGTGACGGACGGCGACTGGTTAGACGCCGTTGCACAGATGAACGCCGCCCTGAACGAATCAGGCTGGCAGTACGAACTCAAAGACGGCAACAGCCTGCCCGCCTTGAAGAAGGAACAGTAAACTGTCGGGCGGGAAAAGTTCCGCCCGAAACGGAACGATTTCGTAAGCCAGAAGACCCATGATGCTCGCATCAATGGGCTTGGCGAGAAATCGCACTTTCAAGAACGATAACCGAAGTATACCCCCAATAAAGAAAGGAGGACGTGATGGAACACACGGAGAATCCACCAGTGGGTTATATCAGCGAACAATGTCCCAACAAGCTGTTGGTTTCTCTCGTCAATCTGGAACACGAAACCAACAGCTCGTTAGCGACTACATGTAAAGAAATTTATTTCGAAATAAAATACCCAGATTGAATATGTTGACCACTTTCTATGATGCGCACGAGTTCGCTACGCATTTTCTGAACAAGCTCCGGATTTTCTTTGGCCACATTGAAATGTTCCCCCGGATCAGAAATCAAATCATATAGCTGATCCTCAGCTGGATTGTTTCCTAACTCCGTATTAGTCTGTTTATTGACAGCAGGTCCATCTGCCGCTGGTATATACTTCCACACCCCATCCGTTATCGACAAGTTATTCTGCACATTATGTTCCACGGTCCATGATCGTCCTTCCTGCTTGGCATCCATCCACGAATTCAAGTGATTTTCACTATCGGGTGCACTCCCTTCTGGAAGGTTAACACCACACATCGAAGCAAACGATGCAAACCAGTCAACCTGACTCACCAAATAGTCTGAAACTCCGGGGATAATCTGTCCCTTCCAGCGTATAATACATGGAACACGCGTTCCGCCCTCATAACTACTGTATTTACCGCCTCTGTACACACCAGTAGCCTTGTGGTTACCCAACAGCTCGACCGCCTGATCCTGATAACCGTCATCAATAACGGCACCATTGTCGCTCGAGAGAATCACAATCGTATTATCATCCAGATTCAGTTTTTTCAATGTTTCCATCACCTGCCCCACAGTCCAGTCGAAAGACAACAATGCATCGCCACGAGGGCCTAACCCACTCTTACCGGCAAAGCGCTTATGAGGAACACGAGGTACATGAATATCGTTTGTAGCCAAGTAGAGGAAGAAAGGCTCCTTCGACTGCTGACTCTTCTCTATAAAGCGGATGGCATGAGCCGTTATACTATCGGCTATGTCTTCGTCTTTCCACAAAGCACTCTTTCCACCTTTCATATATCCGATACGTGAAATTCCATTGACGATAGACTGGTCATGACCATGCGAAGGAAGCATACGCAAAAGTTCCGGATTATCCTTCCCCGTAGGTTCACCGGGAAAATTCTTTGTATAACTTACATACACAGGATCATCAGGGTCCAATCCAACTCCCTTACCATTCTCCATAAAGATACACGGAGTACGGTCGGCAGTTGCCGCCATAATATAAGAATAATCGAAACCTATATCCGACGGATTAGGCTTGACCACACCATTCCAGTCCTGCTTACCGGTTTCATTCCCCAATCCGAGATGCCATTTTCCTACTACCCCTGTCTGATAACCCGCATCCTTAAACATATCAGCAATGGTATAACGTTCGGGAGTTATAATCATGGCAGCATTTCCCGCTGCAATACCGGTTCCCTTCCTACGCCAGGCATACTCTCCTGTCAGCAAGGCATAACGCGAAGGAGTACTTGTAGCAGCCGCACAATGAGCATTTGTAAAACGAATTCCTTCGGAAGCCAGTCTTTCCACATTGGGCGTACGTACAGCCGAAGTCCCGTTACAACTCAAATCCCCATAACCGATATCATCGGCATAAATAAGCAACACATTCGGACGTTCCGGCAACTGTTGTGCAAAAGCCGATGAATAAAGAGCAAGGGCTCCTATCGGCAAAATCAAATTTTTCATAGTATCTTAAAACTCTGTTATTATATCTTTTCTTACGATCATACAAATGTAAGGATAAACCAACAAATAATAGAATTCCAAAAGCCTTTTTCAAATGAGCTTACCGTTTAGCATTAAACCGAACTCCCACTCCCAGCATCAAGTTATTCGGCTTCCTGAATTTGTAAAGCTGATATCCTACATGCAAAAATAAATTTTTAGTGATATCTGTCTTCAAGGCTACAATCTGATAAAATGAATCAGTATCTGCTCCTTTACATAGAATATTCCGTCCAATACCTAAGTTTATTGAAAATATAGGCATAACGATTTCGGCCCGGGCCGAAAGTCCAACAGCAAACTGTTCCTTAAATGGAGGGCGATGAAAACGAATATTTTCCGTTTCGATTACCCCACCTGTATTTGCAACGTGATCGGATAAATTCGCACTTTCATCATATTGTGCATCCAGCGAAAGTCCCGCACGAAAATAATTGCTGAAATTATACATAGGAGTAAAGTTGAACCCGCCTACGGCAAAAGAACCGGGAACAAGTACCGGTGAATTATATGGCGGAAAGACACCTTTCTTTTTCAATGCACCATATATAATCAGATCATAACTTACATAGGGCTTAAATGTGTCCTTGTTCCGGTAAGCAGTATAATAGGCCTTATTGTATAATTCCATTTTTTCCTTATTGCCAAAATAACGTATGATTCCAATACTTCCGCCTATCGTATTAACTCCAGAGTTAGGATATCCTGTATTACCATTCGAATAATGTGTAACTCCGACTCCTGCACGCAAGTGAGTACAGGCATCAATCTGCCAGTTAAGCAACAAACCGAAATTGATATAGGCATTTATTTTTGAGCCAACTACATTATTCATGGAATTTGTTTCTTCATCATATTTCTTCCATCCGAAAGAAGCCCCAAAGTTCCACTCATAGTCTAAAGACAAACGAGGGGTTATGCTGGCAATCCTATACGTTTGAAAGGCATAAACGGCCAGTGGATTACCTATCTCGGAAGAATTGAAAAAGGTATTATATCCCACTCCAATACCTTGTATCGCATAAGGATAAATACGCCCCCAATAGGTATCGGGCGAGAATTTAAATCCATACTTCACGTGTCCCGAGAAAGTCTTCCTGACAGGAGTTTGTGCAGCATTCGCACCTTTAAAAAATTCATTGGTAGGAAATGTATAAGCAGGTCGGAAATCGATCCCTATTATATGGATTAATCGCTGGCTTGTACTATCCTTGCTACTTGCCATGACATAAACAGACAAGCATAAAAACATACACACAGCTATAAGCCTATTCGTTTTTCTATTCATCTTACTCTTGCTTTTCAGGAGTTATAAAAAATTCGTACGGACGTTTACTATAAATCTTACCTTCAAACGTTTTCTTCCTTCCGCTAAAAGGATGGGAAGTGTACAATTTATAATTTATCCAATACTGTTCAATCAGATAATCGACAGAAATTTTCCATTTCTCACCGGGAGGAATCGTATATTTCTTCCCGACCAAACTGGAATTGATGACACTGCGGATTTGCTGAAAATCACTTCCGACCTCCGCTTTTGTATCTTCCAACACAGGTTTCCCATCTATAAAATCAGGAACGACAACCAATGGCAAGGGAGTTCCCAAAAAGCATTTGTACAGTTTTTCTTCGTTCCAACCATCTTTATTTCTGAAAGAGATTTGACGCGGGAAAGATGATTCCATCGGATCGAAGTACCAACTCGTAGGTTGAGTAGACTGGGTGTTATCTATCATCACCGAATAATCAGGCTCCAACATATTGTCGGAATAAGATAAACTCTCCCAATCATACACGATGCTGTCGACTTCATATTTCGAAGTAGGAGCCAATGACACCGGAACAGACTTGATTTCATATTCATTACCCACAACTATCTTGACATCAAGTGCTGCCCTATTCATATTATCACCAAAGAAAATACAGAGTTCCCTGCCATTCCTCTTCTCTATCCTGAAGTCACAATATTCGTAACCTAACTTAATTACGGCATTTTCGCCATTCTTTAAAGGCAAACTCCTACCATCGGGATTCCCCTCAAGATCACAAATCGTTTCCCATACATTTTCATAATCCCCATATATATTCAAAATATCCCAATTATCCGACTTAAAGACTATTTTGGCAACCGTATCCGTTTCCGACAACTGTATAGTCGGCACGTCAGGCAAATAGTCGTCTATAAAAACATGATTATTACATCCGGCCAAATACATGCACAAGCTCAGCCACAATATATTACATAGATTCCTCATTACAATCAACCTCTGAATTAATTTTCAAACTGTATATTCCCTCAGTTTCATCTTCCGGGAGGCATGATAACCGGTGAGCCGCCCCGCTTGTCAATAACAACACTTCTTAGTATTTCATACAGTATTCCACCCACATCAATGCCCAAATCGAATTTATTGAATTTATAATAAGGTGTAACAATCGGAACAGTCTGCCATCCCCGTTGCGGATCGTAATATCTCTGCACACCCACTTCCATACCAAACCGGTCTGTGAAATCATAACCGACAGCAGCTCCATACGTATTTCTGTTAAAGCCATAACGGCTATCCGGCGAATAAGAGCCAAAAGCACTTATTCGAAGTCTATCTGTAGGACGATATGTTATGCTTCCGAAAGTGCCCACAGACTGTCCTACACTCATCGGGAAATTATACTTAACAGCATTCACCCCTGCCTGAATAGAGAAATAATCATTCAAGTCATAACGATAAAAAAGTGAGGCCTGATTATGCCTTCCCAGCCCGGGCAATGTTTCCTGCATACCGCTACCATAGAAATTTGGAAAGATTCGTCCACCTGTTGTATAATCACCATAAAATCTGGGTGAAGAATTTGTATAATAAGGAGGAATATAGAAGGGTTTACGCAATTTAAATTCTATATTCTGTACTTCTGGAATTTCGGTCATAGGATCATTCAGCATATTTTCTCTAAAATCTACTGAGTATTCACCCGTTCGAGGAGACATCATATGCTCACGCAGCATGATCAAACTATCTGTATTCAGTTTTACACTGTCGTTCTTGATATGCTCCTGAGCATAAATCTCCGAACAAAATAAACAAAGTGCAGATACTATAATAAAGCGTCCCCCTTTCATATGTTTCATAGTTTAATTATAAATTTAAATATAAATGAAATAATTCATATAACTATTACCTTCTAACCTATTTTAACAGCAGAGGTCTATTGACAGACTGATGCCCAAACGGAATACGAAAGTCCACAACACGACATGGGTATAAATTTACCATCCATAATTATTCAAATCTTTTCTTCGAAATATAGATTACATGAAACCATGAGAATCAAAGTACAACAGCGGTTTTTATCCCGATCAATTCCGGATTATGGCATAAAACATATGATGATTTTCTTGAAAAAACATTTCTTTTATATTAATTAACCTTTTGAATAACGATGCATTACGATAATTTCGTAGATTTGCGAAAAGTTCGTAATAAAACTCATTCAATATGGAAAAGCTAACTTATCAAGAAGAAGAAGCCATGCGCTTTATCTGGAACTTAGGACCATGTTTTGTGAAAGATATCGTGACATGTTATGATGAACCGAAGCCTCCTTACACGACAGTAGCCTCGATTGTGAACAATCTGAAGCGTAAAGGATATCTGAAAGCCGAAAGATTTGGAAACACGTACCGGTACACGCCACTGGTAAAGCAGGAAGAATATACCAGCAACTCCGTAGGAAATATCGTGCGTAATTATTTTGCCAACTCTTATAAGGAGATGGTTTCGTTTTTTGCCAAAGAACAGAAAATCTCCAAGGACGAGCTCAACGAGATTATCGACCTGATTGAAAAGCAGGAAAACAAATAAAAGTTTGAAATCCACGAATAAACATCTACATATATAATACTTCTTTTATATGCTATATCTTCTTCAAGTCAATATCGGATTGATTCTGTTTTACGCATTGTATAAGCTGCTGTGTACACGGGATACATTCTTCCACTCACGAAGATTCATCCTGATGGTATCGCTTATCTTACCTTTTATCCTGCCTCTCATCGACATACGGGAATGGATGGAAAGTCGTGACAGCCTGATTATGCTCACTCACTTCGACTATTCGGTAGTGTTGCCAGAGATTGTAGTAGGAAGTAAAGCTGCGGGAACAGGGAATCAGGTATTCATTCTGTCCGAATGGATCAAATACATCTATCTTGCCGGAATAGTACTACTGACCATCAGGTTCTTTATTCAGGTAATCAGTCTGTATCGTATCATTTTGCACACGCCAACGAAAATGATAAATGGTATCTGCGTAAAATGCCTGAAAAATCCTTCCAGACCGTTTTCTTTCTTTGGATGGATTTTCATTAATCCAACTGTCGTAAAGGAAAACGAAATGGACGAAATCCTGACACACGAACTGGCTCACGTAAAGCAAAAGCATTCCGCCGATATTCTTATTGCCGAAATAGTCAGCATCTGTTGCTGGATAAATCCTTTTGTCTGGCTGATAAAACGAGAAGTCAGACTCAATCTGGAATTCTTAGCAGACAAGAAAGTGATGGAGGCAGGATTTTCCACTAAAAGTTATCAATATCACCTGCTTGGATTGGCATACAATCACAAGTACGGATTATCCAATAATTTTAATTTTTCTCATCTTAAACAACGTATCATTATGATGAACAAGAAAAAATCAAATGGTGCAGCGCATATTAAATATGCACTGTTCACCCTTCCGGCCTTTGCTCTACTCGTTGCCGGAAACATCTCCTGCTCACAGGATGTATCTGAAAAGACAGATACAAAAGAAGAAGTTGTCACACCAGTTAGTCCGGATGCAGCGGAAACTCCAGCAGAAAATCCTGCGGAAGAAAAAGCATTCGATGTAGTAGAACAGATGCCTGAATACTCAGGAGGAATGCAGGAACTGATGACTTTCCTCCAAGAGAATATCAAGTATCCCAAATCGGCACAAGAACGCAAAGTAGAAGGTCGCGTCATTGTTCAGTTTGTAGTAGAAAAAGACGGAACTCCTACCGAGTTTAATGTTGTACGTTCTATTGATCCAGACCTTGATGAAGAAGCTTTGCGTGTAATGAAAGCCATGCCGAAATGGAAACCGGGTATGCAGAAAGGACAGCCTGTAAGAGTAAAGTACACTATCCCTGTATCGTTCAAGCTTAAGTAATTTCTATTGTTGAGTCCGCTTTAAAATGTTTTTTCAGTTATATGTGAAAGAATGATTTTAACGCGGACTCATTTTATAAAATGAATCGTCTTCAGTATAGAAGATGAAAAACCTTTGGCCTTCATAAATAAGATAGATAATTTTAGGGCGAATGATTGAGTGTCAAAGTAACAGAATAATTCATCTCTATAATTTCAAATCAATTATAAAAACTATATTTGTATGTTTCTGAATCAAATTAATAAATAAAATATGGAAATAGTATTAGGAATAGTAACTTCCAGGGAGCTTTCAAGTTTTAGCTTC
>UMAT01019435.1_pt1 | contig 11444 bp, 14 predicted proteins | sample 1963781 | NCBI WGS metagenome assembly UMAT01 (sample SAMEA4835923, study PRJEB28245) | human gut metagenome | biome: gut microbiome; material: fecal sample | place: Denmark | collected 2008
TGCTTGCGTCCGTAATGTTTACTGTTTTTATCGATGAAGGAACACTGTAAATATAATCACAGCTATAACCGATACGTCCTTCATTTACATATGTCACATAGCTAATTCGGCTGCTGTATTCATTGCATTTGTAAATATCCCCAACTGAGTATCCCGTTGCATTAGCACCGCCACCGGAACCGTCAGTTTTATAATCGAAAATATAGCCAAAAGCGGATTCATAGCCTGTTGCACTGCGGCTTTTTCCGACAAACGGTAATGTTATTTCCGAAAGTTTATTGCAGCCCTTGAATGCGTAAGCGCCGATAGTTTCAACAGTATTTGGCACAGTTACCCTTGTAAGATAAGCGCAATTTGAAAAGGCATTTGCCGGTATAGTTTTTAACCCTGAGCCTATGCTCAATTTTGTTGCTCTCATGGGATAGCTGGCATCGCCTGCGGCAAAAGCATTTGCTCCAAGCTCTGTTACAGAATCTGGTATGTTGATTTCAGCAATGTTTCTGCATTCTGCAAAAGCGTATGAGCCTATGCTTTCAACATTGTCCGACATTTTTAGTTTTGAGATATAAGAACAATTCCGGAAAGCATAATCGTTAATAGACTTTAATTCTACAGGAAGAAAAACATCCGTCAGGTTGGTATTATAAAAAGCACATTTCCCGACTGTTTTTACACTGCTTGGTATTTCAAAGGTTTTTAGGGAAGAACAATTGTAAAAAAGGTAGTTTTCTATTATATTAATTTCTGCATTGCAACTAACCTGAGAAATATCCCCACAATTGGCGAAAGCACCGCCTACAATTCGGCTTGCATCCGTAATGTTGACTGTTTTTATCGAGGAAGGAACACTGTAAATATAATCACAGCTATAAACGATGCGTCCTTCATTTACAGATGTCACATAGCTATTTCGGCTGCTGTATTCATTGCATTTGTAAATATCCCCAACGGAGTATCCCGTTGCATTGGCACTGCCACCTGAACCGTCGGTTTTATAATCGAAAATATAACCAAAAGCGGATTCATAGCCTGTCGCACTGCGGCTTTTTCCGACAAACGGTAATGTTATTTCCGAAAGTTTATTGCAGCCTCCGAATGCTGAAGCGCCGATAGACGAAATTGTATCTCTAACTAAAATTGATGTTATTGAAGATAGATAATTATTCCATGGCGCTGAGTTGTATTTATCGTAAGACGGCACCGCACCTTCACCGGAAATTTCAAGAAGCCCATTAGTATAGAAAGTCCATACTACATTTTCAATAGTTCCGCTATCTTTAACTGTAAAAGATGAAGTTGATTGATTACCGGCTTTCAATGCCTCATAGGCTTCCCGTGCATATCTTAGAGTGCTGTAATTTGTAACTTGATCTTTCAACTCATCGGTTAAGCGATTAAAAGCATTTTCAGCCTTGACGATTTTAGAAAGGCAAAAATCGGTGAATTCTACCTTACCGATTTCATCAATCTTTTGTATCACATCTTTAACACGGGCATCAAGTTCTTGTTGCTCCCTGTCTGTGATAATATTTGCTTTTCCATCAGAATAATCAATAGTAAGCGCAAATACCTGTGCATTACAGCTTAGCATTAACGCTATGCACAATATAACGCTCAAACCTTTTTTCCATTGATTTTTCATCACTGTAATTTCTCCTCACAAGTTATTTCTTATTTGATTTTTCTTTGTCCATATCTACTTCAGAGCAAGTTGCACCGCAAATTGTGCAGCGATAATCACCTGTTTTAGTGCCGAGATACAATTCTTTTTCCCATCTGTGGTTGCATTTTTCGCCAGACCATTTTTGCTCTAATTTATTGGCTTCCTCCATTTGAATCATCATTCACCCTCCAAACATTGCAGTGTATTTTATCTAACTAAACAAAACCGCCATTTTCTGTTTTGTGCTTTCGTATCTGCGGATTTGTTTTCGCCTAACTTTCGAGTGGTCATCTCGTAATGTGTCTCATAACCGTCATCCTCTATCCATATAGGCGATTGCGGTGACAGCAAGTCGGTTCCGTCTACATTTTCCTTTATAATATCTAATGCTTTGGTCAACTTTACCGGACCGTCATAGTCACCTGCGCCTCTGATGAGAACACCCTCGCCGACATTGACCGAATTACATATGATATTGAATTGCCAACCGTGGCAGTTAAAGACATATGCCGTTCCGCCAATCATAAACATTGACCGATTGCTTTTTGTCATACCACGGGAAGAATGTGATGCCGAATCCTGTTCGCAATATGCTTCGGTTTCTGTAATTCTCAATTTTCTAACCGCACCATCCAGGAACTTTTTGCATAACAGTTTTCCTAAAAGCAGAGGTGCTAAATCTTTTGCCGATTGCAAAAAGAATTTGCGGTTATCTTCTGTGTATCTCATACTGTCACCTCATTTATCAAAGTAGTGCAGTCCATCATAGGTTAAATCAAATCCAACCGCTTGCATACCTATATATCGAACATTGTCAATAAGCCCCTCTTTTTTCAGTTTGTCAATAATTGCTCTGTCATCATAACTAATAGACAAAAAATTAACTGAACCAAAGTCGTTTTTTTGTTCGATTGCTTTGGCAAGAAAAGCTTCAAATTCTTTCATATAACATCTCTCCTCAGAATTTTATCAACATAATTCCCATTATGTTGTACGTAGAGCAATAAAAAATCCTGCCACAAAGAAGGCAGGTCAAAAAAGAGTATAGCAAAGCAAGCCTTCTCAAAATTGTCGAAAAAGATAAGGAGAAAAGGCTTTATTGTCATGTTCAGTTTCCGACAATTATGAGTTTTTCATACTTTTCTCAGTCAAAGTGCTTTACAAACCATCCGCATTATGCTATAATGCAATATGTAAAATTGCGTTTGCTATATCCGTCAGGGAAATTCAATACAACATAATGGGAATTATGTTTCTGCCGCCGATTTCGGCGGCTTTTTTCATAGGATCAGGTGCATAGTTTCCATCCGTTTGCGATGCTCCGTGCCGGTGGAGATAATGTAAATTCGTGTGGTGTTGATGCTGCTGTGACCGAGAATATCGGCAAGCTTGGCAATGTCTTTTTCAATGCCGTAAAATACACGGGCGAACAAGTGCCGCAAGTTATGCGGAAACACCTTTTGAGGATTAACATTTGCTTCTTCACATAAGGCCTTCATTTCCCTCCAAATGTTCGTGCGGCTTATCGGCTTGCCTGTTCGTGTAACAAAAATCATACCGCCTTGGATATTATGCTCCGCAGCATAGCGGAGCAATTTTTGTTTTAGCTCTTTTACAATAAACACCGAGCGTGTTTTTGCTTTGCAGTTTACAACTGCCTCGCCGTTCTTTGCTGCCTCAACCGTGATATATTGCAGCTCACTAACACGGATACCAGTTCCACAAATTGTCTGCAAAATAAGATTAAGTCTTTCATTGTGCTTGCGTTCGGCAGTTCGGCAAAGCCGCGCGTATTCCGCTTTTGTCAGTTCCTTTTCTTCGGGGCAGAATACTTGCTGTTGAAGTTTCAGTGATTTCACCTTTAAATCGTGCCAATTTAAAAACGCGAATAAACTGTTGATGCTTGCAAGCATAGAATTAACGCTCCGCACGGCGTAGGTTTCTTGCAAATGCTTCTTGTATGAAATTACGGTTTCTTTTGTAACGACAGTGTTTTGCGTATACGCTGTAAACGCTTTTACATCACGGATATATTTTTCAATCGTTATGTCGCTCCTTTCCTCTAAGATAAGATGTTCCTTGAATTCGGCAATTGCTTTTGCCGTAATAAATCGTCCTTTCATCTCAATTTACCTCCGAGTATTTTTCTAATATTTTACCCGAAAAGTATGAAAACAAAATTGTCACTGTTTATTGTAGAAAAAACAGCGGCAATAATCGAATGTGCGGATAAGAACGAGCGTCAAATAACTTTATCGGACACCCAAAAGACTGATAGAAAAGTGGTAACGGGACATTTTGTCCCATTACCGAAATATGAATGAAGTTGGTAAAGGAACAAATTGTGCCTTTACCAAAAGTAATATAAAAACATAAGTGGCGGTTACGAAATTATGCGGTAACGGTAAAAAATATGGACAAAAAGCCCCGATGAGTTTAGGTCTTCACCTAAATTCATCGGGGCTTTTTGCGTTTTAAAAGATTCCTTTTTCGGTCAGTTCTTTCCGCAGCTTTTCGTATGCGCCGTTTACAATACGGAAAGCGGTATCGGGCGAGGATAGTGTATGCTCGGCGGCGAGGTCTATGTAGACTTTGCTTTTGCGCAGCAGCTTCACGGTCTTGCCGGTTTCGTCTTTGCCAAGCTCATAAATACCGTAACACTCCGTACAAAACCCAAGGTGATCGGCAACCATCGTGCGCTCACGGTAGTCAAGGTTTTCGTAGGAATCGAACAGAGCTTCTGCCTGCCACCGCTTGAAGAACAGCCTTTCGGGGTTTGAGGTGTCATCCACGGTCACATCCTCCGCTGTGCTTTCGCCGTCCTCATCGGCATAACGGCGGTAAAAATCGGTATAGTGGGTGCTGTCGATGCCGGATCGGATGATTTCCTTGGTGTCCTTGATGCTTTTTCCAATCGCTGCGGCGATTTTGGTGATGGTTTCCTCATCAAATTTGTACTCATACTTTGCATACAGCGCCATGGCCTTTTTCAGAGTGCGGTATTCGTCTACACTGAGCACCGAGTACCCCTGTCGCATTGTACGAATATAGTTGTCTATCTCGTTTTTCACATAGAACTCTTTGAATATGAGAAACGGAACGCCCGTGGAAATATCATATTTTTGCAGTGCCTTGCAGATACCGAAAATATACGCCTGCTTTAAATCGGCAAAATGCCCTTGCATAGCGGTTTCCTGCACCATTTGCATAATGACTGTATTGAGCCGAGGCTCGTAATAATGCAAAAACCAACCGAGATATTTTTCGTCTTTTTCGGCAAGGTAAAGGGCAATATACTCCTGAAAATCGTCCACTTTCGGCGGTGCCGGTTTTATACGGTATAGGTATAGATCTTCCGTCCAACGATTGTTTTTCACCGGCACACATCCTTTCTCATTTCATCTTTCTGTCCGTTTCGGCATACAGTGTCTCACGGCTCATATCTTTTCTGTATTCCTCTTTTGCGTATCTGTCATCCGTCTGCGCCCGCAGTTTATGCTCCTTGGCAAGCCGCTTTGCGGTTTCGGCAAACTCTGTTTTAATTGTTCCTCTGCCGCACTCGGTGCGGATAGCAGCACAACGGCGGTTATATATTGCTGCAATCGGATCATTCTCCGCTTTTTCTTTGCGGTTTAGTACAGCGGCGTATTTGCGGCAGGAAATTTTATTGCCCCTATATAATTCCGGCGCAATACCGTAGGAGCAGTATTTCTGCCGCCGTGCACTCTGCATTAGGAAATACTTGCCGCAGATCTCACACCTGCGGGGATAATGCCCGTAGTGCAAGCCCTCAAAAAAGTCGGTCAGGATAAGGCTGTAATAACTATCAAAGCTGAGCCGTTTGGCAAGTGTTGCGTTTACGCTTTTGGCATTCTTCTTAACGGCAATATATTTACCGCTTTGCGTAAAATGATGTTCACCGAAAACCTTTAATGCCGGCGGCAGTAAATGCGCCTCGTCCAAGCGCTCAGCCTCGTCAATACGCTCACAGAATTTTATCAGTTTACCGTGAGCGTCAATTAAATCCTCCGAAAGCGTATCAAAGAAACGGAGAATGGATTGGATTTCCGTAATCTTTTCTTCGGTAGCTGAAAAGTCTGCCATGCGCTTTATTCTTTCTGCCGTGCCTGCGGCAATTTCGTCCTGCGGTAACAGACTAAGCTTTGCTTTTGCGGCGAAGTATTTGCAAATTTCTTGCCCGATCTGCTCTGTAAAAAGCGTTTCAACCGTGCTCCGTATTTCTTCCGCTTTCAACCCGTCAAAAGGCTTTAGCTTCGGTAGAGTCTTGAATGATTGCAGGGTATTAGCACCTGTTTTCACAAAGTCGGAGATATTGAGATACCCGTCCTGCAACTGCCGTAATATATGAAAATTCAAACTGTCCCGAAATACGGCAATCCGTGCGGCGGTATCGTTTATATAAAACTGATTGAGCAGATATACGGCAAACATTCCGGCAGGATAGTGTTTGCCGCCGAATATTACTCTGCCGTCACGGTAGTCGGCGGTAAAAAACGAAGAAATCATTGCCCTTTGCTCCTTTGCCTTATTTTATCATAAGAGATGTCCCGAATATTGTACTCAGCAAGAAAAACGAAAATATTTTTTTGAAAATTTTGTTCTTGTAGTTATGTATACACAGATATTATACCGTAAATGCCGCATAAAATCAATGTATTTGGCTTGTTGCGTTTTTTAAGTTTTACCTGTTGCGCTATTCAATAAGATTTTCCTTTTTGTCGTTATTATATATACAGAAGGCAGTCATTGAGCCGTCGAGGTCGCACTCGGCGGCCTTTTTGCTGCCCGAAAAACGGAAAGGAGGTATATGTTATGGTACTCAAAATTACACCGAAGCAGCGGACAAAAATCAACGCCCTTGTGCGCAAAGCTTGCTGTAATTGCTATAAGGGAAACTGTCTGCTGCTGGATGATGGTGAGGAAACGAAATGCGTGCAGCTCCTTTCTCGGTACGGTATCTACTGCAACTATTTTCTGAAAACGGTATTACCGGCTGAAAAGGAGCTGTACACAGAAATCTTACGGCAAAACGGGATCAATGGATAACCGCCCGAAAAAGAGTTATCCGAAATATTTTGAAATGTGCTATGCGCAGGAAAGGACTTATTATGAAAACAATCCACAACACAGAAATCATCGGCATCGACCACGGGTACGGGAATATGAAAACGGCAAATTTCTGTTTTCCCACCGGCATCACCGCCTATGACCACGAACCGCTGTTTACAGCAGATATGCTGGTCTACGGCGGCAGGTATTATCTCATCGGCGAGGGACACAAGGAGTTTGCACCGGACAAAATCAAGGACGAGGACTATTATGTGCTGACCCTTGCGGCAATCGCCAAGGAGCTGAAAGCCGAAAATCTTACCGAGGCGCACATTGTGATTGCCGCCGGTCTGCCGCTGACCTGGACAAGCGGGCAAAAGGCAGATTTTAGAGCATATCTGATGAAGAACGCCGAGGTAGAATTTGTCTACAAAAAGACCGCTTACCACATCTATATCGACGATGTGCGCATCTATCCGCAGGGCTACGCCGCCATTGCAAGCTTTGCCACCACACTAAAAGGCGTCAATCTGATCGCCGACATCGGCAACGGCACAATGAACACCCTGTATATGATCAACGGCAAACCGCAGCATGGCAAAATGTTCACCGAGAAATTCGGTACTTACCAGTGTACTCTCAGCGTTCGGGAGCAGTTTATGCGGAAAACCAAGCGGGAGATCAACGACGCCATCATCGACGAGGTGCTGATCACCGGCACGGCAAATATTGCACCTGCCGACCTGAAAATCATCAAGGGCGTCGCTGCCGAGTATGTGCGGGACATCTTCCGCAGACTTCGTGAGCACGGCTATGATGAGAATACGATGACCTTGTATGTGACGGGCGGAGGCGGCTGCCTTGTGAAGAACTTTTATAAGTTCAGCGCCGACCGGGTGAAATTCGTTGAGGACATCTGCGCCGCCGCAAAGGGATATGAATATCTGGCGGAGGCACAGATGAAAGCTGAGGCAAAGGGATGAATGAAGCGTATTACCGGCTGAATATCCGTTTTGACCTTACAGATAAACGCCAGCGGGAGATCGTTGAGAGACTGCAAGCCCTTGACAAAAAACAATACGGTTCTATCAACAAATTCGTTGTTATCGCTGTCGGCAAGGCACTTTACGAAACGAGCGACGGCACACTTACCGCCGAACAATTTCGGCGCATTATCCGAGAAGAATTGCACGAGATTACCTTTGTTTCGGAACAGCCGCCGCAGGTGCAAGCGGTTGCGCCTACGCTTACCGAGGAAGAACAGGTGAGAAATGAGCAGAGTGTCCTTGATGATTTGGAAATGTTCGGATGATGCCAAATACGCCGATTATGGCAGCAAAACGGGAACAGGCAAAATATTATGGCATTGAAATGATGCCAAGCGAACGATAATCCAAAGTGGACAAGAAAGCGGTTTTCGGTGTCGTATGGCGCAGAAATATGCTGAAATCTCGGTATCTGACAGCCGCTTTTCTCTATGCCCTGCGGGGTGTGTCTTACGGTATAGCAAGCAGGGACTTTGTGTGCCACAGAAGTCCCAATCACAGCCGAAATCGGCTGACTCTTTGGGGGCGCAGCCCCCAATCCCCCGAAGGAAGGAGCGTGATGCTATGGGGAAAGATATTCGTATTGCCGTCCGTGTGACGGCAAAGGAGAAAGAGAAGATTCAAGCAAAGGCCCGAAAATGCGGGCTGAGTACAACCGAATATGTGAAGCAAAGAGCGTTGGGGTACGAGCCGAGAAGCATTCCACCCGATGCTCTTTTTACTTTGATTGAGAAAATCAGTGAGTTGGAGGACAAAAGCACATCCAACGAATTGAATACCGAGATTGGTGCTCTCTTGAAAGAAATTACCGCAGCACTGTTGCTGCCGGAAAAGGGGTGATGCGACGTGGCTGTTACAGGCTTTTGGCCCGTGTTCAAAAATCTGAAAGCCACGCTGGACTACGCCGACAATCACGACAAGACCACCGACCGAAGATATTTGGATGACGATTTATATGCGGCGCTTTCTTACGCTGAAAACGATAATAAGACCGACCACAAAATGTATGTCGGCGGTATTAACTGCTCGGCGCAGGACGCCTATGCCGAAATGATCGCCGTGCAGCGGCGGTTCGGGCTGCGTGGCAAGGTGGTGGGCTACCACGGCATTCAGAGCTTTCGTGAGGGTGAGGTCACGCCGGAGCAGGCGTTTGCCATCGGCAAGAAAACCGCAAGAAGGATGTGGGGCAACCGGTATCAGGTGCTCGTGACCGTCCACCTGAACACCGACAATGTGCATTGCCACTTTGTTGTGAATTCCGTGTCCTTCAAGGACGGCGCAAAGTTCAAAAACAAAATCGGCGACCACAAGGAACTGCGTAAAATTTCCGATGAGATCTGCCGGGAACACGAGCTGTCTGTGCTGGAAAACAGCGAGTTTTACAGCAAAGGCAAGAAAAAGGAGTATTGGGTTCACAAGGCCGGCAAGAAAACGCACCGAGACTTTCTGCGGGAGGATGTGGAATACTGCCTGTCCTTTGCGACCAGCCCAAGAGAATTTGAAAGTCAGCTTTATGCGCTCGGATACACCCTTGACCCTGTGCGCTTTTCGGTTAAAGCGAAGCATTGGGAGCGTGCTGTGCGGCTGGATAACATCGGCTTTTCCAAAGATCGCGTCAACGCACAGCTGCGGCAGAACGCCGAAAACCGCTATCGGCTTTTCACCGTGGAATACCGACCGCCGTACAAGCCGAAGAAATTTCCGTTGGAGGACGAGCTGCGAAAGCTGGGTTTCTCCATTGAGCACAGCTATGACACCGCCACCGTTTTGGTTGATACGGTGTTTTATCTTGTCATAACGGTAATTCAAATCGTAGCCGAGCTTGCCGATGTAATGCTGCTGTCGCCGGATCTGCGTGCGGCGGAAAAGGATTTGAAAGACCTTGTAGCAGATTATCATTTTCTCAAAGAAAATGACATTCACACCGTAGACGATTTGCAAGCCAGCATCGACGAAAGCAAAGCGCAGTTATCCGATTTGGAGCGTGAGCGCAAAACGCTTAGCAACCGCATACGCCGCCCAAAATCGCCGGAGGAACAAGCACAAAACAAGGAACGCCGCAAGGCGGTTTCCGGGCAGATGAAGCCTGTAAGGGAGCATCTGCGTCGTGCAGAACGGATTTTAGAGAAATCCCCGTACCTGTATGAACTGTTAAAGCAAGAGCACGAGCTGGAGAAAAAAGCCCGTGCAAGATACAAAGAAAGAGGGAGATAAAATGAAAAATACGATGAAAAGGCCGGTGGCAATTCCGGTAGAAAAATTGCGTCCCTTTGCCGGACACCCGTTCAAGGTCAAGGACGATGACGAGATGAACACGCTGATTGAAAGCATACAAACGCAAGGTGTTCTCCTGCCGCTGATCGTCCGACCGATAGAAGATACAGATGAATATGAAGTCGTAAGCGGCCACCGCCGCCTACACGCCGCACAAAAGGCAGGGATCAACGAGGTCCCTGCCTTGATTTATGCCCTTGACCGGGATGCTGCCGCCATTGCCGTGGTGGACAGCAATTTGCACCGGGAGCATATTCTGCCCTCCGAAAAGGCGTTTGCCTATAAGCTGAAAATGGAGGCGCTGTCTCATCAAGGCAAACGGACGGATTTAACTTTGTCGCAACTTGCGACAAAGTTGGATACCGCAACGGAAATCGGAAATTGCTCGGGCGAAAGCCGAGATACAGTTTATCGCTATATCCGTCTGACCCACATTATCCCAGAACTGCTTGACCTAATGGACGAGGGCAAAATTGCGCTTATGGTCGGCGAGGCTTTGTCCTATCTCGGCGACAAAGAACAATATGCCGTCTTGGAGCAATGCGGAATAAACGATTGCACGCCATCTTATGCACAAGCCGTTGAAATGAAAAAGAGGTATCAGGATGGAAATCTTACGGGAGAGAATATTAGCGAAATTCTCTCCCGTGAAAAGGCAAATCAGAGGGAAACCATTAAAATCCCAACCGAAAAAATACGAAAATACGCACCGAACGCAGATGCGAAACAGCTTGAGGATTTTATCCTCAAAGCCTGTGACCATTACTGCAAATATCTCATCCGTCAGCGTAATCGGGACGAAAGGTAAGGGGAGAATATGATACAAAAAATTAAATTTAATGACTGCGTAGCTATTCGTGGTATGGGGCGGGTTGATGAAACTCGCCCTATTGATTTGCGAGAATATGTAATTCCGAAAAGTAAAACGCTTAGAGCTACACCGTTGCCAATTATGCCTATTCCACAAAAGATTTGTGTATCAAATAAAATGGGAAAGACCGTTTACGATGTAACTGCTCATTTTAGTCTTGATGGCAAAGAAACGATATTACAGCAATTCAAGAATTTGATTTTATCCGCAAAATTGAAATAAGTGTACCGAGCATTGTATAATGGCTACGTCCAATATGCAATGCTCGGCTTATACAGAAAGGAGTTTATTATGGCAAAGAAACAAGCCGAGAATACTATTAAAATCACAGCATTATACTGCCGTTTATCCCAAGATGATGGGCGTGACGGCGAGAGCAACAGTATATCCAATCAGAAGGCGATCCTCTATCAATATGCCAAAGAGCACGGATACCTTCACCCCGAATTTTTTGTAGATGACGGTATCTCAGGTACTACTTTTGCTGGGGTTAGATAGCGATACTTTTTACATCTACCAT
>UMAT01061709.1_pt1 | contig 11315 bp, 10 predicted proteins | sample 1963781 | NCBI WGS metagenome assembly UMAT01 (sample SAMEA4835923, study PRJEB28245) | human gut metagenome | biome: gut microbiome; material: fecal sample | place: Denmark | collected 2008
ATGAGCATAATAAGGAGTATTATGCTACGCAACGATTTAAAGATTGTATTCATTGCTGCTGTATTAGTAATGTGAATAAAAAGAAATGTCTCCCGCTTCGGCTCACGGTACACTCCTTGTACCATTTGCAGTCTGCTCTTTGAAACTGTATATCTTATATACCTGTGAAGCAGGGTGCTGAAATGAGTAATCATTTCAAACTGTATCGCTTGTAAATGTATGAATTATTTAACGATTATACAAATTTGTTTTTAGTTGATAAAGAAAAATCAATATTTTTACTTTTTTAATAGATGGTGTAAAAATATCTATGCAGAAAAAATGTTGGTGATTACAAGACTGTAACTAATCTAAACGATTAATAAACAGAAAAAAAGGGGATGACAAATATATTTTTGCTATCCCCCTTTGTTTCATTAATGACAGCCGCCTCCACAAGAAGAACATCCCCCGCTACAATCATGCTTAACCTTCTCGCCATGAAGACCCTCATTGATCTCCTTCTCTGTAGCAGGCCTTATCTTTTCAACCTTACCGGTAAAATGAAGTTTAGAACCTGCTAACGGATGGTTAAAGTTCATTACAACGGTCTCATCCTTAACCTCGTCAATGGTACCGTTTAGTCTGTTTCCTGCCGAATCCATCATTGGCAGGGTGTTGCCAACAGTAAGAAGGCCATCCTCAATTTTGCCGTCAACCTCAAAGATATTTTTAGGAAGCTCAACAATGGCATCTTTGTTAATTTCACCGTAAGCCTCTGTAGGCTCAAGAGTAAACTCAAAAGTATCACCCTCAATCTTTCCTTTTATGTTCTCCTCAAATTTTGGAAGCAGGAAGCCGGTTCCAAAGATAAACTCCATAGGACGCTCGGCATTAACCGTTTCAATAACCTCGCCATCAACCTTAAGAGTATATGATAGTGATACAACGTGATTTTTTTCCATGATAGTATAACTTTTTAATAAATAATCTCTAATAATCTATATGCAAAAGGCTGCATTTTTTCAAATCATACAAGCCGAAAACCTATTTGCCCCCTTTTTCTTTTCTTTTTCCAATAAGCTTCCCGACAGGTTTTCCAAACCTATAGATCTTGTACCCCAAGAACACCACTACAAGGTTTACAAAAGGAGACAGCCAATTGTAGAAGCAGTATGGAAGATACTCCAATGTAGGGACACCTAAAACCCCGGATTGAGCCACACCGCAGGTATTCCAAGGAATCAATACAGATGTAACGGCAGCAGAGTCTTGGAGTGAACGGCTGAGCAGCTCAGGATTATACCCCTCGTCTTCATAGATCTTTTTGAACATCTTTCCGGGAATAAGGATAGACATGTATTGGTCGGAAAGGACTATATTGCAAAAAATGCAGGACGCCATTGTTGATGCAACCAACGATACGACGCTCTTTATCCTTTTTACAATAATATCTGTAACGGTCTGTATATAACCGCATGCCTCCATTATACCGCCAAATACCACAACACACAAGATAAGCCATATTGTATTTAGCATTCCGGCCATTCCGTTTGTGCTTACAAGCCCGTTGAGCATCTCATTGCCTGTTGAAATATCTACGTGAGACGACATTATTTTAATGGGTGCATACAACCAAGTCTTTACCGAACCCTCTGCATAAGGAGTTATCTGCGCTATAATCTGAGGTTGGGCAAAAAGCGCCACTATGCAACCTAACACGGCAGACAAAAATAGCGTTAGAAAAGGAGATATTTTCTTGTATATCATATAGATAGTAGCGCATGGTATAAGCAGTAGCCATGGGGTTATGTTGTATGCAGCGGCAATCTCTGCCAAATCCTTTTCTATATCCAAATTATCTGCAGACGGCATTAAGAAACCTATAACCGTAAATATTATTGCTGTAATCACCAATAAAGGTATATTGGTGACGAGCATATATTTTACATGCTTGTACAGATCTACCTGGGATATTGAAGCGGAGAGGTTTGTTGTGTCTGAGAGAGGAGATACCTTGTCTCCAAAATATGCTCCGGAGATTATGGCTCCTGCCAACAGCCCCGAATTAAAACCAAGTATCTGCCCTGCACTTAACATTGCAACACCAATGGTTCCTATGGTTGTCCATGAACTTCCTGCCATTGTAGAGATTATTGCTGTAAATAGGAATACAATAAGCAGAAAAACAGTAGGATTTATGAGTTCTAACCCGTAATAAATAAGTGCCGGAACAACACCGCTTTGAATCCAGGAGGCTGTGAGTGCGCCAATCATAAGCAATATGAAGAGTGCTGAACCGGTTTTACTCAGATTGTCAGACATCTTTTCCTCAATCTTTTCCCACGTAACTTTAAGATAGAATATTCCAATGGCGGCGCCTATAACGCCTGCTGTTATGAGAGCTATCTGCGATGGACCCGATGTTAAATCATCTCCAAACATATTTACACCGGCAACTAAAACAAGTACAAGTATTATCACCGGAAATATGGATAATAGGAGCGATGGTCTTTTCTCCATTTCTGTTAATTTTAAATATTCACATTTTCAAAGGCCAAAGAGCTAATCTGCCATCTTGTACATTTGCGGGCATCATTGGCGCTTGCGATAAAATTATTCCACAAAGATATGATATTTCCTGTAATATTAAGCTCTTTTACGGGAAACTTTATCTCTCCACTCTCAAAATAGAACCCCTCTATACCAAAAGAGAAATCCCCTGTACCAGGATTACAGTTACCTCCGTTAAAACCTGTAATGAAAACCCCTCTGCCCACCAATTTAATAAGTTCGCTACTGTCTGCGATATCTCCTCCATCTGTGAGTATTGGAACAGAAGCCCCCTCCACTCCGGCCGGCATTCCAAGTTTTTTTGAGTAGTATGTGTTTATAAAGTATTTTTCTACCCTTCCCCTACATATAATATCCATATCGGCTGTAGCTACCCCTTCGCTGTCAAAGTACCTGCTTCCGCTCATACCTTTAAGCAATGGCCTGTCTATAAGAGACATCTTTGGCGAGAAGACACTCTTTCCAAGGCAATCGAGCAAAAATGAGTTTTTCTGTTGTAAGTTAGCTCCCGACAAAGCACTGAGCACCGGTGCTATTACCCTCGATGAGCATGTTCTGTCTATTACAACAGAGTATGTGCCACCCTTTATCTTTTTAGGATTCAATTTGGCTTGAGCCCTTTTGAGAGCCGTTGCGCCTGTATCTCTGTAATTTACTTTATTCAGAAAATCGTTTAGTGTTAATGTACTTTCATACCACCAGCTTTCCGGACGTGCACCTTTTCTGCCTTTTACAGAGACTTCAGATGTTAAATTGAATGTGGTCTGCAGAGATTCGCCTTTAAATCCCTGTGAATCTTTCATATAGAAATATTCAACAGAGTCTGCGTATTCAACAGAACCCGATATTAGGGCCCCTGTCTTGTTTCCCCTGTATGATACCTCATCCATTTTGTTGTAGACTTCCAGTGCTATCTCTCTCTTTTGAGCGGGGGAGAGGCTGTATATCATTGGGTCGAACTGTCCTAAATCTGTCTTTTTAAGTCCCTCTTCAACTGTACAGCCGTTAAACCCTTTGTAATATAGAGATTTGTCGGGAAGCGTATAGGCATAATCCTCACTCAACAGCTTGGTCGCTTCAACAGCATTTTTTATAAACGCGTCTAATGAACTCTTTTTGAATATATTGGTGGAGTAAGAGCCATATTTTCCGTTTATGTATATCTGTATGTAAAGTGAACGGTCTGCAGAGCCTTGAAGTACATCCAGCTCTCCGTCCAAGACATTGAAACTGCTCTGTTCACCCATATTCAGCATTACACGTGATTGTGTTGCACCCTCCTTTATTGCTTTTTCAAGGGCATAATCTGCAGCCTTTCTCTCCTCTATATTTGCAATATCGCTGTATTTTTCAATAGGTTTCATTGTTCTGTCTTTTTGTTTACATACCTCCAACCATAAGTTGGCCTACCTTTACCGTTGGCATTCCGCATGAAACCGGGCAGAGCTGGTCTTTTCCGCAGATCCATGTGGCATTCTCCATTTTTGGGTCGTTGCCAACCATGGTTATATCTGCAAGAGCTTGCGGACCGTTGCCAATTATATTTATATCCTTTATTGGTGCAGTGAGTGCTCCATCTTCTATGAGGTATCCGCTTTTTACAAAGAATGTGAAATCTCCGGCACCTATCTGAACCTGCCCGTTTGAGAAATTGTCTACATAAATTCCTCTTTTAACACTTTTTATGATCTCATCATTGCAATATGGGCCGGCCTCCATGTATGTTGCTCTCATTCTTGGAATTGGCATATATCTGAATGATTCCCTTCTGCCGTTTCCGGTTGGCGCTACTTTGTAATAGCGTGCGCTTATGCGGTCATGCAGGTAGGAGTTCAATATTCCGTCTTTTACCATATATGTTTTCTGCCCCGGAACACCTTCGTCGTCCCAATTGCAGCTGCCTCTGTTTGCAAGGAGTGTGCCGTCATCTACTATGTTTATACTGCTGTCGCACACTTTTTTTCCCATCTTGTCTGAGAAGATAGATGCCCCTTTTCTGTTAAAGTCCGCTTCAAATGCGTGTCCTACAGCTTCGTGCAGCAGTATTCCCGAGCCTCCTGCCCCCATCACCACAGGCATTATGCCCCCCTTGGGACGTGTTGCTTCAAACAGTATCTCTGTTCTTGCAATGAGTTCATCTGCAATCTCGTCCATGAGCGATTCGCTCAAAAGTTCAAATCTGCATCTAAAGCTTCTCGAAACAGTGCCGTTCTCCCTGCGCCCGGCTTTTAGCATTACTGCTCCGGCGCTTATTGAGACTAATGGCCTTACATCGTGAAATGTCTCCCCGAGCGAGTTGAAGAAGAGAATATCAGATATAGAATCTGCAATTCTTGCATTGGCTTTTTCCACATAGATGCTTCTCTTCTGAATCTGCTCGTTGAGATGGTTGAGGTATTTTATCTTGTATGTCACATCTGTGTCGGCCCACCCTTTAATGAGTGGATAATGATTGTTTGTCTTAACCTCTTTAGATATTTTTATCTCCTTGTGCTTTGAGTTAGGAGAATCTGCTATCTGTGCCGCTGTCTTTGCTGCCCGCAGCATACTCTCCATATCTGTAGTCTCTGAGTAGGCATATCCTGTGCGTTCACCTTTTAGCACACGTATACCAACGCCAAAGTCTATGTTGGAGGCTACTGCACTTATTTTGTTGTCTCTTAGCATCAATTCATTTGTAATGGTGTGCTCAAAGTACAGGTCTGCATATGTGCCACCGTTGCAGAGTGCCTCTGAAAGAACTCTCTCTGCATCTTGTCTACTTATTTCAAATATATTACTCATCTTCTTTATAGGGCTTTAGCTTAGGTATTGGTATTGGCTTTAGCCAATTAAATTTTGACAGCCAACGCCAACGCTTTTCTTCATTGAGGCGGCATACGCAAACAGCGCAAAATCCCCTATTACAGGATCTTTGGGGAATATGGTTTTTAAATAATCCGTTATCTCACGTGCTGTTGTAATATCTGCAGATTTGCGCTTTGTTATCCCAAGCCACATTGCCGTGCGATGAACGTGAACATCCAATGGAATAATCAGCTCAGATGGGGAGATGCTTTTCCATATCCCCATATCCACTATGCCGTCGTTCCTTACCATCCACCTGCGGAGCATATGAATCTTTTTGTTTGCTGCATTCTTGTCGTACTGCTGATCAAAGATGATTACTCTAAATTCGTCAGGGCTTAAGGGTTCAAGAGTATTACTATGTGTGTAGTACTCTTTTAAATTTGTGCATATTCGTGCAAATTCACACCACTTTATTGTACGGTGAAGACTCTCGTTGCAATCTTTATATTTGCCTTTCATTACATATTCGTATGGTCTCCACTTCATCTCATCCATTGCCCTTGTTATATCCCTTACAATCAGCTCTCTTCTGCCCCATGCAAGATGTGCAGCTATAACAGCCGCTATCTCAACGTCTTGCAAAGATACACTATAATTTTTTGGAATGGGAAATTGTGGCTCAAAACCAATATTATCCTGCCCTTTAAACAGTCTGTAAAAGTGTTTTGGGAAGATAATAGGATCTGTCTTAAAGTACTCAGCCTTATTATACTCCTTTGCAAGTCTTATTATGGTATTTTTTATCTCCTGCTCATACATCGTTTAAAACATTAATAATCTGCACAATTATATTCCAATAAAAAAGGTTGGCTAAACAGATTAACCAACCTCCTATAAACCTCAAAAAAAAGACTATTTATTTCTTTTGTAACGGCTGTAGAACTTATCAACTCTACCGGCAGTATCAACAAGTTTCATCTTACCTGTATAGAATGGGTGAGATGTGTTTGAAATCTCAAGCTTGACAACCGGATAGGTTACACCGTCAATCTCTATTGTCTCCTTGGTGTTTGCGCATGAACGGGTAATGAAAACCTGATCATTTGACATATCCTTGAAAGCAACTAATCTATAGCTTTCGGGATGAATTCCTTTTTTCATATTAAATACGTATTTCTATGTTTAAACAATTTGGCTGCAAATGTAATATTTTTTTTTCTAAACGTAGACTCTTTTTCAGCTTTTATTGGATGAAAGTTGAAGTTTGCCTTCTTAATGGGGTGAAATTATGCTTTTTTATATAAATTTGTAGACTTGTGTTTGAATATTTTTTGCTTCCCGACAACATCTTGAAATGTTGTCATAATTTGATTTTGATGAACAAAAAACAGGAATATTTTTCTATCTCGGCAGATGAGGTAATCAAAACCTTGCACGTTAAGCATCTGTCTGCCATGCACGGACTTACAATTGTAAGAGATAGTCAGATAAAGGGTAAAATAAACGAGTTCCTAAAGATTCCTATAAGGACACGCGCTCTTGTGATAACAGTGTGTACTAAGGGGTCGGCTACACTGTATTCTAACTTTAAGGAGCTTAAATTAGTAGAGAACAGCGTTGCCTTTATACATCCTGGTACTATCACATTTATGAAGGGTGATGATGATGTTGAGTTTACAGCATTTATGATTGAATCCGGGGCTTTTGATGACAACACCTTTTCACCTCAGATAACAGTAAAATTAATGATGGAGGTTTTATCTATGCAGCTTATAGTGTTGAACAGTTCGGAAGCTGAATTGGTAAAGCAGATTATAGGTGTAATTAATCTTTTGCTGAGCCAGGAGGAGGGGAGTACCAGTAAAGAGATGGTATCATATTCATTAAGGCTGTTTTTGAGCACATTAAAGCAGGCTATCTTTAAAAAGATTGATACTGAGAAGGTTGTTGCTGTTGAAAAGCTTACCAGAAAAGATGATATTTTCAAAAGGTTTATTACCATAGCTTCTCAAAACTATCTAACAGAAAGGAATATAGAGTTTTACGCAGAAAAGTTGTGGATATCGCCAAAATACCTTTCTGCTGTTGCAAAGGAATCCAGTGGTGCGACTGTAATGGAATGGCTTAACAGATTTATTATTACAGAGGCTAAATCCATGCTTAAATGCTCAAGCAAGAGCATTATGGAGATTGCAGATCATCTTAATTTCTCAACCCCGTCTGCTTTTGGAAAGTATTTTAAGAAAAATGCCGGGATGACTCCCGGAGAGTACAGAAATTCTACTCAAATTTTATAGAGGATTATAGAGGCTACATGTATAGAGATAGATAGTAAACTAAAATGGGATGACCGGAAATATTGGCCATCCCATTTTCATGAGTATGTTTGATTGTACTTTACTTTCCCTAATTGCGATTGGCGAATTTTGCTAATAGTTTTAAAATCTCCAAATACAACCATACAAGGGTCACAACTAATCCAAAAGCCCCGTACCACTCCATGTATTTAGGGGCGCCCATCTGTGATGCCTTTGTAATGAAGTCAAAATCAAGTAATAGCGAAAATGCTGCAACACCAACTATAACAACGCTTATTACTATGCTCAATATGTTTCCACCCTGTAGAATATCTAAGTTTACACCACATAGGTTTAAGATCATGCATACAATGTAGTAGATAAGTATTGTTGTAAGTGATATAAGGATAACCTTCCTAAATTTGTCGGTGACCTTGATAATCTCTTTTCTATATATTGTAAACATTACAACTGCAGTAAGGAGCGTGAGCGCTACTGCGTTAAAGATGATGTTTGGTGCTGTCTCTGCAAAGGCTGCATTGTACATGGCAGATATACCTCCAAGGAAAAGTCCCTCTCCGGCAGCATAGAATGGCGTAAGATATGGAGCTGTCTTTGGAAAAAATGAAACTATCATTGCAAGTACAAATCCTCCAAACAGTCCTCCATACATATATGCCGAAACAGATGAGGGATTCAATGATTCATAGAAAACTGTCCATGAATATGCCGCACCTGCCGCCACCATAAGCAGCAACAGCAATGTTTTTGTCATTGTACCTTTTACCGTCATTTCCGCAGACGAAACACGCTCAGACTCAGACTCAGACTGTCTGAATACTTTATCGTTTAAAACGGGATTGTTCATACTTTATTTTGTTTGTTAATTGTTAATAATTCGTTTACACTATTTTACTCTAAACAAAGGTTCGTCATAGAGAGTGAATCTCCTAACCTTTTTTATCCATTTCTGCTCCTCAACCTTTATATGCTCCTTTATCTCCTGCCACTGTTCATCTGCATTACCACCGTTACCGCCTTTAACATAATCAAGCAGGTCTTTGTCACCCAAAAGCAGTTCAATTGCCGTTTTGTCATTGCCGGCCTCGTATCTGCCCGGTCTAAAGGTAAATTCTTTGCAGTTGTCATGGACGAACCTCATAATGCGCAAATTATGTGCCAATGCATTGTACTGCATATCTGGTTTTAACAGTATCTGAAAGCCGTAGCAGCATTCATCTTTGTATTTGTGGAATGTTGGGATGAATGCCATATATCTTACAAGTGCACCTTTGTCGTAAAGCGGGCTCTCTTTCTGGTTCCAACCGCCGTATTCTCTACCTTTAGAGACTAACGGTTTCATGAAAGGGGCACCAAACAGTTCAAATGGTCTGGTGGTTCCGCGTCCTTCACTTACGTTGGTACCTTCCCAAAGGCATTGCCCGCTGTAAAGCATTGGGGTAAAGAGCCCTGGGAAGTTTGGTGATGGTGGTATGCTCCATGGCAACAGAATATATGGGTAGGCTTTGTAGGAGATTATATGCAGTGGAAACTTTGCATTCATCTCATTGTACAGATAGTAGGCAAGCTCTCCAAATGTCAGCCCATGTCTGTGGACAATCCCCTCCAATCCAATAAAGGAACGATACCCGGCTCTGAGCATTGTACCTTCAACTTGTCTTCCTGCCGGATTTGCATGGTCTATAATGTAGACATGAAGATTTATATCATTGTCTTTTAGTACCTTGAATATATTGTTGAGCGTAGATGGATATGTATAATATCTGCACCCCACATCTTGCAATTCAACTATAAGCGCGTCTAAATCTGTAAGTTTTGATATATCTGCCGTTAGTGAATCTTCTGTATTGCCATACAGTGAGACAATATCTGTCCCATCATCTGCAAATCTGCTGTACAGATCCCCTTTCCCATCTGCAATCTTTACCTGATCCTGCTGCTCTGCAAACAGGCCGTGTTCGGGCATGAAGATCCTTTTAAGATTACCTCTTTTTTTAAGTATGTCAAAAAGATACTCCCCGGTATCTGCATGCCATGCAGACTGATTGCACAGTAGTCCGAGTTTGCCATGCGACAATACAAGGTCATCCTGCTGTTCTATTGGTGTTGTTCTAAAAGAAAACATCTTGGTGCTGCCCTATTTTGCTATAATATCGTTAATTTTTGTTATGATCTCCTGTGCAAGGTCATCTGCCTCCTTTTCGGTAGGGGCCTCTGCGTAGATTCTCATAATAGGCTCTGTGTTGGATTTTCTCAATTGAACCCACTTTCTGCTTGCATCAAAATCTATCTTTACTCCGTCTATATCTGTAATTCTCTCCTCTTTGTAAAGCTCTTTTATCTTTGCAAAGATTTTCTCTATGAGAGTTTTGTCGGCGAGCTCTACTCTATTCTTTGAAATAAAGTAGTTAGGATAGGTTGCCCTAAGCTCAGATGTTTTAATCCCCTTTTGCGCCAAATTACTTAGAAACAGTGCAACACCTATGTATGCGTCTCTTCCATAGTGAAGGTCCGGGAATATTACACCACCGTTTCCCTCTCCGCCAATGACAGCTCCAACCTCTCTCATCTTTGTTGTAACATTAACTTCGCCTACAGCTGCAGAGAAGTGCTTTCCTCCGTGTGCCTCAGTTACATCTTTCAATGCCCTCGATGATGATAAATTTGAAACTGTATCACCTTTTCTATGAGAAAGTACGTAATCTGCAACAGAAACCAAAGTATACTCCTCACCAAACGGTTTACCGTTTTCGCATATAAGTGCAAGCCTGTCCACATCCGGGTCTACAGATATTCCAAGGTCGGCTTTCTCCTCTACCACCTTGTTGCACAGTCCTACGAGGTTTGCAGGAAGTGGCTCCGGGTTATGTGCAAAGTCTCCGGTAGGGGCGCAGTTAAGCTCAATACACTCAACACCAAGCTCTTTTAACAGTTTGGGCATTGTACATCCGCCAACTGAGTTGACTGCATCCAAAACCACTTTAAAGTGAGCCTTTTTTATAGCATCTCTGTCTACGAGAGGATGTGCCAATACGGCATCTATATGTTGCATTGTAAAGTCCTTATGCTCTATCTTTCCAATCTTGTCTATCTCTGCAAAGCCAAAATCTTCTGCCTCTGCTGTCTCAAGCAGTGTCTCACCCTCTTTTGCCGTTAGAAACTCACCTCTTTGGTTGAGTAATTTAAGAGCATTCCATTGTTTTGGATTATGTGATGCAGTAAGAATAATTCCACCGTCTGCCTTCTCAAAAATTACAGCCATCTCTGTTGTAGGTGTAGAGGCCAACCCTGCATCTATTACATCTATCCCGCATGCAAGCAGTGTTCCACATACAAGATTTTCAACCATTTGGCCCGATATTCTTGCATCTCTTCCAACAACTACCCTGTAATGATCTTTGCCCGGAAGCCTCTTTCTAAGCTCTGTTGCGTATGCAGATGTAAATTTAACAATGTCTATTGGGGTAAGTGCGTCTCCAATATTACCACCTATAGTTCCCCTTATTCCCGATATCGATTTGATTAGTGTCATAACAAATCTTTGTTAAAGTGAACCACAAATATAGTAAGAAATTATTTATGAATAATCTTCCCGACAAATAATCTTTTATAGGCAGAGTCAAAAAGCAAGTGCAACATTACAATAAAAATTTA
>UMAT01000123.1_pt1 | contig 11270 bp, 10 predicted proteins | sample 1963781 | NCBI WGS metagenome assembly UMAT01 (sample SAMEA4835923, study PRJEB28245) | human gut metagenome | biome: gut microbiome; material: fecal sample | place: Denmark | collected 2008
ATGCCATGCCGTCCGCCAGTACCTGCGCGCATTCGGCGATGCCGCTGTATTTGAGCATCAGCACCAGCTGCCGCGCAATGCCGTGGTAGCTCCACACAGCGGCGGCGTTCGGCGCAAGCGCAGCACTCGGCAGGCGCAAATCATCCAGCACAGCGAGGCAGACCGGACAAATCGCGTTCGGCAGGGACAGCGCGCCGCAGGTCAGGCAGAAAACGTGCTGCGGAAACAGCGCATCATCCACATCGGTCAAAAGGCGGGTGAAAAACGCGCGCAGGGCGGGCAAAAGCGGCATGGAAGCACCTCACTCCTTCCCCAATTCCTCCTGATGCAAATCAATGGTGACGCTCGTGCCCTCCCCAATGCGGGAGGACAGCGACACACGGCAATGGAGCATCTCGGCGGTCTGATGGACGAGGTACAGCCCCAATCCGGTGGATTTCTGCCCGCCGCGCCCGTTGTAGCCGGTATAGCCCTTCTCGAACACGCGCGGCACATCCTCCGGTGCAATGCCGATGCCCGTGTCCGCCACGATAATCGCTGGGGCGCTGGTCACGCGGATGCTGACGTGGCCGCGGTCGGTGTACTTGACGGCGTTGGACAGCAGCTGGTGGAGAATGAACAGCAGCCATTTGCTGTCCGTCAAGGCGCTTTCGGCGGTCGGCTCGTACTGCAGGCGCAGCTTCTTGCGGATGAGCAGGGGCGCAAAGTCGCGAATCGCCTGCCGAATGAGCGGGTCAAGCGGCACACGCGTCAGCACAAGGTCTTTCGTCGGATTGCCCAACCGCGCGTAGCTTAACGCCATCGTGACGTACTGCTCCATTTGGAACAGCTCAGCCAGCATGGCGCGGTTCTCCGGTGTGTCCTCGCTCTGCAATTGCAGGCGCATCACCGACAGCGGCGTTTTGATTTGGTGTACCCACGCGGTGAAGTAGTCCGTGCTGTCCTGCCGATAGGCTGCCAAGTCCGACTGCGCGGCGCGGATGTCGTGCAGCAGCCGCTGCATAATCGCTTGATCATCCGCTTCAGACAGTGTGCGCGGCGATGGCAGCTCATCCAGCAGAAGATGCGGCGCATTCAGCACATGCGCACGCGCCTGATGCGCCCGGCGATAACGCACAAAGCCCCAAATCAGCGCAATCAGCCCCATTACCGCGCACAGCGTCGATGCGTACGCGACCGGTTCGGTCGGCAGATGATACAGCGAGAGCACCAGCGCAAATGTGCCCGCGAACAGCGCCAGCAGCCCCGCCAGTGGCAAATGTTCCCGCAGATAGCGCCGAATCATACGCTGCCCTCCTGATTCACGGCATACCCGCTGCCTACCTTCGTGACGATGAAGCCCGGCAGTTCCGCCGCGCTAAGTTTCTTCCGCAGACGGTTGACATTGACGGTCAGGGTGTTTTCTTCAACGTACTCGTCCATCTGCCACAGACGGGTCATCAGTGTTTCGCGGCTGACGATGCGCCCGCGCTGCTCCATGAGTGTGCGGAGGATAATCAGTTCATTGCGTGTCAAGGGGATGCTCTGCCCATGGATGGAGAGGGCGGCACTGTCCAAATCCAGCACGGCCTCCCCGCAGGCGAGGATGTTGCCCGTAGCCGGCATGTCATACGCGCGGCGCAGGACGGCATTCACCTTCGCTGCCAGCACAGCTGGGTCAACGGGTTTGGCAATGAAGTCGTCGCCGCCCATGTTCATCGCCATGACGATGTTGAGGTTATCCGACGCGCTGGAAAGGTAGACAATTGGCACGCTGGTGATGCGGCGCAGCTCCTGCGTCCAGTGATGACCGTTGAAGAAGGGGAGCATCAGATCCATCAGTACGATCTGCGGCTTCCACTCGGCGAACTCCTCCGTCACATGGCGGAAATCGCGGACTTTCTGCACCTCGTGTCCCCACGCGGTCAGCACTTTCGTGATGGCATCAGCCAAGGCAGCGTCGTCTTCGACTAATAGGATGCGGTACATGCGAGTCATCTCCCTGATGATGTAGTTTGGTGTTGGTGTGGTCTGTTCCCGTACCCGTCAGTCGCTTTCCTCCGCACTTTCGCCCGCCAGCGCATCGAGAATTGCCTGCAGCCGCTTCTCGCCGATGCCCTTGACATTCCGCAGCTCCTCCGGATACACGAACGCGCCGTGTTCCTCCCGGTATGCCACAATCCGCTCCGACAGCACAGTACCGATACCCGGCAGGGCATCCAATGCGGCAGCGTCGCCGGTGTTCAGAATGGAATCCGGCGGAAGTGTCGCTCTTGGCACAGCGGTTGTTTCTGCTGCTGGCGCTATCGGCGGATTCGTCAATTCGTCATCCAGCGAGTCAATGATTTTCGTTTGCAGCGCTGCTCCGATGCCATCGATGTTCCGCAAATCTTCCGGGTACACGAACGTGCCGCATTCCTCCCGGTATGTGATAATCCGCTCCGACAGCACGGGGCCGATACCCGGCAGGGCGTCCAATGCGGCAGCGTCGCCGGTGTTCAGAATAGAATCTGCCGGAAGTGTCGGCACAGGGGCAAGCGAGAATTCGTCGCCTTTTGACGGATAGCACTTCGGAGCGGAATGGACACGGACAGGGGCGGAAGCGTTCCATAAGAAGCAGCCAAGGCTTGTAAGAAGGGATGCCGTATACAGCAGCAGAAGCAGCTTTCGCACGCCCTGCCGCCATTCGCGCACAGCATCCCCCTCCGTCCAGCTTGTCGTCAGGGACATTGTAGCATACTTGGAACGGATGGACAAGTGTGCGCGGCAGAAAAAATAGGCGCAGCATGGGACGGAAGATTCCATGCTGCGCTGGGGTGGCTACTGTTTTCAAATGCAGTTTTCTTATTTCGCCTGCGGGTGTGCCCTGCGGTTATATCCCCAGCGAAAATCCGCCTTGTATGAGGTAGAACAGCGCCACGCCGTCTATTGCGACGGCATCGTGCATTGCGTCGTAGCGGGTCAGCGCGACGGTGTGCACTGTGCCGTCAACATCTGTGAATGTCCACACGGTGTGGGGAGCGTCGGCAGCAGTCCAGCCGTCGGGGAGGCGGCCGGACATCGTGACCATCATCAGCTGATTGTAGGCAGCGGAAAAGGCAGTGTAATCCGCAGATTCGCCGTTTTTCGTCAGCGTAATATCGTAGACCTGATTCCCCTCGCCGTCCATGACAAGTTCGTTGTTCTCGGCAACCTGTTCGGTGCGTGTGATGACCCATGTGTCCACGCCGTCCGCCGTTTCACGCGAAAGGGACGCAAGATTCCCCAGCGCCGTCAGCACCGGGTAGCGCGTGATGGTCTCCTGCCAGTCTGCGTTCATGACGCCGCGCAGCAGCAGTGTGCTGCAGCGGTAAATCCCGCCGTCGTACAGCACATAATCCACCAAATCGCTTTCCTGCTCGCCGATGACGAGGGTGATCGTGGCTTCCGGGTAATCGGTCGTAGCGTATGAGCCGGTTGTGCCGACTGCGCCGATTGTGCCGGCGGCTTGGTGCAGGCGGATGACGAGGCGGGGCGTGTCCAGCCCGTAGCGTGCGATGCTCTCCGCCGTCGCGTCGGCAATGTATTCGCCAAGGCGAATGTTTGCTGCCGACTTGCGAAGGGTGCTCATGGCAGTGCCGTCCGCCGGGTAGGACACCGGGGTGGTCAGCATCCAGCGGTCTTGCGCGTCCGCGTTCGTGATAGCGCCGTTCAAACGCCATTGCTGGGTGATTTCGCCCTCCGCGTTCAGCAGCGTGATTTCATCCAGGCGGTCGGCGTGAATCGTCAGCTGCTCGACGCTGTGGAGCGAACCGCGCGTGACGTAGCATTCCTCTGCCAGACCGCGGCTGACGGACAAAAGGCGGGTGTCACCGTCCAGCTGCGCGTACTGCCAGCTGTTTTCGTACTGCGGGGCGCTGCCGATGCGCAGCGTGTGGCTGCTGCCGTCCGCAAAATCCACGGTGACGATGCTCTCCGGGTCATCCAGCCCGAACGCTGCCCACTCCTCATCCGTGCCGTTCCAATCGTCGCTGAGTACCTCTGCGGTCACGCTCTTAAGCCCGGCCAGGAGCGTGGCGGCAATGTCCGCATCCACCGTGAAGGAATTTTCGCCCTCCAGCACCAGTGCGCCGGATTCCGTCTGTACTGCCGACCACGCGTCCTGATTGCGCACGGCAATGCGGATGCGGGTGATATTCGCCGATTCCACCGCCCAGAGGGTGATTTCCTCATCCTCATGCGCGGATGTTTCCGGCGCGGGGGCGGGCGTGCGGGCGAAAATCAGCAGACACGCCGCCGTCGCGACCAGCACCACGGCGAAAATCAGCAGGAGGATGCGGCTGTGCCTGCGCACGGCATGTTTCTTTTTCGGGACATTTTGCATGGCTTACAGATTCCTCCGTGGAAGCAGGATGATGACCGCCGCCAGCAGCACCAGAATCGGCAGCCCGACCAGTACGACGCTGCCCAATGACAGCGCATTGACGGACAGCCCCGGCCGCAGCGCCGTTTTGACCATGATGCTGGTGTCAATGCTGTCATCCCCGGTCAGGAAAGACACAGCGCGCACCAGAAATTCCTCGCCGTCGGTCATGGTGAAGAGCTGTTCCTCGGTCAGCAGGGCGGAACTGCCGATGATGAACGCGCGGCTGACGTCGCCCGTGTCGGTGAAACGCTTGGCTTGCAGCGCGAGCGCGAACGGGCCGGTCTTGTCGCTGTCGGACTGGGTGATGCTCAGGCGCGACGCGGTTGTATCAACCAGATAACTCTTGGCGGATGTTGTCAGCACCGCGTCCACCAGCAGGGAATTGTCCGATTCCGGCGAAGGGTCGAAGCCGCGGCTGGCAACCATGAGCATCGCCGTCCGCCCGTTCAGCATCATCTCCAGTGTCACGTCCGTTGCCTGCATTTCCGGCAGCAGCGCCAGACGGTTGTTGTTGTAGAACGTGTCGGTTTCATCCGGCGACGCCATCACCAGCCCGCTTTCCGGCAGGAAGCCGTAGGAGCGCAGCAGGGACAGGACGTTCGGCATATTCTCAATCGGGTCGGTATAATCGCAGCTGAACAGCACTGCGCCGCCGCCCTGCACATACGCGCGGATGATGTCCATTTCCGCGTCGGTGTAGTCCTTGACGGGCGAAAGGATGCACAGCACGTCGCCGGATGCGAATGTCATGTCGCTGAGCTTCTCGAACGCGACGTCGTAGTGGTTGTTCATCAGCAGGGTGGTAAAGGCGGACAGGGAGTCTTCGCCCAGTTCGCCGTGACCTGTCGCGATGTGCAGCGTCGGCACGGTGTTGCGCGTGACGTAGGCGATGGCGGAGGTAATCTGCTGCTCATACGCCAAGCCGGAGACGTTGTAGCTGCCCGAATCGGTATCGACAGAGAGCGTTACAAAATCCGTTGCGGTCAGCACACGGTAGCGGTCGGTTTCCTCGCAGTAGACGATGAGGTTCTGCGCGGAGACGTTGGTGGTGCTGCTGGAAAAGCGGGTCAGCAGCAGGGGATTCAGGCTCGGCGGGGTCTGTTCCCACGTCACCATATCCGACGCGGCGCTGTAACGGTTGAGCAGCTCCAGCAGGGGCTGATCCTCCTCGCCGCGCTCGAACAGGGCGTAGATTTTCACCGGGCGCTTCAGGTCGCGCAGAATCTGCTTCGTCGTCTCGCTCTGCGTTGTGACGGCGTTGAAGGAGAAGTCGCCGCGCCAGCCGTAACGCGTTTCGAGGTTCGTCGTCGCCAGATTGATGAGAATCAGCGCGGCAATCACCAGCGCGACAATGGCGGTGGATATGGCACCGTAGCGCAGGCGCGGGCTGATGGTGAACTTTTTGCGTGCGGATTGCTTCTTGTTTCGCATGGTTTCGTCACTCCCCCCGATAGCGCCGGGCATCCAGCGTATGAATCGTCAGCAGGAGGAACGCCGCGGCGAAGGTGATATCGTAGACGACGCTTGCCGCGCTGAGCTGCCCCATCAGGAACGGTTCAGCCCGCTGATAAAGGCTGAAGAAGGACAGCACGCTGGAGAAGAAGCTGCTGTTGACGGCGTTTTCCAGCAAGTCCAGCATCCAGAGGACGAAGTTCGCGCCGAACGCGAAAACCGCCGCCGTCACCTGATTTTTTGCGCAGCCGGAGATGAACAAGTCCAGCGCGAGGAATGCGCCGCCCTGCAAGATGAAACCGAGGTACGCCACCGCCATTTCCGCCGGGTACACACGCCCATAGACCGCCACGACCGCAACGAAACCGAGCGTCAGCACGACGGTTGCCGCCATGACGGTATATGCCGCGGCATACTTGCCCAGCACCATGCCGGACAGGGAAACCGGGCTGGTGAGCAGCAGCTGATCCGTGCGGCGCTGACGCTCTTCCGCCAGCAGACGCATCGTCAGCACCGGCGAGAGCAGCATCCACAGGTAACTCATCTGCCCCACGAACGTCGGTAAGTCCGACGACCGCGCCTGCATAATCTGCAAATAAAACATCACCGAGGACAGAAGCAGGAACACGCCCATGAACACATAGCCCGTCGGCGTGAGGAAATACGCCTGCAATTCTCGTTTCCAGATGGCACGCATGATAACACCTTTCTCCAAGGGGAAAATGTCCCCTTGAACCCTTTGCGCGAATCGGTTAGTTTTGCTTTTCTTGCTTTTTTTCGCGTGTTGCAGAGGGTTTCGCCTCTGCGGAGGCGACCAAAGGGCTTTCCGATCGCCCTTTGGAAACCTTCGGCGCCTCCTATGTTAATTGACTTTTATCGGAAGTTTTTTAGTTGGTGTACCCCTTCGTTTCCCAAGCAACAATACTAACCCAGTAACAGGAGAGGCGAAGGCGAAGGGGTCAAGGGGGCGACCGCAAAGCCCCCCTTGTCGCCTCCGCAGAGGCGAAATCCTTGCGCATCGGGAAAAACTTCTGTGATAGAAGCACCCTTCTGCGATAAGAACAAAGAAGATTACGAAGGAACTTTCGTGCCTTCATCCGTCGCGCGGAGGAACACCGTTTCCAGCGAATCGTGTTCCTCCACCAGCATCCGAATCGGGGCATCCAGCCCGCAGAGCAGGCGGAACAGCTGCGTCTGCGCATCCGGCGCGGCGGAGGCATCGCATTCCAGCAATACCTCGCTGACCTCAATCGTCCGCGTCGGCAGCGCCTTGACGCGCCGAACGCACGGCAGTGACCGCAAAGCCGGAATCAGCTGCTTCTCCCGCATGGCGATGCTTGCCCGAAGCCGCAGCGTTTCGCCCGTTTCGGCTAATTCCTGCATGTCTGCTTCGTATTCCAAATGCCCGCGGTTCAGGATGAGTACCCGCTGGCAGAGCTGCTGAATCTCCGACAGGAGGTGCGAGGAAAAAATGACCGTGTGCGTTTTGCCGAGGTCGGCAATCAGCGCACGAATCTCCACCACCTGACGCGGGTCAAGCCCGACGGTCGGTTCATCCAGCACCAGCACCTTCGGATTGCCGCATAGCGACTGCGCTACGCCGACACGCTGTCGGTAGCCCTTCGACAAGTGCCCAATCAGGCGGTGCGCCACTTCGGACAGCCCGCAGGTGCGGATAATGTCCTCCACATGCGCCGCAATCGCCGATTTCTGTACTTCCTTGAGTTCGCACACGAACCGCAGGTAGGCCCGAACGGTCATTTCGTCATACAGCGGCGGTTTTTCCGGCAGATAGCCAATCAGCCGCTTGCACTCGCGCGCGTTTTGGAGGAGATCCATGCCGTCCACCAGCACCTGCCCCGACGTCGGCGGCAGATAGCCCGTGAGGATATTGAGCGTGGTGCTCTTGCCCGCGCCGTTTTGCCCGAGCAGACCGACAATCTGCCCTTCCGGAGCGCGGAAAGAAACATCGTGCAGGGCTTCGACCGCACCGTAGCGCTTCGTGACATGCCTGAGTTCAATCATGGAGCATACCTCCCTTGGAATAGCATAAGCATTATAGCAGAAAGCGCACAAAAAAGCATGAACGAACTGTAAAGGATATTACAATTTTCGGATGAGAATGCGCCATCTGCTTGCGCCTTTTCCCCGTTGGCGTCCGCTCATTCCGTTTAGCGTAGCGCTGCTACGCTGCACTTCATTCGCGTTAGCCAACGTGAAAAATTCGCGGCGCATCTTGGCGCATTCTCATCCGAAAATTGTAATAGAACGCATAGACAAAAAGCCCCGCCTGCATGGAATTTCTCCCATGCAGACGGGGAAAAACGGACTATACACTTATGGAATCACCCAAAAGTGGCGGTGCCGAAGGTTTCCGAAGGGCAATCGCAGACTTCGTCTGTTTCCATTGCCCTTTGGTCGCGCCCGCAGAGGCGAAATCCTGTTACACGCGGTCGGCGATTTCCTTAGAAATCTTTGCGATGAATTCATCCAGCGTGCAGGTAACCGTCTGGTCGGTCGCACGGTCGCGGACGGAGACGGTGTTGTTCTCCACTTCCTGACCGCCGAGAATCAGCATGTACGGCACGCGGTCTACCTGACGCGCTTCGCGAATCTTGTAGCCAATCTTCTCGTTGCGGTCGTCCAGCTCGCAGCGAATCTTCTTCGCGCGCAGGGCGGCGTACACCGTCTTGGCGTAGTCCATCGACTTGTCGGACACAGGCAGCACCTTCACCTGAACCGGCGCCATCCACGTCGGGAACTTGCCCGCGAAATGCTCGGTCAGGATGCCGATGAAGCGCTCGATGGAGCCGTAGCAGACGCGGTGAATCATAATCGGGCGCTTGCGGCTGCCGTCTACATCCACATACTCCAGATTGAAGTTCAGCGGCATCTGGAAGTCCAGCTGAATCGTGCCGCACTGCCAGGTACGACCGAGGCAGTCGCGCAGGTGGAAGTCAATCTTCGGGCCGTAGAACGCGCCGTCGCCCTCGTTGATGATGTAGGGCATACCGAGCTTTTCCAGCGCGGTTTTGAGGCCGTTGGTTGCATCCTCCCAGTCCTCGTCCGAACCCATCGAATCCGCCGGACGGGTGGACAGTTCGACGAAATAATCGAAGCCGAACTTGGAGTACACCTGATTGATGAGGTGCACGACGCCGGCGATTTCGTCCGGAATCTGTTCGCGGGTCATGAAGATATGGGCGTCATCCTGCGTGAAGCAGCGGACGCGGAACAGGCCGTGTAGCGCACCCTTCAGCTCGTGGCGGTGCACCAGACCGAGTTCACCCACGCGCAGGGGCAGGTCGCGGTAGGAATGGGGCTGGCTGCGGTAGACCATCACGCCGCCGGGGCAGTTCATGGGCTTGATGCAGTAGTCCTCGTCGTCAATCTTGGTGGAGTACATGTTGTCCTTGTAGTGATCCCAGTGACCGGACGTCTCCCACAGGTGACGGCTCATAATCATGGGCGTGGACACTTCCACATAATCCGCCGCGTAGTGAATATCGCGCCAGTAGTCAATCAGCGCGTTCTTCAGCTGCATTCCCTTGGGCAGGAAGAACGGGAAGCCGGGGCCTTCGTCGCAGAGCATGAACAGCCCCATTTCCTTGCCGATTTTGCGGTGGTCGCGCTTTTCGGCTTCTTCCATCATCTTCAGGTACTCATTGAGTTCCTCCTGATTGCGGAAGGCGATGCCGCTGATGCGGGTGAGCATCTTGTTGTTCTTGTCGTTCTTCCAGTACGCGCCGGACAGGGCGGTCAGCTTGAATGCCTTGAGCGCCTTGGTGTAGCACAGGTGCGGGCCGACGCACATGTCGATGTAGTCGCCCTGCTGGTAGAAGGTCAGCGTCGCGTCTTCGGGCAGGTCGCCGATGTGTTCGACCTTGTAGATTTCGCCGCGCTCCTGCATGAGCTTGATGGCTTCCTCACGGCCAAGCGCGAAGGGCTTAATCGGCAGGTTCTGCTTGACGATGGCCTGCATTTCCTTCTCGATGGTCTTGAGGTCTTCGTCGGAGAGCTTCACGTCGCCCAGATCGACGTCGTAGTGGAAGCCCTTTTCAGTTGCCGGGCCATAGGCGAAATGCGCCTGCGGATACAGGTGCTTGACTGCCTGCGCGAGGATGTGTGCCGCCGTGTGGCGGATGACATGCAGCTCGTCGTCAGCGGGGCATTCGTCCACATGACCGTCATTGTAGATGATTTTCATGCTTTTTCCCTCCAGATTGATTGATTGGGACGAAAAAACGCTCGTCCCTCGCGTTGTTTCGAGGGACGAGCGGAAAAATCTGCCCGTGGTTCCACCCTGATTGGTTCTCTTTGCCGCGCTATCGTGCAGCACACGGTACGATCGGGAGGTGGTCTTCCCCTGCCGCCGAATCAGCGCTTTTCACCAAACTGCGCCTCTCTGGACATCCTTCGGCAGGATACTCTTCTCCGTCATCTCGGACGAGTTCAGTATAGCCCAATTTATTGTCTTTGTCAAGGTGGAGAAAAAGACTTTTTCACTTGCAAAGCGCAGAGGCGAAATCCCCTGCATCAGCACGCGGGCATAGCATGAAAATGCGCTCAATTCAATCGCGCGGAAGGGTCAAGGGAGGGGACTTCGTCCCGTTTCATTCTCCCTTGCGGAGTCCGGAGGCAGAGCCTCTGGTGGGGTCAAGGGGCAAAGCACCTTGGGTCATTCTTTCGCCCGCGGCTGGAAAATCAGCGCCATCAGCACCCCGAAGAACACCGCGGCGCTGATGCCCGCAGCCGTGTTCGTCAGACCGCCTGTGAATGCTCCCAAGAAGCCGATTTCCTGGACTGCGCGCTTCACCCCTGTCACCAGCGCGTGACCGAAGCCTGTCAGGGGAACGCTCGCGCCCGCCCCGGCGAACTGCGCAAGGGGCGCGTATACCCCGATGGCGCTCAAAAATACCCCCGCGACAATGTAGCCCACCAGAATCCGCGCCGGGGTCAGTTTCGTTTTCAGCAGCAGAATTTCGCCAATCATGCACAGCGCGCCGCCCACCAGAAACGCCTTGATGAGATTCCACACAATCGTCATGCTTCGTCCGCCTCCAGTACAATCAGATGGGCAATGCCCGGAATCGCGCCGCCCTGCTGGCTGAATGTCGGGGATAGCAGTGCCCCGGTCGCCATGAACGCCACGCGGTGAATCGCCTTCTCGCGGAAGAGGCGCATGATGTACCCGCACAGCACGCTCGCGGAACATCCACAGCCCGAACCGCCCGCGTGGACATCCTGCTCAGGCGAAAAAATCAGCATTCCGCAGTCCACATAGCGCGCCGCGTCCAGGGGAACGCCCGCATCCATCATCAGCGTCAGCAGCAGGTCATGCCCGATTTTTCCCAAGTCGCCGGAGATGATGAGGTCGTAGTCCGCCGCCGTTCGCCCGGTGTCCATGAGGTGCCGCCGGAGCGTGTCCGCCGCG
>UMAT01022392.1_pt1 | contig 11265 bp, 10 predicted proteins | sample 1963781 | NCBI WGS metagenome assembly UMAT01 (sample SAMEA4835923, study PRJEB28245) | human gut metagenome | biome: gut microbiome; material: fecal sample | place: Denmark | collected 2008
TTGCAAACATTTCTTCGAAAAAATCTTCTAAAATCTCAATATATCGCCTTTTTACCCGCCAACAACGTATTCTTCATCAAAGAAACAATGGTCATCGGACCTACTCCACCAGGAACCGGCGTAATGTAGGAACACTTAGGAGCCACTTCGTCAAACTTCACATCACCGGTAAGTTTAAAGCCCGACTTTTTAGAAGCATCGGGTACACGCGTAGTACCCACGTCAATTACTACCGCACCTTCTTTCACCATATCAGCCTTCACAAAATTAGGTTGCCCCATTGCCGCAATCAGGATATCTGCTTCTTGGCATTCTCTGACCAGATCCTTGCTCCGGCTGTGACAGACAGTCACCGTCGCATCACCCGGACAGGCTTTCTGCATCATTAACATAGCCATCGGTTTTCCAACAATGTTGCTCCGCCCCAAAATAACACATTTCTTTCCACGCGTTTCAATCTGATAGCGTCGCAACAACTCCATAATCCCATTCGGAGTAGCCGAAATATAACAAGGAAGTCCGATAGACAAACGCCCCACATTAATAGGGTGGAAACCATCCACATCCTTACGATAATCAATGGTTTCTATTACCTTCTGTTCAGAGATATGAGGAGGCAACGGAAGCTGTACGATGAATCCGTCCACATCGTCATCCTCATTCAGTTCACGCACTTTTGTCAGTAGTTCTTCCTCGGTCACATCCGATTCGTAACGAATCAAAGTGGATTTAAACCCGCACACTTCACAAGCCTTTACCTTAGCCGCCACATAAGTTTCACTCCCTCCGTCGTGTCCGACCAAAATTGCAGCCAAGTGAGGACGTTTCCCTCCTTTTGCCACAATATCGGCAACTTCAGCTGCTATTTCCTGTTTCACCTTCTCAGAAACAGCTTTTCCATCAATCAGCGTCATAAATATTCCTTTCTGTTTAACAAGTTGCACAAATGTAACGATTTTCAAAGAAAAGACCTGCTTATTTTTCGGTTTTTCTAGCAATTATTACAGCTAAAGAAGAATTCTTACATCAACAAGAAGTTAATAGGCGAAAAAATATTAACTTTGTCACGTTATTTTAATTATGCAAACTAAAATATTCAACATACTATTCATTATCACCGGCTGCTTGTTCGCCTTCATTCTGCCACAAAAAATCCATGCTGCAGAAAATTCTTTCATCGTAGTAATCGATGCCGGACACGGTGGACATGACCCCGGCGCCATCGGGAAAAGAGGCAAAGAGAAAAATATCAACCTCAGCGTGGCACTAAAACTGGGTAGGCTTATCAAGCAGAACTGCCCGGATACAAAAGTTATCTACACACGTGAAAAAGACATATTCGTTCCTTTGCACCGCAGAGCGGAAATTGCCAACGATGCCAAAGCAGATCTTTTTATTTCAATCCATACCAATTCCTTGGCTGCCAGAAATAGTAAAGTCCGCGGCACAGAAACATATACACTGGGACTTCACCGTACCCAAGAAAACTTAGAAGTTGCCAAAAAAGAAAATGCCGTAATCCTCATCGAGGACGACTATAAACAACAATATGCCGGATTTAACCCCAATTCGTCTGAAAGTTATATCATCTTTGAATTTCTGCAAGACAAAAACATGGCACAAAGCGTCAGTTTTGCTACAGCAGTACAACGACAATTCAGAAATGCCAATCGGACAGACAAGGGCGTGCACCAGGCTGGATTCCTGGTATTACGCGCCACTTCAATGCCTAGCGTACTGATTGAACTGGGGTATATAACGAATCCTTCGGAAGAATCCTTTCTACTTTCTGAACAAGGAAGTGCCACACTTGCCCGAAGCATTTATCAAGCATTCCTGACTTACAAATCAGGAAAGACCCCCGGGAACCATCCAACGGTTACAGAAAGTGCAGCCATGCCAATTGAAGCCTCAAGTGAATTTTCCCAAACAAGGGCTCTCTCAAAAGAACAAAACCTCCAAAAGGATGTAACTGCCACTTCTTCCGGAAAGCCCGTATTCAAAATACAAATATTGACTTCCGACCGCCAGCTTCCTGCCAAAAGCAGGCTGTTTAAAGGTCTTACTCCAGTAGACAGCTACAAGGAAAACGGTATCATCAAATACACCTATGGGGAAGATACCAACTACAATAAAATTCTGCGTCTGAAAAGAAACAAAGTAGACAGCAAATTTAAGGATGCTTTCATTATTGCGTTTAAGGATGGAGTAAAAATGAACATCAACCAAGCCATAAGAGAATTTAAGAACAACAGATAACAATAAGAAAAAACATATATGAAAAAAGAAGTAAAAATCGGATTCGCAGGAATCGGTGCATTGCTGATTCTCTTTTTTGGTATCAATTACTTAAAAGGAATCAGCATGTTCAAACCTGAAAGCTATTATTATGTAGATTTCACCGATGTAAACGGACTGGCTCAATCAAGTCCGGTATTTGCCAACGGTTATAAAATAGGTATCGTACGCGACCTGCAATACAATTACAACAAACCTGGACATGTTGTAGTAGGAATTGAAGTAGATCAAGACATGCGTATCCCCACCGGAAGCAAAGCCGAACTGGTCACAGAAATGCTCGGTACTGTAAAAATGAACATGCTACTGCAGCATGAATCGACCACATATTTAACTCCTGGGGATACAATTGAAGGAACGGCCAACAACGGAATCTTGGGAAAAGCTGAAAAAGACCTGCTTCCTCAAATAGAACAAATGATGCCTAAACTAGATTCTATATTGGGGTCATTAAACCAGTTACTGGCAGACCCTTCTTTAAAGAATACCCTTCATAATGCAGAACAGTTAACTGCTTCGCTTAATGCCACCAGCACACAATTACATGGCCTGATGAGCAAAGATATCCCGCAATTAACCAGCAATGTAACTGCTATTACAGAAAACTTGAAAGGTATCAGTGAGAACCTGAAAGGAATTGACTATGCGTCTACCTTTCAAAAAGTGGATTCAACCTTGCAAAGCGTACACATGCTAACTACCAAACTAAACAGCAAAGACAATTCTATCGGTCTACTGCTGAACGATGATGCATTGTACCAAAACTTAAATGCAACTTCTGCTAATGCAGCCTCTCTACTAAAAGACTTGCAGGAACATCCCAAACGGTATGTACACTTCTCACTGTTTGGAAAAAAAGACAAATAAAAAGAAATATTCTCACTTCAACAGGAGAGATGTCACACCAAACGACATCTCTCCTGTTGGGATATCAGACAAGCTTACTATTACTTCAAGTATTTAACGATTCGCTCCCTATTATATAGAAGCATTCTAAATAATGCATAAATTTTAAAGGCACCTATCAAACCATCATAACATTCTGATTACGAGATAAAAAGGAATAAAAGATGAAGAAGAAGGAAAAAAGAAATCAACATACAAGATTCTGATAAAGAAAATATTACAAATGCACAAGAGCATTTCTTTTTATCAAATATTTAACAACTTCGTAACATTCTATTTATCAACCCCTTAAATTCCAAAAATAAAAAGCAAGGAAAAAGGCATTTGTTTTTCTGAAATTTCATTACGAAATTTGCAAACGTAGAAGTTTCGCTTTATTAATAACAACGCACGTATGATTGAACATAACCAAGCTGTTGCGCTATGGAATCGTTGCCTGGCTTTTATCAAAGACAACGTAAACGCTACGGCTTTTAAAACATGGTTTGAGCCTATCGTACCTTTGAAATATGAGGATACGGAAAAGGCATTGACGATCGGCGTCCCCAGTCCTTTCTTCTATGAATATCTGGAAGAAAAATACGTGGGGTTGCTACGCGCCGCCATCTACAAGGAAATAGGTGAAGGCACGGAGTTGATGTATTCCATCCTGACAGATAAGACAAACCATATAACTGTCAATATAGAAGGAACTAAACGTTCCTCTGCTCTTCCGGAACAGGCACCTGTCTATAACGGAAATAAGACGCCCAATCCTTTACAAGCAGCAGCTCCGCAAGATCTGGATCCCCATTTGAATCCCAACTACAACTTTGAAAACTTCATCAAAGGCAATAGTAATGAATTTTCCAGAACCGTAGCGGAAACTGTGGCCCAAAATCCTGCACGCACCTTTAACCCGTTGTTCATTTACGGTCCTTCTGGAGTAGGAAAGACTCACCTGATCAACGCCATCGGAACGCGTATCAAAGAATTATATCCGGAAAAACGTGTATTGTATGTATCAGCACATCTGTTTCAAGTACAATACACAGACTCTGTACGTACAAATCATTTCAATGATTTTATCAGTTTCTATCAAACAATTGATGTATTAATCATTGATGACATCCAAGAATTTGCAGGAGTCACTAAAACCCAGAATACATTCTTTCATATCTTCAATCATCTGCACCAGAATGGAAAGCAACTTATCTTGACTTCCGACCGTGCTCCCGTCATGCTACAAGGCATGGAAGACCGACTGCTGACTCGTTTCAAATGGGGACTGGTAGCTGAGTTGGAAAAACCGGATATTGAACTGCGAAAAAACATACTACGCAACAAAATCAAACGTGACGGACTGGTTATCCCAGAATCAGTCATCAGCTACATTGCTGAAAATGTAAATGAAAGCGTGCGAGAACTAGAAGGTATCGTTAACTCCTTGCTGGCACAATCTATTTTGTTCAAACGTGAAATAGACCTGGAACTTGCCCAACGAATTGTAAGAAAAGCTGTCAAGTGCGCTGAAAGCAAACCAATGACGGTAAACGATATCATCGTCAAAGTATGCGAACACTACAAAATTGACGAAACAGCAATCCATACCAAAACCCGCAAACGGGAAGTAGTACAAGTACGTCAGGTAGCCATGTACTTAGCTAAAAAACATACCGATACATCTTCTTCCAAGATTGGACAGTTGATTGGCAATAAAGACCATGCTACCGTGCTTCATGCATGTAAAATTGTCAAGGATCAAGTAGATGTTGATAAATCGTTTAAGGCTGAAATAGAAGAAATCGAAGCGAGTCTTCGAATGAGATAATAAAAAAGGCGGTTAATTAAACCGCCTTTTTTATTATCTCTACAATCATCAATCGTCAAACCCCTGACGTTTCAACACCTTCTTCAATCCCTCTGACATAAACTCATTATCCGACTTCTTATACCGAATGTCAGTAAAAATCTGTGCCAAGGTCTCTGTATGGTTAATCTCTACAAAATGTTTATTCTCTGGCAGGCTCTCTTTATATGAATAGAGTTTATCTATCTCTAAAGGCGTATAATCATGGTATGTTTCTTCATGAATAATCCCCTGGACAGGTAAACGATCAGGCTGAGGAGGACATTCATCTGGATAACCGACTGTAATGGTTGCTACAGGTACAACCAGCTTCGGAAGATTTAATATATCAATAATCTGATCCGGATTGTAGATTGTAGTACCCAAATAACAAATTCCTAATCCTTTCTCTTCTGCCAAAGTACAGAAATTCTGTGTCACCAACAACGCATCAGAAGCAGCATTTAAGAAAGATATAAAATTATTATAACCCGGTACAGCCTTTCGCTGTTCACACCATTTGCAAAAACGGTTGAAATCAGCACAAAAAGTAAGAACCACTGGGGCGGAGGTTACCATCGGCTGATTAAAATGTGCCGGAGCCAATCGAGCCTTCATTGCAGCATCTTTTGTCACAATCACACTATACAACTGCATATTCCCCATTGTGGAAGCTCGAAAAGACTCTTCCAATAACTCATTCAACAAACTGGCAGGTATATCCTCCTGCTTATACTTACGGATTGTCCGTCTGTTTTTTATAGATTCCATAATATCGGCTTTAATAAATACCAAACAAAGGTAAAAAGAATCTTTGAATATCCACAGTTTTTTTTATACATAAGAAACATATATTCAATCGAAAAGTTTTCCATTTTGGAAAACTTTTCAATAGCACAAAATTTATAACTACCTAATAATAAGCAATATAAAATTTTATTTTTGGAAACCATCAAGATTGTTGATAACTTCTTTCACTTTTATTTTGCCAATTAAAAAAACATCTTTAGCTTTGCAGCGGTTTGTTGAAAATAAAGCGAAGCCTACAAATTAAAATTTATTGAAAACAAACTTATTCATATATAAACAACCGTGGAAAAGAAGACGTATAGCTACGATGAAGCATACAACGCTTCATTGGAGTATTTCAAAGGAGATGAACTAGCCGCACGTGTTTGGGTAAACAAATACGCAGTAAAGGATTCATTTGGAAATATCTATGAAAAATCTCCGGAGGATATGCATTGGCGTATTGCCAACGAAGTGGCCCGTATTGAGGCAAAATATCCTAACGCTATTAGTGCTCAGGAACTTTTCGATTTACTTGATCACTTCAAGTACATCATTCCTCAGGGAAGCCCTATGACTGGAATCGGAAACAATTATCAGGTAGCTTCTCTTTCCAACTGCTTCGTCATCGGATTGGATGGAAATGCAGACTCTTACGGAGCTATTATCCGTATCGATGAAGAACAAGTACAACTGATGAAACGACGGGGAGGTGTAGGACACGACTTATCTCACATCCGCCCGAAAGGTTCTCCTGTAAAAAACTCAGCTTTAACTTCAACTGGACTAGTGCCTTTCATGGAACGTTATTCCAATTCAACCCGTGAAGTTGCACAAGACGGACGCCGTGGAGCATTAATGCTGACCGTATCCATTAAACACCCTGACTCGGAAGCTTTCATTGATGCCAAAATGACCGAAGGAAAGGTAACAGGAGCCAATGTTTCTGTAAAACTGGACGATGAATTCATGCAAGCTGCCATAGAAGGTATGCCTTACACACAACAATACCCCATCGATTCTCCTAACCCAATGGTTTCCAAAGAAATCGATGCCTCTTCTTTATGGAAGAAAATTGTACACAACGCATGGAAATCAGCCGAACCAGGTGTATTGTTCTGGGATACCATCATCCGTGAATCTGTACCCGACTGCTATGCTGATTTAGGCTTCCGCACGGTTTCTACAAATCCATGTGGAGAAATTCCTTTATGCCCGTACGACTCATGCCGCCTATTGGCAATCAACCTTTATTCTTACGTAGTAAATCCTTTTACTCCAGAAGCTTATTTCGATTTCGAGCTGTTTAAAAAGCATGTAGCACTGGCCCAGCGCATCATGGATGACATCATCGATCTCGAACTTGAAAAGATAGAACGTATTTTTGAAAAGATTGACTCCGACCCAGAAAGCATGGAAGTGAAAGGAACGGAGCGTCACTTGTGGGAGAAGATTTATCACAAATCAGGCTTGGGACGTCGTACAGGAGTAGGTATTACAGCAGAAGGCGACATGCTGGCTGCAATGGGGCTGCGCTACGGCACTGAAGAAGCCACAGAGTTCTCCGAAAAGGTACATAAAACCATTGCATTGGAAGCCTACCGTTCTTCAGTAAATATGGCAAAAGAACGTGGGGCTTTCGAAATATACGATGCAGAACGTGAAAAGAACAATCCCTTCATCAACCGTCTGAAGGATGCTGATCCACAGTTGTATGAAGAAATGAAGAAATACGGTCGAAGAAACATTGCCTGTCTGACCATTGCTCCAACAGGAACTACCAGCTTGATGACACAAACTACATCTGGTATTGAACCGGTCTTTATGCCAGTATACAAACGTCGCCGTAAAGTAAATCCTAATGACGCAAATGTACATGTCGACTTTGTTGATGAAACAGGTGATGCATTTGAAGAATACGTAGTATTCCACCACAAATTCCTCACTTGGATGAAAGTCAATGGCTATGACCCCGATAAACGTTATACACAAGAAGAAATCGATGCATTGGTAGCCAAGTCACCTTACTACAAGGCAACATCAAATGACGTAGACTGGCTGATGAAAGTAAAAATGCAAGGCCGTATCCAGAAATGGGTAGACCATTCTATCAGCGTCACAATCAACCTGCCCAACAACGTCAGCGAAGATCTCGTCAACAAATTGTATGTAGAAGCTTGGCGTTCTGGATGCAAAGGATGTACAGTATACCGCGACGGTTCACGCGCTGGAGTCTTGATATCTACTAAGAAAAAAGACAACAAAGAAGAAGAATGCCGTTGCAAACCACCTCAGGTAGTAGAAGTACGTCCGAAAGTGCTGGAAGCTGATGTGGTTCGCTTCCAGAATAACAAAGAAAAATGGGTAGCCTTCGTTGGTCTGCTGGACGGAAGACCTTACGAAATCTTTACAGGTCTTCAGGATGATGAAGAAGGCATCGTACTGCCGAAGTCTGTTACTTCCGGACGTATCATCAAAAGCTATGATGAAGACGGCACCAAACATTATGACTTCCAGTTCGAAAACAAACGAGGTTACAAAATGACCATTGAAGGGCTATCTGAAAAATTCAACAAGGAATATTGGAATTATGCCAAACTGATTTCTGGAGTTCTTCGTTGGAGAATGCCGATTGAACAAGTAATCAAATTGGTAAGTTCCCTGCAACTCGACAGTGAAAATATCAACACTTGGAAAAATGGCGTAGAAAGAGCCTTAAAAAAATATGTACAAGACGGAACCGAAGCCAAAGGAGTGAAATGTCCCAATTGCGGACACGAAACCCTTGTTTATCAGGAAGGATGCCTGATTTGCAAGACTTGCGGATCTTCCCGTTGCGGATAACCTCATGATATTTGAGCAATATTCTTAATATTTCAGGCATGAATCATGCGAATGGTTTTGAATAATCAGAACTCGCTTGATTCATGCCTCTCTTATTTCTCCATTTCTTTTCCCACCATGAAACAGAGCAAAATGTACATTCACCTGAACGGATTGAAAATATATGCGTACCACGGTGTACTTCCTCAAGAAAACAAAGTCGGTGCTGAATACATTCTCAACCTGAAACTGAAAACCGATTTCAGTCGTGCATCCCAAATGGACGACCTAACTTATACTATCAATTACGCTGAAGTATTTCAGGCCGTAAACGAAGAAATGCAAATTCCTTCTCACCTGCTGGAACACGTCATACAGCGTATTGCCAAGAGACTGTTTCACGACTTTCCAGCTCTTACGGAAATCAACATTACCCTATTTAAACAAAATCCTCCTATGGGAGCTGATTGCCGGGAAACAGGAGTAGAATCGACTTTCACAAAAAACTAACACAATATGAAAAAACTTGCTATTTTTGACCTAGACGGAACTTTATTAAACACAATTGCCGATCTGGCAGCCGCAACCAATTACGCACTTACCCAGTACGGCTACCCAACTCATCCTACAGATGCTTATCGCTTTTTTGTAGGAAACGGCATTAACAAACTTTTCGAACGGGCACTTCCGGAAGAAGACAGAACGCCAGAGAACGTACTACGAATCCGATCAAAATTTGTCCCATACTATAATTTACACAATGCAGACATGAGCCGTCCTTATCCCGGCATTGAACAATTACTCAATCTGTTGCAACAACATCACCTTCAAGTAGCCGTTGCATCCAACAAATATCAGGAAGCTACCAGTAAATTAATCGGACAATATTTTCCTCTGATTCATTTTAGTGCAGTATTCGGACAACGGGAAAATGTCCCTACGAAACCCAATCCACAAGTCGTAAATGAAATCATCAAGCTAGCTAATGTGCATAAAGAAGAAACAGTCTACATCGGCGATTCTGGAGTAGATATGCAAACAGGACTCAACGCAGGAGTAACTACAATCGGAGTATGTTGGGGATTCCGTCCCAAAAGCGAATTGCAGGAATTCGATCCCGACCACCTAGCAGAAGAACCGATGGATATTGCTCGTTTTCTACAGATTCTATAATCTGTAACATTAAGAATACAAACCTTGTATCTGTGAAGAAGATACAAAAAACAAGAAAGACCTCTCCCCGCAAGGAAAGGCCTTTCTATCTTTTTATTACTGATTAACCGTTGACTGCTCAAATACCGATTTATAATTTATTTCAAGTTTCTCTGAAGTTTTGTTTTCATAGTTTGAAGAAGAAGACTTTTCATATTCAATCACCAGTTTATCCGGCATTGAAACTCCATGCGCATTTGCATAAGAGTACAGCACTGAAGTAATATTAAAATGACGATACTCTGTACCATAATCACTTCTCTGCACTTCCGTATCTGTCACTTTATGACGCAAGTGGAGCAGCAATTTACCGTCTGTAGCCCCCGCATCAGTCGGATCATAATACAACGTAAAAGAATGTGAATTTAATTCTGACTTCAAGTCATCAGAATTGGATGAATTTTTATAATAATAAGTTACCGGAATAAATAAATTGTATTTATCAAAATACATCGGCTGCGCCATTGAACTAGAAATCGCATAAAGAGGAGCATTTCCCGCATCAGCTGTAGGAGCCTGCGAATAAGTATTATCATCCTTAATGCTAATTACATTATTTATAGTCACATCCTTATTTTCATTCCATTCCAAAACAGAAGAATCATAAGAATACTGCACAATCGCATAAGACTGTAAGCTCAAATCGCTCAAGGCACTCATATTCAATGGAGTCACAGTATAACCGTATGCACTTGTAAAACTATAGAAACCTGCTCCCCCATTTACTCTCATCAGTTCTTGAGGAGATACCGTTGGATCATTCTCCCCATTCAAACAAGAACTAAACCCCACCATCGTCAATAATGCAGCAAAAGCCACAACCAATCTTTGTTTTTTCATAACTTTATATTACTGTTGTTGTTTATAAATATATTATCAGACTTAAAATTCACAAATTAAAATGAAGTAAATGGAAAAATACTGCACTACGCCTAAGTGTTTTAACATAAATAAACGAACTTAGTTTTGCTTTACAACTGCAAAATATTCCACATGCTCATCTACGTACTCTGCAATCTGCGCCGTAATTATTTCTTCCTCCTCCATATACTTCTCTTCCAAATCGTCAAAAGCCTCATATTGTTCATACATCGCCATAAATTCATCTTCCGTACAATCCTTCTCCAAGTCTGCCCGATTCGCATCATAAATTTTCTTGGCTTCATAAATCAATTTCGAAAAATCCTTCGCTCCGAACAAGCGCATCGCCTTGGCAAACGGATTATCAAAAATATACGGACCATATCCATTCTGAATGAGCTGTACAAACCCACCTTCCATCACTTCCTCCCGGAAAAAATGATATCCCAGCAATGTATGCTGATAGCCGTTCAGCAACGGCATGGTCTTCTCATTAATCACCCCACCCGTCACTTCCAGGTATTTGTCGATAAACACTTTCAAGAATG
>UMAT01022903.1_pt1 | contig 11219 bp, 10 predicted proteins | sample 1963781 | NCBI WGS metagenome assembly UMAT01 (sample SAMEA4835923, study PRJEB28245) | human gut metagenome | biome: gut microbiome; material: fecal sample | place: Denmark | collected 2008
AATTATATCTGGATTAAATTTTTGAGAAGGCATAACTTCCTCTGTATCAAAATCCAGAAAGCAGCATGAAATTCCGTCAAATAGATTATAATTTGATACAATTCCTTTCCCTTTACACCCATAATTAATAACAAAATAGTCCTGAGTTTTTTTAATAACTTCTGCTTTTTCACCATACCACGATTGGTTATAATGAATATCCACTTTATACACCTCGCAAATTGTTAGTATTGACTAACTTAAATTCTAACATAATTTCAGACTTTAAGCAATAAATCGACCATTGCAATAGCGTAACTCAATAAGATAGCGTGCAAATCTATATAGAAATGCACGCTTTCAATGTTTATCCTATAATCTTCCAGTTGCTATCTTTATGAAGCGTCAGCTCATACTGTGAAATCTGTGTCGCCTTTGTCTGATTGTCAATGAATTTCACCGCTACGCTCACTTTCACGTTGTCGCCGTCAGCCGTAAATACAGGATTGACAAGCTCGGAAAAGAGATAGTCTCCGTTTATCGGCTCAAGGGTATTTCCCTCTACATAGTAGGCAAGCTCCTTGTCCGTTGCAGTAGGGTACAGCTTAAAGAATGTTTCCAGAAACGCCGTAGCGTCATTTACTGTGTCAGCGTCCACACTGTTGTCTGCTTCCTGTGTCTTTGGTTCATAATCGGATTTTTCCATAGCGGGAGCAAGGGTCGGGTTCTGGATAATCACCATATCCCCGTCAGCGTCCACATGGACAGTCACGGTATAGGTTTCTGATACGTCCCTTGTCTGGTCGCCCTCTTTTATCTGTTGATCTATTTCATAGACGACAGAAAAAGCGTTCTCCCCAGACTGTTCCACGTCCCAGATTAGTACGTCCGTGACTGTGGAGCTGGTCGGTATATCCGTTCTCACCGTATCAACATTCAAATCCTGCAATTCCTGTGTCAGATAAACACTGATAGCCTGCGTCCTCGCTTCGATTGCTTCCTTGCTGTTGCCCCATGTGTAATAGGACTTTGCAAAGTTCTTGACAAAATTTTCTATGCCGTTGGTGTCATTCAAACGGAGCTGTATGGTTTCTATCTCATGCGTGGTGTGCTGGTCGATAGCGGTAAAATTCTTATACACACCAAAGCTCACGCTTGCGATAAGCACCACCCAGAGGGCAATGACGGACTTCTTATGCGTCCCCACTTTCATAGTACGGACTTTCTTTTCCTTTATCGGTTTTTCTTTCTTCTTGAACATGATATTTCCATTCCTTTCTTTCTATTGCTTAATTCTGCCAGCCCCGATAAGGTGCTGTTGCCAGTAGCTATTGTTCAAATCAGCGTAGCCTATCGGGTCGCCAGCGTGGTACATCTGATTGTTTCCTACATAGATACCGACGTGCGTTACATAGCTTCCTGCGTCATAGGTACTGTGGAAGAAAACCAAATCCCCAGCCTGTGCCTGTGAAAGCGGGATATGCTGGGTAGCGTCATACTGTGCCTGTGCCGTTCTCGGTAAGGAAATGCCAGCCTTGCCATAACACCATTGAACCAGCCCTGAACAGTCAAAAGAAGTATTAGGATTGCTCCCGCCGTACACATAGTCCCAGCCTTGATATTTCAGAGCTTCGTTCATTATCTTCTGTGCCAGCTCACCCGATACTTGACTGACAGTGAGATACTGGCTGACAAGCTCCACATAGAACATATTCCCATACCCGTAACGCCAGCCACCATTGCGGGCGACAGCGATAGGGTTCGTGTAGGTGACTTTCTTCCCGCCAGACTTGTCACGGGCGAAATTCTTTGCCAGCGTGAAGCTGTGCTTTTTTCCATTGGAAGCCACATAGCCGATATAGCCACCGCCATAGTTGTAGGATTGTACCACCACGTTTATATCCTCTATGCCTTGATTTTCTGCTGAAGAAAGCAGGGACGCAAAATACTTGCACCCCTGCTTGATTGAACTTTCCGTATCAAGGGAGTTAGGCGGTAAGCCCATGCTCTCGGAACTCTGCATAACGTCCTCGGCTGTCCCGCCACTTTCCACCTGTATGATTGCCAGCAGATAGGGGACGTACTCGGAAATGCCGTACTCTTTAGCGTATTTCTCTACCATAGGCTGATGTTTCAACACCTCTGCGGACAGGTTCATGCCCGTTACCCATGAGGAAGAACCACCGCCCCCGTCGTCGTCCTCGGCACTGATAAGCACGCCAAAGAAAAGCACTATCGCAAGAAGAAAGGGAAACAGACTGCCGATAAGGGCGATATGTCTTAGCTTCATTTCTTACGTCCTTTCTTTTCCGTGGTGTTTATGGTCGCTTTCTTAATATTTCTCTCTTTTCTGGTGGTCTGCTGGTTCAGCTCCACACCATTAAGCCTTGTTCCATGTTTCTGCAATACAGGTTCAGCAGATATTGAAGCAAGCGGACGCTCCTTGACAGGCTGTGCCTTTGTCGGCTCGGTATGTACCTTATCAGTGCTTGTCCTATCAGATGTGACAGGACGCTTGATTTCCTGCACTTTTCCTGTATCGGTCTTAGAAGCAGGAGAAGCAGTCACAGGTCTGTCATGGGGACGGGTAGCTCCTGTTGTCGCTGATCCGTCCGTCGTTCTGCCAGCTTGTTTTGCTTCCTGTGCTTTTTGAAGCTCCATACGCTTGTCAGCGATATTCTGTCTGTGCTGTTGGAGCTTGTCGGCACGCTGGCTCTGTCTGGTTTCCTGTCCCTGCACAATGCCATGCTTGAAGTCGGACACATTTTCCTTTGCCTTTTCCTTAGCGGAGTGCAGGGCATAGGCGGTCTGGGTCGGCATATCCTTGATATTCTCCTTGACAGCCGTTGCCTTGTCCTTGACCTTGTTTTTCGTATCAAGCACCGCACCCACGGCTGAACCCGCTCGGCTTCCGAAAGAAGCATTGTCACGCTTGCGGGTCGTGCTGACATGGGATTGTTTGTTTCCAGCAGAAGAAAGAACCGCTCCCGCCATAGCTCCCGTTCCAGCACCTACCATACTTCCTTTTCCAACCGCCCTTGCGATACGGTGTTCCATACGTCTAGCCCTGTGTCGCATGAACATGTACGGACGGCGGAATATCCTGCGTCCCATGCTCTGGCTGTCCCCAGCATTTAAGCTGAACATACTCATAAGGTCGCCCAGCTTCATGTAGATACCCGCAAAGCACACTATCTGCAAGAACGCAATCATAAAGAATGGATAATCGGTGGAGATGTTGTAGAACATACTGGAAATAGAAAAAGCCACCGTAACAATAAGGGTAATGCCCGCCCTTGTCATAATCGTATTGAATACTCGCACGATTGCCTGTTTCGCCATGTTCTCATAGCTCGGTATCATGCTTAAAAGAAAGCTGATAGGCAGGAACATAGCGAAGATGATAAATAGTATCTGGGAGAATATCATCATGCCTGTGAGCAGGAAAACGAATATCGTTATCCCCAGATTGAAGATGAGCAGGAAGAACACCATTCCCAGACGGTTGATGACCTGCGGTATCGTCAGATTGTCGTTGTCGTTATCCTCGATTTCCGTTTTTACCACGTCCTCACGGGTCGCCCCGTCGTCGGCAGAGGGACTAACAGATACCAGAGCTTCCACACGGTCAGCTCCGATTTCCTCTATATCGCTGTTCCCGAATTGCAGGAGTAGCCACGGCTGTTGTACCTGTATGGAAAACAGGCTGTCCCTTATCAAGTCCACGCTGTCTTTTCCCGCACTGTCGCTGTCGGGAAGCATGATTTTTGTTCCCAAATCCAGCGAAGCCGTGGAAATGTCCGAAGAAAAGTCATTGATTTTCTTGATATAGTCGGGAGCGTAAGCAATAAAGGAAGCGGACAGCACGAACACCACAACAAAGTTGATAACGGCGTGTAATGCCTTGCTGGTTTCTCGCTTGATAAGTCCCGTGTAGGCTACATAGATACCCACCACAAGGATAATAAGAAGCAGGAAACCCACATAGAAACCCGTACTTCCGAAGCCGTTTTCCGTTACACCCGCTAGGGTCTGTATGCTTTTGCCGATACTGTCTGCCATGTCGTTAATGAAGTCCAGCTTATACGCCTGCTGGACGACGTAACCCGTGGCGTTAGATAGATACAGGCTTATCGTCCAGATAAAGTTAGTGATACAGTAAAGCCCGTATTGTACGGACTTTCCGATACCGTCCAGCCAGTTCCACGGAAGCCAGCCCCAGCTATTGTCCACATAGAAGTCAAGCTGGTAGTTTTCCAGCGGGTATTGTGAATACAGGTTGTCCGCATTGACCGTATCATCTACCAGCCCCGTGGCATGAGCCACCGTCCCGAACAGGGAGAGGAACACAACAGAGGTAAAAATGACTATCAGAGCAATCTTGAAAAAACGAAAGAGCTTCTTTTTTGTCAGAAGCCCCTTTATCTTATCTTTCATCACTCCACCTCGCTTTTCACGGGCGGTCTGGTATCAAAGGCGTGCAGTAATTCTTCAAAAACAGGGTGTATCTGCACCACTCCCACACGCCCGTACAAGTCTTGAAGCAGGCATTGTCCGTTCTCCAAGTCACGAAGTCGTTTCTGGTTGTTCTCGTCGTCCTTGTCGATACCGAAAAATTCAAGGGTCTGCTTTATCTCGTTGATGTCGGTAGAGCGGAAAGCGAATTTCAGCCCGATATTGTTCTTTAGGCTCTCTTTGGACACGTCCCCAGAGGATTGCGTAACAAAGTACACGCCAGCCTGCATAGCACGTCCCGCACGCACCAGCTTGTTGGAGAGGGTTTCGCCCTGTGCCACGTTGAGGAACGCCCACGCTTCATCTAAATCCACGATTTTAAAAATGCTTCTGTCACTGTGGATAAAGTCAAGGGCAAACGTACTAATGACAATCAGCATAGCCACGGACAGCAGTTCAATGGTGGTGTATTCCTCAAAGGTCGTGTCCTTGTCGGGAAGTACCAAGTCTGCCACCTGTATGATATTGAGCTGGTTGTCCAAGCTGATAGCGTTCTTAACCGAACCGTCAGAGAACAGCAGATGTGCAAAGTCATAGTCCGTAAAGCTGTCGATATGGTCGGCAATATTGCGGGCTATCGCCGTGTCCTCTCTGCGTAGCTCGTCTATCACATGGAGAAGTCCTCGCTGATCGCTCTGGGTCACGGCTCGCACCGCTTTTCTAAGGACAGGGAATTTCTCGCCGTCCCTAGAGGAAATCCCCGTAAGGAATGTGAGAATGTCTATTGCCAGACTTTCAGCGTCCTTTACATTCTTCATAATCACGAACGGGTCAAGAAGCCCTGCGTTTTCCTTATCGCTGGTAAGGTTGACGATATTGATTTCATGGGCTATCTCTGGAAGCGTTTCTTTCCAGTTGCCACGCTCTGATTTAGGGTCGAGAATGACCGCCTGTCCGCCAAAGAGGACGGAATAATAGACAATCAGATTGTTACAGAATGATTTTCCACCACCAAGACTTCCGACAAAGGCAGACGCTAAAGCGTTGGTGACTGTCCCCTTGATACCCTGTGAAGCAAGGGACGGCTGTAAATATACGTTTCTTCCCGTATCCACGGAATAGCCGATATAGATACCCGTATTTTCGCCAAGCTGTTGTGTTGCTCCGAAGCCAAGTCCAGCTAAAAAGTCTGATTTCACATACTGCACATAGTCATTGATATAACGCTTGCTGGCAGGGAGAAATTCAGAGTGAAGCCCCAGCATATCCCCAGCGGGTCGCACCAGCTTGACGTTTAAATCGTCGTAGAAGTCCTTGACTTCATCACAACGGCGTTTCAGCTCGTCAAGGTCGGGAGCTGACACACGGATAACGTAAGAAAGTTTATACATACTTTCCTTGCTCTGGTCGAGGTCGGTTTCCAGCTCGTCCACGCTGTCTAATGCGTCCACCACGTTTGAGCTGGTTTCACTTCCAGACTGATAGGCGTGGTTGTCCAAATCTTTCAGCTCTTTTTTCTTGTTGCGGACAGTCGATAACGCTTTTCTGTTTCCCACGATTTCTACATTCATGCTCGTATCAACAGGAAACGTGAACTGCTGTTGCTGGAAGTAAAATATCTCACTGGACGGGAAGTCCAGCTCACCCACAATCGCATTGACGGTAAAGTAGGACACGAAGCTCTCGCTGTCCTCATGTTCCAGTCGCAAGTATCGCTGGCTTTCCTCTATCAGACAGCGGGTAGGACGGATAAGGTCGTACTGCTTGATGAGCGTTGCCTTTTTCAGCTTCTTCTTTGGAAGCGAATACTCGTAGTCCTCATACGCCACGCCGTCCCTACCGTAGATATGCTCGATAAGATACCCGAAGTCGTTCTTATCCAAGCGTCGGAACTTGAAACGACGGGAGATTTTATTTTCCAGCAGTTTTTCCATTTTCATGTAGCGGTTGATTTCATCATCTGGCATGGAGATAAAGTCGTTCATCAGCGTATGGTTGACTTCTTTTAGAAATTCCTTGAACGTCAGAAACGCCGATTTCTTCATGCTGTCAAGGCTCACTTTTTCCTCTGTCACAATGAGCTTGAAGCTGATAAAAAAGCGGTAGTCCACTTGATTGTCCCCAATCATGGAAACAAGGGCTTCCGTTTGTTCATCAATCTTCTGTATCGCCACATCACGAAGTCGCCCCGTCACTAATCTTTTTGACTGCTCCTGTATGCTTCTTACGGAACTTTCCGTTGCTATCTGCAAGGCGTGTATCTTTCCCTCACGGGACTGTGCGATAAGCTGACGAAAGCTGTCATGGACGATAAACTTCTGCTCCGCTGACAGAAAAGAATAGTTATACGGTATCAGCTCATAATAGGCGAATACCTCATTGTCCTTGTTCCAGACAAGGTTGTTGTCGATATATTTAATCGGGAACATACATCACACTCCTAACCGCCGTGACGGGTTCGCTGAACACTTCCTTTTCCAGCTTCACGGCTTTTCCTGCATAGGTCACTTTTGGTCGCAGGGCAAACGTAATCTGCGATTTCAAGAAGCTGTAAGGCTTCTTGCCGTCAAAGGTCTTTTGGCTCATAAACCATGTGAGGGCGACAGGAATACCGAAGTATTTTAAAAACGCCCCCTCGATAAGCGATAACGGCGGTAAGTCCCCCAAGAGAATGACAGCAAACTCCGTAATGACAAACCACGTTATCTGGGTAAAGGTAACGGGAAACGGGAGAGTAAAGTCATTGATTGCGTATAAGACTTTCTCCACGTTCCAGATACCCGTGTAGCTCTTAATCTTTTTCAATTCGTTTCAGCTCCTTTCGTTGTAATGGAAAAGGACAGCCGTTTTTCAGACTGTCCTTGATAGAAAAAGCTGTCAGTAGCGACCTTGCCTGTCGCTGATCTGCCAGCTCTAATATGGTATCTCGCATATCCCACGGCTTGTTTCAATGAATGTCCCCTCTATGGACAAGTCCCTGCCGTATGCTTCATAGTCGATATAGTTCTGCAACGGTAGCGGTATCTGTCCCAGAACTTGTAACTCGTCAATGAAGTAATAGGCAATATCGGTCATGTCCTCGCAATTAGGATAATAATAAATCTCGTCCTTATGCTCGTAGACTTCTTCCAGACTTCCATAGTAAGAAACAAACTCGTCCAGAGCGTCCGTGATATAGTCGGGAAGCTCACAAATCATGTCGTACATCTCATTGAGTTCTTGAATGGAGATATACTCCCCGATTTCAATAGGGAAGTTGTCGGTATCATGGACAGCGTATTCCTCATAATAGCTGTTCAGCCCGATACGCTCCGCAACATCTTCCTCGTCGATAGGGAAAGAGAACCAGTCCCCGACAAGTTCGCCCTCGTTGTACTTGCCAAGATTAGCGATATACACCCTCATGTCGTCCACCACAGGCACACACCTCTTTTCTACGGAAGTTCATAGATACCGTGGTCGGTTTCCACAAAGCGTCCGTTGTCGTCAAGATACTGCCCGTAGGCTTCATAATCGAAATAACGGATAACATTCTCACTTAGGGAAGTAAAGTCTGGGTCGTTGTTCAGAATATGGCGGGCAACGTCCGTCATGTTCTTACACCACGAATAATGAATGATGTCGTTTCTGTATCGGTGCAGTTCGTCAAGGTCGGTGAAATAACACATCAGCTCCCCGTAGTCCTCTTTCAAGTCAGAGGGCAGGCTTTCATAGGTATGGTACAGGTCGTCGAGCCTTTCAATGGTGGTATCTTCCTGCACTTCATCAGCAAAGGGAAGCTCCTTACCCGTGATATAGTAATAGTCCGTATCTACATCAATCCCCAGCAGTTCTTCCACCTGTTCTGTGTCGATAGGCAGGGTGAACCAAAAAGCTCTGATTTCTCCGTCTGTCGGTTCTCTTGCTTCAATCTGCACACGCATTTCTTCCATGTTTCATCACGTCCTTTCTTTGTAACGCTTCCTGTATGACGGCGTAAGGCACACCGAATACATAGCGTGAAAAATCTTCCAACTGTTTCTTAGGGTAGTCGGACAGGCAAAGGCGTTTCATCTCAAACCAGACCGCACGCTTGTAATAGGGCAGGTCGGAGAGATACGGACACCCGATTTTTGCCTGCATATCTGTAAAAATATCGTTCAATCAATCACTCCAATCTTAAATTAGAGTATAGAAAAAGCGGTTGATCTCCAAAGGAGTAACCGCTTTGTGTAGGATATAGAAATTGTGCATTTTAAATTATTCTATATCAATCACATCATCTTCACGCATTTCTATGGGAATGTTGCTACTATCTGTTGAAATACTTTTTGATGTTGATATATTAAAAATTACCAAGAAGATATTAAATAGTACAATTATCAGTAAAATAACCCCGACAACTTTCCAAATTTTTTTGCTACGTCTATTCTTAATTGCCATCTGTTCACTGATTTTTGCAAGTTGTTCAGCAATGCTGTCTTTATCAGTTTCATCAGTTATTGTACCCCCAAGTAATATGCTTACTTTTGTATCCAATACATCTGCTATTTTAGAAAGAACATCTGCGTCGGGAACTGACAATCCTTTTTCCCATTTACTTACTGTCTGCCTTACAACATTCAATTTGATTGCAAGTTCCTCTTGTGTGTATCCTTTTGCTTTTCGCATTGTTTTTAAGTTTTCATTGAACATATTTATGTCCTCCTTATTATGTCCTCCTTATATTTGATGATGATAGCATACATAAATATGCCCGTTGCTTCAAGCAATACAAATTAACATTATAGTTGCGATACTATGTGTGTAAATAAATTTCACTTTGTTAATTTATGCACTCCCATTATATCAGCGAACAATCAGTCATTCAATGAAATTCATAGCGTGACTATCTTTTATCTGCGTACCATTCCGTTACCCCCTTTCATTCCCCCTATGCCCGAACTCCCATAGGGGGACAGGTAAGTTTGCGTGTCCGCAAACTGCTGATTGTTACGCTCCAATAATACGGTTGAACAGCTCTAACAGCACGTCCTTGACACCGCCTGCATTGAATACCAGCCCGACGGCGATTAAGGCAATCACAAGGAAGCCGATTAACTTAGAAAACTCTCTCTTAAATCCTAAGTAGATACCGATTACCACGATTGCCATAAGCACTAAGCTCTGGGCGTTGCTTAAAAACCAGTTGTATAAGTTCTGTCCGAAATTCATTCTTTATCAATCCTTTCTTTTTTGATTTCTTCCATTTGTTCGTCAGCCATTTTGCTGACCTGTGCGATACACATAAGGACGACACCGATACCCATTCCCAGCGATACCAGCACCAAGTCCTTGACAAGTTCTGCCATAATCTCAATTCTCCTTTACTCTGTGATAAGCTCCTCTGTGTCCGCTGTCTGCTGTCGGATTATCTGCAAATGCTTTTCCGTCAGCTTTGCGTTGTCCTCAATCTCTTTCAGATAGCTTGTGCTGTTGCCAGCGTCTATCTTTTTCAGCATTTTCAGCGTAGGTGCGACCTGCCTGCTTATCCAGCCAAGCGTCCTTTCCAGCGTGTAAGGTTCTGGGTCTGTCGTCAGCTTGACAGGCGGGCGGTCTTTCCCGATAAACCACGCCCAGCGGTCATTGAGCTTCCAGTCTGTCTTTCGCTTCTCTGGTTCTCTGTCCACGAAGCGGATATAGTGATTGATGATAGAAAATGCCGTCTGTTCTGCGTCATAATGGGTCAGCAGTTCACGGACGGCATAATAAGCTCTTTCATCTTTCAATCGTATCTCGAAGCGGTTCTTTATCGGAGCTTCCTCAATCGGCACGCCCAGCTTTGCGTACTGTTCGTAGTTTTTCTCGTAACAGCAGAAGTACACCTCGCTTTTCAGAGAGCCGATATACAGCGTGTGTCCCATGCCCGCCTTGTCCTGCTCGTTGTGCTTCACCAGCTCGCCCGAAGCATAGGACTTGAAAGAGCGGAACAGGGAAACACATTCCTCACGGTTGCATTTGGCGGTCAGATCTGGAATATCCAGTATGCCCGCCCTGTCGTTAATCGCAAGATCAAGGCGTTTCATCACACCGCCCTCAATCAGAGCGTCCATGAGGAAGTCATACCAGCTACGCCCCTGTGCCAGCAGATAGCTTTCAAACTGGCGACAGCCTTTTCCTTTCAGCTCCAGAAGCGTGCCTTTTTCCTCATCTTGTGAAGTGTAGACGAACACATCACCCAGATAGTAATGTTCTGTGTACTTGTAGTGTCCGTAGTCCTCATGGAGCATATAGTCAACATTGAGCTTCAATATATCTCTGATAACGTGCTGTATATCCAGCGTGGGGAAACGGATACGCACATAGTCGAACAGCAGGAACATGGGAGCGTCGGGATTGAACTTCTCAACAGCTTCCATGAGCTTGTCCTGCATATCGTCCGTGAGCTTGACCTTTCCCGCTTCGATACGGTTCAAGTGTTCACGGCTGATACCAGCCATGATAGCAAGCCTTGTCTGGGACACGCCATAAGATTGACGTTTCTCTTTCAAGTCGGTTATAAAGGTGCTTTCATTCAGCCTGCATACCCCCAATCGTGTATTTTTAGAAATCTGTGATATTTTCCGCCGATTGTCACAGTCAGCCATGAGTAAGAGAAAACCCTTATGCCAAGCGGGATTTCCAGACTTTTTGACCGTAGTTTCCAGCGGAATTGTGCCCCTCTGTTAGATACCGAGGGGCTTCTTTCGTGGAGCAGGGCAAGCCCTGCTCCACAGGACGGCTTACACGGTCTGGTTCGCTCCGCTGACCGTTCCAGCCGTCAGTGG
>UMAT01032835.1_pt1 | contig 11091 bp, 12 predicted proteins | sample 1963781 | NCBI WGS metagenome assembly UMAT01 (sample SAMEA4835923, study PRJEB28245) | human gut metagenome | biome: gut microbiome; material: fecal sample | place: Denmark | collected 2008
TGAACGGACAGTATGAGCTGGAAATGACCATCCCCATCCACGAACAAAGCGGCTGGCAGTATGCGATCGAGTTTAACGTCATCAAGGCACGAGGTCAGCCGTTCCGGATCTACTCCAAAAAGACCAGCATGACCGAGCGGACGGTGTATGCCCGGCACATATTCTACGATCTGAACGGGCACTTCATCTTGTCTGCCCATCCAACTGATCTGAACGGGCAGGAAGCCCTGGAATGGATCATGGATCACACGTATACGCCCAGAGGGGCAGCCGAAGATGCGGATAAGCCACCGTTCAGAGTGCATTCTGATATCGCCGAGAAGAACACTGCTTATTACGAGAAAATGTCTCCTACCTCTGCGCTGCTGGGGGCTGAAAACAGCTTCGTGAACAGATGGGGCGGAGAGCTGCTGCGGGATGGATATGACATCTACATCAACCAGCACAGGGGCAAGCAGGACGCATTCCGGCTGCGGCATGGCGTGAACATGGTGGCGGTGGAGGAATCCATAGACTGCAGCGATTACACCCCATGCATCTACTGGGAGGCGACTGTGCACGGGCAGGAAGCGGCGCTCCGAGGTGAAGCGGCATACAGGCAGCTGACACTACCTGTGCAACCCATGAAATACCTGAAAATCACGGTGGATGAATCCATAACGGACGATGTGGAAGCCACGTTCGATGCACTCCACCAGGTGGCGGCCTATATCGCATCCAACTGCATGCCCCGAATCAACTACCGGGTGAATGTGGTGGATCTGCGGCATATGGAGCTGTACAAGGATTTTGTGGGGCTGGCGGCATTCAATGTTGGTGATATCGGCACGGTGTATTCAGAGGAACTGGGCATCTGGACTAGCCAGCAGATCGTGAAGCAGGTCATGGATGCAATCACCGGAGAGGTGCAGTCCATCGAGCTGGGCAGCCTGCGGAAATCCATCGTGTCCTTTGCTGGGCTGACAGCGTCCTCCTACCAGTTTGAGCAGCAGCGGGCTGAAGAAGCGGCGAAGAACACCTACGGCTATCTGGGCACCATGCTGTACACCTATGAACGATTGAAAAATACGACCTATGCCGAACTGGCAGGAAAGGTGATGGTGAAATATGATTGAGATTCTGGAAACCGATAACGTGAATCTGGGGCGGCAGAAGGCAAACACCAATTTTGAAACGATCCAGACCCATCTGGACAGTCAGGAGAACCCCCACGGGGTGACAGCTGTGCAGGCGGGGGCATTACCCCTTGCCGCTTGGAGCACCGTCTGGGAAGCCGGGCAGGATCTGAACACGGTTCTGACCACCGGCACCTACGCTGCACCAACCAACGCAATCGCAGCGGCGTGCACCAATCTGCCGGAGGGCTATACCGCATCCGGACAGGCATTTAAATTGATTGTGGAAACCACATCTACGGTCAATTTTCTGCGGCAGACCCTGATCGGCAGAACCGGTGTCATGTACGCCAGGACGTACAACGTCAGTAATGCGGCGTTTAGCGGTTGGGAAAAATACGTCACATCCGCTGAATTTGCCGCATTGGCGGCCAGGGTGGCGGCGTTGGAGACAGCGGCAAACATCACAACAAACAATGCGGCGACTGTCGCAGAAAGTGAGGAATAACATGGCATACGCAGTAATGAGCAGGAAATTTTTACGGTACGAAAACGAATTGAGCGTAGAGCGCATGGAGATCTGCGTGGACGCAGCATCCGATCTGCCGACAGTGAACAGCATCACAGGCTGCATGATCGCCCAGGGGATCCATCGCATGGGACGTGTCCACCGGGGATTTCTACGGCATGACGTCTACAGGCGATTGGATCAACCAGTCCGTCAATGCGAACACAGCCCAGACCCTGGAGCTGACCGCCGAGGACTATCCCGTGGCGGATGCGTCGGAAAGCGAGGCGACGGAGAATGACGCTGTGGGAGATCCTGAAAGCGCAGAAGCTGGGGTGCAGTGATGATCTGTTTGCCAGGTTGACGGCGGAGCGGCTGAACGGCGGGCGCATGCCCAGGAACACTATCGCTATCCAGCATGGTGCAGGCACGTTTAAGGCTACGGCAGAAGGCAAAAATGTTGTGTGGCAATACGGGTCGCAAGAAATTCACGGGAACACCTGTGAATTCACCATTGCTGTGGACAGTGCGCAGATTCTGGTTTCCTTTAATGGAATGCTGACAAAATTTGAAAACAAATCGGATGCGCAGACCCTGCTGGATTTGTCAGATTTGGGCGGCCTGGCAACCAATTATTTAAATCTATACAACTGTTCAAATGTGACCGGTGATCTATCTGCCCTGGGCGGCAGGATAACCCATTATCTTGGGCTGTACAACTGTTCAAAAATAACCGGCAGCCTGTCCGACCTAGGCGGCAAGGTGACCTATTATTTAAACCTGTACGGCTGTGCGAAGATAACCGGCAGCTTGTCTGATTTAGGCGGTAAGATAACCTATTGGCTCAACCTGGGCGGCTGCCGAAACGTAACCGGCGTGTATTCCGGTAATTCATATCCAACCAGCGTGAACCTGTCGAACACAGGATTAACTGCTGCCGACATGGATCAGACGTTGATCAATTTCAACACCGGTGCTACCAGCGCTGGCACGTTCACTGCGAGAAGCATGACCCGAACGGCGGCATCTGACGATGCTGTGACAGGGCTAATTTCCAGGGGCTGGACAGTAACAGGCTTAACGAAATCGGAGGAATCTGTATGATCGAAAAATTCGCAAAACTGATCGATGTAAAATCCATCGTCACCCTGATCCTGACGGTGGTGTTTGCGGTGCTGTCCGTCACCGGCAGGCTGTCTGCGGAACAGTTGCAAACGGCATTCACAACGGTCTTAGCATTCTATTTTGGCACTCAAAGTCGTAAAAAGGAGGATGAAACCCATGATTAAATCCTATGCAAACGCCAATGAAAGGCTGTCCGCCCACTTCCGGGCAGGAGAATTCCGCTGTAAATGCTGTGGGAAAATCCGGATTGACAGCACGCTGATCGGCTTCCTGGAGCAGTTGTATGCCGCCTTAAACTGTTCCAAAATCATCGTATCCAGCGGCTACCGATGCACCAGGCATGACAGGGCTGTGGGCGGCTCCGGTGCCGGACGGCACACTATGGGCATGGCGGCGGATATCTGCTGCTACGGGCAGGACGGAAAGCCGATTGCATCCAAATATGTGGCGTGTGCCGCAGAAGATCTGGGCATCAACGGGATCGGGCTGAACTGCGGCGGAAACCACAGCTACACCCACATCGACAGCCGGTCTGCCGCCGCCAAGTGGTGGGGGGATGAATCCGTCAAGGGCTATCCCAGCATCCGGCGGATCAACGGCAGCACGTCCTTCTACGCCTACTGTGGGGTATCCCGGCAGAACTGCCCCTACGCAGCGCCGGATGCTACGATCCGTTACGGCAGCCGGGGTAACGGTGTCCGGTGGCTCCAGTACATGCTGGATGCGGCAGGCTATGATTGCGGCAAAATTGACGGTATTGCAGGCGTGAAAACCATCGCTGCCATCCGGGCTTACCAGCAGGAGCACGAACTGGCTGTGGACGGGCTGGCAGGCAAGAAAACAGTGGCGGCGTTGAAAGGAGCAACCACATGACAGGATTTGAATTATTCACCACAGTGCTGGGGATCATCGGGACGGTCTGCGCCATCGTGTTCGGCTACATCGCATTTCACAGGAACAGCAAAAACGATGATGAAGCGGAGGGGAAGAAGGACGGCGTACTGCTCACGGAGATCGGGTACATCAAGTCCGGCGTGGACGACATCAAACGCAAGCAGGAGAAAGAGGACGAGCGGCATGTGCAGGTCGTTTCCAGGCTGACAGCGGTCGAAGCGTCCGCCAAGCAGGCACACCACAGGCTGGATAGCCTGGAGGGGAAGATGACGGAGAAATAAAACCAGCCCCAGGGGTTCATCCTCTGGGGCTGTTCATGTGTCATATTTCGTGTCATATATGTGTCGAAAAGGCGGTACAATGTGCATATTGCATGGCACATTTTGTATAAGGGCATCGCATCATGATGGAGAAGTGTACGAGCAAAAAATCCACTCATTCCTGCATTTTTGAAGCATATACCCATTCTTGCAATAGAAAACCCCTCCGGATTCCGGAGGGGTTAATGGTCGAGGTGACAGGACTTGAACCTGCGGCCTCTGCGTCCCGAACGCAGCGCTCTACCAAACTGAGCCACACCTCGAAAGCGGTATTATTCCCAAACCGCTTTAACAGTATAGCACAGATTGATGAAAAAGTAAAGCCCCAAAACTGATTTTTTTGCTGAAAACAGAAAAATTATGAAAATGTACAATTTGGGGGTTGAAATTTTGGATGGTATATGGTACAATTGTATTGTACTTTCAGGAATGCAGATTCCGGAATATAGGTGTGCGGGCCCTGTGCAACGAAGCGCCGTGAACCATGTCAGGCGGGGAACCGAGCAGCATTAAGCGGTTGTTTTCGTGTGCCGCAGCAAGCCTGCACACCTATGTTCCGGAATTTTTATAGGCAGTGCCGCAAAAAACCGGTTGAATAGTGCAGACTGCATGCAAGCGGTACTGCATCCGGCACTCCTGTATCATCGAATGGAAATTTGTCGGCAGATGCCCTGCAGGAGCCGCAATCGGCCTGCGGGTGCTGCCTGAAGTTTTGCTTCGCCGGTGCGGCGGCGCATGACACACGGAGGGCGTATGGGGGACAAACTTCGTCAGCTTGCAGGACTGCTCCGGCGAGCCGCCGAAAAGGCGCTGATACCTGCGCTGCTGACCTGCCTGGTAGCTGTCCCGACAGTGGGCAGCTCCATGGAAATAGACTGGGGTTCGTTTCAGGTTCTGCTGATCGTCTGTCTGGCACTGTATCTGCAATGGATCATCTCCCTGCTGCTGGTGTATTGGCAGCAACGGGGCTTTCACATTGAACGGACGGATGCGGAGATCATCGGCAATGCCTTCGGGGGCATGGGAAAAAAGAGCCGCATGTTCTGCAGGGCACTGGCGGATGTATGCGACAACAACCTGGAGGAAGGACTGGATGGTTTTCTTGCGGTGCTGGAAATGCAGGGACTCACGGACAAGGAGCGGCAGCTTTGCCATTTCTACATCGGTCGTTGCTATCAGATGACCGGATGCAGCGCCAATGCGGTGCAAAGCTATCAGCGTGCCCGGGAGCTTGGCATGGACAACCCGTATCTGCTGCTGTTCCAGGCTCGGAGCATGACGGACAGCGGTGCTTATGAGGCCGCACAGACAGTGTATGACCGGCTGTTGGAACTGGAACTACCGGAGTTTTCCTGCATCCGCACGGATGTGGGCATGCTTTATCTGCGGCAGCATGACGGAGCAAAGGCATTGCAGTGGTTTGAGGATTCCATCGCAAAGGGTGAGAATGTTGCCTTTGCATATGGCGGCTGCGCCTTGGCATGCCTGCTGCTGCGGCAGCCGGAGCAAAGCCAGCTGTATTACGAACAGGCGGTCACCAACCGGATGGCTGACCTGGAGGGATTCCGGGAATATTATGCAGAGCTGCGGGACGCAGTGGAGCATCCTCTGGCAGGATGACCGGGAAAGGAGATGGAACGGATATGTATCAGGCGCTGTACCGGAAGTGGCGGCCCCGAACCTTTGACGATGTGATCTCACAGCCCCACATTACCACTACTCTGAAAAATCAGATCCAGAGCGGTAAGACAGCCCATGCCTATCTGTTTACCGGATCCCGGGGCACGGGAAAGACCACCTGCGCCCGGATCTTTGCAAAGGCCATCAACTGTCTGCATGCTACTGACGGGAACCCCTGTCAGCAGTGCGAGATCTGCCGGGATGCCGAGGCGTTTTCCCTGTCGGATATCATCGAGATCGACGCAGCCTCCAACAACGGGGTGGACGATATCCGGGAACTGCGGGACGGGGCGGTGTACACCCCGGAGCGATGCAAATATAAGGTGTATATCATTGACGAGGTACACATGCTGTCCCAGAGCGCTTTCAATGCGCTGCTGAAGATCATGGAGGAGCCGCCGGCGTTTGTTAAATTCATCCTTGCCACCACGGAGATCCACAAGGTGCCTGCTACCATCGTATCCCGGTGCCAGCGGTTTGACTTCCGCCGGATTTTGCCGGAGGATATCACCGCCCGGCTGCTGTACATTGCGGGGGAGGAGCAGCTGACCCTGGATGCACAGGCGGCACGGCTCATTGCCCGGCTGTCCGACGGGGGCATGCGGGACGCTTTGTCCCTGCTGGATCAGTGCGCCGCATACGACAGCAATATCACCCTGGATACGGTTTCAGCGGCGGCAGGCATCGCCGGACGGGATGCCCTGTTTGACCTGCTGGATGCTATGACCCAGTCGGATCCGGCAAAGGCAGTCCGGATCCTGGACGAGTTGTATGCCAAGTCCAAGGACATGCTGCGGCTGTGCGAGGAGCTGATCGCCCAGCTGCGGAATGTGATGCTGTTGCATGTGACCAACGGGGACACCTCCTTGCTGGCATGTATGCCGGAGGAGATCACCCGGCTGGAGGGAATCCGTTCCGCCATGCCTTTGCAGCAGGTCATCGACCGGTTGTCGGTGCTGCAGGCATGCAACGAGCGGCTTGGCAGAGCCATCAACAAGCGGGTGGAGCTGGAGCTTTGTCTGATCCGGCTGTGCAGTCCGCAGATTTCACAAAAATCCCCCCAAACCCTTGACAATTCTCAGATTTATGATAAAATAAAACAGTTGGAAGCCACCATTGCCGCACTGCGGCAGGGGGGGTATCAGCCCATCCGACCCCAGGAAAAGCCTGTGGCTGCACCGGCGGATCGTGTCCATCCGGAGGAGCCGAAGGTGGATATGTCCAAGCTCCGGCAGGAGGATTTCAAGCCCCTTGCCAATTGGGCGGAGGTGCTTGCCGCATTCAACAAGGTGAATCCTGCCGTGTCCGGCACGCTGGCAAATTCCAAGGCATTCGTCAATGGCAATCTGCTGTTGATCTTTGCGGAAAATGCCCTGTTTATGCAGCTGTTCCGACAACGGGAGCATGCGGTTTCCCTTGGGGACTGCATTCAGCAGGTGCTGGGCAAGCGATATGCCATCCGGGCAAAATGCAGCGTCAAAAAGCAGGAGATCTCTCCGGCGGACGCATTGATTCAAAAGGCAAACAGCAGCCAGATCGAAACGGCTGTTGAATAAGGGCGGCGCTCTTTGGGCATCGTCCGGACTGCATCCTTGATGCGGTCAATGAAATGAGGATAAGGAGTTAAAAACATGAGAGCAAGAATACCGAAGCAGGGCGGCGCCCAGGATATGAACGCAATGATCCGTCAGGCACAGAAGATGCAGGATAAGATCACCGAATTGCAGGAGGACATTGAAGCACGGGACTTTACCGCATCCGTCGGAGGCGGCGCAGTTGAAGTGGTTGTGACCGGCAAGAAGAACATCAAGTCCCTGACCATCAAGCCGGAGGTTGTGGATCCGGAGGACATTGAAATGCTCCAGGATCTGGTAATCAGTGCAGTTAACGAAGCCATTGCCAACGTGGAGAAGGTCACCGAGGAGGAAATGACCAAGGTAACCGGCGGCGTTTCCCTGCCCGGTCTGTTTTAATTGATCCATGGCTGACCACAATGCACTGCCCCTGGTGATCCTGGCGGAGCAGTTTGCAAAGCTGCCGGGGATCGGCATGAAAACTGCCCAGCGGCTTGCCTACTATGTAATGTCCATGTCCGAGTCGGATGTACAGACCTTTGCGGATGCCATTTTACAGGCGAAGCATAGGGTGCACAACTGTGCGATCTGTCAGAATCTGACGGAGCAAGAGGTCTGCCCCATTTGCGGAGATGACCGACGGGATCACAGCATCATCTGCGTGGTGGAAAGCCCCAAGGATGTGACCGCCTTTGAGCGGACGGGGGAGTACAATGGTACCTACCATGTGCTTCACGGGCTGATTTCCCCCCTGGACGGGGTATCCCCGGACGATCTGGAGATCAGGAGCCTGTTGGCACGGCTTCAGTCCGAGCCTGTGACCGAGGTCATCATGGCAACCAATCCCACAGTGGAGGGGGAGGCTACCGCCATGTACATCGCCCGGCTGCTGAAGCCTATGGGGGTGAAGGTATCCCGTCTGGCGTTCGGTCTGCCCATCGGGGGTATTCTGGAGTATGCGGACGAGGTGACTCTGTACAAGGCTCTGGAAAACCGGAACGAAATATAACAAACAGCCGCATCATGGGGTACATGGTGCGGCTTTGTATGTAAGGCAACACCGCACAAAGCATGTCTGGCGGCTTGTACAGCATCTGTTGACGAATTTTCCGTCATATCACACAGAAACTCCTTGCAATACGCCAGTATCCCTGCGTCGTTTCTATGCAATCTGACGAAAAATCTGTTAGCACATCTACTGCTCAATCTTTGTGCGGTATTGCCTTAAGAACTATGAGGCTGCCAGAGGCTCTGGTGCGACAAAAAACGGGTCTGTATGAAACCATACAGACCCGATTCTGTTTGTATTTAGCCCAGTACAACAGTGATTTCGTTCTGATCCTTCAGCTCATCTGCGGGAACAAAGTCACCGGACAGCTCCTTGCCGTTGAGGGTCAGGGACTTGACGCCACTCTGAACGTGGCTGGGATTCTCTACCCGGATGGACAGATGCTTGCCACGGAAGTTTTTCTCGATGGTGAAGCCGTCCCAGGAGGAGGGAATGGAGGGAGAGATCACCAGACCGTCCGCATTGGGACGCATGCCGCAGATCCCCTCTACGCAGCCTACCATAACGGTGGATGCGGTACCGGTGAGCCAGTGTACATGGGAGCGGCCGGCATAGGGAGAAGCGGTGCTTTCGGTGAACTGACCGTGCACATACGGCTCCATGACACGGATCTCCGCCTTGTCGTTCATGGCAGCCGGGGAGCTTTCCATAAAGTACTCGAAGGCACGGTTTCCGTGACCCAGCAGACTTTCCGCCAGGATGGCCCAGCCCTGGGACTGGGAGAAGATGCCGCCGTTTTCCTTGGTGTCCGGATTGAAGATGTGCATCAGAGCACCGTCAAAGTAATGCGCTCTGTAGGGAGGATCCAGCAGCTTGATGCCATAGGGGGTGTTCAGAATCCGGTGTACGGATTCCATGGACTGCTTTGCCTGATCCTTGCTTGCAAAGCCGGAGATCACTGCCCAGCTCTGGGGATTGAGCCACATGGAGGCTTCCGGATCCTTCTTTGCGCCCACAACGACTCCGTCTTCCCGGATGCCCCGGATGAACCGATCCTCATCCCAGCACTTTTCCAGGGATGCGCCCAGCTTTGCCTGTATATCGTCGATGTAAGCTACATACTCGCTGTCGCCCCGCTGCTGTGCCATATCCCGGATCACGCGCATCGCATAGTACAGCTGGAATGCCACAAAGGTGGACTCGCCCTTGGCGCCCATCCGCAGACAGTCGTTCCAGTCCGCATGGAGCCCGGCAGGCATATCGTGTGCCCCCAGCCGCTCCATGGAGAACCGGATGGCGTTCTTCAGGTGGTCATACACCGTAGCCTCGCCGCCATTGGCGTATACGATCATCTCATCCAGGAATGCCTTGTTGCCGCTTTCCCCGATGTACTTCACAATGGTGGGGAACAGCCACAGAGCATCGTCCGCCCGGTAGGAGGGGTGACCGGTTTCCTTTACATACTCCGGATCGTCCGGGGTGTTCTCATGACCCGCATTGTGGTTGAACTTCACCAGGGGCAGACCGCCGCCGTTGTCAACCTGTGCGGAGAGCATAAAGCGGATCTTGTCTGCTGCCATTTCCGGATCCAGGTGAATGATGCCCTGGATATCCTGGACGGTATCCCGATAGCCGTAGCCGTTGCGCAGACCGCAGTATACGAAGGATGCCGCACGGGACCAGATGAAGGTGATGAAGCACTGGTAAGCGTTCCATACGTTGATCATGTTGTTGAATTCCGGGCTGGGGGTGTTCACCTGGAAGTTGGACAGCTCCTTGTGCCAGAAATTCTTCAGCTCTGCGATTTCTGCATCCACCTTGCCCGGCGTCTTGTAGGTGTCCAGAATGGCAGCAGCCTCTGCGCTGTTGCGCTGACCGAGAATGTAGATCAGCTCTGCGGTTTCGCCGGGTGCCAGCTCCAGGTCGCTCTGGAGGGCGCCGCATGCGTTGGAGTTGTAGTTCATGCTGCCGTCGCACTTCCCCTGCTCTACGGCGATGGGGTTGGAATAGGTTCGATAAGGGCCGATGAAGCTGTCCAGGTTGCCGTTCCAGCCGGAAACCGGAGCGCCCACCATGCCGAAGAAACGCTCCTTGTGGTTGGAGCCGGAAGCGTCCTTGCCGCTGTTTTCGTTGATGTGCTGGATAATGCGGTTTTCCTCAAAGCTGGTGCGGGTGATGAACAGGGTGTACTGGAGGTTTACCTGATCCTGCTCGTAGTTGTTGTCGTTGGTGAATTCCACAAAGCCAAACACGGACAGCTTTCTGGGCTTGTCGGAGGTGTTGGTGATCTTTGTACGCCAAACCTCATAGGTCTGGTGATAGGGTACATAGTAGGTGGTCTCGGAATGCACGTTTGCATAATCCGCAGTCATAATGGTGTAAGCGGTACCGTGGCGGCATACGCTCTTGTACTGATCCAGGGGCTTGCCCACCGGCTGCCAGGATGCAGACCAGTAATCCGCAGTGTCGTTGTCCCGGATGTAGATATATCTGCCGGGCAGCGCCATATTGCTGTTGAACCGGAACCGGGAAATTCTGCCGTTTGCGCCGCTCTTTACAAAGCTGTAGCCGCAGGCGTTGTTGGAGATCATAGCGCCGTATTCCGGATCTCCCAGGTAGTTTGCCCAGGGAGCAGGGGTGTCAGGTCTTGTGATGACGTATTCCTTGTTTGCAAGGTCAAAGTAACCGTACTGCATAGGTTTATACTCCTTTATTTTTGATCATTTAAGCTGGCGCTCCACAGAAGCTATGGGTGCCGCCTTGTGCCCTATTCAGCAGAGCGAGGGTGCCAATGGGCTCTGTGCCTATCATACCATGAACCGGCGGGTACGATGTATACGAAGAGGGCGTGAAGAACGGTTACTTC
>UMAT01002280.1_pt1 | contig 11080 bp, 12 predicted proteins | sample 1963781 | NCBI WGS metagenome assembly UMAT01 (sample SAMEA4835923, study PRJEB28245) | human gut metagenome | biome: gut microbiome; material: fecal sample | place: Denmark | collected 2008
TGGTTCCATGCGCCGCAGTGAAGCTGAAAATCCATGATAGGCTCCTATTCGTGTTTGAGCTTTTCTGCCTGGGTAGCCTGTAGGTACCGGGCACACAGGGCGTCTGCATCCACCGGCTGGGCATGCCGGGCGGCAAGGGCGATTCCGGCTGCGGACTGGAGCAGCAGATGGGGAGGAGCCTGGATCAGCCCAGGTTCTGCTTCCAGCAGCATGACTGCACCGTCTCCGCATACAGTTACCGGTTGGGGCAGGGTGCGGAGCTGTTCCAGCAGCTGTTCCTGGGGTAGGATGGCATCCTCCGTCAGCCGGGTGATCTCCCTGCCGTCCGAGGAAAAAATGCCGCAGTAGTGAAGCTGCTGCCGGGCGTGAATGGCGCAGCAGAGGGTGCCCCGGGTGCCAAGCAGATTGTACGCCATGCCCTCCAGGGTGGAGATGCCGGCGCAGGGCTTGCCCAGGGCAAACGCCATGCCCTTGACGGCGGAGATGCCGATTCGCAGACCTGTGTAGGAGCCGGGGCCGTCCGCAACCGCAAACAAGTCGATCTCCTCCAGGGTCACCCCTGCATTGTCCAGCAGCTGCCGGCAAAGGGGTAGCATGACCTGGGAATGGGTGCGCAGGGTGTACAGGGACACCTGTGCCCGCAGGGTGCTGTCCTCCAGCAGGGCTGCGGAGGCGGTATGTCCCGATGTGTCAATCGCCAGGATCAGCAAAGCGGTCATCTCCTTCTATGGTAATGATACGGGTGTCCCCCGCTCCGTAGGCAATGCCGATCCGCAGACACTGCTCCGGCAGGGCGTAGGGGATGTTTTCCGACCACTCGATGGCAAACACCGAGTCAGACAGGGGGTAATCATAAAAGCCGGTGGATTCCAGTGCCTCCGGCAGGGTGATCCGGTACATGTCAAAATGGTACAGGGGTGTGGTGCCTGGCTTTCCCAGGTATTCGTTCACCAGGGCAAAGGTGGGGGAATGCACCTCGTCCGGCAGTCCCATGCCCCGGGCGATGCCCCGGGTAAAGGTGGTTTTTCCGGCACCCAGCTCTCCGGTATAGGCGATCACGTCCCCCTTACGCAGCAGCCTGCCGATGGCTTCCGCAAGGGCGATGGTTTCCTCCGGGCTGTGGGTGATAATCTGCCGCATCATCAGAACAGTCCGGTGATGCAGCCGTTGTTGTCGCAGTCGATGCGCAGAGCGGCAGGCTCCTTGGGCAGACCCGGCATGGTCATAATATCTCCGGTGAGGGCAACCACGAACCCGGCGCCGGAGGACAGCCGCAGATCCCGGACGGTAATGCTGAAATGTTTGGGCTTGCCCAGCAGTGCGGGATTGTCGGACAGGGAGTACTGGGTCTTGGCGATGCAGACCGGAATATTTCCAAAGCCCAGCCCTTCGATCTCCTTGATGGCCTTTTCTGCCTGTGCCGTATACACCACATCATCCGCCCGGTAGATCTCGGTGGCAATGATACGGATCTTTTCCTTGATGGGCAGCATTTCATCGTACAGGGGACGGAATTCGCTCTCTGCCTCGCTGCACATGTCGATGGTCTCGCAGACCCGCTTTGCAAGCTCCAGTCCGCCTTCGCCGCCCTTGGCAAAGACCTCACACAGAGCGCAGTCTACGCCCATCTTCTTGCAGAAATTCTGCATCAGAGCGATCTCCTCCTCCGTGTCAGAGTAGAACCGATTGATGGCAACCACCACCGGCAGGTGGAACTTATGCATGTTCTCAATGTGGGTCTGTAAATTGACCATGCCCTTTTCCAGTGCCCACAGGTTCTCCTTGGTGAGATCCTCCTTCTTGACGCCTCCGTTGTATTTCATGGCACGAATGGTGGCAACCAGCACCACGCAGGCAGGCTTCAGTTTGCCGAACCGGCACTTGATGTCAAAGAATTTCTCCGCACCCAGATCGGAGCCAAAGCCTGCCTCTGTCACGCAGTAATCCCCCAGCTTCAGCGCCAGCTTGGTGGCACGCAGGGAGTTGCAGCCGTGGGCGATGTTGGCAAAGGGACCGCCGTGAATGAATGCGGGGGTCTGCTCCAGGGTCTGTACCAGATTGGGCTTCAGTGCATCCTTCAGCAGGGCGGTCATGGCTCCCTGGGCACCCAGATCCCGGGCAAAGACCGGCTCGTTTCTGGTGTTGTATGCCACCAGGATATTGCCGATGCGCTCCTTGAGATCCGCCAGGTCGGATGCCAGGCAAAGAATCGCCATGATCTCCGATGCAACCGTAATCTGGAAGCTATCCTCCCGGGGTACGCCGTTTGTCTTGCCCCCCATGCCGACCACCGTATACCGGAGCGCCCGGTCATTCATATCCATACAGCGCTTGAACAGGATCCGCCGCTGGTCAATCTGCAGCTGGTTGCCCTGCTGCATGTGGTTGTCGATCATGGCGCACAGCAGGTTGTTTGCCGCCGTGATGGCGTGCATGTCACCGGTGAAGTGCAGGTTGATGTCCTCCATAGGAAGTACCTGGGAGTAACCGCCGCCGGCTGCGCCGCCCTTGATGCCGAATACAGGACCCAGGGAAGGCTCACGCAGCGCCAGCATGGTTTTCTTCCCCAATCGGGTCATCGCCTGTGCCAGACCTACGCTGACCGTGGTCTTGCCCTCTCCGGCAGGGGTGGGGTTGACTGCCGTCACCAGAATCAGCTTCCCGTTCGGCTTCCGTTCCAGCTTTTTGAACAGGGCTTCGGAAAGCTTTGCCTTGTATTTTCCGTAATACTCCAGGTCATCCTCCTGGATTTCTATCTTCTCTGCGATGTTGCGAATGGGCAGCAGCTCCGCCTGCTGTGCAATCTCAATATCCGTCAGCATATGTACACGCCTCCACTCTCTGTATTTGCTGCATTGCAGCAGATACACTTATTATAGCATTTCCCGGCGGAAAATGCAACACATGCTTTGTGGGGGATGCCTTGCATTTTTCCGCTCCATCCGATATAATAGAAACAGAACGAGTTCGAGAACGGAAACGGAGGGGGATTCATGCATCCCTGGAAGCATTTTTGTACCATTACCCGGCACCGGCATCAGGTAATCCGGCATTGCCAGAAAGCGGGTATTCTCTGGCAGGGGCTGCGGCATGACCTGTCCAAGTATACTCCCACGGAATTCATTCCCGGCGCCCGGTATTATATCGGCACCCGGAGCCCCAACGAGGGGGAGCGGCAGGACAAGGGCTACTCCCTTGCCTGGATGCACCACAAGGGGCGGAACCGCCATCATTTCGAGTACTGGACGGACTATGTGCCTCCGACCCGGAAGATGCAGCCGGTGCCCATGCCCGCCCGGTATGTGGCGGAAATGTTCTGTGACCGGGTGGCAGCCAGCAAGATCTATCTGGGGGAGCAGTATTCCAACGATGCGCCCCTGGCATATTTTCTCCGGGGAAAGCCCGGCAGAATGATCCATCCGGATACCTCTGACCAGTTGGAGCGGCTGCTGACCATTCTGGCACAGGAAGGGGAGGGTGCCGCCTTTGCAGCAGTGCGGCAGATGGTGAAGAAAGCAAAGCAAGGAAAGGAGCCGGGACGGCATGAATAAATACGAACAGTTTCAGGAGGCTATGCGTACCATCCAGGCACGGCGCATGGCGGCAAACGCCCTGGCGGAGGCACGCACCAGGGAAGTGAACGAACGCTTCCCCCAGATCCGGGAGATCAACAGCCGTCTGTCGGATACGGCAATGGAGCTGTTTCATGTGCTGCAGGCTGGGGGGGATACCCAGGAGCGGATCGAGCAGATCCGCCGCCGGAATCTGGAAGGGCAGCGGATCGTCCGGCAGATGCTCCTTGCCAACGGCTTGCCAGAGGATTATCTGGAGCTGCACTATACCTGCCCCAAATGCGATGACACGGGCTATGCCAACGGGAGCTACTGTGACTGTCTGAAGCGGGAGCTGGGCAGACTTGCTATTGAGGAGATGAACCGGCATGCCCAGGTGAAGCTGTGCAGCTTCGACAGCTTTTCTCTGGAGTATTACCGGAACGATCCGGCATGCTACGAGACCATGCGCCGGATCCTTGCCTTCTGCAAGCGGTATGCAGCCCAGTTTGATTCCCATGCCCCCAGTCTGCTGCTGTCCGGCAACACGGGGCTTGGCAAGACCCATCTGTCCCTTGCCATTGCCAGCGAGGTGATGCAGAAGGGGTATGGGGTGCTGTACGATTCGGTCATCAACCTGCTGCGCCGGGTGGAGCGGGAGCATTTCGGCAGAGGCGAGGCAGGGGCGGATACCCTGGAGATTCTGCTGACCTGTGATCTGCTGATCCTGGACGATCTGGGTGCAGAATTTGACAGCAGCTTTTATGTGTCCACTGTGTACAACATCATCAACACTCGGCTCAACTGCGGCCTGCCCACCATCATCAGCACCAATCTGACTCATGAGCAGGTGCAGCGCCGGTATGAGGACCGGATCGTGTCCCGGCTCTTTGCCACCTATACGGGGCTGCATTTTGTGGGAACGGATGTGCGGCTGCAAAAGGCAAAGAAAGCTGCCCAGCAGAATGTATGATGCCATATAAAAAAATACATGGAAACCGCCGCTGTACAGATAATACAGCGGCGGTTTGTTTGTATATTCTGTTGTTATCTTGCGCCCTTACGCTTGAGTACCACAGCAATGGTGGAGAAAAACAACTTGCAGTCCAGACCAAGGCTTCTGGTACGGATGTATCGCACGTCGGATTCCACCCATTCGTCAAATGCCATATCGCTTCTGCCCTCGCACTGACAAATGCAGGACAGACCGCCCTTGACCATCAGACGCTCCATCTGGGCAGGGGTATACAGCACCACTTCCCGGGGAAGGGGCGGACGGGGACCGATCAGGGACATATCTCCCTTAAGCACATTGAACAGCTGAGGCAGCTCATCAATGGAGGTTTTGCGGATAAAACCACCGATCCGGGTGATTCGGGGATCGTGCTTGCTTTTAAAAGCAATGCCGTCACATTCGTTTTCCTTCTGGACTTCTTCAAAGCGCTTTTCAGCGTCCATGCACATGGAGCGGAATTTGTACATGCGGAAAGGCGTTCCGTTTTCCGTCAGTCGAACCTGGGAAAATATCGGGTTTCCCTTATCCTCTATGTAGATAATAGCGGCAACGATCAGTCCCGGGATCAAAAGGAACAGAATGCCCAGTGCGGAAAGTACAACGTCAAGAATCCGCTTGACTGCCCGGTATGCAGCGGATCCTGCTGGCTTCAGCGTACTGTGCTTCAGCGTTTCCTGAATGCCTGTGCAAAGCAGATTCAATGCATTTTCGTCAAACTCCAAGATGGGGTACTGGGTGATCCCCTCCTGATTGGTTTGCAATGCCTCTATGGTAACTTCGGTGATCATATTTTCTGTCATACTGGTCTGTTCCAGACCGGTACTGTTCGTTATCATGTACTCGCCCCCAAATATAGCATCGAGTTCCCTTTTAAAATTGGGTTGCTCATTATGTATAGTATATCAAAATATATATCTGTTTATTTTGATTTACATATGCAGACCAAAGCAGTATATGCCGAATGTTTGTCCGTTGTTCAAAAGCGAATGCGGACGATGCGCTGCGTCCGCATAAATAATCATGTGTCTATTATAACGTATTTCGGTGGGAAAGTCAAATAAATACGCTTGAATTAACATGGCTCTCTGAAAATTCGTCATATTGTACGATATCTTACGTTGCTTGTATTACACAATTCACACTGCCCTTTTATATCCTATCAAGAAAGCAGGTTTGTCAGTAGAAAGTGTTGTCGATTTTTTTGACAACACTCTGACGGATATGCTATAATGAAAGTCAGGTGGTGAGTATGGAAATGAAATGTAAAAAACCAACGGTGCTGTATGGACTGATCGTTCTGACGATATGCTTTATCTGGGGCAATTCCCTGATGCCAGCTTCTGTTTCCGGTGCCATCAGCGGCAAGGCGGCGGAGCTGCTGTCCCATATCATTTCCCTGCCTGTAAGCCCGGAAGGGAACGCCTCCGACGGGGTGCTGCGCAAGCTTGCCCACGGCACGGAATTTTGCATACTGGGCATAGAACTGGCAGCATTGCTGCATCAAGCATGGAAACAGCATTGGGAGCGGCTTATCCTGTGCGGTGTGGGGACGGCGCTGCTGGACGAAACCATCCAGCTGTTTGTTGCCGGAAGATCCGGTATGATCAAGGACGTATGGATTGATCTTGGGGGCTATACAGTGGGTGCGGCGATATGTCTGCTGCTGTGTACCCGGCTGCATGGGACTCACCCCAGGGTCAGATGATTGCCCAGAAAACGGAATTCGCTCAGGGAGCCGGCCAGGTCAGCCAGCAGCGCATTTACCCTGGGGTCCAGTACATTGCCGCTGAAGTCCAGATAGAATCGCACATCAAAGCTGCCGTCCGCCACCGGGCGGCTTTCCAGTTTTTGCAGATCCAGCCCGTTTGCCGCAAATTTATTCAGCATCCGGGACAGACTTCCCGCCCGGTTTGGCAGCTCCGCAATGATGGAGATGGTATCTGCCTGTTCCGGGATCAGGCATTCCTTTGAAAAGCAGATGAACTTGGTCACGTTTTCCCTGGCGTCCGCAATGTCCGGGCGCAGGATCCTCAGTCCGTACTGCTCTGCGCACCGGGGGCTGCATACAGCTGCATAGGGCAAGGGGGACTGGGCGACAAACCGGGCTGCCGTTGCGGTATTGCTGTAGGACAACTGCTCCAGTCCGCTTTCCCGGAGAAAGCCGCTGCATTGCTGCAAGGCCTGGGGATGGGAGCAGACGGTGGTCAGCTTTGCCGGATCCATGTCCTTCCGGATCGCCAGACAGTGCCGGATCTCCAGATTTACCGTGGCAGCAATGTAGCCCACCTGTTGGTGCAGCAGCTCATAGGTGGGAATCACCGTGCCGGTGGTGGTGTTCTGGATGGGCAGGATGCCAAAGTCGATCTCTCCGGAGCCAACTGCTTTGCATACATCCCCGAAGGTGGCGTAGAACTTTGCCTCGGCTCCCGGAAACAGCATCCGCAGGGCGGTCTCGGAATTGGAGCCACGGGTGCCCTGACAGCCTGCCCGGGTACAGGACAGCGTCTTGACCTGCTGAAAAGGAGGCATCCAGGAGGCATCCGCCAGTACCTGCTGCTGGTAGCATTTGCTAATGTCCATAATGGCGGCAAACAGCGCCGCAGCGCTCTGGGACATATCCGGCGGTGCCATATCCCGGATCCGTTGGATGACCTGATCCTCCCGATCCTTCTGAAAAACGGGCATATGGTTTTCTTTCTTGTAAACTCCCACCTGTCTGCAAATGGTCATGCGCTGTGCAAAGGCGCTGAGAATGGTTTCATCCAGCTGGTTGATCTGGGCACGCAGTGCTTGTAAGTCCATAAGGGAGCCTCCCGTTTTTTTCTGATTCTATGCCATTATACCGGATTTCAGAGAAAAAATCAAGGCGCAGCCTGCAAAGCCTTTATGACCGCAGGACAGCCGCTTTTTCGTCAGATTGCATAGAAATCGCCGGGGAATGCAAGGGCATTGCCGGAAATCTTTGTGTGATATGACAGAAACTCTTCCAAAAATCGGAGTACACGGTGGCAGAGACGCTTTGCGGGAGGCGGCAATATGAGAAAAAGTCAGTCCAGCCCTTGAAATACTGTGCGGAAGTATGCTATAATAAATAGTACTATCGTGTGAAGGGTGTGCATTATGCGAATCATCGGCATCGACCCGGGTTATGCCATTGTAGGCTTTGGCGTGCTGGACTACCGGGGCGTGGAATTTACCACTCTGGAATACGGGGCGATTCTGACGGAGGCGCATACGGACTTTCCCCAGCGCCTGGGGAATATTTACGAGGATATGTGCTTTATTCTGGAGCGATTCAAGCCGGATGCCCTTGCCATCGAGCAGCTGTTTTTCTACTCCAACAAGACCACCGGCATCGACGTGGCACAGGCAAGAGGGGTGATCCTGCTTGCTGCCGTGCAGCATGGAGTGCCGATTGCCGAGTATACGCCCTCTCAGGTCAAGCAGGCAGTGGTGGGTTACGGTAAGGCAGAAAAACGGCAGGTTATGGAGATGACCCGGCGGATCCTGCACCTGGAGCAAATTCCTAAGCCGGATGATGCTGCGGATGCACTGGCGCTTGCCATCTGTCACGGTCATTGCAGCCGGGGTGCTCGTTCTCTGACCCAACGCACGGGAAGAATTTAGGGCAACACTGCACAAAGCTTGTGCGGGGCTGCGTTTCATAGGGAGGTGGCACAAGGGTGCTGTACAGCCTGCGAGGCAAATTGATTCACAAAGAACCGGGGCTTGTGGTGATTGAATGCGGGGGCGTTGGCTATGCCTGCCGCACCACCTATGCCGCATCCGGCGGAATCGGCGAAACCGGCAGGGAAGTGTTCCTGTATACATATTTATATGTCCGGGACGAGAATATCGAGCTGTTTGGCTTTTCCGATCAGCAGGAGCTGCGCTGCTTTCAGCTGCTCATCAGCATCTCCGGGGTGGGGCCCAAGGCGGCACTGTCCATTCTTTCGGATCTGGAGCCGACCCGGTTTATGCTGACGGTTGCCGCCGGGGACAGCAAGGTGCTGACGAAGGTCAAGGGCATCGGAGCGAAAACCGCCCAGCGCATCGTGCTGGAACTGAAGGATAAGATCAGCAAGGAGCCGCTGCCCCAGCCGGACGGCAGCTACGAGCCGGTATCCCGGACTGCACAGGGCAGCGTTGCAGAAGCCCTGTCCGCATTGCTGGTGCTGGGGTATACCCAGGGCGAGGTGATGCCCATTCTGGCAACGCTGGACGATCAGCTGCCGGCAGCAGAACTGATCAAGCAAACCCTGCGCACCATCGGCAACAGAAAAAAATAAGGCAATACCGCATAGCGCTTATGCAGTGTATGTGCATTGTGCAGTATTGCCTGAAGCGGCACCGCATGCCGCCTTGGATATTACATGAAGGGAAGGAAAGTTTTCTATGAATCTTGACGAATTGCTGCGGGAGGCCATTGCTCACCCGGAAAAGCGATCCCTGTTCCTGCAGACCCTGATTAAAAGCGATGTGTATGTCATCTGCAAAAATCCGGTGAAGCCCAATCCGGACGGAAGCGTACAGATGGAACTGATCACCACCACCAATCCGGATGGGGATGTGTTCATTCCCTTTTTCACCAGCTTCCGCTCTCTCCAGGTCTTTGCGAAGCGGTATGTGAACTGCTACAAGCTCAACTGTCTGCGGCTGTTTGATCTGATCCAGTCTGCTTCCGCCGTACTGAACCCCAATTCCTACGGCAAGGAATTCTCTCCCCAGGAGATCCAGAGCATTCTGATGATCGCACATAACCTGAACATTCCTGCCATCTCCATGAAAGAGGAGGAAACCATCCAGTACCGGAAGCTGTCCCGTCAGGTACCCTATCTGACCAAGGCTGCATCAAAATATCTGTCCAAGCAGCCCAATGTGGACGCTGCATATATTCTGGAAATGGTGCGGGGCTGTGAAAAGCCCCAGATCCTGTTTGTATTCGATATGATCGGCAGCACCCGGAAGCTGTTCTACCCCCTGTCCAAATATCTGGCAGAGGTGGTGCATCCCGGGGACAGCCTGTGCTTTCTGAGCATGGAGCAGGAGGCTGCGAAAAAGGCGGTTCAGGGCATCGAGCCCTTCTATGTCCGCAAAAAGCGGTTCTTTGAGCGCTGATTGCCATACCCGGCACAGCTGTTGGAGGTTCATGTGATAGATACTGGTGAAATGGAGTTTGAGAGCCGGATGACCGCTCCGGAGTTTACCCCTCCGGATGTGGAACTGGAGTTCTCCCTCCGCCCGAAAACACTCAATGAATATATCGGTCAGGATAAGGTCAAGGAAAACCTGGCGGTTTATATTGAAGCAGCACGCCGCAGAGGGGAGCCTCTGGATCATGTGCTGCTGTATGGTCCCCCCGGTCTGGGCAAAACTACCCTTGCAGGCATCATTGCCCAGGAGATGGGTGTCAACCTGCGGATCACCTCCGGCCCTGCCATTGAAAAGGCAGGGGATCTGGCGGCACTGCTGACGAATCTGTCGGAAAATGACGTGCTGTTCATTGACGAGATCCATCGGCTTTCCCGGGCGGTGGAGGAGGTGCTGTATCCGGCCATGGAGGACAATGCCCTGGATATTGTGATCGGCAAGGGACCCTCCGCCAATTCCATTCGGGTGGATCTGCCGAAATTCACTCTGGTGGGGGCTACCACCCGTGCGGGACAGTTGACCTCCCCCCTGCGGGATCGGTTCGGCATCATCCAGCGGCTGGAGCTGTACCCGCCGGAGCAATTGTGCGACATCATCCGCCGCAGCAGCATGCTGCTGGGGATTCCCTGTGAATACGACGGCGCCATGGAGCTTGCCCGGCGTGCCCGGGGCACACCCCGTATTGCCAACCGGCTGCTGAAGCGGGTGCGGGATTTTGCAGATGTTATGGGGGACGGAAGAATCTCCCGCCAGATTGCCTGTACCGCTCTCGACAAGCTGGAGATCGATGAGCTGGGGCTGGACAGTCTGGACAAACGGATGCTGCAAATGATCATCAAGGGCTACAACGGGGGACCGGTCGGTCTGGAAACCCTGGCTTCCGCCATCGGGGAGGAGGCTGTGACCCTGGAGGATGTATGCGAGCCGTATCTGATGCAGCTGGGCTTTTTGTCCCGGACGCCCCGGGGCAGATGCGCAACCCAGCTTGCCTATCAGCATCTGGGCATTCCACAGGAGGGAAGCCAGGACGGTCAGCTGACCTTGTGATAGCATACAATACTACAAATAAGGAGATTGGACAAATGGGAAGACTATTCGGAACAGACGGCGCAAGAGGTGTGGCGATTACGGAGCTGACCTGTGAGCTTGCGATGCAGATCGGCAGAGCGGCGGCACTGGTGCTGACCCGGAAGATGAATCACAAGCCGATGATCTATATCGGCAAGGATACCCGGATTTCCTCGGATATTCTGGAAGCTGCCCTGGCGGCAGGCATCTGCTCTGTGGGAGCCAATGCGGAGCTGCTGGGCGTTGTGCCCACGCCGGCTGTGGCGACCCTTGTCCGGCTCAATGCGGCGGATGC
>UMAT01003727.1_pt1 | contig 11078 bp, 9 predicted proteins | sample 1963781 | NCBI WGS metagenome assembly UMAT01 (sample SAMEA4835923, study PRJEB28245) | human gut metagenome | biome: gut microbiome; material: fecal sample | place: Denmark | collected 2008
TAAGCTTTATCCGCAAGGCGGTGCAGGTTTTGCACTTTTAGGGAGGTATACCCATACGGGTATACCGTATGAAATACTAATTAAAATTTTTAACAAAAAAATTATTTACTTTATTAGTAATTAGTGCTAAAATTAAAACATGATAATTGAATAAACTGGTTAAAGGTGCCTTGTGGCTTAAAATGGAAATCCGGTGCAAAACCGGTACGGTCCCGCCGCTGTAAGCAGCTTTGCAAGTCAGCAGCCTGCCTTTAATGCTTTCCGGTGCTGCGTGTGACGGCATGGTGGCAAGAGAATTAAAATAAACTTAAGCGTTTGTAAACTCCCTGCTGCCAAACTGAAACGGCAGGGAGTTTTATTTTGGTTATCAGGAGTTTTGGTTAGGGAGTGGTGTGTTTTGTCAAATAAACAGTTATTAGGGCGCATTGGGCAGATAGTGCTTGTGCTTCTGGGCATCAGCTTTATTACCTTTGCGCTGGTAATGCTGTCGCCGGGCGACCCTGTGCGCCAGATGATTGCCGGCAACGAGGATATTGTTGTAAGCCAGCAGGAGGTTGAAGCACTGCGCCATGAACTGGGATTGGACAAGCCGTTTATCTTCCAGTATCTCGACTGGCTCGGAAGGGCTGTTCAGGGTAATTTCGGCTTCTCGTACATGGTTAAAAAGCCTGTTATAGAAGAATTAATGCACAGCCTGCCTGCAACGGTAATACTTGCCGTGGCATCTACGGTTTTTATGCTTCTGGTTTCCATACCGGCAGGTATTTACAGCGCCGTTAAGCACAACAGCTGGTTCGATTATATGGTGCGCGGGCTTACTTTCGTCGGCGTATCGGTACCTAACTTTTGGATGGGCCTGATGCTGCTGTGGATTTTTGGGCTGAAACTTGGCCTGCTGCCTATTGTAGGCGGGCGCGTAAGTCCAGAAACGCTGGTGCTGCCTGCTTTAACGCTGGGCATAGTTATGGCGGCCAAATACACCCGCCAGGTGCGCGCAACGGTGCTTGAAGAACTTAACCAGGATTATGTTGTCGGCGCGCGTGCCCGCGGCATGAGCGAAAGCCATATTTTATGGAAGGAAGTTCTGCCGAACGCCATGCTGCCGCTGATTACCCTGCTGGGCTTATCCTTTGGCAACCTTTTGGGCGGCGCGGCCGTTGTTGAAATAGTATTTTCGTGGCCGGGGCTTGGTTACCTTGCCGTACAATCAATTATTTACCGCGATTTTCAGCTGGTGCAGGGCATAGTGCTGTGGATAGCGCTGATGTATATGGTAATTAACCTTATAGTTGATATTTCCTATAATCATCTTGACCCGCGCTTAAGAAAGGCAGGTAAATAATATGCAGATACTTATAAATGGTTTAAAAACCAACCGTGCCTTTGCGGTATCAAGTTTTTTTGTACTGCTGCTTATTGCAGTGGCGCTGGCAGCGCCGCTGATTGCGCCGTATGACCCGCTTGAAGCAGTAATGCAGAACGCTTACCTGCCGCCTTCTGCGGAGCATTTATTCGGCACCGATAAGCTGGGGCGCGATAATTTCAGCCGCATTTTGTACGGCGCAAGCTATTCGCTTTCGAGCGTGCTGCTGCTTGTAACAATTATTTTTGCGGTTGGTACAACGCTTGGCGTATTGGCAGGCTATTATGGCGGTAAGGTGGATATCGTCATTATGCGTATTTCCGATATGATGATTTCTTTCCCGGGCATGATTCTGGCCATAGCCGTTGCCGGTATTTTGGGCGGCAGCCTTATTAACGCCATTATAGCGCTGACGATTGTAACATGGACCAAATATGCGCGCCTTGCACGCAGCATGGTTTTAAAAATAAAAAAACGCGACTTTGTAGAAGCCGCAATAGTTAACGGCGGCACTTCAACACATATATTATGGAAGCATATCCTGCCGAATATTCTGCCGCTGATGGTAATAACGGCGGCGTCCGATATCGGCGCCATGATGATGGAGCTGGCAGGGCTTTCGTTCCTCGGCTTCGGCTCACAGCCGCCTGCGCCGGAATGGGGCTTAATGCTTAACGAAGGCAGGCAGCAGCTGCAAACGGCACCGTGGCTGATGATTTTCCCGGGCCTTGCAATTTTTGTTACGGTAGTAATTTTTAACCTGTGGGGCGACGCTTTGCGCGACGTACTCGACCCGCGTCAGGAAGAATAAAAACTGTTTAATGGATGATATATAACGGAAAGGAAGATGTATTTATGAAAAAAGCAGCAAAAATTACGGCAGCACTTGCCATGATGGGATTACTTGCTTTTGCGGCAGCAGGCTGCGGTGGTGATGATTCCGCAAAAAGCGGTGCGGCTAAAGATACGGTAAAATTTGGTGTTACCAACTTTGCAGACAGCCTTGAACCTACCGATAATTTCTTCAGCTGGGTTGTAATGCGTTACGGTCTTGGCGAATGCCTTGTTAAATTTGACGATAAAATGAATCTTACTCCGTGGCTTGCCGAAAGCTGGTCTATCAGCGACGATAAGTTGACCTGGACTTTTAAAATTAATGATAAAGCGGTATTCAGCAACGGCAACAAAGTAACTGCCGAAGCCGTAAAAAAATCCATTGAACGCACTTTTGAAAAATCCAACCGTGCGGAAACCTTCTTCCAGTTCGACAACATTACTGCCGACGGCCAGAATTTAATTATCAAGACCAAAAATCCGGTGCCGACTCTGCCGGGCATGCTGGCCGACCCGCTGTTCATTATTATTGATACCAGTGTAACTGACCGCGATTATGCAAAACAGGGGCCTATCTGCACCGGCCCGTATATGGTTAAGGAATACAGCAAGGCCAAAGCCGTTATGGAAGCAAACCCCAATTACTGGGACGGCAAGGTTCCGTTTAAAGTTGCCGAAATTCCTACCATTGATGACCCCAACACCCGTGCAATGGCTTTGCAGTCGGGCGAAATTGATATGGCAATCAACATAGCTTCCGGCGATTTACAGCTGTTCCAGGATAAAGCCAAATACAATATTTCCGAACTTGCTTCGCTGCGTACCGTACTGGCGCAGATTAATATGAACGAAGGACGCCCGTGCCACGACCCGAAAGTACGCGCTGCGCTTATCAGCTGCCTTGACCGCGAAACCTACAACAAAGTATTGCTTAAGGATACCTTCATTACAGGCAAAGCGCCTATTCCGCCTTCTTTGGATTACGGTTTTGACCAGCTGACCGACCCGAATGCCTATAATGTGGAACGCGCCAAACAACTTTTGGCAGAAGCCGGCTGGAAAGATACCAACAACGACGGTTATGTGGATAAAGACGGCAAAAACCTTGAGCTTGACTTTATTTATTACAGCGGACGCGCTGAACTGCCGCTTTATGCAGAAGCAACCCAGTCCGATGCTAAAAAAATTGGCATTAAGGTTAATATGAGAAATGTTGACTACAACGTGCTTGACCCAATCCGCCAGAGCGGCGATTTTGACCTTTGCATTTCCAATATTCTTACTGCCAACAGCGGCGACCCTGCCGTATACCTTAACTGGTACTGGAAAACCGGTGACCCGCAGAATGCTACCGGTTACAGCAACCCGGAATATGATGCTCTGAGCGACAGGCTTGCTGTTGAATTTGACCCTGCCAAACGCCGCGATTTAATGATTCAGATGCAGCAGATTCTGCTTAACGACGGCGCAGGTTTGTTCTTTGGCTATCCTAAAACAAATATGGTAAGCAAAGTAACCTTGAAAAACGCCGATATTAAACCGGCAGATTATTACTGGCTGACCAAAGATGTTGCCCCTGCTGACTAAGCTGCAAAGAAGGGATTAAATTAATGCTTCTTGATGTAAAAAATCTGGACATCAGTTACGGCAGCAAACTTACCGTAACGGGTGTAAACATTCAACTTGATAAAGGCGAAATTCTGTCAATTGTAGGCGAATCGGGCAGCGGCAAAACAACCGTTATCCGTGCCATTATGGGCTGCCTGCCCGGCAGAGGGCATGTTTCGGGCGGCAGCATAACTTTTGACGGGCGCGATATGCTGAAAAACACGCGTGAGGACTGGCGTAAAATCAGCGGCCGCGAAATGTCGATGATTTTTCAGGACAGCGGCAATATGATAAACCCTATCCGCCGTATAGGCGAGCAGTTTACGGATTATATACTTACGCATGCACCACAGAAAACAAAGGCGGAAGCCGCGGAAATGGCGAAAGATATGCTTAATAAAGTACGCCTGCCGAACCCGCAGAACATTATGAACAGTTATCCCTTTGAACTTTCGGGCGGCATGCGCCAGCGCGTGGGCATTGCCATGGCTATGATATTCAGCCCCAAGCTGCTTTTGGCAGATGAGCCTACCAGTGCGCTTGACGTTACCACGCAGGCGCAGATAATACGCCAGATTGTTGACGTGCGCAATGAATATAATGCGGCGGTAATTTTGGTAACGCATAACATTGGTGTGGCTTCGTATGTATCTAACAAGCTGATAGTTATGAAAAACGGGCATGTGGTGGAAAGCGGCGGGCGCGAAATTATTGAAAACCCGCAGCACGCCTACACCAAAGAACTGCTTGCGGCTGTGCCGGTATTGGGAGATAAGAAATATTATGAACGCTGAAGCACCTGTAATTTTACAAATTAAAAATTTAACAAAAAAATTTGCGGCCGAAGGCGGAAAAATGCTGACAGCCTGCGATAATGTTACCCTTAACGCCTATGCCGGGCAGACGCTTGGCATTATAGGCGAATCGGGCTGCGGCAAAAGCACGCTGGTGCGCACTATTTTGCAGATACATCCGGCAAGCGGCGGCGAAGTTATTTTTGACGGGCAGGATATTTTAAAACTGCGCGGGGAAGCGGCACGCCAGAACAGGCGTAAAATACAAATGGTGTTTCAGGACCCGGCAGCCGCTTTTAACCCCAAAATGAAGGTTAAAGAAATTGTTTGCGAACCTTTGCTGAATTTTGGGCTGATAAAAAAGAGCGAAGTTGACACCAAAGCGGCGGAACTTTTGCGTATGGTAGAACTGCCGGAAGATTTTAAGGACCGTTACCCGCATAACATGAGCGGCGGGCAGCGTCAGCGTTTGGGCATTGCGCGCGCGCTTTCGCTTGAACCAAAGATTGTGGTGTGCGACGAAGCTACAAGCGCTCTCGACGTTTCGGTGCAGGAAAAAATCTGCGAGCTTTTGGTGCGCCTGCAGAAAGAAAAAGGCATTACCTACCTTTTTATCTGCCACGATTTGGGGCTTGTTGATTTAATGTGCCACCAGATTGCCGTTATGTATTTGGGCAATATCGTGGAATATATCGGTTATGGAAGGCGCATCAGCACCGAAGGCATGCACCCTTATACAAAGGCACTGATGAAATCGGTGTTTAAGGTTGATTTTAAACCGGGCGAAAAAATAGAACCGCTGGAAAGCGAAATTCCAAGCCCGCTTGATTTGCCTAAAGGGTGCCCGTTTCAAAGCCGCTGCGGGCAGTGTATGGAAATTTGCCGCAGCGAAAAACCAGAGCTTAAAGAAGTTGTGCCTGGGCATTTTGTAGCCTGCCACCTGGTTAACGGAAATTTTTAAGCCATTGTAAAAACTAAATAAAAAAGCCGCTTTTACAGCGGTTTTTTTGTTATAATTATGTTATACAGTATTAAAATTTTTGTTGGCAGGGGGGATGCCCAATGGATAAATACATTATGGCGCTGGATTTAGGTACAACCAGCTGCCGCTGCATTATATTTGATAAAAACGGACGGATTTGCAGCGCGGCGCAAAAGGAGTTTACCCAGTATTTTCCGCAGCCCGGCTGGGTTGAGCATGACGCGGAGGAAATATGGGCAACCCAAACCGGCCTGATGTATGAAGCAATGAGTAAAATTGATATTACCATTAACGAAATTGCTGGCATTGGCATTACCAATCAGCGCGAAACCACGGTTTTATGGGATAAAGAAACCGGACGCCCGGTACATAAGGCGATTGTGTGGCAGTGCCGCCGCACGGCAGGCTATTGCGACGAACTGAAAAACCTCGGCATGGCGGAGTTCTTCCGCACCAAAACGGGTCTGGTGCTGGACGCTTATTTTTCGGCAACCAAACTGCGCTGGCTGCTTGATAATGCTGATGGCGCACGCGAACGTGCGGAAAAAGGAGAACTGCTTTTCGGTACTGTTGACAGCTGGATTATCTGGAAGCTGACGGGCGGTAAGGTGCATGTAACGGATTATTCCAACGCATCGCGCACAATGCTTTTTAATATCCATACCTTAAAATGGGATGAAGAAATTTTACGCGTTTTAAAAATTCCGCAGCAGATTCTGCCGGAGGTTAAGCCTTCGAGCCATGTTTACGGCTATACGGACAGCAAGCTTTTTGGGCGCGAGGTGCCTATTGCAGGCGCAGGCGGCGACCAGCAGTGCGCATTGTTCGGGCAGACCTGCTTTGAGCGCGGCGAAGTAAAAAATACTTACGGCACAGGCGGCTTTATGCTGATGAACACCGGCACTGCTCCGGTAAATTCGCATAATGGGCTGGTTACAACTATCGCCTGGGGCGTAGATGATAAGGTTGAGTATGCACTGGAAGGCTCGATTTTTGTTGCCGGTGCTGCTGTGCAGTGGCTGCGTGATGAACTTGGGCTTATCCGCAATGCGGCGGAATCGGAAGTGCTGGCCAAATCAGTGCCCGACGCCAACGGCTGCTATGTTGTGCCTGCCTTTGTAGGGCTGGGCGCGCCCTACTGGGACCAGTACGCCAGAGGCGCGATTGTAGGGCTTACAAGGGGCGTAAACCGTAATCATATTGTGCGCGCAACGCTGGAATCCATAGCGTACCAGGTAAATGATGTTTTAATGGCGATGCAGGAGGATAGCGGCATGCCCATAACATCTTTGCGTGTTGACGGCGGCGCGTGCGACAACGATTTTTTAATGCAGTTCCAGGCGGATATTTTAAATACTTCCGTTGTAAGGCCGTACTGCATTGAAACAACGGCTATGGGTGCGGCATATCTGGCCGGGCTTGCCGTAGGCTATTGGCGCAGCAAGGAAGAAATTTTGGCTAACCATGTTATTGCTGCCGAGTTTAAGCCGCAGATGGGGCAGGCTAAAAGAGAAAGCCTCTTGCAGGGCTGGCACAATGCCGTTAAAGCAGCTTCTGTAAGGATTTAAAAGCGATTATATTTTATGTTTGACATAACGGAAGGTAAGTAATTTGCCTTCTGTTATGCCGGCTAAAAAAATGTAAAAATTTTTCAAAAAAGTATAGATGAATATTCGCTCATGTGTTATAATAATGGTAACCAAAGAGTGCTTTGGCTATATTTTTTAAACTATATATGAATGATTGCTCAAATGTAAAGGAGAACATATTATGCCATCCCAAAAAGTACGTGATTTAACGGATATAAGAAACGGCAGCGATGAGGTGCGTACGCATAACCATCATCATGAAGATGGGGCTTGCTGTTGTGGCCATCATCACCATAAACACGGTGCCGAGTGCGGGCATGAGCACAACCATGAGCCGGAACACAAGCACGGCCATGACGAAGCGTGCGGCTGCGGCGAAGCTCATACTCATGAAGAACATGAACATGATGCCTGCTGCGGTAAAGAACATGAGCACCATCATCACGGTTGTGGTTGTGGTGATGAACATGAGCACCACCACGAACATCCGCATGGCGAAAGCTGTGGTTGTGGTGAACATCATCACAGTCATCACGTTCCGGGTCACCCGGATGATTGTCAGTGCGAAATCTGCCATCCGCACGAAGAATACTGTGATGTTTGCGGCGAAAGCCTTGAAAACTGCACCTGCCGTATGCCGGACGCTCACTGCGTGAAGAAGGTTTATATATTAAAAAATCTGGGCTGTGCCCATTGCGCTGCTAAAATGGAGCACCGCATAAAGGAACTGCCCGGAGTTGAATATGCGAATATCAGTTACGTTACCAAACAGCTGCGCCTTTCGGCGGTTAACCACGAAGCTGTTTTGCCTGCAATAAAGGAAATCTGCACTTCGATAGAAAGCGGTGTTGAAGTTGTGCCGCGTGAAGGCGAAGGACCCTTTAATTTTAAAACGCAGGTTTATGTGCTTGAAAACCTTGGCTGCGCCAACTGTGCCGCTAAAATGGAGCGTGCCATTAATGAGCTGCCGCAGGTAAGCGAAGCCACCATTATTTTTGCAACTAAACAGCTTAAGGTTACGGCGCGTGATTTTGACGGGCTGCTGCCGCAAATGCAAAAAATCTGTTCCGGCATAGAAAGCGGCGTTGCCGTAAAAGAACGCGAAGGCGCCGCTGTTTTGGCACCGCATGTTGAAGAACGCAAACGCGGAAGTTTTTCGCTTTCTTCCGAAACTATGACGCTGGCGGAACTTGTTGTTGGCGGCGTGCTGTTTATAGCGGCAGAATTTTTGGGGCTTATTCCGGAAGCTTATTATTTATATGTTTTGGTTGCCGCTTATGTTCTTTTGGGCGGCAGGGTTGTTCTGGCGGCCGTTAAAAATCTTTTAAGCGGCAATTTGTTTGACGAAAATTTTTTAATGACCATTGCAACGCTGGGCGCGTTTGTAATTTCCGCTTATGAAGAAGCCGTCGGCGTAATGTTCTTTTACCGTGTGGGCGAATATTTTGAGCACCGTGCGGTGGAAAAAAGCCGCGGGCAGATTATGGACGCGGTTGATATGCGCCCGGAAACCGTTAACCTGCTTGTAGGCGAAGAAGTGCGCGTAATTCCGGCGGCGGACGCCCATGTAGGAGATATTCTGCTGGTACGCGCCGGTGACCGCATACCGCTGGACGGCGTGGTAATAGAAGGCGACAGCCTTGTTGATACTTCGCCGGTAACAGGCGAGCCGGTGCCTGTACGCAAGCATTACGGCGATGAAATTACCAGCGGCTGCATTAATACCAACGGCATGCTGAAAATACGCGTGGAAAAAGTGCTTTCGGAATCCATGGTTACGCGTATTTTGGACAGCGTGGAAAACGCAGCGGCTTCCAAACCGCAGATTGACCGTTTTATTACCCGCTTTGCAAGGGTATATACTCCGTTTGTGGTTGTTGTGGCAACGCTTACGGCGCTTATGCCGGGCTATATTACCGGCAACTGGCAGCACTGGATTTACACGGCGCTGACCTTCCTTGTAATAAGCTGTCCCTGCGCACTGGTGCTCAGCGTGCCGCTGGCATTTTTCTCCGGCATCGGCGCAGGTTCGCGCTACGGCATTTTGTTTAAGGGCGGCTCCGTAATGGAAGCACTTAAAAACGTACACGCCGTTGTAATGGATAAAACCGGCACCGTTACCAAAGGCAATTTTGTTGTGCAGAAAGTAATGCCTGCCCCCGGCGTAGAGGAAACCGAGGTTTTGCAGCTTTGCGCTGATGTGGAAGCAATATCCGCCCATCCCATTGCAGTAAGCATTGTAAATGCGGCCAAAGAGCGCGGGCTTACGCCGGTGCGCCCGGTGAGCTTTAAAGAAATAGCGGGTGAAGGCGTTGTTGCCCAAACCTTAAACGGCACTGTTATCTGCGGCAGCAAAAAACTTATGGCCCGTTACAAAATAAGCTGCGGCGGTTTTGAAAATTCCGCCTACGGCACGGAAGTATTGCTTGCCAAAAACGGCAGATACATGGGGCATATAGTTATTGCCGATACCATTAAAGATGACGCTGTGGAAGCAGTTAAAGAAATTAAGGCCATGGGACTTACCACGGCCATGCTTACGGGCGATGCGGAAGCGAGCGCACAGGCAGTGGCTGCTGCCGCAGGCATAGACGAAGTGCATGCCAAACTGCTGCCGCAGGATAAACTTAACGAACTTGGCCGCCTGCGCAGTAAATACGGCAGCGTAATGTTTGTTGGCGATGGCATTAACGACGCGCCCGTGCTTGCCGGTGCAGATGTTGGCGCGGCTATGGGTAATGGCGCAGACGCAGCGCTTGAAGCGGCTGACGTGGTATTTATGAAATCCGAAATGCGTGCCATTCCGCAGGCAATTAATATTGCCAGACGCACGGGGCGCATTGCCTGGCAGAACGTTATTTTTGCGCTGGGCGTAAAAGCAGTGATTATGATAGCAGGCCTTGCCGGTTTTGCGTCAATGTGGGCGGCTGTGTTTGCCGATACCGGCGTTGCTATGCTGTGCGTAATAAATTCCATCAGAATTCTGTATCAGAAAAATTAATATAAAAAAGGCTGTGCCGTAATTATTTTACGGCACAGCCTTTTTGTTTTTGGGTTATTTTTCCTGCCATAAATACCATACGGCAAGCGAACGCCACGGGCGCCAGTGTTCTGTAAGTTCCAGAATCTGCTTGCGTTTTGGCATAGCGTTAAGGTTAAAAATTTCTTTAACACGTTTTTGAAAAATAAAATCGGCGGTAGGGGCAATATCGGTGCGGCACAGCGCCAAAAGCAAAAACATCTCCGCTGTCCACTGGCCAAGCCCTTTTATTTTTATCAGCTGCTTGGTAATTTCGCTGTCGGTCATACCGGCAAATTTATCCATTGTAACTTCGCCGTTTAAAACCGCTTCGGCAAAGCCTTTCATATACATTACCTTCTGCGGCATAATACCGCAGCTGCATAAATCGCTTTCAGCGGCAGAGGCTATTGCTTCCGGCGTTATGGGCGTTCCGACGGTTTCTTCCAGGCGCTTGACCATTGCCAGGCTGACATCCGGCGGAAGCTGCTGGGAAATGATACCGGTAACAAGCGTGCCAAAATATTTTTCCGGGGTTTCCGGCTGTAAATTGCAAGGGCCGTATTTTTCAATAAACGGAATAAGTTCAGGTGCGTTTTCACGCAGATAGCGGCTGCCAAGAGCCCAGTCCGGGGCTGTAAGCATAAAGGTAACCTCCTGTATAGTTAAATATGAAACGGTAAATTATCTGAATAACATTATAGCATAAATGGCTGCAAAAAACTTAAAAACATTTTTGGCACGCCGGCATGTAAATAAAAAAGCAAATTAAGAAAATTTTACAAAAAGGCTTGCATTAAATAAATTTTTATGGTAATATTTATATCTGTCAGGACACTGACATGAGGCCCGGTGGTTCAGTTGGTTAGAATGCCGCCCTGTCACGGCG
>UMAT01045810.1_pt1 | contig 11046 bp, 7 predicted proteins | sample 1963781 | NCBI WGS metagenome assembly UMAT01 (sample SAMEA4835923, study PRJEB28245) | human gut metagenome | biome: gut microbiome; material: fecal sample | place: Denmark | collected 2008
TGCCGTTATTGTCTTTTACGATATGCTCAGGGGAAAGCTGTTGCACGTCGATGAAAGCCAGACCGGTGAAGCCGGCGAAAATAAAAACATCACGGACTACGGTGATTCGCTCCAAAGGAAACTCCTTGTGGTAGATGGTCAGCAGTTCGTCCATGGTAAGAAACTCACGAATCACTTCTTTTTCGTGGAACTTGATACCGATAAACGGGTCTTTGGCTATCCATTCATTGGCCAGTGCCAGATTGGTAATCTTCTTCAGACACTTCATATAACGGATGACGGTATTCTGCTGACATTCCTTTTCCGTTTTCAGATAAAATTCAAAGGCACGTACCAGCTCACCGTTGACTTCCGCCAGCGGCAGATCATCCTTTCCGTATTTCTGTCTGATAAGTTCGGCAAGATAGCGCTTACAGCTTTCATAACGGCGAACGGTAATCAGGGCGTAGTCTTTACCGACCAGGGCACGGCATTGGTCATTGTGTTCCTGCATGGTGCCAATGAGGGTGCGTACCGCTTCCGGTTCTTTATCCTGTCCGAAAAATATTTCCTGTAACAGACGTGCCGTTATAGGCTGGTTCTGTTCTTCCAGCTCACAAAAAATCTGATGTAATTTGATTCTCGCATTTTCGATATAGGCATTCAGGTCGCATGATTTGCGGCTTTTTCCTCTGGCGGATTCCTTTGCCTGACTCCAGAGAGACGGATCAATGCTTTTACGGATGTTGTTTTCAACTCGCGTACCATCTACAGTGATACGCATACAAACGGATGCTTCTCCGTTTTTCAGCAGCTTGGTCTTCTTCAAGAAGAAAAGCACATTGAATGAACTTCTTTTCATTTTCCTACAGTTTTTAGTTTGTACAAAAGTAGGAAACCGAACCCGTTTTCTTGCTATGCAAAATATTGACAATCAGTGAAAAATAGCCTAATTCGGTGGAGATTTTTGCTCCACCTTTTATCTCCACCTTTTGCTCCACCTCAAACGGTAATATTTTGCCGTTTTTTGCGTGCCGGGGGAAAACAAAAAATCCCGATTTCGCTTGGAAATCAGGATTCTACTGTCTTTTGCTTTTCTTCAAAGTGGTGCCACCAGGAATCGAACCGGGGACACAAGGATTTTCAGTCCTTTGCTCTACCATCTGAGCTATGGCACCATTGTTTCTTGTTTGCGGTTGCAAAGGTACGTAAACTTTTGGAACCTGCAAATATTTTAGCTGAAAAAATGCGGTTTTTGTGTAAAAAGAGGCCTTTTGGGCATAAAATACATGGATAATGTCATAAAAAGGCCTTCCTTCTGGGCCCGAGATGAGCGGGAAAGTCCAAAAAGGAAGGTCTTTCATTCTGATTATAGGAGGCTTTATCCTTTCAATGGATTCCAGCCCTGTGCTTTCAGTTCCAGCTCGTTGCCGTCGCGGGTGACCAGTGCACAGCCCAGTTCAGGTTTGGTAATGTGACCGATGATCTTGACATCCTTCATCTGGGCTACAGTTTCATGTGCTGTCAGCGGTACGGTGAAAAGCAGTTCGTAGTCCTCGCCGCCGTTCAGGGCACAGGTACTCAGGTTCATGTTGAACTCTTCGGCCATGACCGCTGTCTGGTAGTCGATGGGGATACGTTCCTCATAGACCCGGCAACCTACGTGGCTCTGTGAGCAGATGTGCATTAGTTCGGACGACAGGCCGTCGGAGATGTCCATCATGGCGGTCGGTTGCAGTCCGGCTTTGGCCAGGCTTTCTACGATGTCTTTGCGGGCTTCCGGTTTCAGGAAGCGTTCCAGCAGGTATTCCTTTCCGGCAAAGTCGGGCTGTACGTCCTTTTCGCCTTGGAACACGGCTTTTTCGCGTTCCATCAGCTGCAGACCCATGTAGGCGGCTCCCAGGTCACCCGATACACAGATGAGGTCGGTTTCCTTGGCACCGTTGCGGTAAACCACCTTGTCCTTGTCGGCTTCCCCGATGCAGGTGATGGAGATGGCCAGTCCCGTGACGGAAGAGGTGGTGTCACCTCCCACAAGATCTACGTGATGCTGTTCGCAGGCCAGACGCAGGCCGTCGTAGAAGTCCTCCAGGTCTTCGATGCAGAAACGCTTGGAGACAGCCAGTGAGACGGTAATCTGTTTCGGTGTACCGTTCATGGCGTAGATGTCGGAGAAGTTCACCATGGCCGATTTATATCCCAGGTGTTTCAGCGGGGTATAGACCAGGTCAAAGTGTACACCTTCCATCAGCAGGTCGGTGGTGACCAGTACCTGTTTGCCGGGAAACTCCAGTACGGCGGCATCGTCGCCTACACCGTATTTCGTTTCCGGATTTTGCAGTTTGATGTCCTGGGTGAGGTGCTTGATGAGGCCGAATTCACCCAGGGTAGAAATTTCAGTTCTGTTTCCTTCGTGCATAGTATTTTTACGCTCTGTTGATAAGTTCTCTCATAATGGTGGTCATGCGAGGCTGTGCGGCGTCGGCTGCCTTCTGCACTTCTTCGTGGGATACTTCCACAATCTTGCCTTCTACGCCCAGGTCGGTGATGACCGATACGCCGAACACCTTAATGCCACAGTGGTTGGCCACGATGACTTCCGGTACGGTAGACATACCTACGGCATCTGCGCCCAAGATGCGGAACATCTTGTATTCCGACGGGGTTTCAAACGTAGGGCCTTGGGCACCGATGTACACGCCTTGCTGTACCTTGATGCCTTTTTCCTTGGCAATTTCCAGGGCTTTGGCAATCAGTTCCTTGGAATATGCTTCGCTCATGTCCGGGAAACGTGGTCCGTAGTCGATGTTCTTGCCGCGGAGCGGGTGTTCCGGGAAGAAGTTGATGTGGTCGGTGATGATCATCAGGTCACCGATTTCAAAGTTCGGGTTCGTGCCTCCTGCGGCGTTTGATACGAACAAGGTCTTGATGCCCAGTTCGCGCATCACGCGCACGGGGAAAGTCACTTCCTTCATGGAATAGCCTTCATAAAAATGAAAGCGTCCTTGCATAGCCATGATATCTTTGTTGCCCAATTTCCCGAAAATCAGCTTGCCACTGTGTCCTTCGACGGTAGAAACCGGGAAGTTTGGAATGTCTGCATAGTTGATTTCATACTTGTCGGTGATTTCATGCACCAGACTGCCCAGGCCCGTACCCAGGATGATGGCTGTTTCGGGATGAGTGTGCATTTTCGCCTTCAGGAAGGCGGCGGTTTCTTGAATTTTTTCTAACATACTCAATAATTTTGGGGTTAAATACTAGTTCTCCTTTGTGCAGGAACTCCACTTCTATGGGGAGCACATAAATATAGGGTTTCAGTTCGTCATCGAGCTGCGGATGGCCGATGAGCCGCGAGGCATCCTTTTCGGTGGTCAGGATGAGGCTTTGGGCTTTGGGCAGCCGGTGGAACTGTTGTGCAATCTGTCGCATGTCGGTACCGTCGAAATTGTGGTGGTCGCCGAAGAGCAGGGGAGTGACCCTGGCGGCATGACGACCCACTTCTTCCAGCAAGGGAGCCGGTGAGGCGATGCCGGTGACCAGCAGCACTTCTTTTTCTTTCAACGAATCGAGCGACTGTGCAGGGGTATCGGCAAACAGCGGATACAGCTTCCCGTAGGCCAGGGTGGTGAAGCATACTTCCTGACGGGGAAGAGGTTGGATGCGTTTCCGGATGCGTGCGCAGGCTTCCAGGCTGAGATCGGGCGGACATTTGGTCACCACGAGCAGGTCGGCCCGTCGTTTGCCGCTGGCAGGTTCCCGCAATCGTCCGGCAGGCAGAAGCTGGTCACATTCCACGGGGCGGTGGTAATCCATCAATAGGATGTTTAGTCCCGGCTGCACGTAGCGATGCTGGAAGGCATCGTCCAGCAACACGACTTCCGTGTCGGGCACTCCTTTCGGGGCCATCAGTCGGCGGATTCCTTCGCAGCGGTCTCCGTCCACGGCGACACGGATGTCGGGAAACTTGCGGGCCATCTGGTAAGGTTCATCCCCGATGTCTTCCATGCGGGAGGAAGGAGAGGCCAGCACGAAGCCTTTCGATTTCCGCTTGTAGCCCCGGCTCAGCACGGCCAGCCGGAACGACTCGTGCAGCAGGCGGATGAGGTATTCCGTATGAGGTGTTTTCCCGGTGCCGCCTACGGTCAAGTTGCCGATGCAGATGACGGGCAGCGGAAAGCGTTCCTGCCGGAGCAGGCCCCGGTCGAACAGGAGATTCCGTACCCTCACCCCGATGCCGTAGAGGACACTGAAGGGCCACAGCCCCCAATATATCTTGCATTGTCTGCTCATGAATCTGTCACTTTATTGGATGTGCAGGTCGAACGGCAGACGGGCTTGCAGACGGTCGGCCTGTTGGATGTGGCGTATCCAGTCGAAGCCGCGGTAATACTCCCCGAAAGTTTCCTGCAATTCACTGTGAATGTAGCGGTCGGCACGGGTGTTCAGCAGTTCCGTCAGGAAATCCTGTTTGCCCGGATAACTTTTCAGCTTGTAGTCTTTCACCTTGCCCAGTTGGGCTGCCAGTTGGATGGCAGTGTCCAGTCCGCCCAGTTCGTCTACCAGTTTCAGTTCCTTAGCCATGCTGCCGGTCCATACACGACCTTCTGCAATCTTATAAAGCTCTTCCAGTGGAATGTTTCGCCCTTCGGCACAGCGTTTGGTAAACAGGGCATATCCTTGGTTCACCATCTGCTGCATCAGGGCCGATTCTTCTGCATTGAGCGGACGGCCCATACTGCCCATGTCGGCCATCTTATGGGTTTTGACTCCGTCAAAGTGGAGTCCTAATTTGTCGTTCAATAACTCAGAGACATCGGGCACCATGCCGAAGATTCCGATGGACCCGGTCAGTGTGGTCGGTTCAGCAACAATCTTGTTGGCGGCACACGAGATGTAGTAACCGCCGGAAGCGGCATAGTCACCCATGGAGACTACGACCGGTTTTTCTGCTTTCAGCAGGCTGACCTCCCGCCAGATTTGTTCCGATCCGTAAGCGCTTCCACCCGGAGAGTTCACGCGGAATACCACGGCTTTCACGTGCTTGTCGTTGCGCAAGTCGCGCAGGTCTTTAGTTACTTTCTCGGAATTGATGCCTTCATCGTATGATGAGCTGTTGTCGATTTCTCCGTAAGCATAATATACTGCTATCACATCGCGGGTTTTGCTTGTCGGAGTAGCCGACTTGACGCGGGTCATTTCGTCGAGGTTTAGGGTCTGGAGATTTTCATCCTCTGATAGTCCGGTAAGCGATTTCAAGTAGCTGAGCACCTCGTCTTGGTACATCAGCGTGTCGGCCAGTCCGCAGCGCACATAGGTTTCTGCCGGTTGGAAATCCATATTTCGATCGGCTAGTAGGTTCAGGGAGTCAGTCGACAGATGGCGTGATGCAGCCACGTCATTCACAAGGCTCTTCCAGGTAGATTCCAGAAAAGCCAGCGTCTGTTCCCGGTTGGCCGGACTCATCTCGGTACTGATCATCGGTTCTACGGCCGATTTATAAGTTCCTACGCGGAAGATTTGCATTTTCACACCGATTTTGGCAAGGAAGTCTTTCAGAAACATCGTTTCGCTGGCCAGACCGTGCCAAGACAGACTTCCCGAGGGATTGACGATGACCTTGTCGGCCACACTGGCCAGGTAGTAACCGCCTTGAGTATAGGAATCGGCGTAGGCTACCAGGAATTTGCCGCTTTTCTTGAAATCAGTCAGTGCACGATGGATGGCTTGCAAGGAAGCGGTCGGACAGCTGAATGCGCCCGTGTGTAAGTAGATACCTTTGATAAGATTGTTCTCTTTGGCTTTCTGGATAGCACTCAGAATATCTTCCAGCCCGTAAGTGGAAATCTGGTCTTCAAAGAACTGGTCGATAGGACTGGGTTGGTACCGTTCTTGTATGGTTCCTTTCAGCTCGAGGGTAAAGACAGAATTGGCTGGGACAATGGTCTCTGTGTCGGAGGAGGCCATGATTCCTGCCAGTATGCTTACTCCCAGGATAATAAAGATGAACCCGCAAATCAGCACACCCGTGATAGTGGCCAGGGTGCTTCGAAGAAATTCTTTCATGATAGGTCGTTTTAGGATTGATAAACAAAGTTATTCTTTTTGCCTGAAAAAACAAAGATGCAACTGCTTAAATTGAGGGTTTCATCTTTTTAGAGGGAAGGTAGCGCAGGAGCAAAGCGAATCATTAATATATAAAAGGAGAAAATGGGAAGTTGTGCTGATACTTTTCTGTAACTTGTCTGGGATTGTTGATAATCTCCTGATAGATAGCTGCTTGACCCTATTTGTATTGTTTGAGGATTTGCGCTGTCTGGAGGAGAAAATAAGACTTGGAAAAAACGCACTTACGTTTGAACTAAAACTCTTTTGCGTTTTGTCTCAAACGCACTTGCGTTTAGAATAAAACGCCTTTACGTTTTACTTGAAACGCAAGGACGTTTTTTTCAAAGTACTCTAAAATAACTTCCGATTTATTTTGATTTTTTCTGGAACTTCGCCATTTTTGCTAAAATTGATTTTGTGAACTTTAAATAAATACGATATGGCAGAAGAAATGATTGTCAAGGAGCTGGACGATGTGGTTGTCCGTTTTTCGGGTGACTCCGGCGACGGCATGCAGTTGGCCGGTAATATGTTTTCGAATATTTCGGCGACTGAAGGAAATGATATCAGTACATTCCCGGACTACCCGGCCGACATTCGCGCCCCGCAAGGCTCATTGACAGGGGTTTCCGGCTTCCAGGTACACATCGGTTCCGGAAAGGTGTACACTCCGGGCGACAAGTGCGACGTGCTGGTGGCCATGAATCCGGCAGCGTTGAAAACACAATATAAGTTCTGCAAACCGCAGGCAGTGATTATTATTGATTCCGATTCGTTTACCAAACGCGACCTGGAAAAGGCAAAATTTTCGCTCGAGAATCCGTTCTCTGAACTGGGCATCAAGAACGAGGTGATATCGGCTTCCATCACGACCATGTGCAAGGAAAGTCTGAAAGACAGTGGACTGGACAACAAGTCCATCCTGCGTACCAAGAATATGTTTGCCTTAGGGTTGGTGTGCTGGCTGTTCCATCGCGATATTGCGGTAGGCGAGAAAATCCTGCGCGAGAAATTTGCCAAGAAACCTGAAATCGCCGAAGCCAACGTGAAGGTGTTGTACGACGGCTACCACTTTGGTGAAAATACCCATGCATCGGTCTCCATCAGTTACACGGTGCCGAGTAAGGCACAGAAACAGCCGGGACGTTATATGGACATCAACGGCAACAAGGCCACGGCCTATGGGTTAATGGCGGCAGCCGAGAAGGCAGGCTTGCAGCTCTATTTAGGTTCTTATCCGATAACCCCGGCTACGGACATCCTTCACGAATTGGCAAAGCACAAATCGTTGGGTGTAAAGACTGTGCAGTGTGAGGATGAGATTGCCGGATGTGCTTCTGCTGTGGGGGCTTCGTTTGCTGGCGCTTTGGCTGTGACCACGACCTCCGGACCGGGTATCTGCCTGAAGAGTGAGGCCATGAACCTGGCGGTGATTACGGAACTGCCGTTGGTAATTGTGGACGTGCAGCGTGGCGGACCTTCCACCGGACTGCCGACGAAATCGGAACAGACCGACTTGCTGCAGGTTTTGTTCGGGCGTAACGGTGAAAGTCCGATGCCCGTTATCGCGGCTTCTTCACCGACCGACTGTTTTGATGCGGCTTATTGGGCTTGCAAGATTGCCTTGGAGCACATGACACCGGTGGTACTGCTGACTGATGCGTATATTGCCAACGGTTCGGCGGCATGGCGTCTGCCCGACCTGAAAGATTATCCTTTCATCTGTCCGCCTTATGTGAAACCGGAAATGGCAGATTCTTGGACACCGTTCCAACGTGATCCGAAGATGGGAGTACGCTACTGGGCGACTCCGGGCATGCCGGGCTTCATGCACCGCATCGGCGGACTGGAGAAAAGTAACGAAACCGGGGCTATCTCTACTGAACCGGAGAATCATTTCCTGATGACCAAACTGCGTGCCGAGAAGGTGGAAAAGATTGCCGATTCGCTTCCTCCGCTTGCCGTAGAGGGCAATCCGGATGCGGATTTGCTGATTGTGGGATTCGGTGGAACTTACGGACACCTACATTCCGCTATGGACCAGTTGAATGCCATGGGTAAGAAAACGGCACTGGCACATTTTCGTGTGATTAATCCGTTGCCGAAAAATACGGCAGAAGTGCTGCGGAAGTACAAGACCATCGTGGTGGCCGAGCAAAACATGGGACAGCTGGCAGGCTATCTCCGCATGAAAGTGGAGGGTATCCATCTGCATCAGTTCAATCAGGTGAAAGGCCAGCCGTTCGTCGTGAAGGAACTGGTAGAGGCGTTCAGCCAACTTTTTTAATGATTCATCAATAAATGTTCTGGAGGAATAATCATGAGTGAAACAAAATATACGGCAGCAGATTACAAGTTCGGACAACCTCGCTGGTGTCCGGGTTGCGGCGACCACGCTTTCTTGAACTCTTTTCACAAGGCCCTGGCCGAACTGGGGGTGCCACCCCATGAAATTGCGGTGATCTCCGGTATCGGATGTTCTTCGCGTTTACCTTATTACATGAATACGTACGGCATGCACACCATTCACGGGCGTGCGGCGGCCATTGCTACGGGAGCTAAAGTAGCCAATCCGAACTTGACCATCTGGCAGATTTCCGGTGACGGTGACGGACTGGCTATCGGGGGTAACCATTTTATCCACGCCATCCGCCGTAATGTAGATATCAATATTGTGTTGTTGAACAACCGCATCTACGGACTGACCAAAGGACAATATTCGCCGACTTCGGCCCGTGGTTTCGTGAGCAAATCTTCCCCTTACGGGACAGTGGAAGATCCTTTCCGTCCGGCAGAACTGTGCTTCGGAGCCCGTGGACGTTTCTTTGCCCGTTGTGCGGCAGTCGACGGCGGTCCTTCCATCGAAGTGCTGAAAGCTGCAGCCCGTCACAAAGGTACGTCGGTGGTGGAAGTGTTGCAGAATTGTGTCATCTTTAACGATGGTACGCATAATGCCGTGGCCAAGAAGGAAGACCGTGAACGCAATGCCATCTACCTGGAGCATGGCAAGCCGATGTTGTTTGGCCCGAACAAGGAATACGGGCTGATGCAGGAAGGCTTTGGCCTGAAGGTGGTGAAGCTGGGAGAAAATGGGGTGACCGAGAAAGACATTCTGGTACATGATGCCCATTGTGAGGACCACACCCTGCAGTTGAAGCTGGCCCTGATGGAAGGTCCGGACTTCCCGATAGCCTTGGGAGTAATCCGCGACGTGGAGGCACCGACCTACGATGTCGCAGTGGAGGCCCAGATAGAAGAGGTTTCAGCCAAGAAAAAATACCACACGTTTGCCGAGTTGCTCGAAACGAACGATACGTGGGAGATTAAATAAACGAGACAAGATAAAAGGAGCCGGTGTTTTTCATCCGGCTCTTTTTCTTTTTGTTTTAATAATAAAGTGGTAATTAAAATTTTACCTTTCTGGTATCATTTTGTTTAGGCGTATGCAGATTGGAAAGGGTGGAAGAAAATCTGGATAAGGAAATAGAATGCGATTCTTAATTTTACCTATATAAAAATCGATGTTAAACCTAATGTATATGTTTCGAAAAATCTATCTTTATCTGCTTGCCGGGTTGCTGTCTTCTCCGGCATTTTCTCAGAGTGTAGTGGATTATGTCAACCCAATTATCGGTACCAATGGGATGGGGCATACCTTTCCAGGTGCTTGCGTTCCTTTTGGTTTGGTACAGCTTAGTCCGGATACAGATACAATTCCTCATAGTGTGAACGGGGTGTATCAGACAGATGCTTATAAATATTGTGCAGGCTATCAGTATTCCGATTCAACGATTGTGGGATTTAGTCATACGCATTTAAGTGGTACAGGACATTCTGACCTGGGGGATGTGTTGATAATGCCCACGACGGGAGACTTGAAACTGAATCCGGGGCGTGCTACTCATCCGGATGAAGGGTATCGTTCGCGTTACAGCCATGATACAGAACATACTGCTGCCGGATATTATGAGGTGACTCTTAAGGACTATAATATAAAGGTTCAACTGACAGCCACTCCACGGGTCGGAGTGCATAAATATACTTATCCATCCAAAGAAGGACGAATTATTCTCGATTTAAACCATAGTATTTACAATTACGATGGAAAGGTGCTTTGGAGTAACCTGAGAGTCGAGAATGATACATTGTTGACCGGGTATCGGATAACCGATGGATGGGCTCGGACAAATTATACTTATTTCGCGATTTCTTTTTCACAACCGATAAAAGATTATGGGTATGTGGATAAAAAGAAACCGGACTATATCGGGTTTTGGAGGCGATTTGCGCTGGAGCGTAATTTCCCGGAAATAACGGGGCGGTCTATTGTGTCGTATTTTAATTTTGATACGTCGGTCAATAAGGAACTGGTGATAAAGGTGGCTCTTTCACCCGTGAGTACGGAAGGGGCTTTGAAGAATCTGCGGGCAGAAGCTGAAGGGAAAACTTTTGAACAAGTGGCGGATGAAGCCTCCAAGTTATGGAACCAGAAATTGAATTTGTTTGAAATAGAAGGGACTGAAGACCAGAAGGCCATGTTCTACACATCGTTGTATCATACGATGATTAATCCTTCTGTGTATATGGATGTAGACACATGCTATCGGGGGTTGGACCATAACATTCACAAGGCGGAAGGTTTTACCAATTATACCATTTTTTCTTTGTGGGACACTTATCGGGCAGAGCATCCTTTCTTGAACCTGGCTTTTCCGCAACAGAGTAATGATATGGTAAAATCCATGATTTACCACCAACAGCAAAGTGTGCATAAGATGTTACCGGTATGGAGCCTGATGGGAAATGAAAACTGGTGTATGAGTGGATACCATGCCGTGTCTGTTTTGGCGGATGCGATAGCTAAAAATGTATTTACCGGTCAAAAAGAATCTGCATTACAAGCCATAGTGGGAACGTCGAATGTGGATTATTATGACCATCTGGATGAGTATAAAAAGT
>UMAT01031895.1_pt1 | contig 10988 bp, 7 predicted proteins | sample 1963781 | NCBI WGS metagenome assembly UMAT01 (sample SAMEA4835923, study PRJEB28245) | human gut metagenome | biome: gut microbiome; material: fecal sample | place: Denmark | collected 2008
ATATGACGCTGGAAATGAAGATGGATGAGAAGTATGAGCAGGGATTGAAAGAAGGGCTTACGAAGGGACTTCAGCAAGGGATAGCGCAGGGAATTGAGCAAGGAATTGAACAGGGACTTGAGCAGGGGTATGACAAGCATCTTTATGTTCAGGTTCAAAAGAAGTTAGAAAAAGGCAAATCCATTTCCCAAATAGCAGATGAGTGCGAGGAATCAGAGGATGCCATTTGCAAGATTATAAGCGAAAAGGAAATTGATAGATAGAAAATGTTCATGACAAAATAATTCGCAGGAAATATTCCATGTTGGTCTTTGAGACTTCCGTAATTCACCTAAAAAAATTGTGACGATTGCGCTGCAAATGCGCGGGTATCTGGCATGCGTGGTTGGCATGCCGATACCCCTGCGTGTTTGCTAAGCGGGAGCGGCGCAAGAGAAACAATTTTTTTAGGTGAATTACGGAAACCTCAAACCCCACCATATAGAATATCCCCTGCAAATTATTTTACTTGCAAAAACATCGTTAAAATAGTACAATATTGAGAGAAAATGAAAGCAATGGAGGAAGACGATGGAAAAGACAATGGACAAAATCGTTGCACTGGCTAAGAGCCGTGGATTTATCTATCCGGGTTCTGAGATTTACGGTGGTTTAGCGAATACATGGGATTATGGAAATCTCGGTGTAGAATTAAAAAATAATGTAAAAAAAGCATGGTGGCAGAAGTTTATTCAGGAGAATAAATACAATGTTGGCGTGGACTGTGCGATTCTTATGAATCCGCAGACATGGGTAGCATCCGGACACCTTGGCGGCTTTTCCGACCCTCTGATGGATTGTAAAGAGTGTCATGAGCGTTTCCGTGCAGACCAGTTGATTGAAGAGTTTGCAGGAGACAATGACATTGAATTAGATGGTTCTGTAGATGGCTGGTCCAATGAGCAGATGGAACAGTTTATCGAAGAACACAAAATTGCATGCCCAAGTTGTGGAAAACACAATTTTACGGAAATTCGTCAGTTTAACCTGATGTTTAAAACATTCCAGGGTGTAACCGAAGATGCAAAAAATACCGTATATCTCCGTCCGGAGACGGCACAGGGTATTTTTGTAAACTTTAAAAATGTACAGCGTACATCACGCAAAAAAATTCCGTTTGGTATTGGACAGATTGGTAAGTCATTCCGTAATGAGATTACGCCGGGTAACTTTACATTCCGTACCCGTGAGTTTGAACAGATGGAACTTGAATTTTTCTGTGAGCCGGGAACGGATTTGGAGTGGTTTAACTACTGGCGTCAGTTCTGTATCGATTGGCTGCAGAGCCTTGGCATCAAAGAAGATGAGATGCGTGCGCGTGACCATTCACCGGAAGAACTTTGCTTCTACAGTAAGGGAACGACAGACCTTGAGTTCTTGTTCCCATTTGGCTGGGGTGAACTTTGGGGAATCGCAGACCGTACAGATTACGATTTGACACAGCATCAGAATACTTCCGGCGAGCCGATGGAATATTTTGATGATGAAAAACGTGAGAAATACATTCCTTATGTAATTGAGCCTTCACTGGGAGCAGACCGTGTAACACTTGCCTTCCTTTGCAGTGCTTATGATGAAGAAAATATTGGAACGGAAGAAAAACCGGATGTTCGTACGGTTCTTCATTTCCATCCGGCATTGGCACCGGTTAAAATTGGTGTACTGCCATTGTCAAAGAAATTGAATGAGAATGCTGAAAAAGTATTTGAAGAGCTCAGCAAGACTTATAACTGTGAATATGACGACCGTGGTAATATCGGTAAACGCTACCGCCGTCAGGATGAAATCGGTACACCATATTGTGTTACTTATGATTTTGATTCAGAAGAAGATGGTATGGTTACGGTACGTGACCGTGATACTATGGAACAGGAAAGAGTCAAAATTGCAGATTTGAAAGAGTATTTTGCGGATAAATTTACATTTTAGGAGATTTTATGCAGAAACGCGAAGTTACTAAAAAGCAACTGGCTGTCATCATCTTGTTAAGCATCGGGATGCTGGCAGCCGCTGCTTTATTAAATCAGTTTTTTCCGGCCGGATCAAAGCAGACAAAAGAAACATTAAAACAGACAGCGGTTACGCCGAAGGTGACCGCTTTGCCGTCGTTGTCTCCAACACAAAAACCGACACCGACGCCTGACCCGACCAAAAAAGTAGCAACTTTCTTTCAGGGACCAAAGGCTTATGAGGGACGCAGAGAGTGGTCCGGTAAATGGGGCAAAGAGTTTTATGATGGTGGCTCCTTTGGTGCTTTTGGATGCGGTTTGTGCTGCATGGCAAATATTTATACGACATTTTCTTCGTATGAAAGTTCGCCGGTTGACATGTACCGGTATGCAAAAAAAGTGAGTGGCTATGGCGGTGGTGGTGCCATCGACTGGGGCTATATGAAGGCTACGTTAAAAGAACTTGGTTTTACGTCAGATGTTTTTCGTAAGCCCGGCAAATACGAAGCGTTTCAGAAGTTGGTGAAAGAATCACTGGCATGTATTGTTGTGGTGAGCAGTAATGACAGCGATTGTTACTGGAAAGATACACCGGGGCATTATGTGACATTGTTTTTATATGATGAGAAAAGCGATAAAATTTTTCTCGGGGATTCCGGAGATTTGACGCATAACAGACAGTGGGTACCTTTGAAAAAAGTATATCGTTCTTTGAAAAAATCAAACCCATGGCAGATTTTGCAGGTGACATCGTTTGATAAGTCGAAGGACAATTGGAAACATAAAGGATTTGGAGGAAATGCGATACTTCCGAAAGAATGGAAATAAATACGCAGGCAGGTGATACGCAGTGAATATTGCAATTTGTGATGATGACAAAGGCGTATGCTCTCAGCTTGAGGGGTGGATTGAACAATATAACTATGAAAATGCAACGCGTCTCTATGTTGACGTGTATCATAGTGCGGAGACATTGCAGCAGCAGTTACAGACCGGTCAGTGGTATGACATGCTGTTTCTTGATATTGAACTGCCACAGAAAAATGGAATTGAACTGGGGCAGATGATTCGCAGTGCATGGAAAATGGATTTGATTTATTTGGTTTTTATCTCCGGAAAATCAAATTATTGTATGGATTTATTTGATGTGCATCCATTGAATTTTCATTTAAAACCGTTAAAACACAAGGATGTTGTAAAAGATATTGACCTCGTGCGTGAGCGTGTTAATACGGGAACGCTTGCTTTTCGGTACCGTGAAGATGGCGTTTATAAAAGTGTATGTTTGAAGGATGTTGTGTATTTTGTAGGAGCGGGAAAAGGTGTTGAAGTTCATTGTAAGGACGGGAGAGTGGCTTTTGCGGGGAATTCGCTGCAGCAGCTTTGTGACATTTACGAAAAACATGGATTCAGCCGTTGTCATAAGAGTTATCTGATTAACCTGAATTATGTTTCGGAATATTCTATGTCAAAGGTGAAGATGTCAGATGGCAAAGAGATTATAATAGGAAAAAGCCGTAGAAAACAATTTAAAGATGAATTTATTAATCATGAACTGATGGAGGACTGAGATGTTTTTTGCTACTTTTTATATTATTGCCAATATATTTCAATCTTACGAATTATGGCTGTTGTACCGATGCTTTTTTGGGAAAAGCAAGCGTGGGGCAGGCATTGAATTTTTAGCCTTTGTGCTGTTTTTTGCGGTAACCATGCTGTTAAATGTTTTTATAGATATTCCAATTCTTACAGGACTTAGTTCTTATGTTATGCTTGTATTGATTGCCTTTTTTGGGTACGAGAGCGGCTGGAAACAAGGCCTTTTGTATTCAGTCTTTGCTTTTGTCAGCATGACTTTAGCAGAATGTATCGTGGGACTTGCAACCGGATTTTTGGATTTAAATGTATTCCAGTCGAGAGAATATTATAACGTCTGGGGCATGGTGGCACTGCCGGTCGTGCAGTATCTTGTCGTGCTTATGATACGAAACTTTCGCAATCTGCAGAAAGGAAGAGAGATTCCGATTCTTTACTGGGCGGTAACGATTGTGCTCCCGGTGTTTTCACTTTACCTTGATTTGATGATTTGCCAGCAGAATTTTTACTGGTTAAATATGCTTGGCTGTACGGTTATTTTGTTTGTCATGAATGTTTTGGTATTTTATCTGTGTGACGTTCAGATTGAAAATATGCGCGTGCGTTTTGAAAAGGAAAAACTGGAGCAGCTAAATGTGTATCAGAACCGTCAGCTTAAACTGATGCATCAGATGGATGAAGAACTTAGAATTCAGCGGCATGATTTTCAGAAACATATTTCCATGCTTGCATTTATGAACAGTCAGGGCGAAAAAGAAAAACTGACAGCGTACTTAAATGAAATGCAGGAAGGGGAACTTTTCCAGACGAAGTTTGAGCGAACGGACAATTTTGTCATTGACAGTATTCTCAGCTATAAATTGCAGGAGTCAGACCGCCTTGGGATTGAAACTAAAATGGATGTCAAAGTTCCAAAAGATTTGAATGTTTCTGCCTATGTGCTTACGGGAATCCTGACAAATCTTCTTGACAATGCAATAGAAGCGTGCGAAAAAGTGCAAGATAAAAAGATTAAGATTACAATAAAATATGCAAAGAAAATGCTCATTATCCGAATTTCCAATACCTATGACGGCAAAGAGAAATTTAATTCTGTAATGGGAATTAAAACGTCGAAAAAAGATAAAGAGCTTCATGGTTATGGAATTAAAAGTATTCGTCACATGGTCGAGAGTGTTGACGGAGATTTTGAGATACATACAAAAGAGGAGTGGTTTGTTGCTGATGTGGTGATTCCACTGGTGTAAAGATTGATAAGTTGTGGGAGGAGAATGAATGTGTTTGTTGGATTTTCTTTGCTTCCGTAATTCAGTAGAAAAGCTTTGCGTCTCGTGGGCGCTCTCGCTAGTTGAGTACGTAGCAGTAGGGGCACTGAAACTACCAGAGGTCTCCGCTCCGCTTCGGTCGTTGCATAACAGAAGTCCACTGGACTTCTTGCAACACCTACTGACGTACTCAAAACCCACGAGTCACAAAGTTTTTCTGCTGAATTACTGGAATTTCAAAAAAGCTAACAAAAAATGTCCGTTCACTCCCAATTTTTGTCCGTTCGCGAATTTTAGAATCTGTTATTGTTAGAATGTGTTATCATTGTAAATAGCATTATGGTTATAGTATGGATTGGGGGGGGGATATCTAACCTTGCAACATAATTAAGAAATGGATATGTAAGAATTAACTGGTAATGGAATTGAAAATATGAGAGGGGGAGATGTACATGATTACGTATTTATTACCAGCCATTTTGTTTGTACAGTTTGTTATATTTGCTGGTGTGCTTTTGTTTTGTATGCGTGAATGGGATATAAGGACGAAGAGCGGAATCTATTTATTCATAGCATATGTGATGGCTTTGTTTACTCTGGCAGGGATATTTGTTGTGGTGTATTTCCCGTTTCCAATACAACAAGAAGAAATTGCATTGAATATTGAATATGAATTAGGGCAAACAAATAATTTTGTGCCTTTGCGTAGTATCTTTGGATATATAAAGGATTTTTTCTCAGGATATCAAAGTGTATTTTTATTTCAATGTATAGGAAACATGTTGTTGTTTGTTCCGTATGGTTTTTTTACTGCTATTTTAAGCTGGAAACAGAAACATAAAAAGAAAACGGTTTTTATCATATGTTTTCTTACCAGCTTATCAATTGAAATTTTGCAGGGAGTATTTAACTCTGCCTTAGGTTATTGTTATCGAAGTGTCGATGTGGACGATTTATTATTAAATCTTTTAGGAGGGGTGATAGGAAGTATGGCAGCAGAGATTGTTTATAAAAAGTGGTTTGGTGGTAAAAGAACAAAAATTGTGATGGGCGTTTTGGTGGTTATGTTACTTGCCGTGGCATCGCCACTGACGGCAAAAGTAAGCAAAGCGGACACGCCGGCTGCAACTGAAAAACCGATTGCAAGGGAAGATACGGTGGAGGATTGGCGCGATACCGGTGCTTTTGTAAAAAGCGGTAAATACTCTTATCGTGTGATTGATGCAGCAAAAAAGGAAATTGAATTGAGAAAGATTGCATCAGATGATACGGAAATTATGATTCCGCAAACCATTGATGGGTACAAAGTGGTCAGTCTTGGTTATTCCGGAAAAATTTTGACGAATGAGGTAAATTTAAGTGTGAATCGTCGGTTTTTTACGGTACTGACAAATGCAGATAAAGTGACAAAAATAACGATACCAAAAACAGTAACAAACATTGGAGTAATGGCGTTTTATCAGTGTGAAAATCTGAAAAAACTTTATTTGCCGAAAGATGTTTTGTTTGTTAGAGAGTATGCGTTTTTTGGCTGCAGCAGTTTGACAGAATTACATTTAAATGATGGCGTCGCCATGTATAATGAAGCATTTGCGGATTGTACTTCATTAAAGAAAGTCTACTCTAAAGGATTTTATTCGTTGTCCTATGAAAGCTGTCTTTTTTCGAAGCCGATTGAAGAGTGGCATTTGGCTCAGGGAGAGGACAAAGGAATTGGCTATTATTCGTTTTGGACAAATGATTTTTGCAAGGGCAGCAGTAAGAAGTTTTCCATAAAAAAACTTTACGTTGATGCTAAAGTGAAAAAGGTTCGCTTGGGAATCATGCAAGGGGATGAAAAAAATCCTTTCTTTGTGAAAAAGATTTATATTAAGGGAAAGAAAACAAAATTAACTGCTGACAAAAGCATGAAGACAATTGTTTGCACGGTAAAAGGAGCAAAGGCAATTCGTGGAGCGAAAAAGGCGCATATGACATATTCGTACAAAATGTCCCGGAAAGTATATGTACGGAAAAAGACGAAGAAAAAGAAGACCTATTGTGTGACGATGACATATCGAAGCAAAAAGGGAAAATGGATTAAACATGTGAAAAACGTTCCAACTAAATAAAAATATGGTATATAAAAAAACTGCGTCTCGTGTTTACAAGGCGCAGTTTTTTTGTTGTAGATAAATTATTTATCAGAAATCTCACTGTGAATCTGCTGCAAGGATTTTACCTCACCATTGCCATGTTTCTGAACATACAAGATTCCCTTAATACTTGCTTTGGCAGCAGCGATGGTTGTCATATAAGGGATTTTTGCCTTAATTGCTGCCTTGCGCAGGTAACTGTCATCGTGTACACTGTCTTTGCCAACCGGTGAGTTGATAATTAAATCGATATCGCCGTTTGTAATTAAATCCAGTACATTTGGACGACCTTCATACAATTTCAATACTTTCTCTGCCTCAACGCCGGCATCGGTAATGATTTCGTGTGTCTTACCGGTTGCCAGAATCTTAAAGCCTGCCTCAGCGAATAATTTAGCAACTTCAACTACTTCTGGTTTGTCCTTGCGGTTTACGGAAATTAATACAGTTCCTTTCAAAGGAAGTTTTGTCTGTGTTGCTTCCTGTGCTTTGTAGAACGCCTCGCCATAGTAGGTGGAAAGACCAAGTACCTCGCCGGTCGAGCGCATTTCCGGTCCGAGCAGAGGGTCAACCTCTGGGAACATGTTGAATGGGAATACGGCTTCTTTGACACCGAAATATGGAATGTTCTGTTCCTTCAAAGAGGATACCGGTGATGGGCGGCCGGTAAGTTCCGAAGTAATAATGTCGGTAGCTAAAGGAACCATGCGGATGTTACATACTTTGGAAACAAGCGGTACCGTACGGGAAGCTCTTGGATTTGCTTCCAGAACGTAAACCGTTCCATTTTCAATGGCATACTGCATATTCATGAGACCTTTAACATGCATCTCTTCCGCAATCTTTTTCGTGTATTCTTTGATTGTCGCAACATTTTCCTCGGAAATATGAACCGATGGAATAATGCAGGCAGAGTCTCCGGAGTGTACACCGGCAAGCTCGATATGCTCCATAACAGCAGGAACAAAAGCGTGTGTTCCATCGCTGATGGCATCTGCTTCACATTCTAATGCGTGATTTAAGAAACGGTCAATCAAAATCGGACGGTCCGGTGTAACACCTACGGCTGCTTTCATGTAGTCGGTAAGACTTTCGTCATCATATACGACTTCCATGCCGCGTCCGCCAAGTACATAAGAAGGACGAACCATAACCGGATAACCAATTTTTTTCGCAATTTCCAGTGCTTCATCAACGGTTGTTGCCATGCCTGCTTCCGGCATTGGGATTCCTAATTTGTCCATCATGGCACGGAACAAATCGCGGTCTTCCGCCAAGTCGATAACGGATGGAGACGTGCCAAGAATTTTAACTCCGTTTTTCTCCAGTTCGGCTGCCAAATTAAGCGGTGTCTGTCCACCAAACTGAGCAATTACACCGAGTGGTTTTTCTTTTTTGTAAATGCTTAAAACATCTTCCAATGTTAAAGGCTCAAAGTACAATTTGTCGGATGTATCGTAGTCGGTGGAAACCGTCTCCGGATTACAGTTTACGATAATCGTCTCAAAGCCGAGTTTTTTCAAAGCAAGTGCTGCGTGAACACAGCAGTAGTCAAATTCGATACCCTGACCAATTCGGTTTGGACCACCACCGAGGATCATGATTTTATTCTTTTCTTCGCTGACCGGATTTTTGTCTTTGGCGTTGTAAGTTGAATAATAATAAGCGCTGTCTTTGGTTCCGCTTACGTGAACACCCTCCCAGGCTTCTTCAATACCAAGCTCAATTCTCTTATTGCGGATGTCATCTTCCGGAATAGCAAGAATCTGGCTCAAGTATTTATCCGAGAAGCCATTTTTCTTAGCGGAAATAAGCTGCTCATCGGATGGAAGAGAACCTTTGGATTTTGCGATGGCTTCTTCTTCCTCAACAAGCTCTTTCATCTGTTCAACAAAGTAGTGTTTTACTTTTGTAATATCAAAGATTTCGTCTACGGTAGCACCTTTTCTAAGTGCCTCATACATAATGAAATGGCGGTCACTCGAAGGAGTAGCTAACATACGAAGTAGTTCTTCTTTTGATTTTTCATTATAATCTTTGGCAAAACCTAAACCATAGCGGCCGGTCTCTAAGCTTCGGATTGCTTTCTGGAAAGCCTCTTTATAAGTTTTTCCAATGCTCATTACTTCGCCGACGGCACGCATCTGAGTTCCTAATTTATCTTCTACACCTTTGAATTTTTCAAAAGCCCAGCGCGCAAATTTAATTACAATATAGTCACCGTCCGGTTTGTATTTATCTAAGGTTCCGTATTTTCCACATTCGATGTCTTTCAAAGTAAGACCGGCAGCAAGCATAGCGGAAACTAAAGCGATTGGGAAACCGGTAGCTTTGGATGCCAGTGCAGAAGAACGGGAAGTTCTTGGGTTGATTTCGATAACAACGATTCGATCGGAAACCGGATCATGAGCAAACTGTACATTAGTGCCGCCGATTACTTTGACGGAATCGACAATGCGGTATGCCTGTTCCTGAAGACGTTTCTGCACTTCTTCGGAAATGGTAAGCATCGGTGCGGAACAGAAAGAATCACCGGTATGTGTTCCCATTGGGTCAATGTTTTCAATGAAGCAGACGGTAATCATATTGCCATCGGCGTCACGTACAATTTCAAGCTCTAATTCTTCCCAGCCAAGGATGGATTCCTCGACAAGAACCTGTCCAACTAAACTTGCCTGAAGTCCACGGGCACAAACAGTTTTTAATTCTTCTTTATTATAGACAAGACCGCCGCCGGCGCCGCCCATTGTGTAGGCAGGGCGTAAAACAACCGGATATCCTAATTCATCCGCAATGGCTAACGCTTCATCTACGCTGTAAGATACCTGGCTTCTTGCCATTTCAACGCCAATGGCATCCATGGATTTCTTGAATTCGATACGGTCTTCTCCACGTTCAATGGCATCGACCTGCACACCGATTACCTGTACATCGTATTTGTCAAGAATTCCCTCACTTGCCAATTCGGCACAAAGGTTTAAGCCGGACTGACCGCCGAGGTTTGGTAAAACGGCATCCGGACGCTCTTTGGCAATGATTTGCTCCAAACGGTTTACGTTCAGTGGCTCGATGTAAGTTACGTCTGCAATTTCCGGGTCTGTCATAATGGTTGCCGGGTTGGAATTGACCAAAACGATTTCGTAACCAAGTTTTCTGAGCGCCTTGCAGGCCTGTGTTCCGGAGTAGTCAAACTCGCAGGCTTGTCCGATGATAATCGGACCGGAACCGATGATTAATACTTTGTTAATGTCTTCTCTTTTAGGCATAGTTGTCTCCTTTATATATAGTTTTTTTGTTCTCTATCCATTTTATTTATTTGGTGATATATCCAATTCCCAAACAGTTTGGACCGATATGTGTTCCTACGACCGGTCCGATGCAGGTGGTCAGAATTTCATTTTTAATACCTGCCTCACGAAGTTGTTCTTCAAATGCTTTTGCCCGCTCCGGCGCATTTGAATGTCCGATTACGAGTTTATAATTTTCATCTGCCGGCTGGTCTTTTAATTTGTTAATCAGCCATGCATTTGCGGATTTCTTTCCTTTTACCTTATCAATTGGTTTTGCACCGTCGGCAATAACCTGTAAAACCGGATGTACTTTCATCAGGCCGCCAAGCAGTGCTGCACTTTTACTGATTCGTCCGCCACGTTTTAAGTATTCCAGTGAATCTACGACGATATAGGTTGCGGTTTTCTTTAAAAGGGCCTGAATGGTGTCGGCAATTTCTTTTGCGGATTTTCCCTCGTCACGCAAAGTGACAGCAGTTTCAACTAAAAGTCCCTGTCCCATGGCTCCCGTTTCACAGTCAATCAAATACAGACGGTCAGAATTGATGTTTTCTGCGGCAATGGATGCGGACTGAAATGTTGCACTCATGTATTTGGAAAAGAGGACTGCCACGACTTCATCGCCGGCATCGATGTATTTTTTGAAAATTTCCTCGAATTCAAATGGATTGACAGCGGCAGTAGAAGGATTGTTACTGTCGTTTGTAAGTTTGT